>Ga0209517_10005649_pt1 | contig 15847 bp, 18 predicted proteins | sample PeaSoiMetSII2010_FD_187695 | JGI IMG/M metagenome (GOLD analysis project Ga0209517, IMG submission 187695) | Peat soil microbial communities from Weissenstadt, Germany - SII-2010 (SPAdes) (version 2) | ecosystem: Environmental > Terrestrial > Soil > Wetlands > Peat | place: Germany... | reverse complement strand
ATGCGTCGACAATCGTCATCCGCTGATTGTGAATTTCGCCGCCGATGACGCCCGTCTCAATCGGTTCCGCTTCCAGCGGTCCTCCGCCGCTCGGCGCATTTTCCGCGAACAGAATCGCAATCCGAGTCCCATCCGGCGACCATTCAGGATCGGTAATGTACCCCGTCAGATTCGTGAGCCTCTTCGCGCGCCCGCCCGCCGCCGCCGCGACGTACAGCTCGTTCTGCTGCTTCTTCTCCTGATCGGAAAAAAACGCAATGCGCGCGCTGTCCGGCGACCACGCGATGTGTCGCCCCATGCTGATACGCGCCGCCGCCGCTGCGGAGCCAATCTCTTTCGAGAAGATCGCCGCGCTGCCCGTATCCTTGCCATTCTCGATCAGCTCCTCCACCCACGCGATCCGCTTCCCATTCGGGGAAATCGCGACTTCCTGAAAGCTGTGCGTCGAGCTGAGGTCATTAAGAATCGCGCCGATACGCGCGTCGGATTTCGGCTGCGCCGCCAGCGCAGTGCAGGTCAAAGCATACAGGAATAGTGTGTTTTTCACGGTTCTTGAACTTTAGAATAGCGTTTTCAATCGGCCCGCTCGCGAAACCGCCGCACCTTGGCGCGATTCCCGCAATCTCGCATGTCGCACCACTGCCGAGAATGATTGCGGCTGGTATCGAGAAACAGCCATCCGCACTCATCGCCCGCGCACCGCCGGATTTTGTGCCGCTCCCCTGAAGTCAACAAGTCCGCCGCCGATCGCGCGACTTCCCACAACATCCGATCCGGCGCATCCGGCCTATCCCACTCCCACTCGAACGCGTCGCTCAACCGCTCATGCGAGCGGGCGATCGACAATTCTCTACGGAAGATTTTCATATCGGCCACGCGCGGCTTCAGGCTGCTGAAAATCCGGAACAGAGCTTCCCGAAGCGCGAGCGCCCTCTGGAAAAGCTTCACCCCGCCGCCTGCCCGACGCGGGGCGGGAAGGCCCGCAAGCCGACTCCACGTAACCAAGTCATCATAGGAAACCAGCTTGTCGCGCTGCGGTTCATCTCCGATACGTGCGCCGACGGTATTGACAAAGTCGAGGCACAGACGCCCCCCGACGAATTTCATCTTCGAGGCCGTAACCGGTTTCATCCGCTTGACAGGTTACGCCGCAGCTTGATAGCGTAACCACTATGAACAGATTAGCAGGTTACGCACTCGTTTTGGCGGCTTCGGTTCTTGCGCAGGCGCAAACGTCCGTTCCCACTGCCGCGGACCGTCTCGGCAAGACCTTCGTCTACATCAACGAAAAACTGCTCGCCATGGCCAAGGATTTTCCGGAGGCCAAGTACGATTTCAAACTAAAGCCGGAGATGCGCTCCTTCGGCGACGTGATCGTGCACGTCGCCTCGGGAAACATGTACGCGGCCAAAGCCGGTCGCGGCGAAAAGGTCAAGTGGGACGAGATCGACCCTAAGAGTTACAAAGGCAAAGCCGCGATCGTGGCCCTGCTGGAGCAAAGTATCCAGGGCGCGAATGCCTCGCTCAAGCAGAATCCCGAGGGATGGCAGAAATCGCTCGACCCGTTCCTTTCGGTTTTGCAGCATTCTTCTGAGCACTACGGCCTGCTTGTCGCCTACTATCGGGCTAACGGTATCGTGCCTCCCGATTCGCGGCCTAAGAAATAGAGACGCGGATAATGATGCGACATGCGCCTTACGGTACGTGCTCGCGTTGGTGGTCACGTCTGCGTTCGCCGTGTAAGAAGTCTGTAATGTTTTGCCGCTATACTTGCGTTCATGAAACTGCTCGCCGCGCTCGCCTTCGCCGCGCTCACGCTCAGCGGACAGCAGCTCGATTTCCTGAATCACGGTCGCCCTGTGCTCGACGCGCACAACTGCTATCCCTACGAAGGGCAATGGTCCGACCGCATTGATCGGGCGTTAAAAACCGGATTCCCCGTCGCGATTGAGCAGGACATTGCGTGGGGCCGCGGGATGCCCGTCGTCACGCATACGTCGAAAACCAAAGGGGATGAGCCCTCGCTGCGCGATCATTTCTTCGAACACGTGCGTCCGATTATCGAAAAAGCCTTGAAAGACAACGACCGCGCCAGGTGGCCGATCATCATTCTTCACTTCGATTTCAAATCGCTCGAACCGCAAGTGCTCGAAGGCGTCTGGAAAATCCTGGGCGAGTACGAATCCTGGATCACCACCGCGCGCCAGACTTCCGATCCGCATCAGCTCGCCCCGTTCGATCCCAAGCCGATTCTCGTGCTTACCGAAGATGCCGACGAGCAGGAACAAGTCTTTTTCCGCCCCGTTCCAGCCGGCGCGAAGCTGCGCGTGTTCGGTTCCGCGCACACCGCATCCATGGAAGGAAAATCCAAGGAGGAGCGCATTCACCTGCTAGCCACGATGCCTGCCGATCAGCTCCTGGCGGATGGTCCCACGAACTACCGCCGCTGGTGGAACAATTCCTGGTTCGAAGTAGAAGAGGGTGGCCAGACCAAGGCCGGCGCCTGGACCTCGGCCAGCGACCAACGTCTGCGCGCGCTAGTCAAGCGAGCCCACGATCTCGGCTACTGGATCCGCTTCTACACGCTCGACGGTTTCACCGCTGACGAAAATCGCGGCTGGGATAAAGGCTACAATTTCGGCTCGCGCGGCAAAGCCGAGGCCCGATGGCGCGCCGCCTACAACGCCGGCGTCGACCTGATCGCGACGGATCAGTATGAAGATCTGGCGGCGTTCCTACTTGACGCGCGTAAGCACGTATTGGCGAATCACCCAGATCACGCCCGCTAGCGCCCCGAGCAGCAGCGTGCTCCACGGCGCGAACGGGCACAGCGAATTGTAGCCGATATCGTTGATTTTCGGGCCCATTGGCAGCAGCGTCGCCAGCGCGGCGCCGCCCGCAAGGATCGCCAGCACCAGAAGGACTGCCGCAACGGTTTGTTTAGACATGGGAACCGTGAATGGTTAGCTTAACTCAACTGGCGGCGGTAAAATGAGGCCGTGAATGAAAACGTGCCGCTGATCCTGGCCGCGGCGGCGATCTGTCTGGCGATCGCGCAGGCGATCCATCCGTTTGGGCGCCGCATTCCGCCCGCGATGCTGATCGTGGTCGCCCTGCTGCTCGGCCTACGCTGGGCCATGCGTCGCCAATCGCGAGTTTGGCGGGACAAGCTGAAGGAAGTCCCACGCCATCCCCTGGGAATCTCCGACGACCGGGATTAATAGAGCGGTTTAATGCCGAAAATGGGGTCAGACCACTTAGTCCCCGATAGCGAACCGTTCCCTCCGTCTTATGCCAGAGTCCGTGGACAGAGCGGTCTGACCCCATTTTCTGCGACCCATCAAAGCGTGTGGTCGACCCGGTCGTACTCCTTCGCCGCATCGATGAACTTCTGCCGCGCCGGATCTTCCGCCTCTCCGCACTTCTTCAAATCCCCGATCACCTGCAATTTCCCGAGCAGATCCAGCTTCCCGTTGGCGGCCTTCACCTTCGCCACCGCATCGCCCAGTTCCGCGATCACGGTATTCTCCGCTTCCAGATATCCCAGAAACGCGCGCTGCAATTGGATGCAATCGGGCGATTTGGCGGGCGGCGTCAAGCTGCGCGCGGATGCTCTTGCGGCCGCCACGGCCTTGGTGAGGCTCGAATAGCTTCGCTCCAGCGCCGGCAGATCCCCCGGTTGGCCGTCCTGAAACGGCTTCAATTGCTTCATGAATTCCTTCTGCCCGTTGGCCACCTGGCCGTCCGCCGCGACAATCGCATTGGCGAATCGCTCGCGCTCTTCCCGGCCCGCGGCCTGAAGGCACGTAACGCTCGCCAGAACGCAAATCAGTGATTGTGTTTTCATGCCCGTACTCTCCCCATCGAATATCGGCGGTCATGTGCGCCGAACATTAGTTGCGACTAGGCGATTAGTCCTGTTGATCGCGAACGGACTAGTTCTGCTGGCTCGGGCGTACTACGCGGCACCGGCCGAACAGTCCACATATCATTACGTCGCATCAGCTGCTACCGAGTCGCGCGCGGAAGCAAGCGGGTTCGGATTGTTTTAACGGGGCCTACAGCTTTCGTCCGAAAATCGCGTAGTCCAGCCCGCCGAAGAAAGCCTCGCGAAACGACGACGGCAAGTCCGCCAGCGACGGCATCGTCTCCACCGCCGGCGACAGCCTTTCTACTTCGATGTTCACGAATCCCGCCTCTTCCATATAAAACCGCAGCAGCGGCGGCGGCACCGGACGCGTATGCGTCGGATCGATATAGAAGTGCGTTGCGAAAATCGCCAGGCATTCCGGATTCGGAGTCTCAATCGCCACCAACGCACCGCGATTCATCTTCTTGGCCAGCAGATTCACCAGATCCGGCAAGCGCTCCGGCGGCAAATGCTCGACAACTTGCGAACAGTACACTCCGCCGAGCGACGCATCCGGCAGGCTGTCCAGATATTCGAACAATTCCGCGCACTCCGCGTGCAAACCCTTCGAGCGGCACACGGCTACCGACTCCGCGCTCTGATCGATGCCGCGCGCTGCGATTCCCGCCTCGCGCGCGACTTCCAGAAACTCGCCGCGCCCGCACCCGACGTCGAGAATCCCGGTCGCGCCTTCGAATTTCGCGATGTACATCTTCTGATGCTCGCGAATCCGCTCCTCGGAGCCGCGGAAATAATCCGCGAATCCAAACCAATCGATATCGACCAGCGGCCTGGGCGAACCTTCCGCGGCCGCCTGCGCCGGCACCGCCGCCGATTTCTGACGAATCAGCTTCAGTTCATGATGGATCAACTTCTCATATTCGCCGCGGATGTTTTCCAGGTCGCGCCATAGCCGTTTCTGCACATCCGTCGTATTGCGTTCCAGCGCATCCGTAAACGACGCGTGTTGCTGCCGGGCCAGTTCGCGAAAACTCTGTTCCAGTTGCGTCACGCGAAGTTGAAACGAGCCTTGCAGCTCCGAAATCGTCCGCAGCATGTGGATCTCGCTCGCATCCCGCCGATCTTCAAAACCGACCCGCCACTGCGCCCAATGATTGCGAATATCCTTCAGCTCCTGCGCTTCCTGATACAACACGCCCATATCTTCGCGAAGCTGCTGATACACGCCCTCCATGTCCTTCCGCAGCGCTTGATGATGCGATACCAGCGCCTTCAGCGCCCGCCCGTTATCGGCCAGCGCTTCAATCGAAGCGTGCACGCAGGCGATCGCGGCGCGGTTGAACTCGACTTGCTCACGCACGTGCCAGTCCAGCGCACGCGCGACGGTTTTCTTAAAAAACTGCGCGATCGAATTCTTTAAGCCCGGCGGCCTCGGGTTCACCGTCCCGATTGCCGCGACCTTTGCCTCCGCCGCATCGCGCGCATGCACCAGCGGAGTCAGATCCGGCACGAAAACTCCATCCAGGCCCAGCGACCCCTCCGGATATCGCGCTCGCGCGCGTTCGCGAACCTCTTCAATCGCGGCCGTTATTTCTTCATCGCGCACGTTTGCGGCTCCAGTTTGCTGTGATTCTCGAATGAATCCCGCCGCGTGGCGCAAAATCGCCGATCACCGTCGCCGATATCGGGCGCGCGGCCTTCACCACATCGGCCAGCATCCGATTCACGGCATTTTCCTGAAAAATCCCCAGGTTTCGATACGCCAGCGCGTACATTTTCAGAGACTTCAATTCCAGGCACAATTTGTCGGGTACATAAATCAGTGTAAGAGTGCCGTGATCCGGCAACCCGGTTTTCGGACACACCGAAGTAAACTCCGGCATCTCGATTTCGATCTGATAGCCGGTTCTGTATTGATTCGGCCAGGTCTCGATTTCAGGCAGCGCCGCATCCACGCCTGCCGCGGCGTGCGCATCGGAATATTGGCGTTTCATGCTTTGGATTCCAGTTCACGAGCCAGCAGATCCAGAAACAACCCGACGTCCGTTACCACCCCGACCGCCTGTCCCGTCCCGCGATCGCTCACCTTCGTCGCGACCGCCGGATTAATATCCACACACACGATTTTCACCCAGCTTGGCAACATATTCCCGGTGGCGATCGAATGCAGCATAGACCCCAGGCACAGCACCAGTCCCGCGCCCTTCAACTGCTCCGCGTACGCGTCCTGCGCGCGATTCATGTCGGTGATGGTATCGGGAAGCGGCCCATCGTCGCGCAGGCTCCCGGCGAGCACGAACGGCACTCCCGCCTTGACGCATTCGTACATTACGCCCTTGGTTAACCGTCCGCTTTCCACGGCTTTAGCGATTCCACCCGCATGATAAATCGCATTGATCGCGCGCATATGATTGCGATGCCCGTGCTCTTCCTGCCTGCCGTCGCTTTGCCGAACCCCCAGCGATGTTCCCAGCAGCGACGCTTCAATATCGTGGACCCCGAGTGCGTTTCCTGCCAGCAGCGCCTGTACCCATCCGCCTCGAATCAGAGCGGAAAGCGGCCGCGCACCGCCCGTGTGGACCACCACCGGTCCCGCCACCACCACGATCTTCTGCCCCGATGCGCGAGTCTGTTCCATCAGCGCGGCCGTTTGCCGAACCGCGGTCTCTACCTGCCGCTCTGACGAAATTCCGTTGCTCATGAACGCGAACGCGAGCCTGTCGCGTTCTTTCGATTCGGGAACCACGCGAATCCCACGCATCCCGATCACCACCCGATCCCCCGCGCGCAGATCGCGCAAGCGCCGGCACGCGGCTTTTCCTTCGCGTACCACGATCATCGCGTCCATGCGCTGATTCTCAGCCTCGATCCACTTGCCTTCGTGCCGGATCAGCGTGCGATGATTCGTCGTCGAATAGAAATCCTCGGGCGCGCAGCAATCTTTTTCCACTGTGGCAAGCTGCGCGTCACCCGTATCCACCGGCGAGCATCCCAACCCCAGCAGATGCGCCAGCAGCTGCTGCATATCCGACGGCTGCGGCGTCTCGACTCTTAAACGGAGATAAGAAGGTTCGGCATTGGTCCGGCCGATGCGGAATTGCTCCACCTCAAAGCGGCCCTGATGTTCCACCACCGTATCAAAGATCTGCTCCATTAGGTGCGAATCGATCAGATGGCCTTCGGCTTCGACGACTTCCTGTTGCATGGGTAAGTTTCAGGATAACGTCCGCAAGCACTTTTCTGCTCGGCCCTCGTGTATATTCAGAGGCATGCGGCGCATACTGCTCTTGCTCCTCCTCATCCTCTGCGCTTGGCCCATGCTCGCGGCCTCCGAAGGACAGCAAAAACTGGTCAAGCTGAACGTGGCGGTCACCGATGCCAAAGGCGATCCGGTTACCGACCTTACGGTGAACGACGTCCAGCTCAAAGAAGACGGCAAACCTCGCAATATCGCCTTCTTCCGTTTCTCGGGAAGCAAACGTCCCGCCGAGGCGCCCGGACCCGGCGAATTTACCGCGCGTCCCGCCCCGCCGACCACCCTCCTTCTTCTGGACCGTTGGAATGAGAGGTTGATCACCACCGCGGTGGCCTGGACGGAACTCAGCCAGGCGGTCAAGAAGCTGGAAAACCCCGACGGCGTCTACGTCTATGTGCTGACCAATCACGGAGACCTGCTGCCGGTGCGCCCTATCCCCGCGACGGAAGCGGAGGCGCATGCCGAATCTCAAGTTTCTTCGGCCCAGCTTGCCGCCATGCTCGACGATGCCGTGAAAAAGATGCAGGGATTTCGTTCCGTCGACGAGCTGGACCCGTTTCTTCGCTTCAACACGACATTTAAGGCCCTGGGCGCCATTGGCCAGCAACTCGCGACTCTCAGGGGCCGCAAAAATCTGATCTGGCTGACGCATGGCGTCCCGCTGACTGTGCGCCTGCCGGGAACCGACTGGAAGGATTTCACGCCGCAAGTCCGGGCTTACACCGTGGCGGCGGCGCAAGCCGGGGTCGCTATTTACACGGTCGACCAATCCGGCGCCGGAGCCGGCGCAACCCCCGACCTGTCGACGCAAACGCTGCAAATGCTCGCCAGCTTGACCGGTGGACGTTGGTTTAGCAGCGATTCCATCGATGTGGCTGCTGCCACTTCCATGGCCGACGCGCGCGCCAATTACACCGTCGCCTATTATGCGAACGTTTCGGAAAAAGACAAGAAACTCCACAAAATTCGCCTGGATTCCCCACGCAAGGGCCTGCATTTCCTCACCCGCGACGGCCAGCTTGGCGACGCCCCGGAGCCGCAAACCGACGCCCTCGAAACCGCGGTCTTCGACAACGCCCGGCGCAGCCCGTTCGATTCTTCTGAAATCGAGCTGAGAGTGGCCGTGAACGTCGATCCCGCCACCAAGACCGCGCATTTCCGCATCCGCGTCGAGCCGGCCGATGTGATGCTTCAAACCGTCGATCAGCATCATAAAGGCCAACTGAGCTTGATGCTCGCGTCCTACTCCGGAGGAGTTTTGAATGGCGCCTCGCATCCGGTCATTGTGGACGTCAATCTCACCGAGGATCAGTTCAAACAAGCCGTAAAAGATGGTCTGCTGCTCACCCAGGACATCGGCACCAGCGAAAAGACCCAGCAGGTTCGCGTGATGGTCTTCGATCGCGAGCTTCACTCCCTCGGATCGGCGACCGTCCCGATCGGACTTTCATCGGAAAAATAGAATATAGTCGGATCGATGCGCTGCCTCGTCCTGCTCGCATTCGCCGCCACGGCATGGCCCGGCCTCGCGCAATCCAAAGGTGAATCCGGCCCGCAAAGGCTCATTAAGCTGAACGTCGCCGCCATCGACTCGGGAGGCGAGCCGGTTACCGATCTGCGCTCCACTGAGATCTTCGTAAGGGAGGACGGCAAAGCTCGCCACACGGCATTTTTCCGCTTCTCGGGAAGCAAGCGTCCTCTCCCGGTGACCGGACCCGGCGAATTCACTAGCCGTCCCGCGCCAACTCCTACCGTGATTCTGTTGGACCGGTGGAATGAAAGGATGCTGACCACCGCGATGGCGTGGACCGAGCTCAGCCAGGAGCTGAGAAATCTGGAAACCACCGACGGGTTGTATCTCTATATGCTTACCAACCACGGCGACTTGTATCCTATCCGCCCGATCCCCGGCACGCAGGCAGACGCGCGCAGGGCCGGTCGGATTTCCTCCCAGCAGCTCGCCGCGATGCTCGACGACGCGGTGAAGAAATTGCAAGGATTCCGGGATGTCGACGAAAAGGACCCCGTGATCCGCTTCAATGTCACCGCCCAGGCTCTCAACGCGCTGGGGATCCAAATGGCGGCGATGGCGGGCCGGAAGTGTCTGCTCTGGGTGACTCACGGCGTGCCCTTGGGGGCCCTCCTGAATCCGCCCAGCGATTGGGCCGACTTCACACCGCAAGTAAAGGTTCTCGCCGCAGCCGCTGCACAGGCCGGGATCGCCATTTATACCGTGCAGGAATCGGACGAAGGAGCCGGCGCGGCTCCGGACCTGTTCCGCGCGACCCTCGAGATGGTTTCCAACCTTTCTGGCGGCCGCTCCTATCTCAGCGATGATATCGATCGCGCCGCAGCCGCGGCCCGCGCGGACGAGCGCGGCGCATACACTATCGCCTATTTGGCCCCGATGCTTGAAAAGGACAAGAAATATCACAAAATCCGTGTGGACTCCACGCGAAAAGGCATTCGTTTTCAGACTCTGGACGGCTACTATGGCGATAACCCCGAGCCGAACCCGGACGCCATGGAAGAAGCCGTCGTCAGCGCGGCCCGCCGCAGCCCGTTCGATGCTTCCGAAATCGGAATGCGCGTGGCCGTCTCTGTCGACCCCGCCACCAAGATCGCGCAGTTTCGGATTCACGTAGATCTGGCGGACCTCCTGCTCGTGCCGCATCACGATCATTATCAAGGCCGCCTGGGTCTGACCCTGGCAGCCACGTTTGAAAGCTTCGTCACCGGAACTATGGCCCGTTTCGGCGTGGATATGGACTTTACCGAGGAACAATATCAGCGGGCCTCCAAAGATGGCCTGTTCGTTTCGAAGAGCGTGCCGCTGCCCGACAAAGCTCAAACAGTTCGCGTAATCGCGTACGATCGCGGACTCCGCTCCGTGGGCTCAGTGACCATCCCGGTTGCGGCTCCGTAAAAACCCGATTGGTCACAAGGTCAGTCTGTGTGAAAACCCGCGATATCCACCGCTCCCTGTGGTCGCGGCTCGTGGTCGGCGCCTTCAAACTTCACCAGCTTATACGAGACCACAGGGAGCGGTGGATGGTCGTTTTCCAGACAGACTCTCGCGTCCCGGTAATATCTCCCTGAGAAAAGTAGCCTGCTCGGGCTACTAATTCAAGTATGCGAATCGTGTTGCTCGCGGCAGCGCTCGCGGTTTGTGTGAATGCGCAGGGCCGCGTGGAGTATGTCGGCGGCACGGCATCCATCGAAAGCGGCGCCTCCGGATCCATTGAAGTCACCGACGAGCATTACTTCGCGTTTTACACCAAGAAAACCCAGGTTCGTGTCCCCTACACGCGGATTGACCTGCTCGAATACGGCCAGAAAGTGGATCGGCGCCTGCTGATGGCCGTCGTCATTTCGCCGATGTTCCTGCTGAGCAAGAAGCGCAAGCATTTCCTGAGCGTAGGGTTCGTGGACGACCAAGGGAATCATCAAGCGCTGGTGTTTCGCGTGGACAAAAACGATATTCGCGCCACTCTGGTGAGCCTGGAGGCGCGCACCGGGCTGCGAGTCCAGTATCAGGATGAAGAAGCGCGGAAAGCGGGACACGGATGATCGTCTTTCTCACTCTCTTGGCACTTCAACCACCAATTGAGGATCTGTCGCCTCAGTTATTGACGGTAAAGCGGGTATACATCGATCGCCTGACCGGCGGCGAAACCGCCGCGCAGATGCGCGACTTGATCATGAGCAGCCTGCAAGGCGCCAAGCTGTTCATCCTGACTGAGAAAGAAGAACGCGCCGATATGATTCTGCGCGGCGCGGCCGAAGATCTGATCTTCACCGATTCGTTTCAAACCTCGGAAGGCTTGAACATGCACGCGGGTGCGTCCAGCAGCTCGGGGTCGGGAACCAGCTCGCGCTATAACGGCGCGGGTTCCGGCTACGACACTCGTAGCGGCCGATCGATGAACATGGGGGTCGGAGAAAACGATTCGTCGAACATCAAGGAGCGGCGTCACGAAGCGCTGGCGACGGTCCGGCTGGTGAATAAAGACGGCGACGTTATCTGGTCCACGACTCAGGAAAGCACGGGCGCGAAATTTCGCGGCGCCAGCGCGGATGTCGCCGACAAGATTACCCGCCAGTTGGTTTCCGATTACGAACGGCTGCGCAAACCCAAATCGTCACTGCCCTGAATAGCGCTTCAGGATCTGTGGCAGGTTTTGCGAGAACGCGCTCCGCGCCATCACCATGTCGCAGCCCGCTTCCTGCGCTTGCTGCTTCAGTTCGCCCTGCACGTGCGACAGATACCCGATCAGGTTGATCGGTTTGGTATCCGCGCCCGTCTTTAGCGTCGTGATCAGCTTCAGCGGATCGATGCGCGCGCAGTTCAGGTCAATGATGATCAGCGCCGGATTCTCCTGCGCACGAGCCAGCGCGTCGGCTTCGATTTTCACGAACTCGATGGACATGCCGGCTCGCTTGGCGGATTCGTTGATCTTCACGGTGAAGAACAAGTCCTCCAATACGGCCAAAATCTTCTTAGGTTCGCCTGTCGGCATCAGGAAGGAAACTTCATGTTACCACGGGTTATGTTGGATCTATGATACTTCATCGGTTCCCGGACGCGCGTGCGGCTGCGGAAGGATGCGCCCTATATATACTCGCGCGCTTGGAAGAGTCGATTTCGGAGAAAGGCTCGGCGAGGCTGGCGATTTCGGGTGGATCGTCGCCGCGGCCGATGTTTGAAATTTTCGCGGCCACGCGCTTCGCCTGGGACAAGGTCCAACTGTTCTTCGTAGACGAGCGCGGCGTGCCTCCCACCGATTCGCAAAGCAACTTCAAGTTCGCCAACGATACCTGGCTGACTCCGGGGTCGTTCCCAAACACAAATATCCATCGGATTCATGCAGAGCTCGCACCCGAAGCCGCGGCGCAGAAATATGCCGCCGAAGTCGGCGGCGAGCCATTCGATCTGATTCATCAAGGCATGGGTCCCGATGGTCACACGGCGAGTTTGTTTCCGGGCGAGCCCCGGATTCAAGATCGCACGGGCATCGCCGCCGCGGTGTGGGTGGAAAAGTTCAAGCAGTGGCGCATCACGCTGCTGCCGCGTGTGCTGCTCGAAGCGAAACACACCGCGATGCTGGTGACTGGAGCCGACAAAGCGCCGGTCTTGCGCGACGTTTTGAAGAGTGAATACAATCCGAATACAATTCCGACACAGCTTATCGCACGCGAAGCAAAGGACGTACATTTTTTTCTGGACGAGGCCGCGGCACGTCTGGTAGATTAGCGTGAATTGATCACGCGACGCGTCCTGCTACCGATGCTCGCGGCCGTTCCGTTCACCGGGGCAGAGCCGCAGAAAGATCTCCGACGTTCGAAAGAAACCAGACTCGTCTTCGGAGGCGACGTGATGTTGTCGCGCTTCGTGGGACGGCTGGCGCGCGCCCGCCGCGACCCTTCGTCGCCGCTGAAAGACCTGGCGCCGGTGCTCTCGGCTGCCGACATCGCATTCGTCAATCTGGAAGCCCCTTTTTCCAATCGCGGCCGCATTGTCGACGAAGGGATGGTTTTCAAAGCCGAACCGGACATGATCGAGGCACTTTCGCTGGCGCAAGTGGACGTGGTTTCGACCGCCAACAATCATGCGCGCGACTGCGGCGCTTACGGCGTCGAATTTACCATCGACTGGCTGGAACGCCACGGAATCGCGCCGGTGGGCACCGCCAGGACTCCCGAAGCGGCACACTGCGGCGTCGTTTTGCAGCGCAATGGATGGCGCTTCGGATTCCTCGCATATACCTACGATCAAGCCAACGGGAACTATACGGACACCGACGCACGCATCGCGACGATCGAGATCGCGACCATGCGGCGCGATGTGCGAGATCTGCTGACGCGCGCCGACGTGGTCATCGTATCGATGCACGCGGGCTGGGAGTACTGGACCCGTCCGAATCCGCAGCAGGTGCTGTTCGCTCGAGCCGCGATCGACGCGGGCGCACGGGTGGTGGTGGGGCATCACCCGCACGTGGTGCAGCCGTGGGAGCGCTATAAATCCGGGGTGATTTTCTACTCCCTCGGGAACCTGGTGTTCGACCAATACCAGCGACCGGAAACGCAGCGCGGAGAGCTGGCCGAGGTGGTGTTTTCGGGCGCGGCCCTGGCGCGCGCAGACTCGAAAGCCGTCGATATTATAGCGACCGTGCCGCGCCTGGCATCCGCCAGCGTCGCAGAACGCCGAGGAGTATGAGGCCGCCCCCGATGGTCGCCAGCGTGGACGCTTCGGGCGCCTGAGCAGAATCACCGCCAGTGCCGAGTTCGAAGTCAACCACCCTCGTCGTCTCCGACCCCCAAAGTCCGCCGCTGGGGCCGATCCAGACGCTGGTGATCGGTTGCGCCGGATCTGAACTGACAAATCCGACGAATTCGACGTCCGATGACGAGCTAACGGTGAAGGTCTGATTGCAGTTCCCCGATTCGTCGTAGGAGCTCACGTTTTCCTCGATGCAGTAGTTTCCCGTGCCCCCGAAGCCGGTGACGATTCCGATATCGAGAGCAAACGCGAGCGTGCCCGTCGGCAAACTAGTGGCCTGGATGATTCCGCCGTTGTTGAGCTGCTCGAGTTGTGTGCTTGAGACCGATAACGAGTCCTGCGCTCCGCTGGTGTCCGAACCGGTCAGCGCGAATCCGAAAAATTCCGCGCCGGTATTCGAGTCCGTGTAGAAGCCGCTCACCAGACCCGTTCCGGTGAAGTCGGTGAGTGGATCGATAGTCAATCCCGATTCTGCCGCGGAAAAATTGGCCATCGCAGCGGCTGCGGTCCCTCCGGCCGAGCTACCCATGTAGAACGACAGCGTCGCGCGCGCAGGTACCACGAGTCCCGCCAATCCCAAGACGGAAATCGCTAAGGTTCGAATAGACACGTTTTTTATATCCTCGCTTTGTGAAGGCGCACGTTAACCCGGGAACGGGCACGGGAAGTCCCAAAATCGCGTTCCGATTCGAGAATTTGCCTTTCCAGAAATGGTTCGAGTTGGGTGCAGAATATCTCTAAATAAGCGGGGAAGGATAAACCTGACGCGGGAGCTTTAAGGCTATTCCTATTCCTTTTCTTTGCCGTGCGCCCAGTACCCAGCCCGGGCGCGCACCACCAGATCCTTGCGAACCGGCTTCACTGTCAGCTTGTGGAACAGGCCGTCGCGCGCATCTTCGGGCGGCACGAAACCGAGCATGTACGTATTGCGCAGGTCGGTTTCGATTTTCTCGAAAACCTCCGGCGTGTGATGGCCGGGGTTGGCAAAGAACAATCCGCCGGTTTCGCGGGTCAGACGCTCCAGTCCCTTGCTGACGGCTTGCGCGATGGTCCCGCTGATGGAGAGAAAGCGCATGGGATTCTCGTACTTGATGGAATAAACCACCACTCCCGCGGATTGCGCCGTTTCGATCACATCGGTGAGGCTGACGTCGCTGCCGGTATCCATGCCATCGGACAGGACCACGATCGCCTTGCGGCCGCTGACGGGTTTCAATCCGAGCCTGCCGGTGTAGTACAGCGCGTGCCAGAGAGCCGTGCCGCCGCAGGTTCTCGGGAAGCGGCCGTTGCGGCAGGGAGGGCCGAGCAGAGGCTCGTCTTTTCCTTCCCGCGTGCCGATTTTGTTCACTGCGGCGCGCAGATCCCTGAGCGAGCCGGTCAGGTCCGACAGCAGCCATGCCTGTTCCGCGACTTCGACCACCATGGCGCGGTCCTTCGGGCCGATCACCTGGTTCAGGAACTGCGCGACGGCATCGCGGTGGCTTCTGACGAATCCAGCCTGGCTGCCGCTGACATCGGCAACCAGCGCGACGGTGAGCGGCAGGTCGGATTCCTGCCAGAAACTGGAAAGTTCCCTCGGCTGGCCGTTGTCGGTAAGCACGAAATCCTGCGCTTTAAGATTTCTTGCGGGCGCTCCGCCGCGATCGGTCGCAGAACAGGCGACGGTGACCAGGTCGACGTCGACTTTAATGTCCGGCTGCTGCGCCGCGAGCGCTGCCGCGAGGACTACTAGCGGCAGCTTAATGAGCCGCGACCACAGGGAGCGGTCGGTATCGCGGGTCTTCACACTCATCGCGTCTGCGCATAGTATCCCACCCGCGCGCGCACCGAGAGGTCCGGACGCGTCATTTTCACTTCGAGCTTATGAAAGCGTCCGTCGCGAGCCTCCGGCGGCGGCGTGAAGCCGAGCACGTATTGACTGCGCAAATCCTGCTCGATTTTCGAGAAAATCTCGGTGAGCTTATCCTGTGGGTCTGGAAATGTGTAGCCTCCGGTTTCGTCGGTGAGGCGCTCCAGACCGCGAGTATAGGCGCGGCGCGAGGATAGTCCCGCCTGCGCCGGCGTCAGGTCGTGATCGACGTACTTGATCGCATATACCACCGTAGCCGACTCCTGCACCGATTCGACGGTATCGGAGAGCGAGTGCGGGCTTCCCGTGTCGAGTCCATCGGAAAGTATGATCAGCGCCTTCCTCCCATGGACCCAGCGCATCTTCTGACCCGCGGCGGCATAGACGCCATTCCACAACGCCGTACCGCCGCAGCCACGCAATGGAATCGTCGCTTCGCAGGATTCCCCAAATTGCGCGCCCGCATGCTGGAACATATCCATCAGGCTCAGGCCTCTGCGCATTTCCTCCGGCGACGCGGTCAGATCGGCGAGCAGTTTCACGTCGGTCCCCACCGTGACGATGAAGGCGCGGTCCTGGGGCCGGATCACC
>Ga0209517_10005648_pt1 | contig 15847 bp, 13 predicted proteins | sample PeaSoiMetSII2010_FD_187695 | JGI IMG/M metagenome (GOLD analysis project Ga0209517, IMG submission 187695) | Peat soil microbial communities from Weissenstadt, Germany - SII-2010 (SPAdes) (version 2) | ecosystem: Environmental > Terrestrial > Soil > Wetlands > Peat | place: Germany... | reverse complement strand
GAAGAAGGAGAATGTGAATTTGCAGGGCAAGCGTGTGAAATTGCAGGTGGAGTTAGAGGGTATGGTGCAGGCGATATCGGCGAATGAGATGTTGTGAGGGGGAGCGAAAAGCGAAAAGCGAAAAGCGAAAAGCCTAGAGTGTAGACAGCTTGCCTAGATGGGGCGCAGCAGTGCTGCGCCCCTACGTAGGCGATAGAAACCCAAGAGCCGGTCTGAAGACCGGCCACTACACACCCAAGAGAACCCAAGACCCAGGCACACACTCCGTGCTTGGGGCAACCGACAGAGAAGAGAAACCCCAGGACCCAGGTACAAAACCGGTACCTGGGGCACCCGCGAACCCAAGAGAAAAGCCGCAGGGCTCGCGGACTCTCCCTGCGCTACAGGGAATGGACGGGGTTGGCGGTGGTGTGCTTTTTGGGGATGCCTTTGGGATGGCAGTCCTGGCATTTGACGAAGTGAATGTTGTGAGGGCTCTTTGTCGTGGCGAAAGTGGTGTCCATTTTTTCGACATCGAGGCCGCAATTGGAGAGGCGTGGATGGCAGGTGGCGCAAGACGCGCGCGTGTGCTGGCCGTGTTTCTGATGGCACGATAAACAACTGAGACCTTCGTGGACGCCGACGGGCGTGCGGTCGTCGCCGGAATGCACTTCTCTGGTGGCGAGAGGCGCGTGGCACTGGTAGCAGAGAGCTTGGCGCGGATCGGGGCTGATCTTCACCGGCCTGCCGGAATCAAGCATGGCAGGCAGAGGAAGAAGAGCGACGGAGAAACTGAGGCGTTCGCGGCGGTCAAAGAAGGCGAGTGAAGGGCGAGTGAGTTCTTCGCGGGCAGCGAATTTCGCTTTGGAATCATCGTCATCCTCTTTGCGGAGCGGGTCGCCGAAGCGGTGAATGGAGTGGCAGGTGAGGCAAGGGACGGCGTGCTGGTGCACGACGGAGGCGGGCAAAAGCTGCCACGGACCATCCGTGTTGAGCGGCGAGACGAGATCGCGGATGCTACCTTCAAAGAACATGCCGTGACAGCGAAGACAATCGTCCATCAACAAGCGGTCGTGGTTGTGCTTGGTATCGAGGAATATCTTTTCGTAAGTGACACCATGCGGACCGTTCTGCCACTGGGCGGCTTCCTGCTGATGGCATTTCTGGCAGCGGCCGACCATGGCATTAACGTCCACCGTGCGGAGGCGGATGGGGTCGCGATAGGCGCCGCGAATGTGCTGGACGAGGCGGCGGACATTGCCCAGGTGGAAGCCAGGATCAAAGGTGAGGATTTCGCCGTGACACGCGCCACAAGATACGGCGCGGTGACTGGATGTTTGCCAGGAGGAGTGCTCGGAACGGATTTCATGACAGCGGGCGCAGGATTCTCCGGCGGAGTATTCGTAGTAGAGGCTGGCGGCAGGGAGGGCAAGTACAACCAGGAGGCCGATGGCGATCGCGAGAAGAGCCAAACGAGAGTGGAAGAAAGCCATGGCTAGACTTTTCCTTTCCAGGATTGCGCGAGGTGGGCGGAAACGCGGTAGGCGTTCGCGAGAATGGTGAGGACAGGATTAAAGCCGCCATTGCTGACATGAACGCTGGCATCAATTACGTGGAGGTTGTCGAAATCGTGCACGCGGCACCAGGAATCGACGACGGATGTTTTCGGATCGTTGCCCATGCGGCATGTGCCGGCTTGATGCTGGCCGCCGCTAAGGTCCCTGCCCGAGAGGTTTCGCCAGGTTTGGATAGCGCCGGCTTCCTTGAGCCAGGCTTCCGCTTTCGCGGCCATGAAGTCGGAAATTTCCACCGTGTGTGAATGGCGATAACCCGAAAGTTGAGCTACCGGCATTCCCCAGAAGTCTTTGACCACAGGATCGAGTTGCACGCGAGAATCGAAGACAGGCATCTCCTGCGTGGGGCCCATGATTTTGATGTTGCGGCGGTAGGCCTTGCGCATGAAGTCTTTATGGGCTTTGCCCCAGCGGACACCTTCCGGGCCCATGTCCACAAACTGGATGGGGAGGCGGATGAATTCATTGGCAAGCATGGCGCCGCCGCGAAGGCCGGGATTGCCGTGGTTGTAATCACAGATGGCGATGTTGGCGCCGGGGCCGATGTCGTCGTAAGTGTCGAAATCGAACAGGCCAGTGGCGCCGGAATAAGCGTGGCCCTGAAGATTGCGGCCGACCCAATCGTAGCGATTGCCGAGGCCGTTCGGAAAAAGCCTGCTCTTGGAATTGAGGAGAAGTCGCGCGGATTCGATGGCGGCCGCGGAGACAATGACGAGATCGGCGGGCTGCTCGTGGAGACGGTCGTGAGCGTCGAAATAGGAGACGCCGGTGACTTTACCCTGATCGTTGGTGAGGATTTCCTTGGCCATGCAGCCGAGGCGCAGATCGCAAAGGCCGGTGGCAAGAGCGTGAGGGATGACAGTGTTGTGCGTGCCGCACTTGGCATCCACTTCACAGATGAAACCTACGCACCAGCGGCAGCGCATGCAGGGAGGGCGGCCGTTGTAAGGAACGCTATTGCGGAGCATGGGAAGGTCAAAGGGATGGAGGCCGAGACGCTGCGCGGCGGGCTTGAGGATTTCGTACTCGCGCGTGGGAGGGAGCGGGGGCATGGGAAGAGGCTTGGCGCGAGGGCCCTTGAAGGGGTCGTTGGTGACATCGCCGGAAACGCCGATCTCGTACTCAGCTTTCTCGTAGAAGGGCTCGAGATCGTCGTAAGAGATGGGCCAATCCTCGAGAGTGCTGCCCGCAAGACTGCCGTAGGTGGCGCGCAAGCGGAAATCTTTGGGCTGGTAGCGCCAGGCCATGGCGCCATAAGTGAGCGTGCCACCACCGACGCAAGCCGCGTTGTTACTGTAGCCGCCTTCACTGGGGAGGACGACATGGCGATTGCCATCGAGGTCCACGAAGACGCGGGGATTGCGTTCGTCATCGGGTCCGGAATTATTGCCAAGGATGGAAGAGCGCTGATTGCGGAGGTCATCCTTGCGGCAATCGTTGGCGGTGTACCAGCGGCCGCGCTCGAGGAGAGCGACGTGGAGGCCGGCTTGGGAAAGTTCCTTGGCGACAACGCCGCCGCCGGCTCCGGCTCCGATGATGACGACATTTACGCGAGGCAAAGACATGGTGGTCGTCAGCCTTTCCTGGTGAATTCGTACTGAGCGCGGCCCCGGATGGGGATGATGGGAATGCCGAGCATGCGCCAACTGCCGGCGTCGCGATTGCCCTGGTGGCGGGCGTCGCTGTAGAAGCCCTGCATGGTGTGGGCGATAACCATGTCGAGGAAGGGTTGAAGTGATGCGGGGAGGTGATTGAGGAAGGCGGTCTGCTGGTCGAAGGGGAGATCGGCGAAAGCGGCGCGGTGTGCGGAGAAGCAGGCAGCGTCAAAGGCGGCGAGGCCTTCGCGGTAAGCGGATCGCAGCTTGCGGAAGTGGCCGACGAGCTGCGAATCGATGTAGTAGATGCTGCCGGCCCAGGCAGCCCCAGGATCCTGGTCGGCGGGAATAATCTGATCGCAGAGGGCTTCCATGGTGTGGGCCTCGGCGGGTGTGAAGAAGCGCCAAGGACCAGCACGCCGGCCACAAGAGATAACGGCGGAGGAAGCAGCGACGGTAGCAGCGACTTGCAGGAAGCGGCGTCGCGAGAGGGCGCCTTGTTTGGACATGTCAAAACCTCAGGTGAGGTGCGCGGAGACGAGGCACACTTCACAAAACGGCGCCCGAAGCGATGGAAGGATCCAGTAGCTGGCGGGTGAAAGAGAAGGACAAAGAGGCCAACCGGCGCCCCAGATCCTGAAGGAATGGTAGTGAAGGATGGGTAGGGAAGATGTGACAGGAGTCACGCGAATGGGTAGCGCCACCGTATAAGCGCGCCAAGCCCGGACTCACAACGGATTACGAAACGGCAAGATTTTCCGGCTTCTTTCGCAGCTCGGCACTAAAGTTTGCGAAGAGCCGGGGGAAGAATGCCCGCCAGCGAATAGGAGCCCGGGCCGGCGAAGAGAAAGCCAAGAGCAAGCAGGAACTGCGTAAGAGCGTACTCCATGCCGCCTTGTGCGATGTTGTAGCCGTGGGGAAGGTGGACGAGGAGGATGGCGCCTGCCATCACGATCATGATGCAGAGCGCGCCGACGCGGATGAAAACACCGGTAAGTAGAGCAAGTCCACCGGCGAATTGTGCCAGACCTACCAGGAAGGCGGTGAGGAGCGAAAAGTGCATAAATCCCGCCAAGCCGTGAATGCCGGGACCTCCAAATGCGCCAAAGAGAATAGCGCTGCCGTGATAGAGGAAGACGGATGCGCCCGCGAGACGGAAGATCAGAAGGGCGAGGTCGAGCTTTGGGGAAATTGCCGAAGAGGAAGTAGGTGAAGTCATGAAAAACTCCCTTTCTTGCACGAATTTTCGGCGAATGTAGCAAAGTAGCGAGAAAATGGCAATGTGGATTGATATGCTGAGAGTAGGGGAATCTTGAGAGGGAGTTTTTGACGAGGTAAGAAGCGGGGCGGTATACTCCGCGATAGGGGAAAAAGAACGGAGAAACCCGTGGGCGTTATAGACCAGAGGTTTGAAAAAAACGTACTGATCACGTCGGTGGACTACGTATTCAACTGGGCAAGGAAGAGTTCGCTGTGGCCGCTGACATTTGGACTGGCATGCTGCGCGATCGAAATGATTGCGTCCACGACGTCGCGATTTGATATGGCGCGGTTCGGGGCGGAGGTGTTCCGGCCGTCGCCGCGGCAGGCGGACCTGATGATCGTTTCAGGTACAGTGACGCTGAAGATGGCGCAAGTGATCCAACGCGTGTGGCAACAGATGCCGGACCCGAAATGGTGCATCTCGATGGGGGCGTGTTCGAGCGTTGGAGGGCCGTTCAACGCGTACTCAGTGCTGCAGGGTGTGGACCGGATTGTGCCGGTGGATGTGTACGTGGTGGGATGCCCGCCGCGGCCGGAGGCGCTGTTTTATGCACTGTTGAAGCTGCAGGACAAGATTGATGATATGACACTGGCGAAGCGGCCAACGGAAGTGAAGTTGCGGCCGGAGATGGTGGAAGATTTCAAGAAGAGCGTGATGGTGGCGCAGGTGCCGGAGCCGGCTGAAACAAGTAAGTCGTGAGAGGTTATCAGTAATGAGTTATCAGCGATCAGGAAGCGGGTATCTGCTGGCGTGGGTGGATGGCGAAGAGTTCAAGAGCTAAAGGGAGACGAGGCGGAGATGGGATTCGTTCGGACGGCAAAGGTGGGGGAGTTACCGGCGGGAACGGTGCGGGAATTCCATGTGGAAGGGAAAGCGATTGCGCTGGCGAATGTCGGCGGCATAATTTATGCGATCAACAATACGTGTCTGCATCGTGGCGGGCCGCTGGGACAAGGAGTGTTGGAGGGCAAGGTGGTGACTTGTCCCTGGCACGGATGGCAGTTTGACGTGACAAGCGGAAAAGCGGTGCAGAATCCGGCGGCGGGGGTGGATTGTTACCGCACGGAAGTGCGCGGGGAAGATATATTCGTGGATGTGTAGCGCAGGGAACCGGCGAAGTGGAAGCACGAGGTCATTCCGGCTGCCTGCTTTGCTGTTAACTTATATAAAATAAAGAAGTTAATGTAGATTTTGTCCAAAATCGCCGGGCATGTTGACGATTTGGGTGTGGAAAACCCTCCTATCCCTCATATTTTGTTTGGTTTTCGTCTTGCACCCGTGTATATTGCAGCCGAATCTGGTGACGATGGTAATAGTTACTTCGCAGGCCCGACATTATTGGATCTTCAGCGCAGACCCGCATCACTATCACTGGGACACGTTATTCGTTAAAGGGAAAGAGATGTGGCATGGGGCAGGGTCAAAGCCCGACGCGATACGTGCGCTGAAGCAGGTGAGGAAGGGGGACCGCGTGCTGTGCTATCACTCCACGCCGGAGCGGTCCTTGTACTCGATCGCGGAGATAACGCGCGATCCGTATCCCGACCCGCATGACCCGAAGGGAAAAAACCTGGTGGCGGACCTGCGCGCATACGAAAAGTTGCCGCGCCCGGTGACGCTGGCGGAGATGAGAGCGAATAACGCGCTGAGGAAGATGAAGCTGCTGAAGAACGTGCGGCTGATTATTTCGGCGCTGAACGAGGAAGAGTACCAGGAGCTATTGCGGATGGCGGGAATCGTGGCCATGCCGGGAGTGCCGCTTCTGTAAAGTGAACGGCGGGAAGCCCACCGAGGCTTGACCTTTTCCATAAAAACGAGCGAACATTTGGCGGCAGAATCCGTCAATACATAGAGCGGTGTGTGTGCAAACCTCCAGTTAAAAACGAATGGGATAAGAGATACGTCCGGGAAAGCGATGTGCGACGCCAGACTGACTTCTGGTGGAGCGGGATCGCGAACGTGGAGGGCGGGAGTTAAGTGGAATTGGTAATCAAGGAAGCGGAATCCAGAAGGTGGGCGAGAAGCAGCAACAGAGCGTAACGAGGTGCGAAGGGGGAACTGTGAGGACACGAATCACGCTGTTGGCGATGCTGGTGTTGTTGTGGACGGGAATGGGAAGCGCGGCGGAGGATAAGCCGCTGCTGGCGCAGCAACCGACGGTCAGCAAAACCACGATTGTATTCACGTATGGCGGGTATTTGTGGAGCGTACCGCGGGAAGGCGGCGTGGCGCGGCAACTGACGACGGGAGGCCACGAAGGGTATGCCGTTTTCTCGCCCGATGGCACGCAAATCGCCTTCAGCGGACAGTATGACGGAAATACCGATGTGTACGTGATGCCTGCCGCCGGAGGCACGCCGAAGCGGCTGACATGGCATCCGGGCCAAGACGTGGCACTGGGTTGGACTCCCGATGGCAAGCGTGTACTGTTTTTTTCCGACCGCGATGCGTACGCGGATTTTACGAGGTTTTATACCGTGCCTGTGGATGGCGGTGTGGCGGAAGTGCTGCCGATGTGGCGGGCGTTTGACGGGCAGTATTCGCCAGATGGAACGCGGATGGCGTATGTGCCGAATTTCCAGTGGCAGCAGGCGTGGAAGAGATACCGTGGCGGGCAAACGACGCCGATATACCTGGTGAATCTGAAGGACCTGCAAGTGGAGAAGGTGCCGCGGGAGAATTCCAACGATGCAAGCCCAGTGTGGTTTGGAGATACGGTGTATTTTCTTTCAGACCGGAACGGGCCGGTAACACTGTTCGCGTACGACACAAAAAGCAAAAGCGTCAAGCAAGTGCTGGAGGACAAAGGGCTGGACCTGAAGAGCGTATCGGCGGGACCGGACGCGCTGGTGTACGAACAGTTTGGCGGGATCTATTTGTTTGATCCGCAGAGCGGGAGATCGGCGCGAGTGAACATAGAGATCGCAGGTGACCTGCCGGCGACGCGGCCACACTGGACGAAAGTGGGGGACAAGATTCAAAACGCGGGAATTTCGCCGACGGGAGCGCGCGCGTTGTTCGAGGCCAGGGGAGAGATATTGACAGCGCCCGCGGAAAAGGGAGATATCCGCAACCTGACGCGAACAACGACGGTGGCGGAGCGTGATCCTTCATGGTCGCCGGACGGGAAATGGATCGCCTATTTTTCCGATGAATCCGGCGAATATGCCTTACACCTGGCGGAGCAGAGCGGACTGGGAGAGGTGAAGAAAATCAACCTGGGAACTCCGGGGTCGTTCTTTTATTCACCGACATGGTCTCCGGACAGCAAGAAGATCGCGTATTCAGACAAACGGTTGAACCTGTGGTACGTGGACATCGAGAAAGGCATACCGGTGAGGGTGGCGACGAATTTGTTCGATGTTGGCCCCTCCTTCAGCCAACAGTGGTCGCCGGACAGCAAGTGGATTACCTACGCGAAGTTCTTGCCGAACCACTATCGCGCCATCGACGTGTATTCGTTGGAGAGCGGGAAGAGCACGCAATTAACAGATGGGATGAGCGACGCAGCGTTTTCCGTTTTTGACCGCGACGGGAAGTATCTTTATTTCGCGGCGAGCACGGATGAAGGTCTTGGCCTGAGCTTCTTGGATTTATCGGGGTTCCAGCGGCCAGCCTCACGGAGCGTGTATGCGATCGTGCTGAAGAAGACCGATGCGAATCCGGTGGAGCCGCAGAGCGACGACGAAAAGATTGCGGAGAAGAAGGACGAAGAGAAGGGTAAGGAAGCGGACAAAGATAAGGGCAAGGAAAAAGACAAGAATAAGGAAAAAGCCAAGGACGGGGACAAGGACAAGGACAAGAAAGAAGAAGAGGTCAAGGTCACGATCGACTTTGAAGGGATCGGGCAGCGGATTGTGGCGTTGCCGATCAAGGCGGCGAACTACGTTGGTCTAGACGCAGGGAAGACCGGAATCCTGTTCCTGGGGGAAGTTCCTTCGATTCCGGCGCTGGACGGGCCGACGCTGGCGAGCGAGTCAAAATTTGATTTGAGCACGCGAAAGACGGAACCGTTTGTGAGCGGGATCAGCTCATTCTCGGTTTCGGCGAACGGAGAGAAAGTGCTGTACCGGCAAGGGCCACCGCAAGGAGGACAGTGGTTTATTGCCGCGACGGCGGCGGCGCCGAAACCGGGCGAAGGGCAACTGAAGCTCGACGGGATGGAGGTGTATGTAGACCCGCGAGCAGAATGGAACCAGATGTACCACGAGGTGTGGCGCATCGAGCGAGACTTTTTCTACGCGCCGAATTTCCACGGCTTGAACCTTGCGGAGGCGGAAAAGAAATACGCGGCGTATTTGAGCGGCGTGGGAGGGCGCAACGACCTGAACCATCTGTTCGTGGAAATGCTGGGCGAACTGACGGTGGGACACATGTTTGTGTTTGGCGGAGATGTGCCGGACGCGCCGAAAGTGAAGGGTGGTTTGTTGGGCGCGGATTACAAGGTGGAGAACGGAAGGTACCGGTTCGCGCGGATCTTCAACGGCGAGAACTGGAATCCGCAGCTGCGGGCGCCGCTCACGCAACCGGGGGTAGACGTAAAGGTGGGAGATTACTTGCTTGAAGTGAGCGGAAGAGACGTGAAGGCGCCGGCGGAAGTTTACAGCTACTTTGAAAACACCGCGGGAACGCAAATCAAGATCAAGGTGGGGCCGAACGCGGATGGGAAAGATGCGCGTGAAGTGACGGTGGTGCCGGTGGACAACGAGTTCGACCTGCGGAACCGTGCATGGGAAGAGGACAACCGCCGGAAAGTGGATGAGATGAGCGGTGGGAAGCTGGCGTACGTGCACGTTCCGGACACGGCAAACGGCGGGTATATCAACTTCAACCGATTCTACCTGGCGCAAGAAGACAAACAGGGAGCAATCATTGACGAGCGCTACAACCACGGGGGAGCGATCGCGGACTACATCGTTGATCTGATTGGAAGGCCGCTGCGGAATTGCGTTACAACGCGTGAGGGAGAGAAGTATTGCTCTCCGATGGCGCAAATCTACGGGCCGAAGACGATGATCATCAACGAAATGAGCGGATCGGGCGGGGACGCGCTTCCATGGATGTTCCGTCAAGACAAACTTGGGCCGCTGGTGGGGACGCGGACGTGGGGCGGGCTCGTGGGCATAGGCGGGTATCCACCGCTGCTGGATGGCGGGTACGTAATGGCGCCGCGAGAGGCGCTCTACGGGCTGCACGGACAATGGGAAGTGGAAAACCACGGGATTGCGCCGGATATCGAGGTGGAGAACGATCCGGCGTCGGTGGCGGCAGGCCACGACGCGCAATTGGAAAAGGCGGTGCAGGTGACGATGGAGGCGCTGAAGAAGAATCCGGTGGTGATACCGGAGCATCCGCCGTATCCGGATTATCAGGAGAAATAGGTAGGGGAATGCTGAAAGTTATCAGATATCAGCGATCAGATATCAGGAAAAAAAACCAGGACCTGTCAGGCTAGAGGGACTTGGAGAGCAGCCAGGTCAGTAGCCCGGGCTCGGCGTATGCTTTGTCCCAGGAGTTGTGACCGACGCCGGGATATTCGGTGTAGCGAACATCGGCGCCATCCGCTTTGAGAGCTTCCACCATCAGACGAGACTCGGCGACGGGAACGGTCGGGTCTGCGTCGCCATGGAAAACCCAGAGGGGGAGCTTGGTGCCGATTTTCTTCGCGGCTTCGAGATACGGCGTGCGATCGGAATCGGGCTGCTTGCGGGACTCATCGGGATGAAGGATGCCGCCGCAGATGGGCACGACCGCAGCAAACTTGTTGGGATAGGCTGCCGCGAGGGCCCAACTGCCATAACCGCCCATGGAAAGTCCGGTAAGATAGGTGCGCTTGCGATCGCCCTTGAATTCTTTTGCGGCTGCGGCAAGAGCAGCGAGGGCAAGTTCCTCCATATCCGGCTTATCCCAGCTGTGATCCTTCAAGCATTGCGGCATGACGACGACGGCGGGGAAACGCGAGCGGTCATTGCGGATGGCGGTGGCGATGCCGACTTGGGTCTGGATGAGGCCGTCGGCGCCGCGTTCGCCGGCACCGTGCAGAAAGAGGATGATGGGCCATTTCTGATTGGAGGACCAGTTGTCCGGCACGAAGACCTGATACTTGTAGGCGGCGCCGTGAAGAGTAAGAGTGCGATCGAGGAACCCAGTATCATGTTTGCGGGCAAGAGCGGGAGAGCCGAGAGAAAAAATGAGAGCGAGAAGAAGAAGCAGGCGGAAGCGAAAGCTGGGCACGGAGACCTCCTGAGTACGAAATGTATCACGAATGCCCGGAAGCGGCGAAGGAGGCAGGGAGTCGGAGTGATCCGGCGGCTGGAGGCAGCCAGGAAAACCACGTTTTTCGGAAAGCGCCGAGCAGCAGCTCACAGATGAAGCAACTTGGCGCGGCGCACAGCGAGTTGTTCGCAAGTTGGTGTTGCACACTGATCTTTGCGAAAGTCGTCGAGATAGATTGTCATCGGTTGTTCCATCAAGTCCCGATAGAGACCCATCTTAAAGTAGAAGAGCCCGTGCGGCGGATATCCCCGGGCGGCGCGATAGGCAGTGACGCCACGGTATTGGACAATCTGCTGACCATTCATCCATGCGGTGATGGCACCTTCATCTTCCTGAGAAAACCGTACGACAAAGCGAAAGTCAAGCCATCGCCCGCGCATCTCGCCTTGGGATCTATAAACCGTGGTCTCGCCGGCATCATTCTTGCGTGTTACGAAGAGGACGCCATCGACATAGCGAACCGCAAGAACCGGGTTATCCGGACGGCAGCTTCGCCACTCGCAAAGCTGTTTCCACTGCGCGATGACCAGCCGCACATTGACGATCGGGAAGTCCTTTGGAAGGCACAGACTGAATGAGTAATCGTAGGTTTTGCCCGGGTGAGACCAAAACCGGGGCGCCTCAATCAGCTCATCGCGTTCACTTGCGGCGCCGTCGTCACTTGCCTCTTCAAAGCGGTCATGCGCCCGGAGCGTAATTTGCGCCGCACTGTGGCCGCTGTGTACGATCTCATCCCGGGTCGAAAAAGCCCCAGGAACCATTCTCCACGAAGTCCAGATGGAACTTAGCTTTGGCTCCTCAAAGCTATCCTGTGTATGCACGGGCTGGTGAAGCAACCAAGTAAAATGAATGATCACAGTGGCGATGAACACCAGTAAGAAGGCCCCCGCGAACAACAAGAAGCGACTGAACCGCAGTCTCCACATGGCAAGCATCTTAACATTTGCTTTTCTGCAAAAGGGGATGGACGAAACCGCAAATTACGCAGCGACTCAGATTGGCCAACTACCGCGAAGGACGATTCGTTAGCGCGGTGTGATAGCTTGAATGAGCGAGAGGACCATGCCGGAACTTCCCGAAGTCGAAACGGTGGCGCGAGGCCTGCAGCGGCAAATCGCGGGGCGGCGAATCCTGAGCGTGATGCTGGGGAAAACGGACTTCATTGACAATCCAGAAGAGATTGCGAGGGAGTTGCCGGGGCGCGCGATTCGCGAAGTGGCGCGCTACGGCAAATTCCTGCTGCTGCGGCTGGCGCGGAAGCAAGACGTTGTTGAGGGAGCGGAGCGCGACGCGGCGTTGCTGGTGCATCTGGGAATGACGGGAATGCTGTCGCCGCAGCCCGCCAGCGAACCGCACGCGAAGCATACGCACGTGGTGGCGCTGCTGGACGATGGCCGCGAACTCCGATACACCGATCCGCGACGATTTGGGAGAATGGCGTTTCTGGCGGGAGAACGGCTGAAGGAAGAGCTGAGGCGGTTTGGCGCGGACCCGCTGGAAGCTGGGCTGGAAGAGTTCACAGCCAGGATTTGCGGGAAGCGCGCGAGGATCAAAGCGCTGCTGTTGGACCAGCAGGTATTGCGCGGCGTGGGAAATATTTATGCGGATGAAAGCTTGTGGAAAGCGAAGATTCATCCCATGCGAATGGGAGCGAAACTGCGGCAGGAGCAGGTGAAGAAACTTTATCGTGCGCTACAAGAAATTCTGAGGCGGGCGATTGTGATGCGGGGATCTTCCATCGCGGACTTTCTTGACGTGGAAGGCCAGCCGGGAGAATATCAGCGGCATCACCGGGCATATGGAAGAGAAGGGAAGCCTTGTTTTCGCTGCAAGACGCGGATCAAGCGCGTGATCGTAGCGGGGCGAAGCAGCTATTTTTGTCCGCAGTGTCAGAGAGTGCCGCGAGGCGGAAAAGGACGGGTAAGAAGAAAACAAGAAGCGGGGAAGAACGTCTGAAGAAGACAGGCACGTCCGGGTTCAATTAGAGAATCGCTAATGAAGCTTGCATCGGGGGGATGGGAATGAGGATGAATCGGAAGAAGCTGATTCTGGCAGCACTGCTTGTGGTGTTGGTAGGGATGCGGGTTTGGACCGCGCGGGCCGCGGCGGATGATGCGAGCCCAGTGGCGGTGACGGATCAACAGATCTTGAGCGAGATTCACGAGCATAGCGAGGTGATGGATAACCTGGAATACCTGTCTGACCGGATTGGACCGAGATTAACGGGCACGGCCCAACTGAAGCAAGCGAACAATTGGACCGTGGAGATGTTCCAGAAGTACGGGCTGACCAATGCGCACCTGGAGGCGTACTCGATTCCACACTCGTGGGTGCGGGGGACGGCGACGGCGAAGATCATCGTGCCGACGGAGCATCCGTTGACGATTGCCGCGGCAGCGTGGGCGCCGGATACAAAGGGGACGGTGCGAGGCCCAGTGGTGTATTTCGATGCGAAGAAGCCGGAAGATTTCGCGAAGTTCAAGGGCGAGCTAAAGGGGACGATAGTAATTACATCGGAGCCGCAGCCGCTTTCGCCGCCGAAAGTCATTGGCCGGAACGTGGAGATTTACCACCCGATGGAAGAACCGCCCGTGCCGGTAGGGCAGCCAGCGGCGCCCGGGAGGAATGAAACCGTTCGCGCCAACGCGCTAGCGGCGAGAAAATTCCTGGTGGATGAAGGAGTCGCCGTGGTGCTGCGGGATTCCGGGAAACCACATGGGCTGCTGAACATGACAAGCGCAAGCGCCAAGCCGTTCGAGATGGGGCCATTGGCAACGGCGTTTGTGACCGGGGAAGGCTACCGGATGATTTTCCGGATGCTGAAGAAGGGGCCTGTGGAAGTGGAGATCGAGATCAAGAACACGTTGAGCAAGAAACCTGTGGAGGTCTACAACACTGTTGCGGAGTTGAAGGGGACGGAGAAGCCGGACGAAGTGGTGCTGATTGGCGGGCACCTGGACTCGTGGGATTTGGCGACGGGGACGACGGACGACGGAACGGGATCGATGGTGGTGTTGGAAGCCGCGCGAACGCTGGCGAAGCTGAATGTGAAGCCAAAGCGGACGATACGGTTTGTACTGTTCTCTGGCGAAGAAGAAGGGCTGGTCGGCTCGCGAGAATATGTAAAGGCGCACAAGGCTGAGTTGGACAAGATTTCGGCGGTGCTGATTCACGACAGCGGAACAGGACGAGTGCTGGCGCTGGGTTTGCACGATAACTATCAGGCGCGGGAAATCGTGGACCAGGTGATTGCGCCGCTGCATGAATTGAAACTACTGGAGCCGACGATGGCGCGGGAGTTTGGCATGGACAGCTTGTCGTTTGACGAGGCAGGCGTGCCGGGATTCTGGTGCGTGCAGGACATTGCGGAATATATGCAGACGCACCACAGCCAGACGGACACTTTTGACAAGGCTTGGAAAGATGATCTGATTCAGGGAGCGCAAGTGCTGGCGGCGTGGGCTTACAACACGGCGGAGCTGCCGGCAATGCTGCCGCGGAGGCCCTTGCCACCGGCAGCCCCGGTGGAAGCGGCGAGGACGGATAAACCGAAGGAAGAGGAGGTAAAACGGGATCCGACGGCGGAGATGGACAAGAAGATCGTGGAACAGGTGAAAGCGGACGAAGAGAAGCTCAAGGCTGACTTGACGTATTTGACCACGCAGATCGGGCCACGACTGACGGGATCTCCGCAAGTGGACCGTGCGAGCCACTGGTCGCAGGAGCAATTCCGCGGACTGGGCCTGGAAAATGCGCACCTGGAATCGTGGAGCATCGCGAATGGCTGGACACGAGGGCCTGCGAGCGGGCGGGTGACGTCACCGGTGCCGCACGAATTGACGATGGCGACGATGGGGTGGTCGCCGAGTACAAATGGAACGGTGAAAGGTGAATTGATCGCGATCGATGCGAATAAACCGGAGGAGCTGGAGAAATACAGAGGGAAGCTGGGCGGGAAGATCGTGCTGATGGGAAGACCGCGGGAGCTGGAGGAGCCGCTTGACCCGATGCTGACGCCGTGGGGCGAAGGGACTCTGCCGTTGATGCACGCGAAGGACGATAAGACTATCGATTACCATGCGAATGCGGCGACGAGGAGAGCGGCCATTCAAATGATCCAGGAAGAAAAAGGCTTGGCGCTATTGATGGGTTCGGAAAAGATGTACGGGCTGCTGAACATGACAACGCTGAGCAGGGAATATCAACCCGCGGCGGTACCGGCGGCATTTCTGGCGCGCGAGGATTACTTGTTGCTTTGGCAATTGCAGGCGGTGGGTAATGTGGAGATGGAAGTGAATATCCAAGGGACGCTGAGTGGAAAACCCGTGGAAGTGTACAACACCGTGTCGGAGATTCGGGGAACGGAGAAGCCGGACGAGGTGGTGATTCTGGGCGCACATCTGGATTCGTGGGATTTGGGAACCGGAGCGACGGACAATGGGACGGGATCAACGGCCGTGCTGGAGGCGGCGCGGGCGCTGCAGAAATTGGGCGTGAAACCGAAGCGGACGATTCGATTTGTGCTGTTCACCGGCGAAGAGCAGGGGCTGAATGGATCGCGGGCGTATGTGGCGGCACATAAGGATGAACTGGCGAAGATCTCCGGAGTTTTGGTGCACGATTTGGGCACGGGGAAAGTGCTGACGATCGGATTGATGGGGAACTACAACGCGCGGGAAACGATTGACCGCGTACTGTATCCGCTTGCGGAGAGCGCGGGAATCATGGAGCCGACATTGCGCAGCGAGGGAGGATCGGACCACGTGCCGTTTGACGAGGCGGGAGTTCCGGGCTTCTGGTGCGTGCAGGATCCGGCGGACTATGACAAGACGCATCACTCACAGGCGGATACGTTGGACCGCGTGAGGTGGGATGAATTGACCCAGGGCGCGGAAGTGCTGGCCGTGTTCGGGTACAACGTGGCACAGTTGCCGGAGATGTTGTCGAGGAAGCCGGGGAAAGAGGCGACGAAGAACTAAGAGAGACTCGATCGAGTTTTAAGTATTGCCAACTGGGGCGCAGCAATGCTGCACCCCTACGGGAATGGGAGAATGATGCGACTGGTGGTGCAAAGGGTGAGCCGGGCGAAAGTGACGGTGGAAGGCCGGGCGACGGGAGAAATTGGCGCCGGGTTAATGATCCTACTCGGAGTGGGGAAA
>Ga0209517_10005645_pt1 | contig 15859 bp, 11 predicted proteins | sample PeaSoiMetSII2010_FD_187695 | JGI IMG/M metagenome (GOLD analysis project Ga0209517, IMG submission 187695) | Peat soil microbial communities from Weissenstadt, Germany - SII-2010 (SPAdes) (version 2) | ecosystem: Environmental > Terrestrial > Soil > Wetlands > Peat | place: Germany... | reverse complement strand
ATCTGGGCGGCGCGCATCTCGTTCAGGGCGGTCACCGCATCAAGAAACCAGACATCGTGACGGAAGTTATCGTCATCGCGATAGCTGAAGTGCGGGTTGAGCGCGTCGCCGTCAAAATCAACCTCTTCTTCGGCATCGCGCGACCCGATCCAGGCTTCCTGCACGGAAACGCTCTTGTCGGCTAGTCCTGGCGGGAGTTTGCCTTTTTTCGGCCGCTCGACCCAGTCGTAGCCGTAGTTGCCAATGGCGCAGATGAGCTTCTCTTTCGGTATCTCGCTGATGGCCGACTCCAGGTTCGAAGTGAACCAATCCTGCGAAGCGACCGGGCCAGGAGTTCCACCGGGAAAATGCTCGTCATAATTCATGATGACGACGCCATCGACGGCGGATGAAATGGCCTTGTAGTCGTAATCCTCGTTGCGCACCTGAACGCTGACATACAGCTTCATCCCTTTAGCGTGCAGGTCCGACGAGAGTTCGTTGAGCAGAGCCACGTATCCGGGCTGCCCTTTCTTGGGAAAGGATTCGAAATCGACCATCAAACCGCGGTAGTGATCGGTGGCAAGGAAAAGCGCGATCTCACGGCGAAATCTGGCACGGGCGTCCGGACTATTCAGGAAGCCGGTAATGCCGGGAACAAAGTCGGTTTGGTCAAAGTTCTGGACCACCGGAAACACTTCCATCTCAGTGTCTTCGGTCTTCAGAAACGGCATCACCCTGGTGTCGACGGCATGGACGGTTTGTCCCTGAACCACGTCAAACATGGTGTTAGTTTCCGGATCCGAGGCTTGCAGATGGCCATCCGGAGTGAGCACCTGCAGCCACGTCGGGAAAAGCAAATCAATCTGGCGCGCATACTCGCGCAAGGAAGAGAAGCTGGCCGGGTCCCAGGAAACATAAAACGCGGCCCGCACGCCTTGCTCGGAATTCAGCGTGAGTTGCGAAGGGGCCTTCCGGGATGGGTGGCGGTGTCCGGTCCGGGCCAGAGTGGCGAGACGGCGTTTCTCGCGTGCCTTCTCCTTTTCCTTTTCCTTCAGCGCGTGATAGGGCTTCTTTTCAGACATCCAGGAAAGATCGGGCAGAGGTTCGCTGCGCAGGGCACTGTAGATGAAGAAGACCACCAGCAAAGAAAACGCCAAGGCGGCCGCGTCGACGACGCGACGAATCCGCCGCCAACGCGCCTGCAAGGGATCGTAAAAAACCTGTTTGGCCATCTTGGGTGTAGTCCCTTCATCCTAAGGTGAGAGGCGCAGGGGGTCAAACGTAACCACGACGGAAAGCCGTAACTATTTGATAATATTTGAGAAGCCAGTGTCTTCTATCACTCCCATCAAGCTTTCCGACAAGAAAGGCGCGGCCGAGTATCGCGCGGCTCCGGTCGAAGGTCTGGTGCGCTCCACCGCGCGCTATATGCTGCGGACCGAGGTGCACACTTTTGCTTTCTCGGTGGCCGCCAACTCCATTCTGTCGTTCTTTCCGTTCCTGCTGTTGCTGATGACGCTGATCCGGTACGTTTTTCATTCCCAAGTGATGTACGGCGTGGTCGAGAACCTGTTGCGCGACTATCTTCCAACCGGCCAGGAGCTTGTGATTCGAAGCCTGAAGGCGCTGGTGGGCGCGCACCATCGGCTGAAAGTGTTCTCGCTGGTCATGCTGCTGATTACTTCCACTGGAATCTTTCTGCCGCTGGAGGTTGCGCTGAACCGCGTCTGGGGATTTCGCAATAACCGCTCATACCTGGGAAATCAGTTGATGTCGCTCGGGCTGGTGTTTGCCTGCGGATCGCTCGCCCTGCTCTCGGTGGGACTGACGGCTGGCAACGTTGCCATCTTGACCACGGCGCTGCACGGCTATGGCGCCTGGTATGTGAAGCTGGTGGGGTTTGTGACCATGAAAGTCTTTTCGATCCTGGCCAGCATCGCCATCTTTTTTCTCGTGTATTGGCTGTTGCCGAACGGGAAGGTACCGGCTCAGGGAGTGCTGCCGGCTGCGGTGCTGATGGGATTGCTTTCCGAGGTGATGAAGTACGCTTATTTCTTTGCCCTGCCGCGGCTGAATTTTGGGGAGGTGTACGGGCCGTTCGCCATCTCGGTCAGCCTGATGTTCTGGGCGTTCCTGTCGGGGATGTTGCTACTGACAGGAGCGCATCTGTCGGCACGGAAGATATTGCAAGGCTGAGAGAAATTCCTATGCGGCACGCAACCCTGCTGGGTGGTGGCGGAGACGCGGCAAGCCGCGTCTCTACGGGAAATCCGGGGGGTTTGCCCACTTGCCATCACAGCTTCCATCGAGTTGCGGACTGCGGAAAGGTCTTTTCCACGAAACCGAAGACCCGGCTGGGCTGGACACGGAAGATCGGCTCTCCCATGCTGCGGGGGTCCATTTTGTATTTCTTCTGGTAAGCGATGGCAACGCGCTCCAGCACTGCCGCATCACTGGCCTGAGTCGCCAGTCCTTCGATGATCACCGCTTCTGTGCCATCGTCGTTCGCAACTGTGCACGCCGGATTGGCGGCGAGGTTTTGGCCTTTCCTGGATTTACGCCCGGTGGAGAAGAAGAAAGCGTCGTCGAGCCAGACTCCCCACACCGGCATCACGTGCGGACGAGGGCGACCGGCGTGAATCGTGGCCAGCCAGAACGTCCGGCAGCGGTTCATTTTCCTGGCGACCCAGGCCCAGGGAAGCAGGCCCTTACCGCCTGTGGACCCGACGATGCCATAGCCCGGGGCAAACGGGCGGTCGGCTTTCGGTTGCGATTTGGCGGTCTTTACCGGACGCTTTGCCATAAGGTTCGAGACTCCTGGCGTTGGATTCCTGAATGCTCTTCAACTCTGAAGGCGTGCCCCTCAGGGGCTAAAGCCGGACTAAAAACAATACACTTACCGAAGCGCTGAAGCGCTGCGCCACCCAAAAGCAAGAACAAGGTTGTGTTTTTCCGCAGCCTGTGAAGCCGTGCCCGTCCCAAACGTCGCTCGCATCAAAGTCTCTGCCGCTGAGGGCAGCCACATCTCGTAACACAGCTTTTTTCCCAGCCAGTAAGGGTATCGTTAGCCGTTCGAGGTACTTCGGGTTCCAGGAGGCATTTGCACGCCAACGACTAACGGCCAGCGGCCAATGACCGCTTTACCGCCTCATACGCCGGCTTGGCCCGATACTCCCGATCCAACAGCAGCGCCGCCCCTTGCGTCTTCTTCGAGTGCGACCCTATCCAGGAATACTTGTCTGTGAAACCCCAGGTCTGGATCGCCGTGCAGCCGCGATGAGCAAGACAAGCGGTGGCAATCTGGCGATAGATTTCCGCCTGCCGTTGCAAATCCTCAGGACGGGCATTCCCGTTGGCATCCACCGGCAACGCCACGTCCATCTCGGTGATGTGGACTTGCACTCCCAGAGCCGTAAAGCGTTGGATATTGGCGGAAATAGATGCGACATCGGCGTGCAGATTCGCAATGTGCATCTGCAATCCCACGCCATCGATAGGGACGCCGCGCTGCCGGAAATCGCGAACCATGGCATAGATCGCGTCTGACTTAGGGTTCACACCTTCCGCCTCAGCCTCGTTATAGAACAGCAGAGCCTGCGGGTCGGCGTCATGCGCCCAGCGGAAACAGCGCTCAATGTAGGAGTTGCCATTTGCCGCCAGGCCGATCCCCGGCTGATCCCGCCAGATCGTGCTGCGCAGCGTTCCCGGATGCAACTCGTCGAAGGCCTCGTTAACCACGTCCCACGCAAAGATCTTGCCCCGGTAATGTCCGACCACAGTCTTAATGTGTCTCTCAAGAATTTCAGCCAGCTCGTCCGAAGTGTATTTTCCTTCCGTCAACCACTTTGGATTCTGCCGGTGCCACGCCAGCGTATGTCCGCGAACCTTCATGCTGTGCCGAGTCGCGAAATCCACAATCTGGTCTGCCTGAGAAAAATCGAAAGACGCCCGCTCCGGATGCACCACCTCCCATTTAAGCGCATCTTCCGGTTCCACCATGTTGAACTCGCGCGCCAGCGTGGAGGCATAAGCAACCTCAGACAGCTGCGCCGGCCTAACTGCAGTACCGATGAGCATTCCCGAGCCTCGCGCCGCCTCACGCAGCGATGGCTCTTCGGTGTTCGGGCCAAATGCCACGGAAAAGACGGTAGCCGCCAAAACAAGAACTCGCCATTTCATGGTTCACGCCCGTCGACTCACTTTGCCTGAGGCAGGAACTTCTGCAAAGGACACTGCTCACACTGCGGTTGTGACTTTAGGCAATAATTCTTAGCGACGCCGACGATCAGCCCGTGCATTTCATTAAAAGTTTGGACCCGCGCGGTGCGCTCGGCTGCGCTCATGCGTGAAGGCCGGTGACACGAGCCCCGCGGTCCAGTCGCGGTGGGTGCCCCGTCCAAGCTCCGCTGAGGCGGGTATGCTTCGCTGAGTGCGTGTTCGAACAGTAGTCGTATCTCGTCATAGCCGGCCCCGCTCGAAACCATCCCGTGCCGTTCCAGAATGCGCCGCGTGTAAGCGTCCACGACAAATACCGGATGATTGCCGGCGTAAAGCAGAACTGAGTCCGCAGTTTCCGGCCCAACACCATTGAGAGCAAGCAGTTCGTCGCGCAGTTCGCCCGTAGGTCGCGCGAACATCCGTGCCAGCGACCCGCCATACCGCTCGTCAAGAAAGCTGACAAACGTTTTCAGCCGCTGTGCTTTCTGACGAAAGTAACCCGCCGGCCGGACCAGTTGCTCAAGCTGAGTTTGAGCAGTGCGGCGGATTCCGCGAATCGTCAGCAGTCGCTCCCGGCGAAGGTTGCCCAGCGCCTTCTCCACGTTGGTCCACGCCGTGTTCTGCGTTAAATAAGCCCCAACAATCACCTCAAAGCGCGATTGCGCCGGCCACCAGTGCTGGCGTCCCCAGGCAGAAAACAGCGTGTCATAGTAAGCGCGGATCGCGTCCTGTCGGGTGTCGCTCATGGTGTGCACAGGTTGGGGTATGGCCAAACCATTGTAGTGCGTCACTCGTCGCTGTTCGTTAGTCGTCGGCGAGCGTTCCGCATTCAGGGAATACGACGAATCCCAAACAACGATCGACTAACGACCAACGACGATCCCGCACCAAAGACCATGGTCTGCGGACTGTGATCTTCGTCACACCGGGATTTTTCGCGCGGAAATGCCCTCAATGCCTGTCCCAACGGTTACTTCCCGCAAAGTACAGGTACCTAAGTTACTTTTTCGAAATGCCCGTTGGGTTGACAATTTGTGTCAGTGCGAATGCTCACTCGCTGATCCCCCCGGAAATCAGCGGCTTTGCATTGACCCCGGACTTCGCCGGAATACAGGAGAGATATGTCTCAGCGGCTGGGCGACCTGCTCGTCAAAGAAAAGGTCATTACCCCAGAGCAGTTGGAACAGGCGACCAAACTCCAGAAGGATTCCCACACCCGCCTCGCCTCCGCGCTGGTGAAGTTGGGTTTCCTCTCGGATGAGGATGTCACCAACTTCCTCTCGCGCCAGTACGGTGTGCCCGCCATCAATCTTTCTTACTTTGAAATCGATCCCGCTGTCGTCAAGCTGATTCCCTACGAAACCGCGAAACGCTATCAGATTTTGCCTCTGAGCCGCGTCGGCGCTTCGCTCACCATCGCCATGGTCGATCCCACCAACGTCTTTGCCATGGACGACATCAAGTTCATGACCGGCTTCAACATCGAGCCTGTCGTGGCCTCCGAAAGCTCCATCCTCGATGGCATCGAAAAGGCCTACGGGGTTTCCAAGGAAGCCGAGCTCGAGCAGGTCATGCAGTCCATGAACGAAGCCGGCGAAAGCACCGATGTCGAGGTGCAGGCCGAAGAGCAGGAGCTCGAACTCAAGGAACTGGAGAAAGCGGCCGACGAAGCTCCCATCGTCAAGCTCGTCAACCTGGTGCTCACCGACGCCGTCAAGCGCGGTGCCAGTGACATCCACATGGAACCCTACGAAAAGGAGTTCCGCGTCCGCTTCCGTATTGACGGAGTTCTGCAATTGATCATGAACCCGCCGCTGAAATTGAAGGACGCCATTACTTCGCGCCTCAAGATCATGGCCAAGCTCGACATCAGCGAAAAGCGCCTGCCGCAAGACGGCCGCATCATGCTGAAAATGCAGATTGCCGGAAAGAAAAAGCAACTCGATTTCCGCGTCTCTACTCTGCCCACACTCTGGGGCGAGAAGATCGTGCTCCGCCTGCTCGACAAGGAAAACCTCCGGCTCGACATGACCAAGCTCGGTTTCGAGCAGGAGTCGCTCGACAAGTTTCAGAAGGCCATCCTCAAGCCCTACGGCATGGTGCTGGTCACCGGCCCGACCGGATCGGGCAAGACCAATACGCTGTATTCCTCGATCTCGCAGCTCAACCAGCCCGATACCAACATCATGACCGCCGAAGACCCGGTCGAGTTCCAACTGGGTGGCGTCAACCAGGTGCAGATGAAGGAGCAGATCGGCCTGAATTTTGCCGCCGCCCTGCGCGCCTTCCTACGCCAGGACCCCAACATCATTCTGGTCGGCGAGATCCGCGACTTCGAAACCGCCGAAATCGCCATCAAGGCCGCACTCACCGGCCACCTCGTTTTGTCCACGCTGCACACCAATGGCGCTCCGGAAACCATCACCCGCCTCATGAACATGGGCATCGAGCCCTTCCTGGTCGCCACTTCGGTGCATCTGATCTGCGCCCAGCGCCTCATCCGCCGGATTTGCAAAGATTGCACCGAGCCTGTCGAAATGCCGGTGCAGGCTCTGATCGACGAGGGCTTCACCCCCGAAGAGGCCAAGACCGTCCAGGTCATGAAGGGTAAAGGCTGCGCCACCTGCAACAAGACTGGTTACAAGGGCCGCACCGGATTGTACGAAGTGATGGAAGTTGACGATGAAATCAAAGAACTGGTTCTGGTGGGTGCTTCCGCTCTCGAACTCAAGAAGAAAGCGATTGAACGCGGCATGATCACCCTCCGGCGTAGCGGGTTGATCAAGGTTGCACAAGGCTGGACCACGCTCGAAGAAGTGGCTCGCGAGACGATCCACTAATAACGACAGAAGGATAGATAGAAAACTATGGCTCTCTCACTCAGCGATCTGCTCCGCCGCATGCTGGAGATGAATGGCAGCGACCTTCACATCACCACCAACTCTCCGCCCCAAATCCGTGTGCACGGACATCTGGTGCCCCTCGACTTGCCCCAGTTGACCCCCGCTGAGACCAAGCAACTGGCCTACAGCGTCATGACCGATTCCCAGAAGCACCGTTTCGAAGAAAGTCTCGAACTGGACTTCTCCTTCGGCTTGAAAGGCCTGGCTCGCTTCCGCTCCAACATTTTCAACCAGCGCGGCGCGACGGCTTGCGTTTTCCGTCTGATTCCGTTTGAGATCAAATCGTTCAACCAGTTGGGCCTGCCTTCGGTGGTCAGCAAGATGTGCGACAAACCGCGCGGGCTGGTGCTGGTCACCGGGCCGACCGGTTCGGGTAAGTCCACCACCCTGGCGGCCATGATCGACAAGATCAACACCGAGCGCCACGAGCACATCCTGACCATCGAGGACCCCATCGAGTTCGTGCACATGAACAAGAACTGCGTGGTCAACCAGCGCGAATTGCACTCCGACACCAAGAGCTTCACCGACGCTCTGCGCGCCGCGCTTCGTGAAGATCCGGACGTCGTGCTCATCGGCGAAATGCGCGATCTCGAAACCATCGAGTCGGCGCTCCGCATCGCGGAAACCGGCCACCTGACCTTCGGGACGCTGCACACCAACTCCGCGTCCTCCACCATTAACCGCATCATCGACGTGTTCCCCTCGCACCAGCAATCGCAGATCCGCGCCCAGCTTTCGCTGGTGCTCGAAGGCATCATGTGCCAGAGTCTGCTGCCCACCTCCGACGGCAGGGGACGCGCCATGTGCATGGAAATCCTGGTGCCCAACGCGGCCGTGCGCAACCTGATCCGCGAAGACAAGATTCACCAGATCTACTCCTCCATGCAGTCCGGCCAGGAGAAGTTCGGCATGCAGACGTTCAACCAGGCGCTCGCCAACGCGTATTTCCAGAAGCAGATCACGCTGGAAATGGCTATGACGCGCTCCAGCAATCAGGATGAGTTACAGGAAATGATCTCGCGCGGCGCCGTCATGGTGAACCGGAGCGGTCCGGCTCCCATGGCCAAGGGAGCTGCGCCCGGCAGGCGATGACATCGAAATAGGCCCTGTAATACCGGGCTGCGTAACCAGGCAAGAAACGAACGGAGCAACGAACAGAGCAAGAAACGAAAAGACAACCAGGAGTGCGGTGCCAGCCAGACCAGCAGCCCACGCCGGCGCAATAGGAAGAAGGAGAGAGCTAACATGCCAGTTTTTACGTTTTCGGGAAAGAACGCTTCGGGCGAGAAAGTTCAGGGAGAGCGCGTAGCCTCCACCAAGGACGGGCTCGCCTCCCAGCTCCGCAAGGAGCGCATCACGCCCGGCTCCATACGGGAGAAGGGCAAGGAATTTTCGCTGCCCACCTTTGGCTCCGGCAAGGTCAAGGTCAAGGACGTCGCGGTATTTTTCCGCCAGTTCTCCGTCATGATCGACGCCGGTTTGCCGCTGGTCCAGTGTCTGGAGATTCTCGGCGCCAACCAGGAGAATCCCACCTTTCAGAAAACGCTGCTCGGGGTTCGGACCACCGTTGAAGGTGGCGCCACCCTGGCCAATGCCATGCGCCAGTATCCGGTCATCTTCGACGACTTGACCACCAACATGGTTGAGGCGGGCGAGACCGGCGGTATTCTCGACATCATCCTGCAGCGCCTCGCCATCTATGTCGAAAAGGCGGTCAAGCTGCGCTCCGCCATCAAGTCGGCGCTGATCTACCCCGTGGCCGTCGTCTCCCTTGCCGGCCTCATCGTGGCTGCACTGCTCAAGTGGGTGGTGCCCATCTTCGCCAACATGTTTGTCGGATTGGGTGTCGCGCTGCCGCTGCCGACCAAAATCGTCATCGGCCTTAGCGGCTTCATTGGCGCCTTCTGGTGGGTCATTATCGCAGCGTTCATCGGCTCCGTCTTCGGCATCAAGGCGATTCGCAAGCACCCGCGCGGCCGCTATTTATCCGACGCCCTGCTGCTCAAGACGCCGATCATCGGCCTGCTGCTGCGCAAGATCGCCGTCGCCCGCTTCACCCGAACCTTGGGCACGCTCATTACCTCCGGCGTTCCCATTCTTGAGGGCTTGGCCATTACCGCCCGTACCTCGGGCAACGCCGTGCTCGAAGAAGCGCTGATGAAGGTTCGCAAGGCGATCGAAGAGGGCCGTACCATCGTCGATCCCCTGCGCGAATGCGGCGTCTTCCCCAACATGGTGACCCAGATGATCGGCGTGGGCGAAGCCACCGGCGCCATGGACTCCATGCTGCAGAAGATCGCCGACTTCTACGAAGACGAAGTCGACGCCGCCACCAAGGACATGCTGGCCATGCTGGAACCGATCATCATCGGCATGCTCGGCATCAGCATCGGTGGCATCGTCATTTCTCTGTACATGCCGCTGTTCTCGATGATCTCGAAACTCTCGGGATAGCAAGACGGTCGCCGGTCGTTAGTCGTTGGTCGCTGGGGCAACATCCCGGCGCTGGCGACTAACGAAATTCCGGGGTGGCAACCAACTGCGAACGACCAACAACCAACGACTGAATTCATGCCCTTCATCTCCGATGAGCGGAACTGGCTGACCTGGCTGGTAAAGGTTCGCATCCTGATCCTGCTGGTTCTGCTCGCCATTGAACTCGCCGTCATCCGGCTGACGCCCAGTCCGCTGCCCATCCTGCCCTTCCTCACCGGGATGGTGCTCTGGTTTGTGCTTTCGCTCTTTTTCCTTTTCCTGGTTTCGGTCTGGAGCGAACACCGCCTGCAGGCCATTCTCCAGGTACTCGCCGACCTGGCGATTGTCACGCTGGTCGTCCATGTCACCGGCAACATCGACAGTTCGCTTAATTTTCTCTACCCCCTGGTCATCATTGTCGCCTGCATGCTCCTGCCCCGATCCTGGGGATATCTTAGCGCCGCCCTGGCTTTCATCTTGTTCGGAACCATCCTCGAACTGGATTATTACGGCGTCATTCCCTCGTATGCGAACTCCCATCCCAAGCTCGAGGCGCTGCAGGTAGTAATCTTCGTCAACCTCTTTGCCTACTTCGCCATCGCTTACCTTGCCGGTTTGCTGGTGAGCAAGCTCCGCCAAGCGGATGTGCAACTGAAGGATACAAGCGGAGCGCTCCAGAATCTGCAGGCGCTCCACGAAAACATCGTGCAGTCCATGAGTGGTGGGGTCATCACCACCGGAATCGACGGTCGCATCACCCTGGTCAATCGAGCGGCCCAGCAACTGCTCGGAATCGCCGAAGCCGAGTTGCGCGGACGTTCCGTGGCCGAGCTTTTTCAGGACCCCCTGCCTCACTTCGGCGTGGCCCGCGCCGATGCCGAAGTCCGTTACTTCGCCGCCAACGGCTTCCACAAGACGTTTCGCGTCTTGGTCTCGGCGCTCAACGTGAGCGCCCCGGAAGACCTGGGCTTTGTTTATTCCTTTGACGACCTCACCGAGATCCGCCGCCTGGAACGCGAGGTGCGCATGCAGGACCGCCTGGCCGCCGTCGGCCGCCTGGCCGCTGCCATCGCTCACGAAATCCGTAATCCCCTGACCTCGATCGCCGGCTCGGTCAGCATGTTGTCGGATGCGCCTTCCTTAAACCCTGAAGAGCGCCATCTTCTGCAGATCGTGATCCGCGAGTCCGACCGCCTCAACAACATCATCACCGATTTTCTGGCCTACTCGCGCGGCAAGCAATATAAATTCGAGCGCGTGAATCTGGTTCCGTTGCTCGAGGACACGCTCACTTTGCTCCAGCACCGCCTCGCCTCCGAGAGCGCGGGCATCGAACTCAAGCGCAACTTCCCGAAGTCCGAAGCCTGGGTGCTGGCCGATGGCGACAAGCTCAAACAAGTATTCTGGAACTTCTGCGAAAACGCCCTCCGTGCAATCAAGACGACGGGTCAATCTGGAACCCTCACTGTCGCTCTCACCGAGCGCGGTCAGGACTGGGAGATGAGTTTCTCCGACACCGGTCCCGGCATCAAGCCGCAGCAGACGGAAAAAATCTTCGAGCCCTTCCAGTCGAACTTTGAAGGCGGCACCGGACTTGGCCTCGCCATCGTGTACCAGATTGTCCAGGCACATGAGGGCAAGGTGTGGGCGCGTTCCGAAGTCGGCAAGGGCACCAGCTTCGTGGTCCGTCTACGCCGTCTGGAGCAAGCCTCCGCCGCGGGCGGAACGTCTTCTGCATCGGAATCGGTCCGAGTTGCGCTGGCGGCAGAAGCGGCAGGAGGCACGCGTGGGTAACATTCTCGTCGTCGATGACGAACGCTCGATCTGCGAATTGCTCGACATTGCCCTGCGGCGCGACGGGCACAAAGTAGAAACCGTGACTGGCGGCGAGGCGGCCAAGCACAAAATCGAGAGCGCGCTCTTCGACGTGATCGTGACCGACATCAAGATGCCCAGGGTCGACGGCGTCGAGGTCCTGCGCCACGCCCACCAGATATCGCCCGATTCCGCCGTGATCCTAATGACGGCGGTGGACGACTACGAAGCCGCAGTCGAGGCCGTCAAAGCCGGAGGCGCGACCGATTACATCCGCAAGAGTCCCGGCCTGGTCGACGAAGTCAAACTGGCCATCGCCCGCTCTCTGACCAGGGTTTCGCTCAGCCGTCAGAACTTTGCCCTGCGCCGCGACGCGGCCACGCACAATTCGCTCGAGAACCTCATCGGCGTCAGTCCAGCTCTAGAGAAGCTGAAGCAAACCATCCGCACCGTAGCCACCACCAACAGCACGATTCTGGTCTTCGGCGAAAGCGGAACCGGCAAGGAACTCGTCGCCCGCGCCGTGCATACCTGCTCGCCGCGAGCCGCCGAAGCCTTTGTCTCGGTCAACTGCGGAGCGTTTCCGGAGACGCTGCTGGAAAGCGAACTCTTCGGTTACGTCAAAGGCGCCTTCACCGGAGCCAACCAGAACCGCCGCGGCCTTTTCGAAGTCGCCGACCAGGGCACGATCTTTCTCGACGAAATCGGCGAGATGACGATGCCCATGCAGGTCAAACTGCTGCGCGTGCTGCAAGAGCGCACGGTGCGTCCGGTGGGAGGTACCGCCGAAATTCCGGTGGATGTGCGCGTCATCGCCGCCACCAACCGCGACCTCGACCGCCAGGTCACCGACGGCACGTTCCGCGAGGATCTCTACTATCGCCTCAACGTCATTCCCATTCGCGTACCCGACTTACGCGAGCGCCGCGAAGATGTTCCGCTCCTGGCCAATCACTTCCTGAAGAAATATGCCCCCGGAGCCGGAAAGAGCATTCACGGCATCGCCGCGCAGTCGCTCGAAGCTCTGACCGGATACGACTGGCCGGGCAACGTCCGCCAACTGGAGAACACCATCGAACGCGCGGTAGCGCTCGAAACCACGAGCGAGCTGCACGTCGAGTTGCCCGCCGAGCGTCCGAAAGCTCGCGCCGTAGCTGCCGGTGCAGAGACCGCCAATCTGCCTACGGGCGCGGGCGCCGTTCTACCCGAAGGCGTGAACATGGAAAACTATGTAGCGCAGATCGAGCGCTCGCTGCTGCAGTCCGCGCTGGAACAAACCCACGGCGTGCAAGTCCGGGCCGCCGACGTCCTTGGCATCTCCTACCGGTCGTTCCGTCACCTGATGAAGAAGTACGAACTGTAGAGCGGCTCTCAGTTATCAGTTATCAGTTATCAGTTTTCAGCAATCCTATCCAAGTCGTCATCCTGAGCGGAGCAGGGACTTCACGAAGTGCTGCCCACTCCTTGCGTGTGATTTCCGTCCTTGACGGATTTTCGCTCCCGACTATACTCAGCGTCAAATTCAGTTACCGGATTCTGGCTTGAGGGGGCCCCGAATTCGGAGGAGGCGGAATTGCTGTCACCACGCAATGCGCTACCCTGTCCCCTCGGCGTGAGTGTTGCCCGCCTGCACCGAATCCTGTTTCTCAATACCTCTGTTAAACCTGCGTTTATCTGGGGGGAAATGACCATGACAATGTTTCGGTTGGGCAAGTGGGCGGCGTTGGTCGCGCTTGCGGTATGGATGTTGGCAGCGCAGCAGGCCAAAGCAGGTGTGGGATTTCAGCCGGTTTCACCCGACGAACTCAAGATGACTAGCGAGCCAATGGCGCCGGGAGCGCCTGCGATCATCCTGTACCGGCAGGCGGACCGGGATGACAATGTCCAAACTCCACACGAAGACAATTACTTTCGCATCAAGATTCTGACCGAAGAGGGGCGGAAGTATGCTGATGTAGAGATTCCATTCTTGAAGGGAAGCCAGGACGTAGTGAACGTCAGGGCGAGGACCATCAAGCCAGACGGGTCGATCGTAAACTCCGATGTCAAAGTTTTCGAAAAGTATCTGGTCAAGGGGAAGGAAGTGAAGTATCTCGCGAAGACTTTTACCCTCCCGGACGTGCAGGTCGGGAGCATCATTGAATACTTCTACACGATGGATTTGGGTGAATATATGCTCTTCGATTCCCATTGGATTCTGAGCAATGAGCTGTTCACAAAAAAAGCCCAATTCTCTCTGAAACCCTTCACTGACAGCTACTACGGGACGTATTGGCTACACTGGAGTTGGCAGGGCCTGCCTCCTGGCGCGGTTCCAAAGCAAGGGGCCGACCGAACCGTCCGCATGGAAGCGAACAACATACCGGCGTTCCAGACGGAAGACTTCATGCCACCTGAGAACGAGTTGAAGTCGCGAGTGGATTTTATCTATCAGGAGAGCCCCGTCGAGACCGATCAGGCAAGTTTCTGGAAGCACTTTGGGAAGCAGCGCAATGGGCAACTGGAAAGCTTTGTTGGCAAGCGGAAGGCGATGGAGCAGGCGGTGGCGCAGATTGTCTCGCCGAACGACTCGCAGGAGGCCAAACTGCGCAAGATCTATGACCGCGTGCAGCAGTTCCGGAACACGTCATACGAAGTGCAGAAGACCGAGCAAGAAGCAAAGCGCGCAAAAGAAAAGGTGGAGGAAAACGTAGAGGACATTTGGAAACGAGGCTATGGCAACGGCGTCCAGCTTACCTGGTTATTTCTTGGCCTGGTGCGGGCAGCGGGTTTCGAAGCCTACGGATGCTGGGTTTCGGGCCGCCGGGAATATTTCTTCACCCCGACGACGATGCAAAGCGCGAAATTGGATTCCAACGTCGTGCTCGTAAAGCTGAACGGGAAAGACCTCTATTTTGATCCCGGAGGAGCCTTCACGCCGTTTGGATTGTTGGAATGGTCGGAAACCGGAGTGCCCGGGCTGCGGCTGGATAAGGAAGGTGGATCCTGGATTCAGACCACGCTCCCCGAGCCCTCGGAGTCGCGCATCGAACACGTGGGAAAGCTGAGGCTCTCCGACACGGGCGATTTGGAAGGGAAGGTGACCGTCACCTACACCGGGCTGGAAGCGATGTACCAGCGACTGGAAGAGCGCCACGCGGACGAAGTGGAGCGCAAAAAGTATCTGGAAGAACAGCTGAAGTCGCAAATCGAGGCGGGGACCGAGGCGGAGCTAACCAACCGGACTGGACCAGTTCGGAAACGTCGCTGGTCGCGGAGTTCAATCTGAAGATTCCGGGTTGGGCCTCGAGTGCTGGCAGACGAGTCGTGATTCCAGTCGCGATCTTCACTGCCGCTGAAAAAGGGACCTTCGAACACGCCAACCGCGTGCATCCGGTCTATTTTGAGTATCCGCACGAGAAGGTGGATGACCTGACCATCGAGCTTCCAGCGGGGTGGCAAGTAAGTAGTGTGCCGTCGCCGCAAAATCAGGATGGACACGTCGTTCGCTACATTTTGGAGGTGGAAAAGAACCCAGCGGGGCTTCACTTGACGAGGAAGTTAACCATCGACCTTCTGATGCTGGAACTGAAGTACTACACGGCATTGCGGAACTTCTTTCAGGTGATGCGGACCGGCGACGGGGAGCAGATTGTCTTGCAGCCAGGGGAGATACATGCGAGTAACTGAACCAGCAACTGGCCGGCGAGTACTCTTAGTTTGTGTTTGGATTACCCTATGTGTCGCCGCAATTGTGCCGCGGGCTGCGGCCAGCGGGGACGCTCCGCCATGGATGCACGCGCTGGTCGGGATCACGCTGCCCTCCTACGATGAAAAAACCGACGCGGTGTTGCTCTATTCCGAAACCAACGTCACCGTTTTGTCGGAGGACAAGATCAGAAAGCATGTACGCGAGGCCTACAAGATTCTGCGGCCCGAGGGGCGCGAGCACGGCACGGTGGGTGTCTATTTCAATCCGACCCGCAAAATCAGCAGTCTGCATGGTTGGTGCATCCCAGCGCAAGGCAAAGATTACGAGGTTAAAGAGAAGGACGCAATCGACGTGGCTGCGCCCGCCGAAGGCGGTTATTTGATAGAGGACACAAAGTATAGATTGCTACGTATTCCAGCGCCTGATCCGGGAAATATCGTTGGATACGAATATGAGGCCGAAGAGCAGCCTTTCTTCCTGCAGGACATTTGGGACTTTCAGCGAACTGATCCAGTGCGGGAGAGCCGTTATTCGCTGCTGCTTCCTCCGGGATGGGTCTTTAAGGCCTCATGGCTTTCGCATGAGGAAGTGAAGCCAGCCGAGGGGAGCGGCAATGTGTTGCAATGGACGGTCAACGACGTGAACGGGATCTGGCCGGAGGCTGAAATGCCGCCCTGGCAGGGGTTGGCAGGGCAGATGATCGTGTCGTTTTTCCCTTCAGGCGGAACCTCGCGGAAGAACGAATTGGCGAATTGGGAAGGTATGGGGACTT
>Ga0209517_10005644_pt1 | contig 15864 bp, 14 predicted proteins | sample PeaSoiMetSII2010_FD_187695 | JGI IMG/M metagenome (GOLD analysis project Ga0209517, IMG submission 187695) | Peat soil microbial communities from Weissenstadt, Germany - SII-2010 (SPAdes) (version 2) | ecosystem: Environmental > Terrestrial > Soil > Wetlands > Peat | place: Germany... | reverse complement strand
CGCGTAAACGTCCTCCAAGGCTTTTCCTTGGACGGGCAGCGGTTCATCCAGCAAAGCATAGCGCCTTTCCCGGGACGCCGATTCTCTGATGCCAGGCATGAAAAAGGTGAGTAGCCCAACGAGCACAATGGAAGAAGTTGAGACGGACACACGGCGGGGCGTCGCTCCACCCGCGCCAGAGTCCGAACAAGGTTTACCGGAAGCCCGTCCCCGAATCGCATTGCTCACTCCTTATACCGGTTCCAATTTCGGCGATGGCGCCATTCAGGATGCGATGATCGCCAACATGCGGTTGCGGTTTTCCGCGGCTCAATTCTCGGGAATCTCGCTCAATTGCGAGAATTTTGTCCAACGGCACGGCGTGGGCGCGTACCCTGTTTGCGCAACGGGAATGACCTTCTACGGTATGGCGGGCGGAGGGTCAACGTACACCTCGCAACAGATCGAGAACTCCAATCAGCCGAAGGTCCTCAATGGTGCCAGTCGCTGGGTGAGGCGGCTGAGGAACGCACTTGGAAAGACGCCTGTGGTAGGGTTTTGCCTGCGGAAGGCGCGCCTTAGGACGGCCATGGTCCGGAGCGAGATACGCCATTCCCTCGCAGGGTATCGATTCCTTCATGCACAGGACCTGGTTGTCGTATCGGGTGGTGGCCAGTTGGACGAAGAGTGGGGAGGGCCATGGGGACATCCCTACTCGCTCTTCAAATGGGCAATTCTTGCTCGGTTCGCTCGCGTCCCATTCGTCATCGCCAGTGTCGGCGCCTGTAAGTTGACCTCGATCATCTCGCGATTTTTCTTAAAAGTGGCTTTGCGTGTGGCAGCCTACCGCTCGTATCGAGACAAAAATAGCCGGGAGATCGCCGCTGGCTTGCTCCGCCAAGCCGCCCTTGACCCTGTCGTACCCGATCTGGCCTTCAGCCTGCCCCTTTCAGAGATACGACCGTCTTCCGAATCCATCCGGCAGAAAGCAGGCGGGCGAACGATCTTTGCCGTCAGCCCCATAGCCTATGCCAAGCCTGGAAACTGGCCATTTCAAGACGCAGCGCTTTACAACAGATACTTGCGCCGGATCGCAAGCGTAGTCTCTCAACTGCTCGAACGCGATGGATTTCTGGTCATGGTTTGGTCGACCCTCTCGGACCAGAAGGTCATTCAGGAGATCTTCGAGTATTTGGACGATCGTTCAAGAAGCAGATTGGACCAGCAGATGCATATTCCCGAGATCTCCTCGTGGAAGGATCTTGTCGCCGTTCTCCTCGATGTCGACTTCCTTGTCGCCAGCCGATTACACAGCGCGATTCTGGGCTTTATCGCTCTCCGGCCTACCGTGGCCATTTCCTTCGATCCCAAGGTGGATTGGGTAATGGAAGATCTTGGCCAAACAAATTCTCTCTTGCAGATTCGAGACTTCGAGGCAGAAGACGTGATCAGGGCACTGGACCGGCTTGAATCACGCAGACAGCAGGTCACAGACCAGATTCGCTCCTACAGGCAGCGGGTCCTTTCTGAATTCGCGATGCAGTATGATGCGCTTGCCGGGCTCGCAGGAGCGCTTCATCCACACCCCAATTGAAGGAATTGCAGTATGTGAGCACTGCAATTGTAATCGTGGTTTTCGTTATTCTCATGCGCGTAACCTTTTTTCAGGTTCGAACTTTCAGAGCGTCGGCTCTCCATGATGGGCCGGTATCTACAGACCAGAAGTAAGAGATTTCTGTCGCTCCAAAGTGGTAAAGTATCCCGATACCAGCTGTGCAATCGCGATGAGGCCTCTAGTCTCCTCCGGAGCGATGCTTGAACCCGCCCCTTGTTAGTGTCGTAACGCCCTTCTACAATACGGCTCCGTATATCTCTCAGTGCATAGAGAGCGTTCTTGGACAGGAATACTCCAATTTCGAGTACATTCTTTCGGACAATTGTAGTACCGACGGTTCAAGGGAGATAGCCGAAGAATACGCACGTCGGGATTCTCGCATCCGCTTGATCCGCCAGCCTAGTTTTCTTGATCAGGTACCGCATTACAACGCCGCACTGGCGGCGATTTCACCCGAAAGCAAGTATTGCAAAATCGTTCAGGCGGACGACCGGATTTTCCCCAACTGTCTACGAGCCATGGTGGCGGCGTTCGAACAGTCGGAAACAATTGGCTTGGTGAGTTCATACGATATGAAGGGAACCAAGGTGCGCGGCTCGGGGTACCCGTGCGATACTCCGTTTTTAAAAGGAAGAGAGATGGGCCAAATGTATATGCGTAGCGGGCTCTTTGTCTTCGGCTCCCCATCGACTGTTATGTATCGTTCACAGATAGTTCGGGAACAGAAGCCGTTCTTCGGCGTCGGCTTGCTTCACGAAGATACCGAGAAATGTTTGGAGATTCTGGAGCGCTGGGACTTTGGATTTGTTTATCAGATTCTTTCGTTTCTCCGAGCAGACAATGATTCGATAACCAACCGGACCCGCGGCTATGAACCGCATGCTTTGGATCGCTATACGATGGTTCAGCGCTATTCCTCGAGGTTTCTCGAACCTTCCGAGGCGGATGCGATCCGGCGGGCTACGAAGAAATCATATTATAGTGTCCTTGCTCAGCAGGCACTGAGTTTTCGAAGTAGATTATTCTGGGAATATCACAAGCAAGGTCTAAAGTTACTCGGCGAATCGCTGGACCATCCATTCCTTATTCGTCAAATTGCCCGCCGTGCTTTGTGGATGTTGCTGAATCCAGGAGATACCTTGCTTGTAGTTATTCCAATCATAAGGAATAAAGTAGCGCGTACACTGCATATACGTTGAATGATCGCAGAGGAAAAGGAGAATGGCCGGATGGGGGATGCGAACGTCATTCCGGAAGTATCGGTAGTGATGGTCACGCGCAATGTTGAGCGCTATCTAGACGAAGCTATCGACAGCATCTTGAAACAGACGTTCTCGAGTCTTGAGCTCATCATCGTGGATTTTGGCTCAACGGACAAATCGAAAGAAATCTCCATCAAGGCTGTTGCTAATGATAGTCGAGTCCGTTTTAGCGAGATTCCAAGCTGCAGTCTGGTAGAGGCTCGGAACAAGGCTTGCTCTCTGGCAAGAGGAGAGTTTATCGCCGTGATGGACGCGGATGATATTTCGCTTCCTCACCGGCTCGAGTCAGAGATCCGGTTCCTGCGTGAACACCCTACAGTCGGCATTATTGGAGGCGCTGCCGAGTGGGTAGATGAAAGAGGCCGGACCCTATTTGTGGTTAATTTTGCCCACGATCATCAAGCGATTAAGGAAGTCTTGCGCACCAACTGCCCCTATTGTCACTCGGCAGTTGTCTTGCAGCGAGACCTGTTTCTGAAGGTTGGAGGGTACCGGCAAGTCTTTACTGTGACACACGACTATGATCTTTGGGCGCGTGTGGCAGAGCTTACGGAATGCGCCAACCTAAAGGACGTCGTAGTCAAATACCGTGTCCACGGCTCTCAGATCTCGCTGCGTCGGCTGAAGCAACAGACGCTCGCTGCACTGGCAGTGAATGCATCATCACGTGTGCGGCAAACTGGACAATTAGATCCGCTGGATTCTGCCCCCGAAATAACGCCGGAGCTTTTGATTCAGATGGGCGTTTCGGAGTCGCAACAGGAGCTGCGGCATATGCAGGAATACAGAAAGTGGATTTCCATTATATCCCTTACAGGAGAGGCCCCCGCCGCGATTACGGTGCGGGAAGATGCGCTTCGAATGAAGTGGAAGCACATCGACAAAGCCCTCATCGTCGACCTTTGTATAACCACGGCCAAACTGTATTGGGGACATGGTCGGAGATTGAGAGCCTTGGTGCTGGTTTTGAGAGCCACGCTGCTCCAGCCATCTCTCGCAGACAGGATCATCCGCGCGGCCCTGCGACGTCTGCACATTCGCAGATTTCTTAAGGTTTCTCCATGAAAAGGAAGAATTTGAGATCCCGGTTGGAGATAACAGATCGACTGATCAGACCCAAGACGGGAAATCTGGAACCACGCTCGAAGGGAACAATATACGCTCCGCCAGCAGAACACGCATTCCCGCGGAGAAGGCGCAGCTCCTAGCAGGTATTTACCGATTGAGATGTGAGCAAGTGAACTTTGCGAACGGACTCTAGAACATGGACATTAGTGTGATCCTATGTACTTATAATCGCAGCCAAAGCTTGGCAACGGCTTTAGAAAGCTTAAAGGCATTGGTTCTGCCCGCGACCACAGAATGGGAGATTCTGATCGTGGATAATAACTCGAAGGATGCGACCCGCCAAGTAGCAGAGCGTTTCTGCGAACGCGATCCGCAGCATTTCCGATATCTCTTTGAGACAAATCAAGGGCTTTCAAATGCTCGAAACGCTGGAATCCGTGAGGCCCTTGGCGAGATCTTAGTTTTCGTTGACGATGATGTGATAGTAGAACCTAGCTGGCTCTTCAACCTGACCTCCGATTTGAAAAGTGGCGAATGGGCCGGGTCAGGAGGACGTATTCTTATACCACCCGGATTTTCACCGCCTCAGTGGCTTGCGCTTGAAGGTCCCTGGCGCCAAGGCGCCGTGCTTTGCGCCCATTTTGATTTCGGCGATATCCCTGGGGAACTTCAAGAAGCTCCGTACGGCACGAACATGGCTTTTCGGAAAGAGATGTTTGATCGATATGGGGATTTTCGCACCGATCTTGGACTGCAACCTGGTAGCGAACTCCGGAATGAAGATACAGAGTTTGGGAATCGTTTATTAGCTGGGGGAGAGCGGTTGCGCTATGTACCGTCCGCTGTTGTATATCATCCGGTGCCAGAGGAGCGCGTTCGAAAGGGTTTCATTCGTGCCCGGTGGTTCGCCGTGGGTCGTTCGGAGATCCGGGCAAGAGGGCCAGGGCCAAAGGCATGGGGAATTCCGCGCGACTACTTCAGTCTTCCGAACATTGCCTTGCGAACTTTTCTTCCTCAAGTTCTGAAGTCGCTTCGTGCTCGCGATCCTAAGGAGAAGTTCGGCCGTCAATGCGCTGCATGGTATACGGCTGGCCGGATGGCGGAAATATGGAACCAGGCTCTTAGAGGGCAAGCCGCTCGCTCAAGTCAGTCAGTCTCGCGGCGCAGTATCGTTTCATAGCGCGATAGCAAGCGTAGATTTCGGAGGCACGGGCAGTTTCAAAATCGCGGCACTCTGGGACATATGCCAGCCAGTTGATCTACTGAAAAATCCAGACACAATCGAGGGTCCGTAGATTACCTATCCTCTGAGGCCTATGACCGTTACAGTAATTCTCTGCACTTACAATCGCGCTCATAGCTTGGGTACGGCATTGGAGAGCGTGCTCGCCTCCACTCTCCCTTCCGACATTGACTGGGAATCGTTTGGTGCCGGCAACAACTCGAACGACCACACAGGCGGCGTGATTGACGAAATTTGGTCCAGGCCATACGGGTCGGGGGTGGTATTCGAGTCAACCTTCTGGTGGCAATAGCAAAGGGAGTTCCAGCCGTCGGCACATCAATTGAATCTGATTCCGGTGGCCTTCGACACCGATGTTGTGATTCGTAAGCGTGAGCCCGAATATGCCGCGGCTGTGCTGAAGACTCTCGATGACTGGCAACTTCGTGGACGATCGTTTGGGCGGGGAATAACCTCCTGGCTGAGTTCTACTCCCAAGGAAGGGGCTCGGGATCTACGAAACAGGATGAAAAAGGATCTACCCGAAAGAATGCGGGTTAATGCTTTGCCTGAAGTAGCTTAGAAACGGAATCGCAGAACATTGATGAAAACAATTGCATTCTACCTCCCGCAATTTCACCCGATTCCTGAAAACGATGAATGGTGGGGTAAGGGATTTACTGATTGGATTAATGTCGCAAAGGCAAAGCCGCAGTTCAAAGGCCACTATCAGCCGCATCTACCCGCGGATCTCGGTTTCTACGACCTGCGGCTCGGCGAGTCTCTGGAGGCCCAGGCTGACCTCGCACAGGAATATGGAATTCATGGGTTTTGCTTTTATCATTATTGGTTCAATGGTCGTCGATTATTGGAACGTCCGGTTGATGAACTGATTCTCTCCGGTCGGCCGAACATTCCGTTTTGTCTCTGTTGGGCGAATGAGAATTGGACGAGGCGATGGGACGGCAAGGAGGACGAGATTCTGCTGCAGCAGGTCTACTCCACAGCGGACGATGAAAACCACATTCGGCATTTGATGGCTGCCTTCGCCGATCCTCGGTACATTAGAGTTGACGGCAAGCCGATGTTTCTGACATATCGGGCGAACCGTCTTCCTGACCCTCGGCGAACGACCGAAATTTGGCGGCGCGAGGCGGAAAGTGCCGGGCTGTCGGGACTGTATCTTGTTCGGGTTGAAAGCTTCCCCGATGAGACCGATGATCCAAGAGCGCTGGGCTTCGATGCTGCATTGGAGTTTCAGCCGAGAGGAGCATTGCTGCGCGGCAAAAGGCTGATCCGGGGGAAATGGTGGCAGCGGCATCGACTGCGAAATGTGGAATCTGCGTTCATAGACAATCAGTTGTTCGAGTATGACAGCTTGGTCGAAGCCTCCACGGCAATGGTCTTGCCCACCTACCCCTTCATTCGAGGCGTGTGCCCAGGCTTCGACAATACGCCGAGGCGTCAAAAGGGTGCGGCGATCCTTAAGGACGCGACGCCTGAGAGTTACCGGCGCTGGCTATCGTTCGTGGTGCACCAGGCACGTTCGCGTGGAGCGGATCAAGGACCGGTTGGAGAGTATGTTTTCATTAATGCCTGGAACGAGTGGGCAGAAGGAAATCATCTGGAGCCATGCCAGAAATGGCAAAGAGCGTACCTTGAGTCGACGCGTGAGGCGTTAAAAGAGTCGGAATGAGAGAGTCACGTATCGCCACCGCAACCGACCCGCCGCGGGTCACGCCGAGCGCACCGGGCCGAAATCCGGTAGTGAGTATTTGTGTGCCGACATTCAATGGGAAGGAATACCTCGCAGAGTGTATCCGTAGCATTCGCTCCCAGAGTTTCACGGATTTTGAGGTCGTGATCTGCGACGATCGGAGCTCAGACGGAACGCTTGAATTGGCCCGGGAGACTGCAGAAGACGACCCTCGGTTTCGATTCATCGCCAACCCTAGCCGCCTCGGGCTCGTGGGTAACTGGAACAACTGCGTCAAGGAGGCTCGCGGTGAATGGATCAAGTTTGTATTCCAGGATGACACCATTGCGCCGCCTTGCGTTGAGGCGCTTGTGTCGGCATGCGTTCGCCACAAAAAGCTGTTCGCTTTCTGCGAACGCGACTTTATCTTCGAGGGGACGTCCGCGGGGAGCGAGCGCTGGTACACTCGGCATAGACATCGTCTCTTGCGTGACTACGGCGACAATCCGGTAATAAGCCCGGAAACGGCCATCCGGATCGCTGCCGGGGAACCTTCGCACAATCTTGCCGGCGAGCCGACATCGACTCTGATTCACAGATCGGTCTTTCGTGAGATCGGAGGCTTCGACGATATATTGATCCATTCGTGCGACGGTGAGTTCTGGTGCCGCACGATGATCCGGTACGGCGCGGTATTTATTCCGGAAAATTTGGCTTCATTCCGTGTCCATGGAAATGCCGCGACAAGCCTGAATCTTGGGGAAAGAGCATTTCGCACTCGGATCCTCGACGAGCTGGTGATCCGGTACCGTTTTGCTTTCGGGGCAAAGTTCAAGCCAATGCGGAATCGGAACCTGTCCGGGAAAACCGGCCTATCGCTTTGCCTGGAGTGTGCCGCTGCGGCGGCGCGTGCGTGGCGCACGGCAGGAAAGATGCGCAATGCCACGATCGGCGGTTCATCGGGTGGAGCACTTGAAGAGTGGAGAGCAGTTAGAGCGCGCTGCACCGGCCTTCAGGCTCTTGTGTGGTTCGGGTACGCAATTCTTGCATGTCGCAAAGTGACCAGAGGGTTCCAAACACTGCGCGAAGAGAATTACCGGAAATGAAAACTCAGATGACTTATCGAGCCATTGCGTTTTATTTGCCGCAGTTTTACCCGATACCCGAAAACGATGCCTGGTGGGGACAGGGTTTTACTGAGTGGACCAATGTCACGAGAGCGAGGCCACTGTTCCGCGGGCACTACCAGCCCAATCTTCCCGGCGATCTTGGATTTTACGATCTGCGCGTCCCTGAGGTGAGAGAGGCGCAAGCTGAGCTGGCCCGCAGCCACGGGCTCGAGGGCTTTTGTTATTGGCACTATTGGTTCGGCAACGGAAAGAGGATCCTGGAGCGTGTCTTTTCAGAGGTTCTGGAAACCGGTAAAACTGATTTTCCTTTCTGTCTTTGCTGGGCAAATGAATCCTGGTCCGGCGTTTGGCATGGCGCGGCGGATCGGATCCTCATCGAACAGCAGTATCCGGGAATTTACGATGATGAAAGGCACTTCCAAACAGTCCTTCCGGCGTTCAGAGACAGGCGGTACATTTGTGTCGAAGGCAAGCCGCTATTTCTCATCTATAAGCCGAGCCTAATTCCGAATCCAGCAGAGTTCAGTGCGCTCTGGAAAAAGATGGCAGTCGACCACGGCCTGCCAGGATTGCACTTGGTTGGTATGGCACACCACCGGGAGCCGCTGTGGGACGGATTCGACGCATGCATATCCGGAGCGCCCATCGTAGAAATTGATCGCATGCCGAATGGAATCATGCGAAGGATCGGGAACCGCATTTCCCGGCAAATATTTCGCAGGCCGTCCCTTGATGCCTTAATGCGGGATCTGTGTGGTATACCGAGGAATAGAAAATACGGGGACTTCGCCAACTCCTGTTTCACTGAGCCGATTCCCGAGTGTGAATACCCAGTCGTCGTTCCAAACTGGGACAATACGCCGCGATCAGGAATCAATGGGGTGGTCTTGACGGATAGTTCGCCTCAAGCTTTTGCCGCTCTGCTGCGACGCGCTTGCAGATTAGTGAAGAGCCGAAAGCCACAGAGGCGAATTATATTCATCAAGTCCTGGAATGAATGGGCGGAAGGAAATTACCTCGAACCCGATCTTCGCTTCGGCTCCGACTATCTCCTTTCCATAAAGGGGGTTATTGAATCTGAGTCTAAAGAAGAGCGGGCGTCCGAAGGCATAGAGGAGAATGCAACACTTTCGGCCGCCAGAGTCAATGAAAAAGGGGCGGCGAACTGGCGGACTTGCAGGGACGCGGCCGCTTGCAAGTCTCAAGACGATAAAACACGCAACTTCCTCAACAAGGAGTTCCAGCGTATCTCGTGAAGCTCTGGTCTAACGATGGAAGTTGGGTGCGCCATTTTACTGCAAACATCGATAAGTTGAGCGACCTCGGATGTAATGAATAGAGGCATGAACGTCAGCGTCGTACTTTGCACTTACAACCGATGCAAGAGCTTGGCTAGAACGCTTAGGAGTATTACTGCGTCGAAGCTACCCGATTACGTTGAATGGGAGGTCGTTGTCGTCGATAATAACTCGACGGACGACACAAGGTTCGTTGTTGACGAATTTTGCCGACGAAATCCAGAGCGTTTTCGCTACCTATTTGAGCCGCGGCAGGGGAAATCGTACGCACTGAATTCCGGTATCCGGAACGCTCGCGGCCAAGTGATCGCTTTCCTGGATGATGATGTCATCATCGAGCCCACCTGGCTAAAGAATCTTACTTCTTCCTTGCACGGTAGCGATTGGGCCGGGGCCGGCGGACGCACTTTGTTGGACCGGCCGTTCTCGCCACCCTCGTGGCTATCGCTCAAGTATCCCGGTGGTCATGGTGGAGTGGTCGCCGCGCTGTTTGACTTTGGCGAATCTCCGCAAGAGCTCAAGTGTGCTCCCTATGGCACGAACATGGCCTATCGGAAGCAAATGTTTGAGCAGTACGGCCTGTTCCGCACGGATCTTGGACCAAGCTCAAATCGCAGAACACCGCGCCCCAACGAAGATACAGAGTTTGGCCGCAGGTTGATGGCCGCGGGAGAGCGAATACGCTACGAACCCTCGGCGGTCGTCTATCACGGCGTAACCGAGGAGCGATTGCGTAAAAGATACTATCTAAACTGGTGGTTTGACTATGGCAGAGCCATTGTTCGGGAGAAAGGGGTGGGAGTCCCTATCTGCGGCGTTCCGCGGCACTATTTTGGAATTCCGAAGATGTTCGCCATTACATTGCCGGCCTTTGCGCTTCGATGGATGCGGACCGTGAATTCGCCTGAGAGATTTTTCGCGAAGTGCCTCACATGGTCCATCGCTGGGCAGATTGCGGAAACCTGTCAAATCGCACGCGAAATCAGGGAAAATCCGCGCAACGACGAGAAGGACCAGTTCAGCAGCAATCTAGAAAAGCTTTAGAGAGTGCCTGTTCGGCAACGTCCGACACGAAAGGAAACGGATCCAAAGGGACCCACCGCCTGCGGTGCTCCAAGCATGAAAGTTAGCATCATTCTATGTACGTTTAACCGCTGCAAGAGCTTGGCGAGGGCTCTTGAGAGCCTTGCTGTGTCAGAGCTGCCCAAATCAGTTGAATGGGAAGTCCTGATTGTGGACAACAACTCCAGCGACCAAACTAGAAGTGTGGCCGAAAGATTCTGTCATACGCACCCAATCCGCTTCCGATACCTTTTCGAGCCGCGCCAGGGCAAATCATTTGCGCTCAACTCTGGGATTCGCGAAGGCAACGGAGAGATTTTAGTGTTCGTCGATGATGACGTGATAGTGCAACCTACCTGGCTGCAGAGCCTCATAAATCCGTTCTGTGATGTCCGGTGGGCAGGTTGCGGAGGACGTATTCTCCCGGAACCAGGCTTCTCGCCTCCGCCTTGGCTCGCTCTCGAAGGTCCGCTTAGCCAACTCGGAGCTCTTTGTGCCTACTTTGATCAGGGTGACCTGCCGGGGAGTCTTACTAAGCCGCCGGTTGGAACCAACATGGCATTTCGCAGAGAAATGTTTGCCAAGTACGGCGGTTTCCGTGAAGACTTAGGCCCCAGGCCTGGCAGCGAACTCCGAAGTGAAGATACGGAGTTCGGGCGGCGGCTTATGGCCGCTGGAGAGCGCTTGTGTTACGTGCCTTCGGCAGTTGTATATCATGAGATTAACAACCGCCGCGTACGCAAGGAGTTCTTTCTATCGTGGTGGTTCGCTTTCGGCCGGGGGGGTATCCGCGAGAACCAGATGATCCCAAGCACAAATGTGATTCTGAAGATAATTGCGAGAATGATTCTAACGACGCCCAAGTGGCTGTTGGGGTTGAATTCTCAGGGCAGGTTCTACTGCAAATGCCGTCTATGGTACGAGGCCGGAAAGATTGTCGAGATCTACCAGCTCATCATGAATCGGAGCGTCAAGCCTGTGCTTCCTTAGAGTCCTTGCGATGTAGAGATCGGCTTTCCCAGCCTGCAGCAAATCTGATCAATGCTTTTTCTTGAAACCAAGCTTCCGGGCGTTTTCGAGATTCAGGTGGAACCACGCGTGGACGAACGTGGATTCTTTGCTCGATTATGGTGCCAGAAAGAGTTCGAGGCTAAGGGCCTCAACGCAAAACTGGTGCAGTGCAGCATTTCAGTGAATACCAGCAAAGGAACGCTTCGCGGCATGCACTTTCAAGCCCATCCCTACGAAGAGACGAAGCTTGTACGCTGCAGCAAAGGGGCCATCTACGATGTCGTGTTGGATCTTCGCCCATCTTCGCCGCGATTCAGGGAGTGGTTCGCGGCGGTCCTGACAGCGGATAATCGCAAAGCGGTGTACATCCCGGAGGGATGCGCCCACGGTTTTATGACTCTCGAAGACGACACCGAAGTTCTCTATCAGATAACAGAGTTTTACCATGCGGAGTCGGCACGAGGGGTTCGTTGGAATGACCCGGCATTCGAAATCACCTGGCCGGGAGCCGTTGAAGTAATATCTGAAAGAGACAGAACCTACCCTGACTTTACGCCGTGAACCTCGTAAGAGAACTCGAACAAACTACAATTGCCGGCATCGGAGAGGATCTTTACAGTTTCGCGGCATCCCTGTTCCCGATTTGCCGTAGCATTACTGGGGACGGAATCAGACAGACGCTCGCGATGATTCGGGACCGGATTCCTCTGGAAATTCGGGAAGTCCCCTCGGGAACATCGGTATTTGATTGGACAATCCCGAAGGAATGGAACATCCGAGACGCCTATATCAAAGCACCGGACGGCCGGCGGATCGTTGATTTCCAACGGTCCAATCTTCATGTAGTCAACTACAGCACGCCGATACACGCGACTCTGCCGCTTGAAGAATTAAAGACACACCTGTTCACGATTCCGGAGCATCCGGAATGGATTCCTTATCGAACGTCTTATTACAAGGAAGACTGGGGATTCTGCCTCTCTCATAACAAGATGCTCGAACTACAAGAGGGGGAATACGAGGTTTGTATCGACTCCACGCTGGCTGACGGCCACCTTTCCTACGGAGAGTACTACCTGCCGGGCCGCTCTTCTGACGAGGTTCTAATTTCATGTCATGCATGTCATCCCTCGCTGGCAAATGACAACCTTTCGGGCATAACGGTCGCGACAGCCTTAGCGCAACATCTGTCCGGACGGAGTCTTCGTTATTCGTATCGGTTTCTATTCATTCCCGGGACCATCGGCGCCATCACTTGGCTCGCGCAAAACCGGCCGTTGGCTCAGAGGATTCGCCATGGCCTCGTGCTGACATGCTTAGGAGACGCAGGAGGGTTTCACTACAAAAAGAGCCGTCGAGGCACAGCCGACATTGATCGGACAGTCGCTTGCATCCTGCGTGACAGTGGGGAGCCTTTCGAAATACTCAATTTTTCACCTTACGGCTATGATGAGCGGCAGTATTGCTCGCCAGGGTTCAATCTCCCGGTCGGTTGTTTAATGAGGAGTGTATGGGGCTCTTTTCCCGAGTATCATTCCTCTGCGGACGATCTTACCTTCATTCGCCCGGACTCGCTGGCAAAGTCTCTTCGGGTGAGTGTCGCAGTCATTGACGCACTGGAACAGAATCGCAGGTATATCAGCCAGAACCCTTTTTGTGAACCCCAACTGGGAAGGCGAAATCTCTACCGCTCAACCGGAGGAGAGTCGATCGGGACTGAAATCAATGCCCGGTTATGGGTACTTAACCTCTCGGACGGAGAGAACTCGCTCCTCGATATAGCCGAGCGTTCCGCTTTGCCTTTCTCTGTCATTGCTGAAGCTGCAGATCTCATGTGCCAGCATGGCCTTCTTCAACCCGTCGAAGACTTGAAAGACGGGCCGGTAGTTCGGTGCTAAGCCGGGCGCGTACTTGAAGCTGGGGCGCGATGCAAAGCGTACACTCAAATCACCATATCTTTGAGACAATGAGGAACCCAATATGAGAGTGCTGTTGACGGGACACAAGGGATACATAGGCGCGGTGGCGATTCCGCTTTTACTCAAAGCCGGCCATGAGGTTGTCGGATTGGATTCCGATCTATATAGAAACTGCGATTTCAGCACGATTCCGAGTGGGATTCCGGAGGTAATAAAAGATCTTCGCCAGCTAACTCAGTCCGACCTGAACGGGTTCGACGCTGTTGTACATATGGCGGCACTTTCGAACGATCCCGTAGGAAACTTCAACCCCCAGCTCACCTTCGATATCAATCACCTTGGTTCGGTACATCTCGCACAACTCGCAAAGAAGGCGGGAGCGAAGCGCTTTGTTTTCTCGTCCAGCTGCAGCACCTATGGTGCCGCAGGGGATCATTTCCTCGATGAAACCTCGTCATTGAGTCCCGTCACTCCCTATGGCGAGTCGAAGGTATTGGCCGAGCGTGATATCGCATCGCTCGCGAGCGACGACTTTTCTCCGACCTATATGCGCAACGCGACCGCATATGGAGCATCACCGCGCTTGCGCCTGGACATCGTGTTGAACGATTTTGTCGCCTCGGCATTGACAACGGGTAAGATCTGCATCAAAAGCGACGGCACTCCGTGGCGCCCCATCGTTCACATTCGCGATATCATCGCGGCGGTTATCGCGGTTCTGGAAGCTCCGCGGGAAATCATCCATAATCAAACCTTCAACGTAGGCCGGAATGATGAGAACTTTCGCGTTCGCGAGATCGCCGATATCGTCGCCGAAGTAGTTCCCAACAGCTCGGTTCAATACGCTCCAGGCGGAGGCCCGGACGCTCGATGCTATCGGGTAAGCTTTGACAAGATTGCCCGTATGGTCCCATCATTTCGTCCGCAGTGGACAGCACGAATGGGCGCCCAAGAACTCTACAATTCGTATCGTGAAGAGGGGCTCAAGTCATCAGATGTCGAACAAGGTCGTTACATCCGAATCAGCGAGATACGACGTCAACAGAGCGCCGGACGGTTGGACGGCGAATTGCATTGGTGTGCGGATGCAGCCTCACTCAGAGTATGAAAGGACGTTAGAGTAAGAATGGCAACAGCGACGGTTATCAAAAAGGTCGATTTGCAAAGCAACGCTGCCTCATGCCGATTTTGTGGTGCTGGCTTGCAACGCGTATTTGTGGATCTCGGAATGTCGCCACTCTGTGAGACGTATCCGTCAATAGCAGATTTGAATCGCGGCGAGGTCTACTATCCATTGCGTGTGTATGTTTGCGAGAAATGCTTGCTGGTTCAACTTGAAGAATACGAAAGCGCCGAGCATATCTTCAGTGACTATGCTTATTTCTCGTCGTTCTCGGATTCGTGGCTTCGCCACGCCGAGAAGTACTGTGAATCCATGCAATCACGGTTCCACTTGGACAGATCAAGCTTCGTGGTGGAGGTTGCCAGCAATGACGGATATCTGTTGCAGTACTTTGTGAAACGCGGAGTTCCTGTTCTCGGAATAGAGCCTGCAGCGAATGTAGCCAAAGTTGCGAGGGAGAAGGGAATTCCCACGCTGGTAAAATTCTTTGGAGCGGCCGTTGCAGGAGAGTTAGTGCAAACCGAAGGTGCAGCTGACCTTATCCTGGGGAATAACGTTCTTGCTCAGGTACCCGATTTGAACGACTTTGTTGAAGGATTGAAGATCGCTCTCAAGCCGAATGGCGTACTCACGCTGGAATTTCCTCATCTGCTCAGGCTTATCGAGCAGAATGAGTTTGACACCATTTATCACGAGCATTTTTCGTACTTTTCGCTGCTGACTACAAGAAGGATCCTGGCGGACCATGGTCTGCGCGTGTTCGACGTGGAAGAATTGAAGTCTCATGGAGGATCCCTCCGGGTGTTAGCCTGTCGCGCCGAAAGCCACGCGCATACGGAGACTTTGGCGGTGCAAAAGGTGATCGGCGATGAAGTTCAGGTCGGTCTTGACAGACCTGAAGGATATGAATCATTTGCCCGGCAGGTGAAGGAGACGAAGCTTGCGCTCGTCAACTTCCTGCTGGAAGCCGCTCGACAAGGGAAGACGGTCGCTGGCTACGGCGCACCAGGGAAGAGTGCGACCTTGTTACACTACTGCGGAATTGGAAAGGACATGATCGCATTCACGGTAGATCGCAGCACTTATAAACAAGGGAGGCATCTCCCTGGAAGCCATATTCCGATCTATCACCCCGATCATATTCGTGAGGTTAAGCCTGACTACGTTGTGATTCTTCCCTGGAACCTTAAAGATGAAATCATGCAGCAATTGCAATATATTCGGGAATGGAACGGTCAATTCGTAGTGCCAATTCCCAAAGTAACCGTTTGCTAGCCGAATGTATTTCTGATTTCACTGGTTCCAACACTTAAACTTCACCGTGACGAGAGGAAAGCGTGGCAACTACATCTTTAGACAGAACTAGCGCAATCAAACGGCGTATTGAGGCTCGCGAGGCTCGTATCGGAGTGGTTGGTATGGGCTATGTGGGGCTTCCACTCGCTCTGTTGTTCAGCGAGGAGCGTTTCTGCGTCACTG
>Ga0209517_10005643_pt1 | contig 15866 bp, 10 predicted proteins | sample PeaSoiMetSII2010_FD_187695 | JGI IMG/M metagenome (GOLD analysis project Ga0209517, IMG submission 187695) | Peat soil microbial communities from Weissenstadt, Germany - SII-2010 (SPAdes) (version 2) | ecosystem: Environmental > Terrestrial > Soil > Wetlands > Peat | place: Germany... | reverse complement strand
CTTTGCCTCCGCCGAACACCGACTTGATTTTCTTCACGGTACCAATGACCTCGAACAACCGGCCTTCGATGTTGACCTCTTTGCCGAGCGGGTCTTGGTCGCCAAATAATTCCTGTTGCGTCTCGTAGCAGATAACAACCACCGGAGAGTGGTGTTCGTCGTCAGCGTCACTGAACCATCTGCCGGTGGCCATCGGCAAGTCAAACACATCCTTGGCCGACGCCATATCACCCTCGAGGATGGTGTTCTTGACCTTGCGCTCCTGATACTTGACCGCGTAACTCCCGACCCCGAATTCCGGCCGAAATATGCGAAGCCCCGCCGACACCGCCTTGACATGGGGCAGATCCCGCATCGCCAGCGCATCGTCATAGGTAAGCTCCTTGCGCGTGCGCATTTCCTCTGGCATCCGCCCGAAGGTAAACGGCTCGATATGAAACACAAAAATAATGTTCGACCCAATACTGGCGACCAGGTCGCGGACGTTGTCGTCCAGCCCGCGCCCGATGGACGACACGCCGATCACCACCGCGACGCCGATCACGATGCCGAGCACGGTCAGACCCGAACGCAGCTTGTTGCTGCGGATCGTGTCCGTCGCCATGTGGACAATTTCACCGAATTCGCTTCTGCGAATCATGAGGGATCTAGTAATTGGGTAATTTCGTAATTGAGTAATTGAAAAGCAAATACCGCGAAGCCTTTGGGGTTCAATTACACAATTACCAAATTACACAATTACAAAATGCCTCCTACATTTCGAACCGCAGCGCCACGATGGGGTCCAGCCGCGCCGCTTTGCGCGCGGGATAGACTCCGAAAAACACGCCCACGCTGGCCGCGACCAGCAATCCGGCCGCTACGGCCCACAACTTGATCGATGACGGCATGCCAATCAACGCAGTCACACCTTCGGCAACGGCCACGCCGCAAAGAACTCCCAGCGCCCCGCCGATCAGGGCGAGCGTCACCGCTTCGATCAGAAACTGCAGAAGGACATCTTCGCGCCGCGCTCCCAGCGCCTTACGAATGCCTATTTCGCGGGTGCGCTCCGTCACCGAGACCAGCATGATGTTCATGATGACGATGCCGCCCACCACCAGGGACACGGCGGCAATGCCGATCGTCGCCATGAAGAACGTGTTGCTTAGCCCCGACCAGATCCCGAGCAGACTGGCGTTGGTTTCGACTTCGAAGCTGTCTTCCGCGCCCGGACGGTCATGGCGGTGGGCGCGCAGCGCCACCCGGGCTTCATCAATGGCCTGGCTCAGCGGAGCCCCGGTCGCCGCAGCTTTGCCCCAGATCCCAATACTGTTGTTGTGGGAGCCGTACTTCTTCAGGTACACCGTGATGGGGATCAGCACGTAATTGTCGGCGCTCTGCCCCAGGGTCTTGCCTTTCTTTTTTCCGACTCCGATCACCGTGTAAGTCCAGCCGTCAACGCGAATTTCCTGTCCCAGCGGGTCGGTGGCCCCGAGCACGTGTTCGACAATGTCGGCGCCCACGACCGCGACCTGCGTATGGTTGTTGAGATCGGTATCGTTGACCATGCGCCCGGAGGTCAAATCCGTGTCGAGGATGGTCGCAATGGACGGAGTGATGCCCTGAATGTTGGTGTCGTCGATCGATTGCTCTTCGTGCTTCACGCGGCCGCTGCCGCTCATCAACGCGCCCACATAGTCGCAGTGGTGGCAAGCTTCGAGCACGGCCTGGTAATCTTCGAGATCCAGGTTCTTGCGCTTTTCCGCTTCCAGGAAATGTTCAACATTGGTCTCGATGGCCGACATTTTCGAGACGATGAACACGTCGGCGCCGAGGTTGAAGATCTTCTTCGCCACGTAATCGTTGATGCCGGAAACGAAGGTCACCACCGCGATCACCGCCCCCACGCCGATGACGACACCCAGCAGCGTGAGCACGGAGCGCAGCTTGTTGGCCCACAGGGAGCGCAGCGCGATGCGGAGAGATTCGGCGATGTTCATGGACCGGGTCTTGGGCATTAGGTCTTGGGTCTTAGGCTCGAGATAAGTCTAACAGTCCCGGTTCCTATGGAACGTCAAAAAGGCCGGCTCGAGCGCGGGGCAAGACCCATCACTGTATACGCTCACCGGGCTCAACCAGTTCCTGAAGATCGACTTTGTCCCACCATCCGGGTCTTTCGTCAGGCGGGCCCAGATAGTAGATTTCCCCTGTTTCCTTGTCACGGTACCACGCACGATTTGGCGCATACCGGTGAGGCTTCATTACGGGAATTTGTTCGACGTACCCTCTCGCAATCGCCTCAGACAGCTTTCGACGTAACTCCCTGATGTCCCAAACGCTTCTCGTCTCGTGTATCTCCTTGAATATTCCCATCGCGTGGTTTCTCGTCCTCATCATAAGGCGGCACATCGACCGGCCCCGTGATCCAGTGTGCCGGAGTGAGCTCGTGCGCCTGCCTACGACCGAAGACCCAATCCCCACCCCTCTTCGCGCATATAATGATTTTGTAGGCAGCCGGACCGGACGGCCGCTTCCAGCGTCTTCGGGCGCGGGGAGAGGAAAGTCCGAACTCCGCAGAGCAGTGTGCCGGATAACGTCCGGGACGTCAGGTTCAAGCCTGACGGACGGAAAGTGCCACAGAAAACATACCGCCTTGGCGGCAACGCCGGGTAAGGGTGAAAAGGTGCGGTAAGAGCGCACCGCCGCGGCAGTAATGCCGCGGGCAGGGCAAACCCCACACGGAGCAAGACCAAATAGGGAGGAAGTCCCGCCGTCGCTGGGAGCTTTGAGCAGTAAGCCAGAAGCTGCGAGGGACCTGAACAGGGTGCTCGCGGCTCATAGCTCATCGCTCGTAGCTCAAAGCGACGGTGGGACACGTGCCGGCTCGGCGCGTCAAACCTCCGGGTAGGTCGCTAGAGCCGCGCAGCAATGCACGGCCCAGAGGAATGGCCGTCCCGCGGGAGCAATCCAGCGGACAGAATTCGGCTTACAGGTCCGGCTGCCACAAGTTCTCTTGAGCTGGGGCCCTTCGCGCGCTCAGGATTTCGGCTGCGGGCTCGGACGCCCCCAAGGCGCCTCAAGTTACAGGTCCGGCTGCTACAAGAATCCTGAAATCCTTCCTCAACCAGAACTGCCCTTGTCCATCTTGATAATGCCTGCGCCTTCCTTGATGGTGAGGATCTGATTGACCGCGACATCGCTGAATTTCTCTATCTTCCAGGTGGTGGGCCATTTTACTTCGATTTGATCGATCTTCCTGGCCTGGCCGACGCCAAAATGCAGGCGCAGATCACTCTGTGACATCACACTTCCGCCGGTGTGGACCTCGTCCATCTGCGCGTGGTCGCCGGTGACGACGCGCACCCGGGCCGCTACGGCAGTGCGGTTGCAGTGAGTGCCAATCAGCTTGACCTTGATCCAATTGTTCTTGTTTCCGCCGTCGTTGCGCAAAAGCGATGGCGGATCATTCATGTTCAAGACCAGCACGTCGATGTCGCCGTCGTTGTCATAGTCGCCGAAAGCCGCACCGCGGCTGGAGTAGCGCTGGCTGATGCCCGGGCCCATCTGGGCAGACACGTCCTCGAATTTCCCGTTCTGCAGGTTGTGGTAGACCAGGCGCGGTTGCTTGAAGCGCGACTTGGGATCGAACTTCTCTACCTCCGGAAAGACGTGGCCGTTGATCTGGATGATGTCGGCCCAACCATCGTTGTCGTAGTCCACAAATCCGCAGCCCCAGGCGACGTACTGGGTGTTAACGCCGATGCCGGAGGCGCCGGTCACGTCGTCGAATGTCCCATCGCCCAGGTTGTGGTAGAGGTCGCAGGTGTCATCGGTGAAGTTGGTCTTGAAAATGTCAAGCCAGCCATCACAGTCATAATCTCCCACGCCGATTCCCATGCCCGCCTGCTCATGCCCGTCCCCGTTGAGGGCACACCCGGCCTGCAGTGCGATGTCTTCGAACGTCCCGTCGTGCTTGTTGCGGTACAAGATGCTGGGCATCGAGTCTACAGCCACGTAGATGTCGGGCCAGCCGTCGTTGTCAAAATCGTAGGAGACGGCGGTAATGGAGTAACGCGGTCCGGGCTTCAGGATGCCGGCCTTCTCAGTGACGTCGGTGAAGGTCCCATCGCCATTGTTATGGAAAAGGAGGTTGGTTCCCCCGGGAAGCCCATGCGGCCCGCACATGACCGAAACCCCCTTCCAGCTGCAGGTAGCGTTCGCACCGGGCAGCGGCACGTTGGCAATGTCGAACTCCATGAAATTAGCCACAAACAAGTCCAGCCAGCCGTCGCGATCGTAATCCAGCCAGGTTGAACCCGAGGTCCAACGAACTCGTTGGTTGTAGATTCCAGCCTTCTTGCTGACATCGGTGAAGGTTCCATCGCCATTATTGTGGAACAGGGCGTTGTGACCCCAGAAGCCGCAGAAGAGATCGTCCCAGCCATCATTGTCGTAATCGCCCACACAAACGCCCGTTTGCCAGCCCACCTGGCCGAGGCCGGATTTGTCGGTAACGTCGGTGAAGGTGCCATCTCGATTGTTCTTATACAGGTGGGATCTGGGTTCCCGGCCCGTCGGCCATTTCTCGCCCAGCCGCAGCCCGTTGGTCATGTACACATCGAGCCAGCCGTCGTGGTCATAGTCGAAGAAAGCGATGCCGCTCCCTTTTGTTTCTACTATGTACTTCTTGGTTTCGATTCCGCCCCACACATTAGGGACCGTCAGGCCAGCCTCTTTGGCCACGTCCACGTAGGTAACTGGAATGCCATCGCGCGGCTGTGGCTGAGTAGCGGCGCTAAGGACGAGGGGCTGCGTCCACCGGCTGAGAGGCCGTGTCAGGGCTTCGAGCAGTGAGGTTCCAAAGATTGCGGTCGAGAACGAGAGAAATCGGCGGCGGGGAAAGTTCATCGTATCCTCAGTTGCGCCACTCATGCAGCCTGCCGGTGGATCACTTGGAGCGCCGCTTGGGGGAATACTCGCCGCAGAGATGGACTGCGATGCCCAACTCATGCATCATGGCCGCTTTGGCGGCCAGCGCTTTGTCGGCAGCTTCGGCGGAGGGGGCGTAGCCCACATTCACGTGGTTCGCGTGATGGCGTGCCATGAACTGGTCGCGGGTGATCCCGTGCAAGACCGTGTGCATGATCGGCCACTGCTCGGTGGTCGCCTTCCACCGGCGCATCGTTTCCCCGATGGGTAACTGGATGGCGGTGGCGCGCCCGATGTCGGCGTGGAGCCGGCCGCCCTCTACGAACACCCTGCTCCAAACCACCGCACCTGGTTTGCAGATGCCTTTGAACGTGCCGCCGCCCAGCCGAAAATACATGGGGGGCTGACGAACGCTGATCGCTTTGGCGTAGCCGCCCTGGATGTGCGAGGCAGGAACGGCGCCGGAAATCTGAAACACCCAGACGAAATCATCGACGCCGTCGCCTTTGTAATGCTCGCCCCAGCGGACGTCATGCAGAGTGGTGGCGGGATCGAATCCCATCGCATTCCACACCCGATTCGTGATGAGCGCGTCGAGGCCGGCACATTCGTCCACTTCGTTGAAGTGGGGGAGCGGCTGTCCCTGATAAAGTTCGCGCCCCGCGCCGTTGGCCGATACCGGCGGGCGTTCGACGTTATTCAGCAGCGCCTCCACGAGATCGGACGCCGGAGCCATATCCTTTAATCCCTGCTGATACTGAATGCCGATGAGGTCGCAGCCGAATTCGGCGGCGATGCGCACGGCTGCGATGTACATCTTGCACTGCTCGAGAATCTGCGTGTCGGTTAGGTCATTGTCCGGATCGGGCCCGGTGACAAACGTTACCCCGCGCTGGTCCAGCCACTTGCGGACAGCTTGCGCTTCGCCGTCGGTGACCAGCCTCATCGCCGCAACCAGGGCCGACTGGCTGAGCCGTTCTTTGTAGACTCCGCAGGGGTTCAGCAATTCGTCTTCGATGATTGCGTTGTACATGCCCATGCAACCTTCGTCGAAGACGCCCATGATGGCTTTGCGATGTTGCAATTGCTGAGCCAGAGCCTCTCCCAGCTTGTGTTCCGCAGTGGGAACCTTGGATATGTCGAAGGCACGCACATGGCTGGCATCGTGCGTGATCTTCCCTTTCTTCAGCCACTGGCGGAGTTTGCCTTTGAAAAAATCATCGTCGAAATCCTTGCTCCAGATGGTGCTGAACTTGACCCCGGCTTTGTGGAGGCAGCCGTTGAGATTCAGCATGCCGACCAGCCCCGGCCATTCGCCCGACCAGTTGGCCATGGTGAGAATCGGGCCGCGATGACTGCGCAGGCCGGCCAGCACGTTGGCGCTGTATTGCCACACGGATTCGGCGACCACGAGCGGCGCGTCGGGATGAATGTTCATGAAGACATCCATGCCCATGCGCTGGTTCCAGATGAAACCGTGCCCCACGTCATCGCGGCAAGGGTGCGCGCGGCGTAAGGTTACGCCCTCGGCTTTGAACGCTGCCGTGATCTTCTTTTCAGCTTCGGCTTGCGCCGGCCAGCAGACTTTGTTGGCCGATTGACGCAAGTCGCCATTGGCAATCAGCAGTACTTCGTTGGACTTGACTCGGGCAGGAGATGAAACTTTTGGAATCGAATACGATGACATGTCGAAGTGCCTCCATTCTTCGTAAGAATCTCGTACGAACTGGACGTCGCGAAACTCAGACTCGCAAACTCAGCGCCTGAAGGCGCAATGATAACGCAGCATCTGCCTGCGTTATCCATGAAGCTGCTTTGAAAGGGCGTGGCTTCAAGCCGCGCCGCTGTGGCGCCCTGAAAACGGGGGCTTCAGCCCCTGGGGACAAACGCGTTGCCATCTCACTCCAGAGAAAATGCTTGCCAGACGGCTCACCCCAGCGGCTAAAGCCGGGTTTCTTTCTTGCCCGTGTCGGCGCGGCTGGAAGCCGCGCCCTTTCAAAACCGTCGTAATCCTTCATGAATAATCCGGGCTCATGGTGTGCCTGAAGGCATACCCTGATACGAACCGCACTTGGCCCAAAGGCACCTAGGCCACTTCGAGACTGCAAAACCGATCATAGGCGTGGTCGAGTTCTGCGAGAGGACGGGGCTCGTAGGTCACAAGATCAGCCGACAAAGCAATGCTCTCGCGGCCTTCCCGGATGCCGGCAAGGGATCCCGTGGCCACCGCCTGCACCATAACGTTACCCAGAGCTGAAGCCTCGACCGGTCCGACTACGACAACTCTGCGGCAAACGTCGGCGGTGAGCTGGTTGAGAAATTTATTCTGGCTGCCGCCACCCACGATGCGGATCGTCGTCAAGTGTCTGCCGGTGAGCTTTTCCAGCGCTTCCAGCACAATCCGGTACTTCAGCGCGAGACTCTCCAGGCAACAGCGTGCGATTGCGCCATCGTCGTGCGGTTCGGCCTGCCCGGTCCGGCGGCAATGCCCGCGAATGGCGGCCGGCATGTCGTCGGGCGCGAGAAACTCGCCGGCATCAACATCAATCAGGCTGCGGAAACGCGTCGCACCCGCCGCCAGGCGCATCACTTCGTCCCAGCCGTATTGACGGCCCTGGGTTTGCCACTGACGAACGCATTCCTGCAACAGCCATAGTCCCGAAATATTTCTGAGCAGACGAATGCCGCCGGCAACCCCGCCTTCATTAGTAAAGCGCAGGGACCGTGCTTCGTCAGACGTGACCGGTGCCGTGGATTCGACGCCCATCAGGCTCCAGGTCCCACTGGAAAGGTAGACGCTGTTTTCATCCATGTGGGGGACCGCGGCCACCGCGCTTGCGGTATCGTGACTTCCCGCGGCAATCACCGGCACCCGGCCTTTCAGTCCACACTCCTCAAGAAGCTGCGATTTCACTTCGCCTAAGATGGTTGCCGGATAAGTGATCGAGCCGAGAATCTTCTCGGGAATGCCGGCTCGGCGGAGCAGATCGCGCGCCCACTCGCGTTCACGGCACAATAACATCTGAGTCGTGCTGGCTTCCGTATATTCGACCGACTTATCGCCCGACAGCCAGAAGTGAAACAGGTCGGGAATCATGAGCAGATTCTGCGCGGACGCAAGGTTTCTGTCGCCCGATTCCACCATGCTGAACAACTGGAACAGCGTGTTGATCTGCATGGTGTGAGTGCCGGTGTGCTGGAAAAGTTCGCGCTCGGGCACGCGCGAGAAGACACGCTGCGGCACTCCATCCGTTCTGGGATCGCGGTAGTGAAATGGGTCGCCAAGCAGCTCGCCCTTCCCGTCGAGCAGGGCAAAGTCAACGCCCCAGGCGTCCACGCTGATGCCGGCAAGAGGTTCGTGGTAGCGTGACGAATATTTGGTAAGGCCACACTTTATTTCGGTCCAGAGGCGGGAGACATCCCACTTGAGATGCCCCTCGACGTTGACAGAACCATTGGCGAAGCGGTGCAGTTCCTGCAGTTCAAACTGTCGCCCATCCCAGCAGCCCACGGCGAGCCTGCCACTCGATGCTCCAAGGTCAATGGCGACGAAATTGGTGGTGGACTTCACTTCTGCACTCCAGACCATCTCATGATGAACCAAAGGAATAAGCCGCCGGCTCCCTCAGGGGCTAAAGCCCGCTTATTCCCTGGCTCGGGGCGGCACGGCTGAAGCCGTGCTCTTCCCAAAACTCTTCAAGATAGCTTTTCGGCTTCACTCTGTTTTGGACAGTAATTCCATTACCTGATCGGTCATCTTCGTGATCAAATCCTCAACCTGTTCCTGCGAGACTGGCTCTTTCCCGTCGCCGTGGGCGCTGGGTTCGCCGGCGCGGCAAACGTCAGCCATGGCGAGGAACGGCTCTGCCGGTGCGCTTTCCTGCTCAGTGAAGCGGCAGTCCGGGAAGCCGAGCTTCTTCTTGATCTCCAGCAAATCGGTGACTTTGTCAGCCGCAATATTCTTGATCGGGCCCAGCGATTGGGCCAGCATGATGGTTCGACAGTAAGTGTCAACGATTTCTACCAGCCACTCCGCATGCGTCAGCGTGTCAGCCCAGCACACGATTCCGTGGTTCCCCAGAAGGATAGTGTTGTGCTTTTGGGCGTAGGGCAGCACGGTCTCGGCGAAGCGTTTTGTTCCCGGGGTCTCGTAAGGAGTGATGGCCAGCGGGCCCACAAAAACCTCCTGCTCGGGAATCACGTTTCCCGGCGGAGTAAGCCCGGTTATCGCGTAGGCGGTCGCGTGCGGAGGATGGCAATGGATCACCGCACGCGCCTGCGGCACTGCCTTGTAAATTTCGAGGTGAAGCAGCACTTCACTTGTGTGCGGGCGGTCGCCGCATACCCGCGCATTCTCCATGTTGATCAACGATAGGTCCTCGGGCGCAAGGTCGCCCTTGCTGCACATGGTCGGGGTGCAGATGACGTACTCCTGTCCTATGCGGTATGAAATATTGCCGCCGTTGCCGTCCACGTACTGCCGCTCCCACAGTTTCTTCCCGACCCGGATCATCTCTTCTTTTATGCGAGCCGCTGCCGGTGAGTTGTGGATTGCCTCGGCAACCGGATTGAGCGCCGCCGGGGCCGACTGCGGCAGACAGCGCAGAATGGCGTCCCGCATGATCTGTTGAACCAGAATTCTGTTGACCGGAGTCACGGATCAGACCCTCAGGGAGTAGAAGGAAAAGTCTAACTCCATTTTATGGATTGGGTCACCTGCGCGGGAAAAAAGGTCTCGCTGCATGCTAGCATGCGTGGTATGCGTACGCGAGATATTGTTCTCCTCTTCATTCTCCTTTCTCTTGCCCGAGCCTACGGACAGAGTTTCAGCGACCTGCGGCCGTCCCCGCAGCAGGTGGAGTGGCAAGATCTGGAGTTCGGAGCCATTATCCATTTTGGCCCGAACACTTTTCTTGATCAGGAATGGGGCGACGGTTCCGCCGATCCGAAGGTTTTCAATCCGAGCCATTTTGATCCCGAACAGTGGATGGCGGCACTGAAAGAGGCGGGTGCAAAATACGTCGTCTTTGTTGCCAAGCATCACGACGGGTTTTGCCTGTGGCCCACCGCTCAGACCGACTACAGCGTTAAGAGCAGCCCCTGGGAAAACGGCAAGGGCGATGTGGTTCGGCGGGTTGAGGAAGCGGCGAGAAAATACGGCCTCAAATTCGGTGTTTACCTGTCACCCTGGGACCGTCACGAGCCGCGATACAGCAACGTCTCGGAATACGATAAATACTACCGGGACGAACTGGATGAACTGGTACAGGGATACGGAAACCTGGAAGAATTCTGGCTGGATGGCGCGGGCAGCGGGGGACATGTCTACAACTTCCCGCGCATCATCGAGGAATTGCGCACCTACCAGCCGAACACGCTCGTCTTTGCGGATGTGGCTCTGTTCGAATATGGCGACATACGCTGGGTGGGAAACGAAGAGGGAGTCATTCCTTACGAAAACTGGAACGTAATTGACCGGCATGGCTACCTGCGCTGGCGCCCCGTCGAGGCGGACACACCGCTGCACAAGGAACACTGGTTCTGGCATCCGAATGACGAGGCGACACTCAAGAGTGTGGCAGAACTGGTCTCGACTTATGAACACACGGCCGGCCGCGGGGGTCAGCTGATGCTGGGGATCGCGCCGGATCGTCGCGGGCTTCTTCCGGAGGCGGATGTGCGGCGCCTGAAAGAGTTTGGCGCAGCTCTGCGGGCGCGATATGGGAGCAACCTCGCGCTCCAGCACGTCCGCACAACTTCGGAAACTGAGGGCGCGCTCGATGGCAATCCGGACACATTCTGGTCAGCGCCCGCGGACGCGCGACATGCGGTTCTGGAAGTCACGCTCCCGAATCCAATCAGCTTTGATCATGCTCTCACCATGGAGTGGCTCAACGACGGCCAACATGTGGAGCACTACTCGATCGAGGCCTGGACAAAGGGAAAATGGATCACAGTTGTCGAAGGGCAAGCCCTGGGACATAAGAAGATCGATGCATTCACTTCCGTCACAGCGTCGCGGGTGCGATTGAACATTCTCAGCGCGTCGGGAAGGATCCACATTCGAGAATTCCAGTTGTATAGCGTTGCGAGTGAACGCTAGCAGACCGCGGAAACTCTCTTCGCTGATCGACCATTCCCCTCAGCGACTAAAGTCGCTGTCGAATTTGCGGCACTCATGGCGCGGCTTGAAGCCGCGCCCTTTCAAAACAGGGCCGCAGGTCGGCTTTTTCAGCAGCCTGTCAGGGCAACACGGGCTTGATGCCGGTGAGCTGGCAAAAATCAATCAGCGCGGGATACAGATCGGCTCCGTAGCCCAGGCATGCATATTCGTTCGTCCAGCTGTCCAGCATTTTGTCCATATCACAATGAGCGGTAACAAAGCCGTGCGGCCAAAAAGGAATGCCACACTCGTGGAGGCGCCGCTGAATTTGCTGCTTGGGCGGTTCAAAGACCGTGGCCCGAGTAATCACCATGTGAAATACACCGTTCACCCGGCCGAGGCGCGCCAGAACTCCTTCGCCCACCTTGCAAATGAGTTTGACGGAGAGTCCGCCGGCCTCGCCCTCGGTAGGGATGCCGTGTTCGGAAAAACCGGCCGGCCCTAGCTTACTGGCGAGCGACGGAGGACAAGCTCCGTCCCCGATGATCTTGATTTCCTTTTTCCTCTTGTCAACGTGCTGCAGGTCGCCGTAATACACCGGCTCCTTGCTGAGCTTGGTTAACAGCAACACCGTCAGCGCGGTATTGAAATCACCAAGCGTGGACGTGCCGTAGCCGTCTTCCAACATCATGCTTTGCGCGAAACAGGTCGCGGAATAGTGGTCTCCCAGGCCGGGGAAGGACTGGATGGTGTAGAAATCAAACTTCTCTTTTTCGACAAGTTTCTTGAGCGCGAGGTAAAGACGGATGGAACGCTCATTGACGACGTCTGGCTCCGGCGCGGCACCGAAGAGCTTCTTCAGGCGGGGCTGAAGGGCGGAAATTTCCTTCGCCGTGACGGACTCGGCGGCGCGAATGAGTTCCGTCGTATCCCGCGAGTCGATGTCAACGCCGAACATGCGCATCCATTGCGAGGGATCGGCAACGCCGCAGGTCTGACCCATGCCCCGGCCTCCGAACGTGCCCATCGTCGACATGTTCAGGAGATTCTTGCAATGAGCGGCGCGGGCATAGCTCGAAATCTTGACGATGGTCTCGGCGTCATCGGCTTCGCCGTAGACGAACTTATGAGGCACTCCGATTTCCAGCAGGCCGCCATGCATCACCAGCCCGCCGACGGGCCGCCAGCCTTGCGAACCGGGGTGCGTCCACAAAAGGACCGCTTTGCCGGAAGCCGCATAATCGCGGATCGCCGCGACCAGATGCGCCGCCCACACCCAGGTCCCGGAAAAAAGGACGACCATGTCAACCCGGTCGTCAGCCTTCATCTGCCTGAAAGCGCTGCGGGCTTCTTCTTTCGATGCAATCACCACGTCGTGCTCAATGAGGTTCAGGCCCGCCTTTTTGAGGGCCGCTTTGGATCGCTTGACGATGGCGTCGTCAATGAAGGGAGTTCCCATCGGATCTTTGAGTCCGTCTTTGTGGACCCCGTACACAATGAAACCTACTGTCGGTTGAATCACGCTTCCTCCTCGTCTGCCACAAAAAATCTGTCGGCCTGTTGGACCACGGCGGATCGGACCTGCCGGTAACCTTTGACCTGATGGCGATAACTGTTGGCCATCGCCCGATCGGGATCGAGCACTGCGTTCTCCTCGACGACTGCGGCGATCGCCTGGTTAATGCTTGCGTATTCGCCAATGGCCACCCCGGCCAAAATGGCGGTGCCGAGACAAACAGCTTCCTGCCGCTTCATGACGTGCAAGCGACGTCCGGTGAGGGCGGCGCGCAATTGTAAACCCAGCGCGGAGCGCGTGCCGCCGCCGGTGACGAAGATGTCATTGAAGTTCCCAACCGCTTCCGCCAGTACTTCGGCCACGAGCGCCAGCTCGCAGGCTAGTCCTTCGAGGATGCCTTTATAAATGTGCGCGCGGTCGGTCCCCGGGGTGAGGCCAGTGATCAGGCCGCGAGCGCGAGGGTTGAACTCAGGATTGCAGGTTCCGATCAGGTGCGGCGTGATGCAGAGACCGGTTGGACCCTTTGGGGCGTGCGCTTCAAGAAACGCGTAGTGGCTGGCTTCGAGATCTTGGGCTTCGGAACGGACTTCGCATGCTCCGTTGCCATACAACAAGTCGTGAAACCACTTGACCATGATCCCGGAAGGGAAGTAAGCGAGGGTCACAAACGCGCCGGGAACAACATGACAATAAGAGTTCAGCGAAGCCGCCAGCGCCTTGTCATTCAGGCTGGGCGCGGCAGAGGCAGCGAGCAGACACTCGTAAGTACCGATCGAATCGGAAACTCGGCCGCCGCCGATGACTCCTACGCCGAGAGCATTGCAAGGCTGATCGTGACCTCCCAGCACGACGGGAGTCCCGGACTCAAGGCCAAGCCGACTTGCCGCTTCAGCATTCAGCCGTCCCGTAATTGTTCCCGCGGGAACGGGAATGGGGAGTCGCGCCTTGTCCAGGTCTACCGCTGCGAGAATTTCGTCCGACCAGACACGCTTTTGTATGTCGAAGGCGAGGAAGCGTGATGCCAGGGAGTAGTCCACGTAGGGCGGGTGCCCCATCTTCTGCAGAAGATAACCGATCAGGGTGAGGAAAGACCGGGTTGCAGCAAAGACTTCGGGCTGGTGTTTTCGCAGCCAGAGAATCTTCGGGATGGGGTACATGGGATGCGCAAAGTGCCCGGTGATTTGAAACAGACGCTGGCGTCCGATCATTTCTTCGCAGTGGACTGATTCGTGAACCGCACGGCTGTCCTGGTTCAGGATTGCAGCCGTCAGCGGACGGCCTTCGGAATCAACGGCGACGAAGGTTTCCCCATGCGAACTCAGGCACAGAGCGCGCACCGGATCCTTCAGGTCCTTATCTCTCAAATCGTGCGCAACGGCACCGCAGGAAACGCAGACCGCATCCCAGAATCTCTGAGGATCGATTTCTGCGAAACCGGGGCGAGGGAAGTCGGGCACGTAGCTCGTGGAGTGTCGCGCCAGGATCGTGCCGCTGGCGGCGAACGCTACGGCTTTACAACTACTAGATCCGATATCAATTGCCAGCAGGCTCACGTTTCGGGAACTCCCTCACAGCTTCGAGCGAGACGTGCAACGTCACAGTTGAGCGCGGACTCGCAATCGGGTCCGCCGGGGATGACATCATGGTTTGGGGTGAAGGATTTCCGTGCCGTCAAGGACGGCGCGGGCTCGCTGGAGAAATAATCCCATGTTTGCGGCCTGGAACACATTGCGGCCAAAGAACACTCCGGCCGCTCCGGCCAGCACTGCGTCGCGGACCACCCCCAAGGCTTCTTCATCGGAGCCCTGGCGGCTGCCGCCCAGCACGAGAATGGGGATGGGACAACCTTCGACGACGGACTGCATGGAAACCGGATCGCCGGTGTAATCGGTTTTCACAGCGTCGGCCCCGAGTTCAGTCGCCATTCGCGTGTGCAGGTTCAGCCATTTCGGGTCGCCGGGATTCTGCACATTCTTGCCGCGGGCCAGGGACTCGACGATCAGCGGCATGCCGATGCGCTCACATTCTCGCGCGACTTCGGCAGTGCGCGCGATTTCTTTGCTCTCAAAATCCGTATCGCCCGTGCCCACTACCATGTAGGTCAACACGGCGTCGGCGCCATGACGCAGGGCGTCTTCGGGGCGGGCCAGCAGAGCACTGCGCAGGTCGCCGCCTCCATTGCCGGAGACTGCCGACCAGACTGTGGTCCAGTCAAGGCGGGCGATCAGAGCCGGCAAGGGGCCGGCAGGCGATGAGTTGGCGAATTGCCGAATGAGGCCCAGATTCAAAAGGACAGCATCCACCCTGGCTTCAGCGAAGCGACGAATCTGTCCGATTGGATCCTCAGTCCCGGGAATCGGCCCTAAAACCAGCGCGTGGTCGAAGGCGACGACCAAGGCGCGATGTTCCGCGCCGCCCAGCACCCGGCAGAGCCTGACTTTCTTACCGCAATCGCTCAAAGAATCTCCCTTTTTCTTGATGTCCGGCGTTAAAGCTAGTCCGTTTATGATCGATTGTCAACGTGCTTTGATCGACTGTTTTCGATTAGTTGTCTTTGCGGCGGTCGGTCCGACTTCCGCAACCACCACTTGCAGCCCGGCCTCGCGGAGCTCCTTGATGTGTTTGGGATCAGTGCCGGAGTCGGTGACCAGAATATTGATGTCGGTGACCGGGCCCACGTAGGCGAAGCACTGCATGCCGAATTTTCCGTGGTCGGCGAGAGCGATCCGGGTCTTGGCCGCCTTGGTGACCATCTTCTTGATTTGCGCTTCGGCGTGATTGGCGGTGGAGACGCCGTACTGCGGGTCAATCGCGCTGACGCCAAGGATGGCCTTATCCAATCGTATTTCCGATAAAGCGCGGTGCGCCCACTCTCCCGAGAGATAGAACGTATCTTTCTGAAGGTCGCCTCCGGTGCAGAGCACGGTAACGCCGGGACTGCGCTGCAGCTCGCAAACAATGGTGGGAGAGTTGGTGACCACGGTCAAACGATGGCGGTGAATCAAGTGCCGGGCTAACTCATAAACGGTGGTGCTGCCCTCGAGAAAAATCGTGTCGCCATCCAGTACAAACTGCTCGGCAGCGCGCGCAATCTGGCGTTTTTCCTCGCTGTGACTTCGCGAGAGGGCGTCGTACGACGGCTGAAAGTTGGTGCTCGACATGCGAGACACCGCCCCGCCATGCGATCGGACCAATACCCCGTCCTTTTCCAAAGTTGCCAGGTCGCGGCGGATGGTCGCGGCGGTGACGTTTAACCTACCGCACAGGTCGGAGGCGGTCACGGTGCGCTGCGCGGCAAGGATTTCCCGGATTTGAAAACGCCGTTCTTCTGCCAGC
>Ga0209517_10005641_pt1 | contig 15867 bp, 12 predicted proteins | sample PeaSoiMetSII2010_FD_187695 | JGI IMG/M metagenome (GOLD analysis project Ga0209517, IMG submission 187695) | Peat soil microbial communities from Weissenstadt, Germany - SII-2010 (SPAdes) (version 2) | ecosystem: Environmental > Terrestrial > Soil > Wetlands > Peat | place: Germany... | reverse complement strand
ACGTTGGGAACAACGCGTTACTTGCAGGATTCACCGTAACGAATGTCACCAGTAGCGGCGGAATTTTCTGCCAGCCTGGTGGAGTTATCAGTAACTGCTGGATTACCGGCAACCATAAGGGGGGGGAGCGGTGGAGGGGTTAGTGGGGGAACGCCCTCGACAGCAGGCCCTGGCGGTACCCTTTACAATTGTATCTTGAGCGACAATATCGCCGATTATGGAGGAGGCGGCGCATACGGTTGTACCCTTTTCGATTGCGTCGTCAGCAGCAACACTTGCAAAGGCGTTAATTACGCCGGCGGGGGAGGTGTCTGCAACTGCACACTTTATAACTGCTTCGTCACCAGCAACAATGCGAGTGGCTTTGGTGGCGGTGGCGCATCGAGCAGACCCTGTGGAATTGTGTGCTGCAGGGCAACTCCGCAGGTCAGGGGAGCGGTGCCTATGTTAGCTTTTTGGCTAACTGCCTGGTGAAGGATAATGTGGGCGCGATATTCGGAAGCTCCGCCTTCAACTGCACCCTGGTCGAGAATTCAGGCTCGCCCGCCGCAGTCGAAGCGGGTTCCGGCGTGATCTGCAACTGCATTATCTACTCCAACAGGAACGCCAATTGGTCGGGTTCCGCCAGTACGTTTATCTCCTGTTGTACTACTCCATCGCCAGGGCCGGGCAACATTACGAACAGTCCCATGTTCGTAAACGAGGCAGCAGGTGATTACCACCTGCATTTTGGCTCGCCCTGCATCGATACCGGCACTGACCTGAGCAGTTTCATCACGAACGACATCGCCGGCACACCTCGTCCCCTGGACGGCCGGGGCGCTGGTGTGCCCGCGTTCGACATTGGCGCCTACGAGTTCAACCTGCTGGCGACCGTCGGCACCAACTGGCTCCTCGACTACGGGCTCAATCCCAATGACCCGCTGGTCTTCGCCAGCCATCCCAACGGCGTACCCTTCACGGTATTGCAGGCGTGGATCGCGGATGCCAACCCGACCAACGTCGCATCGTTTTTGGAAGCTGCGGCCATCTCGAACGTGCCGCCGGTGACTGTCTATTTCCAAAGCTCAAGCAGTCGCCTCTACAGCCTAGTCTGGAGCACCAATCCCCAGGGCGGCTGGGCGCCCGTAGCCGGGCAGGGGTATTTGGCCGGAACCGGCGGCCTGATGAGCCTGGCCGATCCGAACACAGTGGCCCAGCAGCGGTTTTACCGGGTGAGCGTATCGGTGCCCTGAGGGCTTGCGCAAAAATTAATTCGGATTTTCACGCGCGAAGCACTTGGGGTCCGCCGGCTCGCGGGCGCTTTCGGACACGCTTGGCATTCGAAAGAGGCAGCAAGCTGTTCAGCTTTACCTAAAAAAACCGCTTGCTAGACATCCTCAGCCAGCGGGAAAGGCGGCGGACGGATGAGGGGATTCATTGAGCACTGAGCATTGAGCATTTTTCATCTGTCATTGAAGACCGGAGACAGGACGCGGCGGGATGATGGATGGTGGATGATGGATGATGTCGGGGACGGCTGCCGCCTGGAGGCGGCGTGCCTATTCCATGAAGGGGGGGCAAGCGCCTATTGCCCGGACGTTTCCTTGCCCAGGTATTTCTTTCCGGCGGTGTCAACGCGGATGATGTCGCCCGTGGCGACAAAGAGGGGGACCATGACTTGGAGGCCAGTTTCGAGCTTGGCCTCCTTCCAGGCTGAGTTCAGGCCGGTGCGAGCAGGCGGGGCGGTGTCCACAACCTTGAGCGGGATCTGCGGCGGCAAGACGATGTCGAGCAGCCTCCCGTCAAGCCGCAGGGCTTTGTATTCCTCGTTCTCCTTGAGAAACCAGCGGCGTTCGCCAAGTTGTTCGTTGGTAAACTCGAACTCGTCGAAAGTCTCGATATCGATGAAGATCTGCCGGTCCGCCCGCGCGTAGCTGTACGTCACGCGGCGCGTCTCCAGCGGCGCTACGGGGACGCGCTCATTTTCAGCGAATACGCGGTCAATAAGGCGGCCGGTGGTAAGATGGCGCAGGCGGGTGTGGAGTTTGTGCCTGGTCTGGGCGGTGCCACTCGTGTGCAAATCCTCGATGACATGCGGGGAGCCGTCCAATATCAGAACCATCTGACGTTTGAACTCGGATGGCAGAATCGTTTGCATATTTTTCGTCCCCCGATATTCTGGCTGCTACGAAGGCGGCTCAATCGAAGTTTGTAGCGCGAACCAGGCGCTGAGTCAACTAAATGGGCAGCGCATCGTTAGGGCTTCTGGCTAGCTTTTTTCACCTTCGAGTTGGTTTGCAGCAGCGCTGCCGAGATTCTCTCCAGACGGCGGCAGAGCTTGCGCAGGTTTTTGTCGTTTTTGATCCATTCCCTAGCTTTCTGCGCAGCCTCCTCCTCCAGGTTCATGTTAACCGTTTTGCCACCGATCTTGCGGGTCCATTGATAATAGGGCCCATGCAAGAGGTTGTGGGTGGCGCAGCGGCAATTGGGTTTTCCGCAGCGGTAGAGGCGCTTTTGGAGGGAGCCTGGGAGGATGTAACCCAAAGCCTGGATTTGGGCTTTGGCCGCCTCGTAGTCGCGGCGAAGCTTGGCTGCCTTAGTTTGGGGATCCGCTGCCATGGTTCGCGTGGGCGCACGACAAATTCTTCAGAATCCTCCGGCAAGTCGGAACGCGGCCTCCCGCAAAAAAAACGCTGGACAGCCGGGGCAGTACCTGTTAGCCTCGGTCACGGCTGGCCCGGGTACGATTACCTGGCATACGCTGTCGCGTGTGTGTTTGCAAAAGCTTGGCACGCGGCAGCGCCGCCAGCCGTTCTCACGATCAGCCGGAACAACGCTTGCCAGAGATAACCCCGGCGCCTCCGCCGGGGATTGCTGATTTGGAGGTAACTGCCTCCCTCCCTGTTCTCATTGCCGGGGAGAGCCCCGGAACAGCCGTTATTTGTTCAAATGCCCGGAGACCAGCTTCGTCATTTCGAACATGCTGGCCTGCTTCTTGCCGTTGAACACGGCCTTAAGGTTTTCGTCAGCGTTGATGAACGTCCGCTTCTTTGCGTCCTGCAACCCGTTCTTGCGGATGTAGGCCCAGAGTTTTTTCGTCAACTCGGTCCGGGGCAGGGGTTTGTCACCGACAACTTTGGCGAGCTTATCGTCCGGGGTAACCGGTTTCATGAAAGCTGCGCTCGGTGTTCGTTTAGTCTTTTTTGGTGCTTTAGCCATGCCATCATTTGCCATATTGCTTCGAGCGAGGCAATGTTAATTTTCTACAGTACTTAGTGTTTTGGCCCGCCCATGATTTCCTTGAACGCGTCAAGGAAGCGGCTCATTTCTTCCGGCGTCCCGACGGATACGCGCAGGTGCTCCAGCAGGGGCGGGAAGGGCCGGCCTACCAGGATGCCGCGCTCGCGAAAGCTCTGGATGACCGATCGTGCCTGCCGGCGCAGGTTCACCATGAAGAAGTTCGCTTCCGAAGGGAGCACCTGGTAGCCCAAGCCCTCGAGTTCGGAAACCGTTTTCTTGCGCGTCTGGAGGAGGTCATTGCGGACCCGCTGCAGGGCGGCGGCGTCTTGAAGCGCCGTGGCACCGCCCCATTTGGCCAGCGCGTTCACGCTCAGGTTATCAGCATAGGGGCGCAGCCTTTCCATAAGCGTAACCGGCGCCAGGCCATAGCCAAGGCGCATCCCTGCCAAGGCGGCAATTTTTGAGAAGGTGCGCGTCACAATCACTTGCCGGCCAGCTAACACGTAAGGAACGGACGTTTCGTAACGGGGATCCTCGACGAAGTGATGGTAGGCCTCATCGATGAGCACCGGAACCTCTGGCGGAATTCCATCGAGCAACTCTTTGACCTCTTCCTTGGTGACGATCAAGCCGGTCGGATTGTTTGGATTGCAAAGATAGACGAGGCCAACGTTGGGGTGGTTATCTTTAACGGCCTTCACGATGGCGGGGATATCCTGGCGGAAGTCTGCCCTGAGGGGCAGGCGGATAGCGTCATCCTTAAGGCCAGCCGCATGTTCATAGACCGCGCCGAAGGTCGGCTCGACGCCTACGACCTTCTTGCCCCCGACGAGGAGAGCGGTGCCGGCAATGTCCAGGATTTCGCTCGAACCGGCTCCGAGCAGGACGTTCGCGTGCGCCACCCCATGATGCGCCGCAATCGCCTGGACGATACCGCCATCGGGGTAGCCGTAGCGGTTGGCGTACTTGAGCGCCCCGGTCATGGCTTTCATCACCGATTCGGGCGGGCCATAGGGGTTTTCGTTGAAGCACAATTTGACCAGGGATTCATATTCGCCGGTGGACGCGCGGCGGCTACCGGACATGACGACGGGCTCCATGGCTTGGGCCAGGATCCGGCGTGCGGGCCAGGCCGCGCAGCTCAACGCGGCCGCTACTCCTCCAACGAAACGCCGACGAGAAAAGATTTTCGCATTCATGCCTGTTTTGGATGTTTTCCTAGTTTCGCTCTCGCGGCCCAGAATACAAGCGCGATCTGGGGGCAGGGGGCAATTGAGTCGTTGGCGCCAGAGGCCCCCGAAAACGGAAGACCTAGCGATGCCGGAGAACGTCGCTTAAGCCAATCGCGGCTTATACCTGCAAGCGGGCGACGTCCCGGCGCAAGGTGCAGAGGATAGCCGAAAGCAGCAACGCGCCAGCCAGCAGGTACACCCCGGCCGTAACGGAAATAGCCAGGCTCAGGCTGGAGTGCTGAGCAATGTACCCGATGACAATGGGGGCGCTGCCGCCACCCGCAAGCCAGCCAACGCAGTTCATGAAGCCGGCGGCCGTGCCGCGAGCCTCCGGGCGAACCACGTCATACACTGAGGCGAAAATATTCGCATCGTAGAAGCCCTTGAAGAGGCCCCAGGCAGACAACGCGACTACGAGCCACAGGACCGATTGGGTCTGGCCGCACAGCAGGACAAAAGGCGCGCCGCAGACTACGCCAAGCAACTGAACACCAATCCGCCCGCCAATCCTGCGCCGGCGGAACCGGTCCGCCAGCCAGCCGCCCAAAGGGGCGCCCACCATGCTGGCCAATTGCACAAACAGGGCGGCCGTCAACCCGGCCATCGCCAGGCTCAGGTGAAACCGGTCGTAGAGGAATTTCGGCATCCAGGCGAGCAGAACGAGTGCGACGAAGTTAGCGCACATGAAAGCACCCATCAGCAGTAACACCGTCGGCGTGCTCCAGATGATCCGCAGAAACTCGCGCAGCACCATCCGATTGGGCGGCGGCTTCGGCGCTGCGACGCCCAGGTCTTCCACGTCGGCCGCCCCACGCGGAGGCTCGACGAGAAGCTTCGTCAGCATCAAGCCCAGCAACACTCCCAGAGAACCAAAGACGATGAATGACCAGCGCCAGCCGTAGTGTTGGCCGATCAACCCGGCAAAGAAACTGCCACCAATGGTGCCGATATAAACACTGGTCTGCAAAGAGCCCATGGCAAAGGAACGCGTGCGCTGGCCGTGAAAGTCACTCACTAGAGACATCGCGGCGGGAAAATAGAGGGACTCCCCTAATCCAATGGCGGCCCGGAAAAAGAGCAGTTGAGGGAACGTCCGGGCCAGGGCGGTGGCTGCACAAATCACGCTCCACACCTGCAGTCCCCCCAGAATGGCAAGCTTTCGTCGGATGCGGTCGGCCAGGTTGCCGCTGAAGGGCGACGACAGGCCATAAACCCAGGCAAAAGCCGACCCAAGCATACCCAACTGCACCAGACTAAGACCGAGCTCTTTTTCCAACAAAGGCAGGACGGACGAGATCGCCTGGCGATCGGCGTAGCTGAAAAAGGAGACCAGCCAGAGCATGGCGACTACATACCATTTGTAGTTTTTGCCGGGACCGATCGGGGCCGCGGGGGGCATCTGGTCAGGGCCGCGTGCGGTCGGTTGGGTTGGCATAAGTCCGGGCTGGCTTTGGCACAGGGGTTGGAGTGGAGGGTGTTGCTTGGTCGTGCTTTCCCCTTTTTTTGCTATTCGCCAAGCAGCAATTTCTGATAGCGCCCCAGCCAGTAAGGGAGCAGAAACGCCGCGCCGTCGTCTTCCCCGTGCCCGTCTGCGCCACCGTCGATCACAAACGGGTTGGAGTTCCAGCGCATGACGGGCCGTTCATCGGGCGGCAGCAAATTCAGGGCTTCGTGCTGGCCGAAACGATCGACCGCTGGGGCCCAAACAATATCCTGGCGTTGCGAATTTTTGACGGTCCACTCGATGGTGTCCAGGGGTGTGCGATAGAGCGTCCAGACCGCGGCAGAGAGGTCCACTGCGGCCTTGGGCTGGCCTTTCAAATATATGAAGGTCCAAAGCGGGTTAGCCTCGCGCTGAATATTCTCCCACCAGGCGTCCGCTGCCTTTCGATAGGCTTTGAGCAGTGCCGGGTCCTTCTCGTATTCAAACAGGCAATAGAAGGGAAGCATGGCGAGTTCCTCGTCCGAGTAGTTCAACTCCTGGCGGAACTCGTTCAGGCGTGTGATCCAATCGGCATACTTCCATTCCCAAGCTGCTTTGAGATAATCAGCCTGGTAGCGCGTCTCGCCGGTAATGTGGGCGGTGGTTTTGAGGAAGCTGAGCAACTGCAGGCTGTTGAGCGCGCGCTCGTCGGGTTCTTCCCGGAGCTTTTGCGCGGACCACCAACCCCAGGTCGTCGGCCGGCCATCGAGGTCCACCAAGGAGTAACCGTGGTCGATAATGTGATCCATGATCCGCTGCGAGGTTTCCCGGATCCGCCGTTTGAGGGCCGGATCCGGCAGGAGGTCGTAAGCGATGCTGAAGATGAAGAAGTGGCCAACGATCTCGTCCGAGCTGGTGTCTGCCTTCCAGTAGAATTGCCCATCGGCGGTCCAATGCCATTCCCCGCCTTGAGGCATCGGGTCGCCTTTGCGGATGAAGGAGCGGGCGGGGAAGCCGCGGCGACCGGCCACTTGTTCGAGGAACAGAATAGCCTCGACAGATTTGCGAGCGTTCGCGAGCGCCTCAGGGGACCTGGTCACCCGGTATCGAAAACATTGGGAGGCGGCATAGATCGCGGTCCAGAGTCCGTCGTTATCATTGTCAATGAGGCGATTGCTCGAAGTGTCGCCCGGATTAGCCAGGACGGAGTCGGCGACCAATCCGTAGCGGTCGTGCCGTGCACGGATCCGGGTTTCGAATAGTTTCGCTTTCTGACTAAGGGTCATGGGTTTGAGTTCGAGGTGCGAGACGCCGGTGCGCGTGCGCGCCCAGACTCCTGCCTTCTCGTCGGGCAGGAGTTGCTCCACGGTGTCGTCGGGCAGGTAGCGTTTGCCAGCCAGAAATTGATAGCGGTCGCGCGCCGGCGCGGAAAAATCGAGCCGCATGAGACCTTGCGTGGTCGCCAGCCAAATTGCGCCATCGCTCGCCCGGACGGCGGCGGTAATGCTGCCCACCGGCAAAGCGCGCGAGCCTGAGCGAAGCGCGGACGGCACGGCGGGCGAATCCAATGGGTAGAAGGTGCGCACCTTCTGCGGGTAGGGGCGGAGCCGAACGGGCTGGGCTGGCGCCAGCGAGCTGGTCAAAATCAAGAGGCTGAGCAGGGCCGGACCGAAGGCTGTCGAGGAGAGGTTCATCATCGGAGGTGAGCTATTCGTGGGCGACGCCGGCGGATTCGGCCTGCAACCGTTGCCGTTCGGCCACCCTGGCAAAAGGGAGGTACACCAGCATGGCAATCACGATCGAGAGGGCCCCCCAGACCGCCGCTCTCCAGTCCCCGCCGGACACCAGGTAATGTCCGATGATGGGCGGGGTGGTCCAGGGCACGTTGACGAAGGGTTTGTGGATCAGGTTCCACTGCATCAGCAAGTAGCTGCCGGTGGTGAGAATCAGGGCGTTGAGGATATATGGGACCATGAAAATCGGATTCAGCACGATGGGGAACCCAAAAAAGATCGGTTCGTTGATTTGGAAAATCTGGGTTGGCAGCGAAAGGCGGCTGACTTTCCGGAAGCCAGGCTCCTTGGAGTTCCACATAATCAGCGCGAGCGCGATCGTCGCACCGGTTCCGCCGACATTAACAAAGGCGGTAAAGAAGCCGTAGGCGGTGACATAGGGCAAAGGCTGGCCGTGCGTTGTGGCTTCCACGTTGGCGGTCAGAAACTGGAGAAAGATGGGGGCGACAACCGCGTCCATCGCGTTATCGCCGTTTATTCCGACCGACCAAAGGAGCGTGACGAGGAAGGCATATACGAGAATGCCCGGCAGGGTATTGAGGGCAAACACCAGAGGTTGCAAGGCGGCTTGCACGAGGTGGTCGATGTCCACGCCCAGCACAAACCGAACAAGCCAAAAGACCAGGACAAGGAAAAACAACGGGCTGAGGGAGACAAACGAGTCATAGACGATCGGCGGCACATTGTCCGGCAGCTTGATGACCATGTTCCGGTCCGTAAAAAACTTCTGAACACGGACCGAGACCAAAGCGATGATAACAGCGGTGAATAGGCCTTTGGAGCCGAGGTTTTCCATGTTGAAGGTCAAGTCCTTCAACTGGAGTTGGACCATGAGGAAGATCAAGGTAGCGATTGTGGCGCTGACCATAGGCTCCTGCTTGAGTTGTTTGCCAAGGTCGTAACCGATGGCGAAACAGACGAAGACGGACAGCAAGCCGAAGGTGGCGGTAACCGGGACTTGCAGGAGCCGAAGGTAGGGTGCAACGAGCTTATCCCATCCCGTTACCGGGAGGTAGGACACAATAATGAACAGGCCGCCGATGATAGTCAGTGGCACTACCGATACCATTCCGGCGCGAATGGCTGAGAGGTAGGTGTTCTCGCTTAACGCCGTCAGGATCGGCACGACACGTCGCTGGAGGATTCCGGGTGCGTGGCTCACGGTTCCTTCTTCATCGATTCCTCGACCACCGGTTCAGTGCCTCGCGATTTTCAAAGATCTTCTCGAAGGCGCGCGCGATGTCGTCCATATCCGAGCGCGGGCCCAGGAAGAGCCGTTGCTCGAGCCATACGCCCTGCTCACGGCAGATCAGGTCGCTGTTCGGACAATGGGTCTGGCGGTAATCCAGCCTGGCGGCGGCGGTTGCCAAGAAAGGGCCGAAGGCCTTGTGGCGAAAGAACGGCTGGCGGTGCAAGGAAAACCCGTAGCCTGCCGAGCAGGGAATGCCCTCGGCTTGCAGAGCCTCAAGGACCGCGGCACGCGGCGCGCCGAATGCTTCCCGCTCAAGGCGCAGCATGAAGAGATGGTAACTGTGGCGCGTGCAGGCGGCAGGGCGTTTTTGTGGATGGACCCCGGGCAGGCGGCTGAGCCTGGCGGCCAAGTATTTACCGTTGGCTTCGCGGCGCTTGGCTTGCGCTTCCAAACGGCCGAGCTGGCAATTGAGAACGGCGCCTTGAAATTCGCCCAGGCGGTAATTCCCCGAGATAATGTGGTGCTCGTACCAAAGCCCGTCCGGAACACGGCCGCAATTCTGAATGGAACGGCAGCGCTCGGCCAGTTTGTAATTGTTCGTGGTGAGGATGCCGCCCTCGCCGGCGGTGAGGTTCTTGCTGGACTGGAAAGAGAAAGATGCGAGGTGTCCAAGGGAACCAACGTGGCGGTGCTTATAACTGGCGCCGTGCGCATGGGCGGCATCTTCGAGCACGAACAGCTTGCGCTTTTTAGCGATGGCCATCAGCGCATCCATGTCCGCGGACTGCCCAGCAAAATGAACTGGAATGAGCGCACAGGTGCGCGGCGTGATAGCGGCTTCGACGGCGCCAGGATCGAGGTTGAACGTTCCCAGATCAACGTCCGCGAAGACGGGGACCATATTAGTTTCGACCACCGCCGACGCGGTCGAAAAAAAGGAGTACGGCGGGATGATGATCTCATCTTCGGAGCGGAGGCCAGCCGCCAGGAGGCCGATGCGCAGGGAAACCGTGCCGTTGGCGACGGCGATGCCGTGCTTGCAGCCATGCGCGGCGGCGAAGCGCCTCTCAAACTCGGCGACTTCCGGCCCGTGCAAGCGGCCCCATTTGCCGGTGCGCAACGCGCGCAGCAACCGGTTTTCCTCCGCTTTGCCGAACAGCGGCCAAGGCGTGAACGAGCAGGTGCGAATGGGGCGTCCGCCCAGCAGTGCGAGTTTTTGTGGCATGGTTTGGTTCTCGGTTCCTCTTGATCGCGGGTGAAGTGCCCTTCGGTGATCGCCGTGGTTTTGCCGCCAGGTTTGCGCGTCAACTCGACGGAGCCGAATGCTCACTGGAGGTTCGGCCTTCAGCACACAGGCTTTTGCCCATGTAAATGCAGCCATCCTTCTCGACCCGGCACAACTCGCGGAAGCCCAGGTGTTGATAGAAACCAAAGGCCGGCGTATTAGCCATGCTCACTCCCAGGTGCACGCCTGGAGAGCCTCGCCGGCGAAGTTGGTCCATGAGCTGCTCCAGCATGCGCCGGCCATAACCGCGCCCCTGCGCGCGCGGCAACAGATCGATGTGCAGATGGGAGGGGTAATCGGCGTACGGCTCCGGGCAGAAATAATCGGGATGATGGTAGCAATCATGGACCTGTTGCACGCGGGTCCACTGGGTCCCATCGCCTTGCGGCGCGGGAAACCGGGCGCACAGCTCAGGTCGCCATTCCGCCGCGTACCGCGCGTAAAAGGCTCGCGAATCTAAGGCGCCGAGGGCGTAACCACAAACGCCTTGTTGGTCTTCCAGGATGAGACTGAACTCCGGTTCGAAGGCGAGATAGGGGCCGACAAAGATTCGGCCCAATGCGTCGGGGTCTTCCTTATAAAAGGGTTCACCGTCCCGCCCGGAGTCTCCCGTCCTAAGGCAAACATGGTAGGCCCCGGGGTCATCTCCCGGGCGAGCGGGGCGAATCGTGCAACCGTTCATAGCGCGCAGGGTGAAAGGTGCGCCGTTTTGTCGCTGGTTTGCATTGTTTGGTTGGAGGGTGCGGGCGCGAGCGTTCCATCGGGTTGCTGCACCACCAACCGCTGCAGACGTGACACCAGCCCGCCACGAAATGTGCCCGGCAGGTGGGAATCGGACTGGAACGAGGCTTCCTGATGCTCCTTGGCGAACTTGAATTCGGCGTAGTGCTCCAGCAAATCCAGCTCCTCGCGCAGTTCCCAGATGCGGCGACTCAAGGCATAGAAGAGCGGGCGGTGGCGGAGGTTGGTCAACTGGGCGCAGAACTCGCGCAGCCGGCTGGCTCGTTTGCGGAAGGCGACAGCCAGGCACTCGCCTTGTGCAGAATTCCCGGCCAGCAAATCTCTTGCGCTCTTATAGAGCGCCTCGGCCTCCGGGCCTTCCTCATGCGGCAGATAGTAGCAGTCTCCGAGCAGAACTAGGTCCTCGAGGTTGACGGGCTGGCCAAGGGTGTCGAAACAGGTCAGCCATTCTCGCATGGCCGCGAGGTAGGCCTGCCGGGCATCCCAACGGTCGTCGTTGCGCATGAACGCAGCGAAGGTGCGAAGCGGCACATAATTCAGCGGAAACTCGTTATTTGGATTACTGAGCAAGCCGCGCACAGCACTGCGCAATTCCGGCGACCGTCCGGCGTAAGGACCACAGAAAAATCGGCGCCCGTCGTAATCGTTGGCGTGGAGGTTGTCCCAGATGACCGGCTTCCGGCGCAAAACCTTTTCCAGTTCGCGCACGTGAGAGACCGTAATCTGGCGTGAGATGATCTCTGGGCCGGTCCAGAACACGTCAATCTCCGGCAAGAGCTCGCGCCCGATGTTGGGCAAGTAGCCTTCACCACCGAGTTGTTGTTCGACCATGCGGCCACAATAAGCGGTCGGACAAAAAAGCAGGCGGGCGTCGGACGAGCGTTCACGCAGCCACTTAAACATGGCATTTGTCACATGGCATTGCGCCGTAGCGAGCGAACCATACTGCTCGGTGTCCTGCGGGTTCAGGCGACCGGGGATGTCATCGAACAGCAATGAAAACCCCTGGCAACCCAAGGCTAGCATCTGCTCAAGTCGCTTTTTCAGCAGGTCCAACTCGGCTTGGTCACGGTAACGAATATCCAAGCCGGGGCTCAGAGAATAGATAAAGTGAAGCCGGTGTTGATGGCAGACGTCCAGCAGCCGCTTGAGCTTCCCGGCTTCCGAGGCGGGATACGGCTCGCGCCAGGCTGCTCGCTGCCGGAGGTCATCTTTCGGAGCATAGAGATAGGTATTCAGCCCCCAACTGGCCATCCGTTCCAAGAGCAAGAGACGTTCGCTCTGGGTCCATGGCTGACCGTAGAACCCTTCGATGACTCCGGCCAGAAAATAGGATGTCCCACGCTTTTCCATATATTCGCCTGATGTGACACACACCCTACGAAGTAATTCTGTCACCTGACAAGTTTTTGATCTTGTCTTTTTATCCGCCTTCTGCCTCAATGAATGGCAAATTCATTATTCCCATGAAATTAAAAGTGTTCGCGGTTCCGCTCTTTTTGGCTCTCTCTGTTCTCAATGCGTCGGCAGCGTTCCGCGCCGGCATCGCCGTCCGCAACGTGACGCCGGACCCGCTGCTGCCCGTCAGCGGTGGGGTGGGGCCGTCCCATCCGGTGACGCGGAAGGAGGGTGAATTGACGGTGCGTGCGCTGGTGTTTGAGCAGGAAGGCACGCGGGTGGCGATTGTTAGCGCGGATTTCCTGGGCTTCCCCGCCTGGCTTGGCAACCGGGTGCGTGCCGCCGTGCCAGAGGTTCCGCCGCAGAATATCCTAATCGGCGCGACGCACACCCATAGCGGGCCGGATTGCTACGGGTTCCCCGATGGCAAGGGGGCCACCTCGAGTGACCCTAAATATCTGGACTGGGTCTGTGGGCGCATGGCGGAAGCGATAAAGGAAGCGGTTGCGCACCTCCAGCCCGCGCGACTAAAAATCGCTACCGGAGAAGCCATCGGCAAAATCGCCTTCAATTCTTATGCCGAGCAGTTGTACGATCCACGGTGCAACGTCATCCAGATATTGAACGACTCCGGAAAGCCGTTTGCCACCTTGGTCAATTACGCGATCCATCCTGAGGTGATCGGCACTCAGGCTGGGATTTGCAGTCCCGACCTCGTGGGACCCCTTTACGACCGGATTGCGGCCAAGGGCGGAGGGACCGGCATCTTTATGAACAGCGCCGAGGGCGGCATGGTGACGGCCGACAATCGGCGGCCAAACGGGGAAGAGGCGCGGACGTGGGAGGAATGCGGGCGGATCGGCGTATTGCTAGCCGACGAGGCCCTGCGCATCGTGGAGACAGCGCCGGAGCAGGCTTCGCCGAAGCTCTACTGTGCCGCTCGAGCGCTGTCGCTGCCGGTGGATTCGCCTTTGATGCGTTCCCTGATGAAAGAGCTGCCCGGGCGCACCGAGGCCAGCGACGGGAAGGTTACGACTCAACTTAACCTGGTCAATGTGGGCAACGCGCAGATACTCACCATTCCAGGCGAGGCCTTGCCCAATATCGGTTATTATCTGAAGCGAAAGATGCGCGGGCGATCCAACTTTCTGTTCGGCCTCACCAACGACGCCTTTGGCTACATCTTGACCAAAGAGGACTACGACAGTTTCAAGCGCTACGCCTACGTCTCGCGCACGAGCCTGGGCGAGCGCACTGGCGAGATCTTAGTCCAGGAGGCCCTGAAGTTCATCGAAGAATCGCCTGGCCCGACATCCGAGACCGGCCAGTGAATCAGCCGCAAGCCCACAGGAAGCCGGAACTGGCCGCCGGCCGAAGACCCGGGCAGAGCCGGAGTGCAATGAAACGTATCAACTGCCTGAGCAACCTGCTGTTGAGCGCCTCGCTTTGCCTCGCAATGCGTGGGCTGGCCGCAGCTCCAGAACCGCAAGCACCTTTGGAGGGTAGCCTCTCCAGCGGAAAACATCTCTGGAAGCCAGTCGCAGATGAGGTGTACCTACAAGAGATTGGGGAGCAGATTCCAACGGACCAACCGACCACGTGTGTCGCAGTTTATGGCAAAACGCTCTACGCCGTGGTCGGGGGTGTGTTGAAGGAATTCGGCGAGGGTGTTTTGCACGATTCACCGGGCGCCCCGAAAGGCGTGCGCCGGCTGCGGTCACTTGGCGACGCGCTTTGGGCCGCAGCACCCGAAGGGGTCTTTCGTTTTACCGGGAGCGGTTGGGAGCGCGTGGACACGCGACCCTTCATCGACCTATGTCTTAACCTCGGGCAGGTCTGCGGCGCGACCCGGGATGAGCTATTTCGGTTCGAGAAAGGTCGCTTCGTTAGTCTCCGGCCACCAAGCGGCTACCTCTCCAGCGACACCACGTTGATGAGAGAAGATTCTACCCAGGTCCTAACCGACCCTGTCCAGATCGGGCCGGTGGACCGCATCGCCTCTTACAGCGGCACCCTCTACCTGCTCCGCCCGGGCGGATTAGCGTTAATGGAAGGATCGGCTTTCGTTCCGGATCCGGTGGATTGGGGTGCGCTACCGTCACCGGTAACCCGCGACATGCTGGGGCAAGGCAGCCGGCTTTATATCGCCACCGACCGGGGCGTCGCCGTGTTGCGAGGCATGGCCATGACAACCCTACGCGGGGAGGATGGCCTCCCGTATGAGGACACAACCTGCCTGGCCCAAGGCCTCGATGGAGATTTATGGATTGGCACGACGGCGGGCGCCATCCGACACACTGGCGAGGAGTTCCATTATCTCGGCGCGCACCATTGGTTGCCTGGCGATTACGTGAGGGATATCGCCGTCGGCCAAAGAGTCGCCTACATCGCGACGGACGCCGGCTTGGGGATCATTCGCTACGAACCGTTTACGCTGAGCAAGAAAGCGGCTTGGTTCGAACGCGAACTCGAACAGTGGGGCATGAAGCGGCTCGGCTTCGTCCACAAACTTTACTGGGGCGGCGACCAGGAAGGCTGGCTTCGCGAGATCAGCGACAACGATGGCGGGAATACGGCGCATTACTTGGCTGCGATGACGTTCAAGTATGCCGTGACCGGCGACGAGCAAGCCCGGCAGGAGGCAAGCGAGGCGTTCAAGGCCATGCTCTGGCTGGGTGAGATCACGCAAAAGCCGGGTTTCATCGCCCGCGCGATCTGGTCGGTCAAAGGAGATAAGGGCGAGCGAGCCACGCAAGGCTCCGGAGGCTTGCCTGCCAAATGGTATCCTACTGCCGACGGTTTGTGGTTCTGGAAGGGAGACACCTCGAGCGACGAGGTCAATGCGCACATGTACGCAGTGTCTTTGTTCTATGAACTCGCAGCGAAAGGCCCCGAAAAGGAGCTTGCTCGCCAGCACATCGCGAAAATTGCCTCATATATTATGGACAACGGCTGGGTATTGCGCGACTTGGACGGCAAGCCCACTCGTTGGGGGCGCTGGGACCCCGATTACCTGCTGCGCCCATACGGGTTCGAGTCGCGGGGGCTGAACGGCATGGAAGCGCAGACCTACATGCATACGGCTTACGCGTTAACCGGAGACGCGAAATACCAACGCGGCCTTGAGCAACTCTTGAAATGGCGATACCACACTTACACCGTACGGCAGAGGCTCACATTCCCGCCGGATGCGGTCGCGCCGTGGGACGACGAACTGGCCTTTTTCTGTTACCACCCGCTGCTTCGGTACGCTAAGGACCCCGAACTCCGGTCGATTTATTTGCGCAGCCTGGAGCGGACCTGGGCCATCTTGCGCCGGCATCAATTGCCGTTTTTCAACTTCAGCTACGGTGCGCTCACGGACAATGACTGCGAGGCTCCGCAGGCCGTGGAGCACCTGCGGGAGTGGTCGCTGGACTTGGTGAACCACAACTACCGGAACTCCCACCGCAGCGACCTGGCACCACAGCGTGGGTACGTGCCATACAGCGGCGGCACACGTGCCATTTCGCCCCGGGAATCGGAGGCAAAATGGGGCGACCGGTCACCCCTCCAATACGACGGTGGCGAAAATGGCAAAG
>Ga0209517_10005639_pt1 | contig 15871 bp, 6 predicted proteins | sample PeaSoiMetSII2010_FD_187695 | JGI IMG/M metagenome (GOLD analysis project Ga0209517, IMG submission 187695) | Peat soil microbial communities from Weissenstadt, Germany - SII-2010 (SPAdes) (version 2) | ecosystem: Environmental > Terrestrial > Soil > Wetlands > Peat | place: Germany: Weissenstadt... | reverse complement strand
GTTCCAGGATCCGAACGGCAGGGTCTGGGTAGCCTTGCCCTGCTCTTCGGCCACGGCCTGGAGCTTGCCTTCAAAATTGAGCCGCGCAATTTCCCGCTGCATTGGGCCGACCAAGCGGTAATTCATTGCCCAGGGAGTCAGGAACTCCTCTTGCGGCCTGGAAGCATCCGCCTGATTCATGGACCTATCGGCCGCTCTGTGGGTGTAATCCAAACCGAACGGCGCGAAGCCAATAGTCTGAAGACCAAGCGCGGAGAAGAAAAAGCGGGCTTTGTCGGCGCCACCGGTCTCCGGCACAAATAGGGCATTGTCGTCGCGGTGGTACAGCTCCAGGACTTTCAGATACGCGGCGGGATCGTCCTGATAATCGTCTGGCGCCAGAATATCCAGCGCAGGCGCGGCGGCTTTCCAGATGGCGAGCACATTGTCCGTGGGGCCACCACTCTCGTAGTTGCCGGGAACGCCCGGCAGGCCGGGAGGGCCAGGATTGAATGGGTCGCGCAAAGCAGCGTTGGCGTACATGGGCAGGGGATAAACAGCCTTCCCCGCTGCGGCGACTTGTCCGATATATTTCGCAACCGACCATGCCTGGAAATATTCATCCGCATCAGGACCAAAGGCTTGCTGCCAGTTTGGGGATGGAGAAGCGGTTTTCACCCGCATGGTGCTGAGGACCTCGGGGGGTACGGGCGCTTCAAATAGCTTCTGTGCGGCCGGAGAGAAATCTCGGACGCTGCCCCAGGTGCCGGCTTCATTCTCCACCTGAACCATGAGTACGGTACGCTGCGGGTCGCTTTCCTTGAGGTGTCGCATGAAAGCGGTAAACGCACTTTTGTCCGCGTCGAGCGAAGCGGCAGCGTGCGGTGAAGGCGAGTCCACCGCCTGGCCATCCCTGTCGACCATGTGCGGATATCGGCCGAGGTCCAGCTTCATCCATTCGGGCATGTAATGCTGGCTGCCGTTCTTCCATGTGGCGAACCAGAGCAGCACCAGGTGAACGCGATGCTGGCGAGCCTCGGTCAGGAGCGTGTCAATCATCGTGAAGTCGTACTGTCCGGGCTGAGGTTCGAACTGCTCCCAGTAAATCGGCATTTCAACCGTATTGACATTCAGGTATTCCATGGCGGGCCACACTTTTGGGAGAGCGGACGGCCACGAGCTGGAGTTGTGCACCTGCGCGCCGAGCATCAGATATGGCGCATCGTCCACAAACAGAGCGAAGCGTCCGTCCTTTTTCACCACGCGGGGAATCGGACGCTGCTCGACCTGAGCCTGGACCGGACCGACGACGAGTGTGAACGCAAGAGAGGCAAGAACGAACGAATTCAGTTTCATTTCTAGAACTCCTACTTTGGATGGGCGAAAACGCCCGTCCTTTCAAAGTGCTCTTCCCAGACAGCGGATTTGCAGCTGACACGAGCCGGCCTAACAGCCTGTTGTGCATATATCCAAACTCCAGTTTGGCTGGCAGCGGGGTTTGATGGTGCGACAGGTGCCCGGAGATGCGAGAACAGCGCCCGTGCGGGATGCTACCGCGCCATCGTGTCGTTACCGGCAGGTGAGCCACCCCCAAAAGTGCGAAACGGGACTTGCAGCGCTCGCTTTACTTCACAGGCACCGGTTGCTGCTCTATTAACTTGAATCGTTTCCTGTCAGTATCTTTCTGCCGTGACGCCTGTTGTGATTCTGAGAGACGCTTTACCAGCGCCTGGATTTTGTCGCGATCTCCACTCTGTCCGGAGTGCCGCAACGCCATGATGAGATGGTACATCGCGCTCTGGTCGGAGGGGGCATAGTGCAGCGCAAGCTGGGATTGTTCAACGACAAGGCGGTACTGGCCGGATGCGAAGTACAAGCTGGCAAGAAGGTCTCTTGCTTCCACAAAATCTGGTTTAAGTCTCACGGCAATCAGCGCGGAGCTTATTGCTTCTCGAGTTGCTTCACTAGGATTATCGTATCCACCCTTTGCAAGCAACTTGGCGAGCAGGTAGTGATGTAACGGGCTGTCTGGATGAGCCTTTAACTGCGAACGTACCTCCAATAATGCTTTGTCGGGATGATTCTTCTCCAGTTCTGCAAGGTCCATGGCATAGGAGCTTAGGCTTTGCGCTGAATCCAGGCGCTCCGCCGTCTTGAAGTCTGCTTCCGCCTCGTCGTACTGCGCAAGTTGCGCATAAAGCAAGCCGCGGGAGATATACAAAGACGAATTGTCGGAAATGCGCTGCATGCCGGCATTGATCATATCGATCCCTACTTGAAAGGATTCGTGATCGAGACAGAGCAAAGCAAAAGCACTGTAATAGCTCGCAGTAGCCGGGCTCAGGACAATCGCCTGCCGCAGAAGAGACACTGCTTTGGGAGTATCGCCTGCAGCCTCATACGCCTCGGACGCCAGGCTCAAGAGATCCGGGTCGGACTGGTCCGCGGCGAGTAAAGGCTCAAGCACTCTAAGGGCGGCGTCATGCTGCTTCGTTTCGACCAGCAAAACCGCGAGATCGTATTTTGGATATGTCTGCTGGGGAAGCAGCGCAGCAAGCTGCTCAAATACGGAAATCGCTTTCTGAGGCTGTTTCGTCTGCTCGAGACAATATCCATATACTTCAAGTGAGTAGGGATGACTCGCAATCACTTCCGCACTCAGAAGAAAATGGCCAATCGCAGCCTGGCACTTTCCCTGTTTTCCCTCAAGGATCGCGAGCATTTCGCGCGCAGTCCCGTCTTTTGGATCTGCTTTCAGTATCTTTTCAAGCAGCGGGATGGCACGCTTATCCTGTGTCTGATAGAGGAGTTGCACTTTGCCTTTGAGAGCCGCCACGTAGTTTGGAGACAGACTAAGTGCCCTGTCAAAGGCGATTAGCGCATCCTGGTTGCTACCATTGATCGAAAGTACAATCCCTTCCAATGTCCAAAGCCGGAAGTCGTTGGGCGTCTCGTGCAAGGCGGATCTGGTAAGCTGTAACGCTTGGTCGTACTCCTGGGAACGAATCAACGATTCTATCGACGCGATAGACACCTTGGTTTGTTGCCCTTGAGCAACGAAAGTTGCTGCCAACATGAAAAGCACCAGGCGTCTGATAAGAAACATAGAACCGTCAATCTCCATGCGTGAACGATTAGAAGAGCATAGGCGTTCGGTAACAGGCGCCTTGCTCCCGATCTTGCGACGAGCCCTGGGAGAATTCTGGACGCCTGCCAGTTGAACACACTACATCCGTGGAAAAGGCCGCCTCAGAAACAGAGTTTCTACGAGCGCGCCCAGCCCATATTGGGAATGATACCGTGGCCTTCCCGAATTGTGATGAGCTGATCACATTTCACAGCCGGGTATTTTTCTGTCAGGCCGCTCGGCCAGTAAATCACCAGATCTGCAGTCGTTGCTTGTCCAAGGCCAAAATGAAGACGGGCGTCGTTGCACGAATAAAAACTCGACTGGCTTAGGACCGCCTGAGCCTGGGTCCGGCCTGAGTACCGGGCCAACACACGGGCCCCAATTGCGCTGCGGTTTGACTTTGTGCCGACAAGCTTCAGTTTCAGCCAGTGGTGTATTCCTTTCAAATCGTTTCGCAGCAGAGAAGGAGGCTCGTTCATATTCAGGATCAGAATATCCAGATCGCCGTCGTTGTCGAAATCGCCGAATACGCAGCCGCGGCTTGAGTGCGGCGTCGTAACGCCCGGACCGGCATTGGCAATCTCCTCAAAAGTTCCGTTACCCAGGTTTCTGAAGAGAATGCGAGGAGACTTATTCGGATTTTGTGGGAGTTGTCTCTCGACCTCCGGGTACACGCTTCCAGTTACAAAAAAGATGTCAGGCCAGCCATCGTTGTCGAGATCGAAAATACCGGCTCCCCAACTGGCGTAGCGGGTCTCCACGCCGAGTTTCGTCCGCAGAGTCCAGTCGTCAAAAGTGCCCGTGCCATCGTTGTGGTACAGCACGTCTGAGTCATCGATAAAGTGGGTTTTGAAAATATCCAGATGGCCGTCCAGATCGAAGTCGCCGATAGCTACTCCCATTCCCGCTTCTTCCCCCCCGTCATTGCTCAGGGCCACTCCACGCTCAATCCCCTCCTCTTTGAATGTCCCGTCGTGCTGATTGATGAATAGGAGGCTTGGGGTCGAGTCACAAGCAACATATATGTCAGGCCAGCCGTCCTCGTTGAAGTCAGCCGACACGACGGTCATTCCATAACTTGGCCACGGCTTCGCAAGACCCGACTCAATGCTGACATCGGTAAACGTTCCATCTCCGTTGTTTCTGTAGAGGGAATGCCGGCCGAAGGGAAGCCCCTTTGGACCGCAGTTGACCGGAATACCTTTCCAATTGCAGTTAACATTAGCTCCCGGTCTAGGAACGTGCTCGAAGTCGAATTGCAGGTAATTGGAAACGAACAAATCCAGGTGACCGTCCCGGTTGTAATCGAGGAAGGAGCATCCCGCGCCCCATCTGACCTCGGAATCGACCAGGCCGGCTTCTTTGGTGACGTCTTTAAACGCGCCGTTTCCCAGGTTGCGGTAAAGCCTATTCTGGCCAAAGTAGGTACAGAACAGATCCTCGTAGCCGTCGTTGTTGTAGTCACCGATACACACAGCGTTTGCCCAGCCAACCGCCTCAAGCCCCGCTTGCTTTGTCACATCAGTGAATGTCCCATCCCGATTGTTCCTATAAAGCCGATTGGATGCTCCGGCAGGAGCGCCGTCTAGCCGGGTTCCGCTGAGGAGGAAGATATCGATCCACCCGTCGTTGTCGTAGTCAAGGAAAGCGCACCCACATCCATTCGCTTCGATGATGTACTCCTTGTGATCCGCGCCTCCGTAAATCACCGGCGCAATCAATCCCGCCGAGGCCGCAACGTCTGTAAAATAAGCGTCAAACGGGCGGCCGGATCCCGTGGGCTTCTTCTGAGCGGCTGTGGTCCGGCCTCCCATGCCCTGGGCAGCGCTTCTTCGCGAGAGGGTTCCAGCAAGCGCTGCCAAAGAAAGGTGAAGGAATTTGCGGCGTCCTGTTTGCATTATTGCGATCAAAACCTCATAAAATTGCTCGCATCATGATACCCCCGATGGCAAGTCGGCGCTGATAATGGCGGCAAGACTGCGCCGCGTAGCCGGGACGAAGTGGGGTACGCGGTGCTCTATGGACATGAACCGCCTGGCCGAAGGAAGCGCAGCGGCATGAACGCGGCCATAAATAATTTCGGCTCCCCCGAGGGGAGCCGCGCACTACCAGTCCCTCCGACTCAACAAATGTGTGAAAAACTCCAGACACTACCCGGCACGAATACCTTCTATCGAACCTGCTGCGATGTAAATTCTCAATCCGGACGCCGCTGAATGAATACGGTGCGTGCGCTTCGCCCGGGCAGATCTTGCTTGAAAATCGCCAGTACCGTCGCGGTGTGCTGTTGCTGTGGAATCTGGAACCCGTGCAGAGGTTCCCTTGGCGGGTGCTCTACCAGGAGTATGCCGCCACGACGCGGGGCGGGCCTGGAATTGTATCCGTCACGGTAGTCTGTAGGACAATTTCTAGATTCTTCGTCTGCCATCCCGGGGGAAGGCTCCCAAGACACTGTTCAAGAAATTCTGGATTTGAGACAAACTCACCCGCCGCTTGCGTGCCTCGTTCTCCAATGCCCGCCACGATGACAGTGAACTGCCCGGTCTTTGAGTCCAGCAATCGGGCGACAATTGCAGCGTCGTCGAGCACTTCCCCCGCGCTACCCCGATGCTCTATCCAGACTCGGCTGCCATCGGTCTGCTCTCGGATCAGGTATCGTCCATCCTGCAGAATAAACGCGAAGCGCAAACTCGATGTGATTTGCATCGTCCACTTGTTATTGAAGGCGCCCACCATGACCGCGGGGGAGTTCCTGAGATCCTCGAATGAGTAATTCGCGCCCATGCGCACCTGGCTGGGCTTGCCGATCTTGCCGAGGAGAGCAGAGAGCGCTACGGCAGCGTGTGCGTCTCCACGCCCAACTCCATAGTCCAAAGTTGCGGGTAGGCAGATCAGCACAGCTTGTGGCGTCGCAAAGACGGGTTTCCAGAATTGGTCCAAGGCTGACTTTCGGCTTGCTGGGTGGCGAAAAACTAGAAACGCAATTCCTGTACTGATCGCCAGAGCTAAACACACTGCCGCAATTGCCCAGTACATTCTGCGGCGCTTCTTGTGGTGAGCTTCCGGTTCGGGCGAATGAGGAAGAAAGGGGGCGGCATGCGAGGGTGCTACCGTCCGAGGATCCCGGAACACTGGAGAGTATGAGCCGATGGGAAGCTCGATGTGGACTAACGGCTCAGTAGGTGGGGCCTGATAGTACTGTTCGAGTCTTCGGCGCACTTCTCCAGCCTGGACTCGAACCACCGGATCGTCTCCGGTGGCGTAGTCGTGGCGGCGCTCGAAGACTTCAACTCCTATCGTGCGCTCTTTCAGCGGCTCAGAAGGCCCGTTTAGCTTGTGCTGGACCACATACTTGAGGAATTGCTTGGAACGCCCGGCGCTTCGGAAGAAGCGGCTCTCCAAGATGTTGTCAAGCTCGTGGAGAATCTGTTGCTTCTTCTCGTCCTCCAAGGGAAGGGGGTGGGAAGATGCAGCCTGATTGTCCGTTGATTCGCCAGATGCCTTCATCGATCTCCCACCGCCCCTATTGCGCGCAGTATAAGCACAATCACCCGGGGCATCTACTGGCAAGATTCGAACAACTGCACGCATCGAACGTGGCAATGCTGACACGCTCCACCGGGTCGTTTGGAAATCCAAGAACTGCGCCTCGTGCGCCTTCTCAAATACAGAAATGTGTAGTGGGAAGGTCGCTTGATCGCCGCGACCGGCTCGCGTTGAAAAACGTTTACTGAATCGCGCCCTCCTAGAGTGAAACGCATTATAAGCTCGGCCGGACGCTTGTCAAGAGGCGCGTCTCCGGGAAGCTGCCCGCCAACGAAGCCAAGTGCTCAGTCCAAGTTGTTTGTAGTGAACAGGTTGCTTCCTTTTCATGCGGCAAGGATTAGGCCCTGTATTTGATTCTTTAGGATCGCTGGCACGGGCGCCAAGAGAGGTGGAATTGAGCATCCCGTTACTGTAAGACACTGTATATTACTTGTCCAATCTCGCTGCTCAGCTTAACTTCATCCTAAACGGGGGCGGTTCATTCTTGCGCGCCAGAGTTTTGACGTATCACCAACCTGATTCGCGGAAGCGTATGACTTTTCCAGGAGAGTGGGGGAAGGTTTATCGTGGCGCCGGAAAGACCGCTCGCGAGATCCTCAAAGGAGTCTCCATGACTGGCATGAAATATGCAGCAAGAATCTCAGTTCTGATAGTCCTCCTGTTGACTTTGGGAGGATCATCAGCATTTGCTCAATTTCTAAGCGGAATTGATGGCACGGTAAAGGACCAATCCGGCGCCTTAATCGCGGGAGCCAAGGTAACCATTACGGATACCCGGCTTGGTGTGGAAAAAACGGTCACAACCAGCGATGCTGGCTATTTCCGCATAGACAGCATAGCGGCATCCACTTACACGGTGCAGATCCAAATGAGCGGTTTCAAGACTTGGGAGCAGAAGGACCTTGCCATTGGGGTCGGGGCCATCCAGACGATTGCCCCAGTGCTGCAGGTCGCGTCAGCATCTACCGAGGTCACTGTCACCGCTTCGGAGGTGTCAGTTGATCTGGTTTCGGCGGAAACTGGGTCAATCACTCCGGCAGCTACCCTGACAGAGACGCCGCTGATAGGCCAGAATGTCTATGGCCTGACGTCTCTGACACCCGGGATTACGGGAAACGCAGTAACCTCCGGAGACAACTACACCAACGAGTACGCCATCAACATCAATGCCGCCGGGTTGCGGCAGGAACAGAACGGATACCAGATCGATGGCGCGCAGACCAATACGCCGTCGCGCGGCGGCGGCACCTCCATCTCTCCCAATCCTGCAATCGTGCAATCCATGGAAGTCAAAACGAACGATTTCGATGCCCAAAAAGGAAGAAATGGCGGCGCGACGGTCGACGTTTTTACGATTTCAGGCTCTAATCAGTACCATGGAAGCATCGACTACTATTTCACGAATAATTCGCTGACTGCGCGGAGAGAATTTGATCCATTGACGCTACCGCCGTCCAAGCGCAACGAGATCAGTGGCACGATGGGAGGGCCGGTAATCAAGAACAAGCTGTTCTGGTTTGGCGCCATCGACGTGCTTCGCTCCAGTCAAACCACCTCCGGCTCTGCCGCGCTTGAGACGCAGGATTTCTATAATTGGGTTAAGACCAATGAGCCCAACACGGTGGCATATCAGGCCCTTACGCTGGCTCCGCCCCTGGCCTATGCAACCGCTAGCACGCCCGGTGTGAAGACAGTAGGCGATCTAATAGGTACCAGTTTCTACCCGCTACCCAAGGACCTCTCTGGCAATCCCATCCCGCTCACTTTGGACGCGATTGGCAATGTGGACTACTCGAACACGGCGCAAAAGAACGGATACCAGTGGAGTTTCCGCGTTGACTACTATATGGGCAAGAACGATCGCTTCTACTTGGATGCGATTCGGACCTACGACACTTCCGTAAGCGTAAGTGCGCGGCCGGCGTTCAACGCTCCCGGCACAAACCATTCACAATTTGTCAACGTCGATTGGACTCACACATTCTCCTCACGTCTCTTGAATGAAGCAGGAGCGAATGTGATTCGTCCGTATGGCCAGAACGGGGCGAGCCCTGCGTTCCAAGTACCGAATGTCAACGTCACCGCCTTGCAGGGATTCGGAAATTGGGGACCGGGGAACTTCACCCAGACAACAGTCGGCTGGCGCGATGTCATGACGGCAACCGTGAAAACCCACACGCTCAAGTTTGGCTTTGAGCAGCTAAATATCCGCGAGAACGATGCACAAGGCGGCGCGTTTGACCGCCCGACGTACAACTTCAATAGTTTGCTCGACTTTGTCCAGGACGCGGCGCTGACGGCATCGGGTACCCCGGTAAACCTCCTAACACACCAGGAAGCGCCCTATGAGCGGCAATACCGTGAACTCTACACGGGAATCTTTGTCCAGGACGATTGGAAGGTCATGCGGAGACTTACGTTGAATCTGGGTCTCCGGTACGATGAAATGACAAATCTGTTTTCCATTTATAGTCCGAAATTTAGTAACTTCACGTTAGGACAAGGTTCGACCTTGAATGATAAGATCGCGGCCGGGGTCGTCGGGCTCACCCCAAGTCCTCATGTGCTGGACCACAACGTCTGGGGCTTGACCCCGCGCGTGGGATTTGCCTGGGATGTTTTCGGAAAGGGCAGGACAGCAGTGAGGGGCGGCTTTGGCATGTTCTCCGATCAACCGCCGTACCTGCACACGACAGACATAACTGCGGGCAACTTGCCAAACTTTTACACGCCGGGCCTGGACGTGCGGTCAGGAGACACGATTAATTTCCAGCTTTGCCAACCTCCATCGGGCTTCACTATCTCCTGCCCTGTGTTGCCCACTGACAATGTTACGATTGATCCTACGACTGGCGCACTTTACATCGATGGTGTTCTCTCGCGTGCGGGTCTTGGAGGAATCTATCCTGACTACAAAATGACGCAGGTCCTGGCTTGGACCTTGAGTGTGCAGCAGCAATTGATGAAGGACCTCACTCTTGAGGTGAACTATTCGGCGACGGCTGCACATCACCTGCCGACATACAATCAGGACCTTAACCGTTTTTCCGGAGACTTGATCGTAAATAATGGGAGCTTGACGCGCCTCAATCCAAACTTCGGCGACATTAACTACGGCACATCCGAGGGCAATTCCATAGGCAACTATGGCAGCGCGACGATTACGCGCCGCTACTCCCATGGGCTGGCGTTTCGCGGCATCTACACCTATGGGAAGGCGCTGGATACTATCAGCAATGCGCAATCATTGTCTGGGGGAGCAATCACAGCAACCAATTCAAACATCATCCAGAATGGCAATTTGGCCTTACAGCGTGGCCGATCCGACTTTGACATACGACAGCAGTTCGCTGTCGATGGCACCTGGACGGCTCCAAGCCACTACGACACTGCCTGGAAGCGAAATGTTCTGGGCGGATGGCAATTCACCGGCATCTGGATACTGCAAACGGGGTTGCCCTTCACCGTTTACACGAGTGCCGGTTTTGCGCCGATTTGCTCAGGTGGAGTAACGCCTGTAAATGGTGGATGCCCAGCCGGCAGCACAATCGTCGGCAATGCCGGAGGCGACTACAACGCAGACGGAAGCAACTGGGATGTGCCGAACGTACCCAGTTTCGGCAGTCACCTGAGCGGTCAGAAAAAGAGTAACTACCTGAACGGACTGTTTGCCGCGTCTGCCTTCCCTGCCCCAGGTCTGGGAGTGGAAGGGAACCTGGGTCGGAACACCTACGACAATGAGGGATATAACAACGTTGACTTCACCGTTGCCAAAAGCTTCTCGGCTCCATGGTTCTGGGGAGAGAAGTTGAAAATGGAAGCAAGAGGCGAGTTCTATAACCTGTTCAATCGCACCAACCTTACCGGAGTGACAGGGGATCTGTCCTCGGGTACGTTTGGAAAAGCGACGAATCAACTGCCTGCGCGCAGTTTCCAACTGCACCTGCGCGCTACCTTCTAAGCGAGTTTCACCCCGGGGAGAAGTGATGGATCGCGGCGAGTCATTCTTTCTGACCGCCTCCGCTCCATCACTTCTCCTCTTCTCTCGCAACTTGAAATAAGAATGAAATGTGGTGACGCGATGTTCGCTCTCGCTACGTCTTTTCCAGCCTGTGCCGTGGCTTGGGCTGCGGCTTGAGTGTTGTCCCAAGAGGATCCAAAAATGATCTCATTCGTTCGTCAGGGCAGCCTGCTCCTTGCTGCGGCCGGAAGCCTGCTCTTTGGTGGAGCTGTGCATGCGCAAGAGGGTCGGATCATCCTTGCACACAAGGGCCAGACCATTGTTCTTGAGCCCTACGCGCCAAACATTCTGCGTGTAACGCTGAGCCTGAAGCGCGAGTCAGCACTGGCCCCGCCGGGGTACGGCTTGGTGGCCGCCCCCGCAGCCGCAGGCTGGAGCGCCAGCCAGACTGCGCTGGCGGACGTCTATCGGTCGGCCCGGATTGTGGCCACCGTCGACCGGGATCTTCCCCCCAGCAAGCCGCCGGTCCAAACGCAGATCGATATCAGCAAGTATTTCAACGGCTCCGCTCCGGGTGCGCACATCACGCTGCGTACGCCCGAGGGCAAGATGCTGCTGGAGCTCACCGGCTGGTCCCAGTCCGTGCCCAATCACAAGGACGGCACTGCGGATGTGGCCCGCGATCGCCGTCCCACGGATTCGGAGTTCTATGTGGTGGGCGCGACGTTCGCCTCGCCGGACGACGAGCACTACTACGGCCTTGGCCAGAATCACGAGGGTTTTCTCGATCATCGCGGCCATCCGGTTCATTGCTGGGCAGATTACACAGCTCCGGCCGCCCCCAGCTTCTGCGTGCCATTCCTGGTGACCAACAAGGGCTACGGGCTGCTGTGGGACAATCCTTCGAAGACCACCATCGAGCCCGGCTTCAACGAGCAGACCCGCTGGACCTCCCAGGTAGGCGACCGCGTTTCGTTCTTCGTGATTGCCGGCTCCACCGCAGACGAGATCTACGCGGGCTACAGGTTGCTGACCGGCCCTACGCCTCTGCTGCCCAAGGCCGCCTACGGCTACATCCAGTGCAAGCAGCGTTACGCGAGCCAGAAGGAAGTGCTGGACGTGGCCCAGGGTTATCGCGACCGCCATCTGCCGGCCGACGTGATGGTGGTGGACTGGTTTTACTACACCAAAATGGGGCAGATGGACCTGGACCCCAAATTCTGGCCCGACCCCTCGGCGATGAACAAGCAACTCCACGACATGGGTTTTGAGACCATGATCAGCGTCTGGCCGCGGTTCGAACCCGGGAGCCGCTACTACGACGAACTGCGTCAGAAAGGCTGGTTCATTCATCTCGCTGACGGCACGCCAATCAACGGGCAACCTTATGACCGTGCGGGGTCCGACATCGACACCACCAATCCCCAGGCCGCCGCTTGGTATTGGACGACCATCCGCGACTATATCCTGAGCAAGGGCTTTGACTCCATCTGGGCGGACGAGACCGAACCCGACCTGCCCCCCAACGGCTCCTTCTTTCACATTGGCCCCGGCAGCCAGTTCTTCAACGTCTATCCGCTCTTCCACACCAAGGCTCTCTACGACGGCTTCCGCAAGGACAAGCCAGGGCAGCGGGCGCTGATCCTGTCGCGTGACGCCTACCTGGGCGCGCAGCGCAACGGGACCATCTTCTGGTCCTCCGACATTTATCCCACCTGGGACACGCTCAAGCGCCAGATTCCCACCGGGCTGGGTTTTGCCGCCTCCGGGCTAACTTACTGGTCCAATGACACCGGCGGATGGCAGTATCTTCCCGACGAGCACCACCCGGCCCACACGCCGCTCCTGGACCCATCGGACGCCCGCGCCAACGTGGGCGGCTACGACGATTACCCGGAGCTCTACACACGGTGGTTCCAGTACGCCACGTTCCTGCCCATTTTCCGCGCTCACGGTAGCCGCCGCACCAACGAGGTCTGGTCCTACGGCAGCCAAGCCGAGCCGATTCTGGAGAAGTATCTGCGCCTGCGCTACCAGCTCATGCCCTATATCTACTCGCTCGGGTACCAGACTTGGCTCACCGGCGCGCCGTTTCTGCGCGCCCTTCCGCTCGATTTCCCTGGCGACCCCAAGGTAGCTGACCTGCGCGACGAGTACATGTTCGGCCCGGCCTTCCTTGTGGCTCCGGTCACGGAACAGGGCGCGACCAGCCGCCAGGTCTACTTGCCGGCCGGCGCCGACTGGTACAACTACTGGACCAACGAACGCCTAAAGGGCGGCCAGATCATCACCGTGGCCGCGCCAATCGACACCATTCCGCTCTTCGTGCGGGCAGGTTCAATCGTCCCGCTGGGCGTGCCAGTCGAGAGCACGCATCAAACGCAGGCCATTGACCGGGTTCGCGTCTATCCCGGCGCGGATGCGAGCTTCACGCTCTTCTCCGACGACGGCACAACCTATGCCTATGAAAAGGGTGCGGGCTCCATCACCCACTTACGCTGGGATGACGCAGCAGGCAAGTTTAGTCATGAAGGAGCGGAAGCCTGGACCGGGCCGGACAGCGCGTTGGTGGTAGTGGTCAAGCGCTAGAGAATTTCTCCTTCAGCGGCCCGCTCAAAGCTACTTTTGAAATGAATTAGTGGCGGAGAGCTAAACTCCGCCACATACCCTCGCTCATGTGGCGGCATTTGGGCTGCTGCTTGAGGACGAGACAGGAGGAAGTATGGAGATGAGGTCTTGCATTCGTCGAAGCAGCATACTGCTCTGTTCGATAGCTTTCCTACTCGTATCTGTGGCCGTGCAAGCTCAAGAGAATCAGGTTGTCCTTACACGCGATAGCAGCACGATTGTCCTTGAACCGTATGCGCCGAACATCCTTCGAGTGACGCTCAGCAAGGTGAAGGACAAGGCTGCGTTGCCTCCGGGGTATGGATTTGTCGGTTCTCCTTCCGCATCTGGCTGGAAACACAAGCAGGACAGCCGCGGCGACATTTACACTTCGGACCGGCTTGAGGTTGTCGTTGCGGCAAGTCAGCCGCCGCATCCGAGCGCCAACGATTTGCAGTTGGCCAAGTTTTTCGACTTTTTCAATGAACCACAGGCACACATCACAATCAGTACGCCCGGCGGCAAGACATTGCTGGATATGCTTGGCTGGTGGATGTCCTCGCCGAATGACAATGATGGCAGCGCCGAGATACTGAGTGACAAGCGCCCATCGGATGAGCCATTTTACCGGGTCGGCGCCACTTTTGCTTCGCCTGCGGACGAACACTACTATGGCCTGGGCCAGAACCAGGAAGGCTTCCTCGACCACCGCGGTCATCCAGTAAATTGCTGGCACGACTACTCTGCTCCCGGCGGCGAGAGTGTGTGCGTGCCTTTCCTCGTCTCCAATCTCGGCTATGGTCTGGTGTGGGATAACCCTTCCAAGACCAGGATTGAGGCCGGCTTTAACGAGCGGACAAAGTGGACGTCGCAGGTTGGGGATCGCGTGTCCTTCTTTGTGATCGCCGGTAAGGATACAGACGAAATCTACTCGGGCTATCGCCAACTTACCGGACCCACCCCCATGCTGCCCAAGGCGGCCTATGGTTTCATTCAAAGCAAGCAGCGCTATGACTCGCAGGATGAAATACTCGGGGTAGCGAAGGGCTATCGTGATCGGCACTTGCCCGCCGATGTGGTCGTTGTTGATTTTCTGTACTACACCAAGATGGGCCAAATGGACATGGACCCAGCAAAGTGGCCCGACGCAGAAGCGATGAACCGCCAGCTTCATGCCATGGGTTTTCAATCGATGATCAGTGTGTGGCCGCGCTTTGCCGTCGGGTCGCAGTACTATGACATGCTGTTGCGGAAGGGTTGGTTCGAGCAGCACGCGGATGGAACTCCGACCAACAGCAATCCCCCGGACCGTCTGGGTTCCGACATCGACACGACCAACCCCGATGCGGCGCGCTGGTATTGGGAAATCATACGGGATAAATTCATTCACAAAGGCTTTGATTCCATCTGGCTGGATGAAACGGAACCCGACTTACCGCCCGACAACAGCTATTTCTTTGTCGGTCCCGGCCAACGCTACTACAATGTGTATCCCCTGTTCCATACAGCTTCCGTATACGAGGGCTCTCGGCGCGAAACGCAGCAAAGAGTACTGATCCTTGCTCGCGCGGCCTATCTGGGAGCGCAGCGCAACGGGACGATCTTCTGGTCCTCGGATATCTATCCCACTTGGGATACTCTAAAGCGGCAGGTGCCCGCCGGACTCGACTTCACCGCCTCAGGGCTGCCTTACTGGTGCAACGATGTCGGTGGGTTTCTGAACCTGCCAGAGGTGCATCATCCCCTTCGTCCGCCATTGATCGACCCCTCCGACGCACGGGACAATGTAGGCAGATACGACGATTACCCGGAACTGTATGTCCGTTGGTACGAGTACGGAGTCTTTCAGCCAATCTTCCGCACGCACGGTACGCGCAACTTCAACGAAATCTGGTCGTATGGCAAGCAGGCAGAACCGATCCTGGAGAAATATCTCAGGCTCCGCTACGAGCTGTTGCCCTATATCTATTCGCTTGGATACCGCACATACACAACCGGTGCGCCTTACATGCGCGCACTCTTCATGGATTTTCCCAACGATGGGAATGTTGCGGGGATTGGAGATGAATACATGTTCGGCCCCGCATTTCTGGTGGCTCCAGTTACGGAGCAGGGAGCGACGAGCCGCCTGGTCTATCTTCCTGCCGGAGGCGAGTGGTACAACTACTGGACAAACGAACGCTTCAAGGGCGGCCAGACTATAAGTGCCGACGCCCCAATCGCCACAATTCCTCTCTTTGTTCGCGCCGGCTCGATCCTTCCGCTGGGCAAACAGGTTGAGAATACCGGACAAAAGCAAGATCTCGCGAAGATTCGCATCTATCCTGGAGCAGATGGCGATTTTTCGCTTTACAACGACGACGGGAAGACCTACGCCTACGAGAGGGGAAGCAGCGGCATCACCCACTTACGCTGGGATGACCTAGCAGGCAAGTTTAGTCATGAAGGAGCGGAAGCCTGGACTGGGCCGGACAGCGCCTTGGTGGAAGTGGTCAAGCGCTAGAGTATTCTTGGCGTCATTCACTGAGCTGTAGAAACAGCTTCTGTTCCTTTGTGTTCCCACGCTGAGGAAGCAGAGTCTGTAAGTGCTTGATTTAATGGAGCGGCCTATGAGAATCGAACTCACGCCTGAACCTTGGCAAGGTTCC
>Ga0209517_10005632_pt1 | contig 15876 bp, 16 predicted proteins | sample PeaSoiMetSII2010_FD_187695 | JGI IMG/M metagenome (GOLD analysis project Ga0209517, IMG submission 187695) | Peat soil microbial communities from Weissenstadt, Germany - SII-2010 (SPAdes) (version 2) | ecosystem: Environmental > Terrestrial > Soil > Wetlands > Peat | place: Germany... | reverse complement strand
GATCCTCGGCTGCCTTCGCGAGCCGCGGCAGCGGGATTTCAGTTGCTACCGAAGCCCCTAACCACACCGTCATTAGCAGTACCGGCTTCGCCACGGCCTCAACATAAGCCGAAAATCAACATTTGGCACGTGCAAGATATCGGCCAGCCAAGACCCGAACCGGAGTGTGGAGGTGGCTCGACAGGATTCCCCTGGTCGTAACGACACCAGAGCCGATCAGGCTGGCCACAACCAAGGCTAGGCGTGCACGAAACCAAGTTGGCGCTGTGGAAGCATGGCTCACCTCTGAGCGGGCTGGCGCCGATCCAGACGCCACAACCCGGCCTCTGCTGCGTAAGCCAGGGCCTGACGGAACTCCGAGCGAGCGAGGGACCGATTGAGGTCCCGACCCAAAATTCCACTTGAAATTCGCGGACATCGGCGCACACTCGGCGTAGACAGCGCGTTCGGATTTTTGGGCGCAGCCCTTCAAACGAGCCCTTCAAGACCCGTCAAAGCCCTGCGAGCCAGTTTCCAGTGCGCCACCCTTGATCTGGCAAGCCGATGAAGGATCAGGACAAACTTGTGGCTCTCATTCGCCTTCGGGACATGCTCTATTTTGGAGTGCGCCCGACGGTGCGCCAGTGCGGATTTGCGCCAGAAATCGTGCAAGAGCTGACCACAGAGCGTCTAATCCGGCTGGGGGACAAGAAGTTCGGCGACGTTCTTGACCGATATGTAATCGAAGAAATGTTGGCAGACGGGCTTTCCTTTATCATGGAACAGCAGGCGCTCCGCGACCGACTCGACTACTAATCACCGGCTTATGCAGGCAGGGAGATTACCCGGAGCGCCAGAATCCGGTCCCCACGCCCGGTCAGCCACTCTGCCACTCCACTACTCCGACGCAATGGGGCACCGCGCCTGGCCACGGACCTCTGGCGCCGAGAGAGCCATCCTTGTTGCCTCATCGGCCGGATCGACTATATTGTATTAAAGGTGCTCACCAGAAAGGTGGTGGGCCACAACATTGGCTAATAATTATCATAACCTGCGAAAGCAGACTGGAACTATGGCGATACATCTAAAACCTCTTGGAGATCGCGTCCTGGTGGAACCGGTCGAAGAGAAAGAAGTCAAAAAGGGCGGCATCATTATCCCGGACACCGCCAAGGAAAAGCCCACCGAAGGAATCGTCCGCGCCGTCGGACCTGGCAAGCTGGACGAAGACGGCAAGCGGATTCCGATGGAAGTCAAGGAAGGGGACCGTGTCCTGATTACAAAGTACGGGGGCGCCGAAATCAAGCTGGATGACAAGGAATACAAAATCCTGAGTTCTGGGGATGTCCTTGGCCTGCTGGAGTAATCGCCGCCTCCAAGAACCATCAACCTCGAAAGGATGTTATATGCCCACCTACGAGTATGAATGCAAGAAATGCGGGCACGAGTTCGCGCTGACCATGGCGATGGAGGAACATCAGAAGAAGAAGGTCCGCTGCCCCAAGTGTAAGACCGAGAGCGTAAAACAGGTGATCGGCTCGGTTTTTGTGACCACTTCCAGAAAAAGCTGAAATTCAAATTACCGTGGGACAAAACTGAGCGCAGCGGTTCGGCCAGGATATGCACGAGTCAGAGCCAGTTTTTAAAGGCCAGCTACTCCTCGACAGTGGGCAATTGCGTGGCTCGTTCTTTCAGCGCGCGGTGGTCCTGGTGTGCGAGGAGGACGCGAAAGGGGCGTTCGGCCTGGTGCTTAATCGCGCCAGCGGCACTAATGTTGGTGGCATGTTGGTCGCAGGCCTGCCGGAAACGCTCAAGGGCCATCCGCTCTTTGTGGGCGGGCCGGTCGAGCCTTCCGCGCTGAGTTTCCTGTGGACCGAGGCTTTCCTTCCGAACGCCAATGTTTTGCCGAACTTAAGTGTGGGCTATTCGTGGGATGGCTTGTGTGAAATCGAGGGATCCTTCACGCCCACCCGAAAGGACCTTCGAACCAATGAAATTAAATCCACACAAGCGCAGCAGGGAAACACGTTACCGCCGACAGAGGCGTACTTTTGCGAGCATTGCGCAGATGCCCTCTAAGGTGAAAGTCGCCAATGCCTTTTAACCGCTGGCCCGGCCGTGTAATAATCCTCAAGCAATAAAGAGAAAGAAATAACCAAATGAAGTGGACACTTGAAATGCGAATTACTTTGTATTCCCGTCTGGTGAGCGAATTCGGTCCACACCGTCACTGGGGAAATGAAATCAAACCGAAAGGAAAAGAGGACCGATTCACTAAAGTCATAAAGAAATTGGGTCAGGAGTTTCGCGTTACACCATGGGGGATACTAGACCAACTAAATTGGGCCACAACCAAGCAACGGGAAGTGAAGGATCAATCGGCGGTGCGGGATTTCATTCTTAACAAAGCCGCAGCACTAAAGGCGGGACTCATTCACTACGTCGAGTTACCATTGATCAAAATGCTAAATGAACAAGCATCAAAGGAAAGGAAATCAAAATAAATGACGACATCGCAAAACTGAAGAAGTCAATCGAGAAACTTGAAGAGGACCTGGAAACCGCACAGACGAAAATTTATCTCGGAATAGGAATTCTAAAAGATGAGCTTTCGGAGGTACAACGAGAAATAAAGGTCCACCAGGCGCAACTACAGAAGGTGCATAGTCCGTAGGCGGACATAAAAAGGGGAGAGCCAAGACCGCTTCCCCGCCACATTTGGCCATTTTCCTACATCCCCGCCATATCTATTGCCCAGCGCAGCCAGCCAGGGCGGTCCCCTCAACGCGAAGCCAATCCTTTTGCTGGTTCCAACCGAAACGCAGTGCTTTCACGGATGCAGCAGCAACTCGTGGAAGTTAATCTCCAGTGTCTGATAAAACAGTTCCGGGTGCTCTTTCTCCCAAGCAGGCAGGGCTGAATCAAGGGCCTCCAAAACCTCCCGCACCTGCTCGTGCGTCGGTGTGTCAAACAGGCATCCATGCTTCATATGAAGGTCAACCTTCTGCGGTGAGAGCGCCTGCATTTTCCCAGGAGCACGACAAGTGTCCCTCCACCATTCCTCGCGTTCGGCGACCGCCAAAGCCAAAGCGCGCTGCCACTCGTCGGCCTCAGCCATTCCCTTGGAGGCAAGGGTTTGCTTCGCACGCTCTACCGCTGCCCGATGGATGGAGGCTTCGTCCGTAGCGATCTTGCGGGTGTCTCCTTTTCCCGAAGGAGGCCGTGTGGCCTGGTGCCGCTCAAAATCGAGGATTAGACGCGCAGCCTCCCCCCTCCTCAGTGGATGGTCAGGCGCATAACCAAATCGCCTGAGATGGCTGAGTTGATTCTCCGTTGCCGGCTCATCTGCCCAGTCCATGTGACGTTGGGCTCGGCCAGTCATTCTCCGGCCGATTCCAATGCCAGTCTAAACTTGGGGGCGGGTCTGGGCAAGCTTATTCCAGCCGAATTCGGCGGAGCCCCCCCCCGGTGGCGGCTCCGGGTTACCGGCCCGACCGCCCCGCGATCTATTGCGCGATCGCGACTACGGCGAACCGAGAATGCCCCGTCGCTCCGCTCCCCCCAAAGCGGTGTCGGCGCTACGCTCTGCCACCCCACTCCAAAAGGTTGGCGGTGGGAAAGCCGGGGACGTTCGATGGGGAAGAGAGGGGTTCATTTTCATTGAGCATTGAGCATTGAGCATTTTTCATTGGTCATTGAAGAGTGGGGAGCAGGCCGCGGCCAGGAGGCGCAACCTCTTTCAGCTTTCAGGGTTGGTGGTGTTTTTGGCGATTCGACCCAGGATAGGATCGGGCCCTTTTCCCCCTCCCGATCCAACCCTGGGCTGGAGGACGGAATCCTTTCAGGATTCTTCTCCTCCAGAGGAGGAGACGCCGCCTGTTTGGACGGCCAAGAGATTGGCCGAGACGGAAGGTCCGGCAAACCCAGCGGCGGAGCGCCGCCAGCGTGTCAGTCGTCAGAAAACGGCAATTTACGATTGGGCTTGGCAAAGCCGGCACCCAGTTCTACGCACAGCATGAGCGCACGGTGCCAATCGCGGTCGCGCTGAATCCATAGCTCGGCATAATCCTCGTAAGGAAACATGCCCTCCGGAAAGGGGCCATGGCGAACCTCGCAAGGAATGCCTGCCGTAGCCAACTCTCGGAGGAGGGGGTCCACCTCTGCTCCGTCTGATGAGAAATATAGCAGCTTCACCGAACGTAAACTCCCGGCGCGGGTCCGGCTGATACAATCGGAGACTTGAACTGCGGGCGGGGCGTTGGCTGAACAGGGTCAGCGTCTCGTCTTCGCAGAGACGTACCATATCACATTTTCTGAGCCTTTGCAAGATGGGAAAATGCCTTGCCCCTTGCCCCTTGCCAGAATGAATAGCGTTTCCTCTGATTTGGGAACGTAAGGAACAGCCGGCAATGCGTCTGGCGAGGCCTCCAACTGGCGGCTTCGGCCCAACCCAGCCCCTCACGGGAAATACGGCATGGCGTTCGTGTCTGGTTGATGATCATAGTTCCACCGTTGCCGGTTGCCGGGCGCCCTCCACACGTTCGTCTTCGCAAATTCAACGTGGGCATCGCAGAAGACCGCATTTGCCCGGCTCCGGTGGTGGCTGCCGGTCAGGGTCAGGGAATACACCGCGTCCGGATGAAAGTCGCCGTCGTGGTCATCGTCGATCGTCGGCTCATAATCCACGGCGGCAATCATATCCGCCGGTGCCACCACTCTGGATTCCGGGCGGTAGGTGGGAGCGTAGGATCCTCCCCACAAGCCTCCTTCCAAGGTGCAGTCCAGTCCGAGGCTTCCGGCGTTTCGATTCGGCTCGAAGAAGGAAGTGAGCAGACCAACCCCGGCCGCATTATACCCATAGCTGCGGTTCGGCCACAGCGTGCCGTAGATGTCCCGAACCGACCAGTTGGTTTCCACATCGTGATTCGTGCTCCCCGGACACAAAAACACCCCCTTGTTGTTGCCGCCGTACGCCAGTAGTTGGTAGTCCCAGAAGACAGAACGCGAGTCGGTGGTATGGACGGGCAGCAGACCTTGGGCATCGCCGAACACTGGATAATAATGGTACTCATCCACGTACATCCGCAACGCCACACCGATCTGGTGCAGGTTGCTGGCGCACTGCACGCGCCGGGCTGAATCTTTGGCTCGCGCAAGAGCCGGCAGCAACAACGCCGCCAGGACCGCAATAATGGCTATCACCACCAACAACTCGATTAGCGTGAAGGACCGAAGGAGCAAACCCCTGCGCGTGCACGTGCAGACGCGACCTGGGGCAGGCGGGGTTGTCCTGCCCTCCGCATTAGTTAGGGCACAAGTCCTGAACCCATCCATAAGCGGATTTGTAGAATTTTACGTCCTTGACGTCAATGTGCGTTTGACTGCACAGGTGGGACCTGCCACGATGGCTGTGCGCTCATGCGCAAGCTGCGATGATGGTTGTGGTTCAAGGCACCGGCACAATCCGCCAGAGCCGCGCGGGCTGGCCGAGGGCTGAGACGTCGAAGTAAAGCTGTGACGTGCTGGTCAAAGCGAGCGCTACCAGGAACGGGCTGAAGTTGCTCCATGGGGTGTCTGTGAAATCAGATTTTGGATTCATAAAGGACTCCTTCCTTTTGCACTGAATGGGTTTGGGGAGCGAGCCGACGCCAACGACGTTCTGGGCGGATCTTGGAGGCTACAAAAGTCTTTCGGTGGGTTTGAGGCCCTTCCAACATCCATCCAAAAGCCCGCCATCCGACCGTCCATTGGTGCAGATGCGTTCACCCGCTAAGAAAATGGCCTGCCTCAAGTGCTGGCTCGTGACTGACTCCCAGAGAAGAAGCGGTCCAACGCAACGATTATTAAGCCGTTCTTGTCGTCCGTCAATAGGAAATTTAATCTATTTTATGACGCCCTTCGAGCGGAAAATGTGGCGCCCGCCGCCCCGATCTTCCGCGTGAAAGCAGGAGCCGCTGGTTCGGCAACTTTTACCGCGACTTGTTTTTGCCAACGCTCTGGCCGCTCTGGCACCGCACTCCAAAAGGTTGGCGTGCTTCTACATTGTAGTGCAGATTCCTATCGAATATGCGCCCTCATCGCGCCTCGCCATCCATCCCGCCCCGGTCGCAACCTTTCCGATCCAAGGTCTGTTCCTACTGGTCGGCGGCGGTCCACCGCAGGGTGCTGATGTACTGCAGCGTGGACGGGGTCGAAATGTCATTCAGGCTTTGATAGAACCACATATTGCGGCCGCTGCCGGTCCAGGTGGTGAACTGGTACATGGTCTGGACTCGGCAGTATTGGGCTGAGCCATCCGCGAAGACTTCGTTGCCGCCCTGTGGCCAGGGTGCGTTGCCGCCGCGATGCTGCGGGATGAACTTGCAGGCCGCTTGAGCAGGGGCCGGAATGTCCGAGTCCACCCCTCCCCAGGTCCCGTTGATTTTGGCCACCAGGTCGGCGGCCAGACACCAATAGGGCATGGACTTGGTGTACTGAACGGGACTGTGCGTTCCCGGAATGCCGCCCACCGTCCCGTTTGGCGACCAGGCCGTGAAACCGCCGAAGTACTGATAACCGATAACCCACTGGTGGTTGTTTGGGTCGGGGCACGGCAGGCCGGGGATGTTTGGGCACGACCACACGCTGGGAACGTTAGTCTGAAGGGGAATCCCGAACGTCTTGACCGCATTGGTGTAGCTCGCATAAAGGGCAAATTGCACGAAGGGCGGCGTGGGCGGAGTGTCATCGGTGTCAGGTTTTGCGGGGATCACGTAATCCAGGTTGTCACCCGCATAACCAATCATTGCAATTGCAAGCTGCCGCAGGTTGCTTATGCACTGGGCGCGACGGGCCCTCTCCTTGGCTCTGGCCAGCGCGGGCAGCAGCAAAGCCGCGAGGATGGCAATGATGGCGATGACCACGAGCAACTCAATCAGCGTGAAGCCGCTGCGGCACGGGCGCTCCTCGGGTTGGGCAAGGTGAGTGCAGCGCATTTTCATACAGTTAAAAAATCACAAACCGGGCGGAATGCAACTCTGTACCGTGAGATCTCCTTTTGGCGATGTTGGTGATCGGAAGCGGGTTTTCGCCCTTGCTTGAATGACAGTGCAGACCAATTCGTCGGGAACATAGCAACCGTTCAGCCCTCCTATGTTCGATAGAGTTTAATCGATGGATTAGCCGGGGCTCGGAAGCCTGACGTAAAACAAGCGGTCGTACCCATCGTGGTTTGAAATATGAAATTCACCTTTAGAGCAGTTAAGACGGTGCTGGCTGCGAGTGTTTGGCTGGCCTTGGGCAAGGGGCCAGTCCTTTGGGCTGCCATTGCGAACGTGAGCGTAATTAATTTTGCGTTCGTGCCGGCGACAACGAACATCTCCGTCAACGACGAAGTGGTTTGGACGTGGCCGGCCGGTTCCGACGAGCATAATGTTACGAGCACAAGCGCGCCGCAGGCGTGGCCGGCATCGGCAACGTTGAATGGTCCAGCCACGTTCACGAATACGTTTACTACCGCCGGCACCTTTCCGTATGAATGCACGGTGCACGCGTTCACCGGCTCGATCAGGGTGGGATCGATTAATCCCGTGCCGGTCGTTTCGATTACCTCTCCAACGGCGGGTGCCGTGTTCGCCGCGCCAGCCGCCGTGACGGTGGACGCCAGCGTCACCGGCGCCACGGTGACCAGCGTAGCCTTTTTCACCAACGGCCTTCTGGCGGGATCTGCCAGCGCAGCGCCATATTCCGTGACGCTGGAGGACGTTCAGGTCGGGTCTTACGCTCTGACGGCTGTGGCAACGGCGGCCGGAGTCTCTGCCACTTCTGCGGTGGTTGACATTTCGGTCATCAGCAACGCCATGGCAGCCGGCGGCACGCCGCCGAGCCGTCACTTTAATCAGCCAGGCAACATCCTGATTGCTGACCAATTCAATAACCGTGTGATTGAAGCTAACACCAGCGGCGAGATCGTGTGGTCCTTCGGCCTCGGACCGAACGATTTCTCGGCCAATTCGATTATCGGAGTTAACGACGCGGAACGGGTTGGGCCGCTGACGCTGATGGCAGGCACGGGGACGCCGTCCGGCGTGATTCCCCAGGCGACGAACGGAGCAGTGGACAACCGGGTGCTCCTGGTGGACGCGTTCGCCCGGCCCATCTGGCAATACGGCCAGTTCGGACAATCCGGTTCCGGTTTCAACCTCCTAAACGCCCCGGTTCAGTGCACGTTCCTGCCAACCTATCACATCCTCATAACGGACCAAGGCAACAATCGGATCATCGAAGTCACGCTTAACAAAGACATCGTTTGGCAGTATCCGGGTTCCGACACCAACGCCTCTGACCAACTCAATTCTCCTAATTCTGCTGAACTGCTGGAGAGCGGTAACATCCTGATTGCTGACGAGCTCAACAATCGCGCCATCGAGGTCACGCGGGGTGATGTCATCACCAAGACCTTTACCGCCGGCGGCACCGTCTCCGGAGTCGCCTTCGCGAGCCGTCTGCCCAACGGCCACACGCTTTTGACGGACAGCGGCCATGCTCGCGCGGTTGAGGTTGACGCGAACGACAATGTGGTGTGGGAATTCATCACCACGAACAGCCCGCTTAGCATAGCGGCGCCGCTGCCGACCCGCGCGCTTCGACTTCATAATGGAGACACGCTGATTAGCGACCAATTCAACAATCGCGTGATTCGCGTTAATCGCGCGAAGCACATCGTGGCGAGCTACGGCTTGCGCCTGGAGGGAGGGACCGGGGTGATTGGCAACAATGTTGGCTATGATACCACTAGCGTTGACAAGGGCCTCTACGCGCCTTACGACGCGAAGATCATTGGCGACTATACTGGCTTAACCCCGCCGATCGACCAGGCTAACGATGGCTACAACCAGTGAGTGCGACATTCTTCGAAGAAGGGGATACGGAAGAGTCCCGCGCTCTGCCACCGCACTCCAACGGGTTGGCGTCCTCGGCGCGGAAATCCAGGGCAATCTATAGAGTCGGCAAGAAGCGGGGCGGTTTGCGGGCTTTGGTTGCTTGCTCGAATGCGAAAGCGCACTTAAACAAGGTTGGCTCGCTAAAAGCCCGGCCGAAGAACGAGAGCCCGACCGGCAGTCCAAAGAGGTTTCCCGCTGGAACGGTAATGTGTGGGTAGCCAGCAACGGCCGCTGGGGTGGTGCAGCCGCCGGTATCGCGGTCGCCGTAAACCAAATCCGTTTTCTGCGCCGGGCCGGTCGTCGGCGACACGATCGCATCGAGCTTGTGCTCATTCATCAGCGCATCAATGCCCTCGTCCCGTGAAAGGCGATGATCCTTTTCCAGCGCGTCGAGATAAGCCTTGTCCGTGAGCGGCCCTCTGGCCTGCGCTTTCAGGAAAATCTCCTGAGCGAAGAACGGCATCTCCTTTTCGCGGTTGCGCTCGTTGAATTGGATGATGTCTTGCAACGTTTTTACCGGTGCGCTTGGCCCGAGTCCGGCGAGATATGCGTTCAAGTCGGCTTTGAATTCGTATTGCAAAACCAACTCTTCGGAGTCGTAGAATTTTCCCTTGGTCGGGATATTGGCGGGATCGATAAGAATTGCGCCACAACTCTTGAGAACCTCCAGGGTCGCTTCAGCGATTCTGGCTGCGCCAGGCTGAAGGTCAAAGAACTGCCGCGCTACGCCGATGCGCATGCCGCGCAATCCGTCCGGATCCAGGAATGGGGAATAGTCCGAATGAAATTTGCCCGAGCTTTCTTCCGTGGCCGCATCACGCGGATCGATGCCCGTCAATGCGGCCAGGAGGATGGCCGCATCGGTCACGGTGCGGGTCATCGGCCCAGCAGTGTCCTGGCTGTGGGCGATCGGAATGATCCCAGCGCGGCTGACGAGGCCGAGCGTTGGCTTCAGGCCGACCAGACCGTTGTAAGAACAAGGCGAAGTGATCGAGCCGTCCGTTTCCGTGCCGATGCCAACAGCGCAGAGATTTGCGGAGACCGCCGCCCCGGTGCCGGAACTTGAGCCGGACGGATTGCGATCCAGCGCGTAGGGATTCTTCGTCAGTCCACCACGTCCGCTCCAACCGCTGGTCGAGTGGGTCGAGCGAAAGTTCGCCCACTCGCTGAGGTTGGTTTTGCCGAGGATGACGGCACCGGCTTCACGAAGTTTTTGGGCTGCGAACGAATCTCGGGGCGGAATCGAGCCGAGTAAGGCCAGCGAACCGGCGGTCGTCATCATGCGGTCATGCGTTCCCAGGTTGTCCTTGATGAGAACGGGAATTCCGTGCAGCGGGCCGCGCGAGCCTTTTGACTTTCGTTCCGCGTCCAAGTCACGGGCGATGGCCAGTGCGTCCGGGTTAAGCTCAAGGATGGAGTTGATCGCCGGGCCGTTACGATCGACTTCCTCGATGCGCCGCAGGTATTTTTTGACGAGGGATACGGCGGTTTCCCGGCCAGATTTCATCGCCGCCTGGAGTTGGGGGACGGTGGCTTCCTCCCATTCAAAGGACTTGAGGTGGAATGGAGCTGACGCTGCAAGCGAGGGTGTGGCCGCTTTCAAGACGGAATAGCCAACCGTCACTTGCGCCATGCCGAGGGCAGTTTTCTTTATAAAATCTCGCCGGTTCATACGGGCTGATGGTTATTGAACGAAAAGAAGCTGAATGGAACCGGCCCTAAAAGCAAGCGCCGCGCGGGCCTCAAGGCTATACCCTCGACGCAACTGTGAATATCAGTTTCCCCACGCGAAGCATTGGACGGCAGAGGGAAGCTGGTACAGTTTTGGACATGCGAAAACGCCGGGCCTTCCTGTGGACCCTCTGCCTTGCGGCATTGGGGGTGGCGTTGGTTGCTGCGGCTTTTGTTCGGTGGTATTTGCCGGGGCTTCATCGGGTGCAGCAGGACGTGGAATTGCCAACGCGCTACAGCTCGGGGCGTTTTTTCATCGAGCCGATTACAGAAACCGGAGTCAAACTGAGCCTGCTTGCGGATACCGGGGGCGGTTTGTTTCTGACCAAAAGTGTGGTCGAACGATGCGGGCTCGCACCGATCCGGTTCCTGTCGCTAAACCGCACCCGGCTGCCGGCATTTCGTCCACAGTCCCGGATTCCCGAACCGACCGGCGCGGAGCGTTGGATGCCGGTCGTGGATACCGAAGGGGACGGCATGTTGGGGCAGCGGTGGTTCGCGGGCGGGGTGTGGGTCTTCGACTACCCCGCCCAGAAGGTCATACTGAAAGCGCGTGGCTTTCGGCCGAACGCAGAGTTGGCCAACAACGCGGTGCCGCTGGGTTTCCGCATGGAGTGGGGGATCCGCACGAGCAACCATCCCCGGTTTGTGGTGACCGTGGCGGGCGAACCGGTGGACTGCTTACTCGACACGGGGGCAACGGTTTGGCTGAGCCCGGAGGCGCAGCGAGTTATGAACGATAGCGAAGCTGAAGAGCGGGCGACGAGTCTTGTAGCAGCCAGCCTCTTTGAACGGTGGCGGAAGGGCCACCCGGATTGGCGAGTCGTCGAAAAGGGCTGCCAACGGACTGGCGCGGCGTTGATCGAAGTGCCGGAGGTCCAAGTCAATGGGTTAAAAGCCGGGCCAGTGTGGTTTACGCGCCGTGCCGATGAGAACCTTAAATGGATGTCAGCCTTCATGGACAAACCGATCGCTGCTTCGATGGGTGGTAATTTTCTGCGCTATTTCAAGGTAACGGTGGACTATCCCAAAGCCTTGGCGTATTTCCAACGGCAGTCGAACTAAAAGAAAGACGGCAGGCTAGCGAGGTCCGGCCGGGCACGAACCGAGGCGCCTGAGAAAACGGCAACACGATTTGCGGGCTTGAAGCCAAGCAGGTTAGGCTGCATCGTCTGCGAGTGAAGACCAGGACCGATGGCCCCGCTGTGCGAGATTTATGGGCGCCCGCGTTCCGGTGGGCCGTTTTTAGTCTCTCTGCCACTTCGATTTGGAGCCTGCTCATCGAGTTCTTCGGGTGGTGGTCGATGCGGAGCTTCACTCTCTTCGTGTCGCTCCCCGCTTTGGTCGCCCTGTGCTTGCTGGGCCTCGCCGACCGGGCCATTGGCACCCGACGCCTGTGGCGAGCGGTGCTCGCTGGGGCCATCGCCGGCCTGGTCGCCGCAGTGGCGTATGACTTGTTCCGCCTGCCGTTTGTGTATGCCGAGCGTCTGGGCATTCAACGAATCGTGCCCGCGCTCAAGCTGTTCAAGGTGTTCCCTCGGTTCGGCGCGATGATTCTGGGGCAACCGCTGGAGCAGCCGGTGTACGATTGGGCGGCGCAAATCGTCGGCTGGGCGTACCATTTCAGCAATGGCCTGACCTTCGGTATCATGTACGTGGCGCTGATTGGTGACCCTACCAAGCGCCACTGGGGGTGGGGCGCGGTTCTCGCAGTTGGACTGGAGCTGGCGATGCTGTTCACGCCTTACCCGGTTTTCTTTCACATCCCACTTACGAGCAAGTTTATCATCGTAACGCTGGCGGCACACTTGATCTTCGGGATCGCAATGGGGTGGGCGGCGTTGGTCCTGTGGCGGTGCCTTAGCAGCGATGTCCGAGATTGACTACCGAGTGTTTCACGACCATTTCGCGACGTGGAAGGACCTTTTTGCTGCGCCAGTCGAATTGTCAGGGAGCTAGGGCCGGAATGGGTCCTCGACCCGACCAACGGGGCGTGCTACTTCCGCGTTCAATTGTTCCCATAAAATCAAGGGCTTTTGGAGGCCTCATCAGACTTCATCGCTCATTGCACGAATTTGCGGTTGACAATCTGGACAGTGTATGGTAGGAACAGCACTAATAATCAGCAGTTCGTATGAAAACCAAAACAATCTTTGCGAAATCGTCGGCCATCGTTGCGGTGTTGGCCTTAACCGCTTCCGGCGCATTTGCCGCCGCAACGGCTTCTGACACCGCCGCCAACTACGCTGGTGTTTGGTCAACGACTCCGTCGAGTCTCGGCTCCGGTTTTGGCGCGTGGAGCATCACGGCAGTTAATAACACCGCGCCGCCGTATTCCGGCACCTATCTTGACCAGACTTCGTACGGCAACTCTGATGCGGTTTTGAACAGCGGCTACGCTTGGGGCACCTACGCCAATGGCGGCGACGGAAGCGGGGCCTTAGACATGGTCCGCGCGTTCAACACAGGCAGTGGTTCGGCTTCCCTGGTTAATCAGACCTTCTCGGTAGGTCTCGGCTCTGGCGGCATCGGGGGACAGGGTTCTTCGATAGTTTTGGGCATCGGCACGGCCTTCACCTTGAGCTACGCCGGAGGTGGTCCCGACAACTTCGCGCTGAGTGTGGACGGCGGAGCCGCGACCGCGGTCCCCGTCGATTTTGCTCAACTGGCGGCCGGAATCAAGGTTTCCTTGACGGTGAGCGGCGCATTGAATAGCACCAGCGAAGGCTATGCGCTTGCGATCAGCCCGGTTGCTGGAGGCCCGGCGATTTACACCGGAACCGGCACATTTGACAGCGCAACCTATAACACTTCCAGCTTTAGCTACGCTGACAACAACACTAGTAACGACCAGTTTGTCAACGATCTGAACATCACAGCGGTTCCGGAACCGTCCAGCATGTTGCTGTTTGGTTCGTCCGGTTTGGTGACCCTTCTGGCGATTCGTCGCCGGAAGTAATTAAGCCTCGGTTTTAATTAAGCCTCGCGTAAGGCGGGGTTTTTTTGTCTCGCCCGAAAAATCACTGCCGCCGGTCATCTTGCGCTCTGTTCAACCAAGTGCTGGAGTTCCCGATTGAAAAAGTCCGCTTGTTGCGACGTCTCCAACGTGTTTTAGGTTGGTGCCCGCGACAGGACTTGAACCTGTACGATGTTACTCACTAGAACCTGAATCTAGCGCGTCTGCCAATTCCGCCACGCGGGCATCGCCAAGCATTAATTATTTCGTGCCGTTTGCCGCTTGTCAACTCGTTCAGCGGATTAAGTCGTTCGACTTTTTGCGGGAGAACAGCTATAATACATCCAAAGTGAGCTCGAAAAATCCGGTCCCAGCCAAAGTCGTGTGTCTGTTTGATGTGGACAATACGTTGCTCGACAACGATCACGTCATCAGCGATTTGCACCGTTACCTCGAGCGGGAGGTGGGCCTACGGCGGGCGCAGCATTACTGGGACATTTTCGAACTGCTGCGGGCTGAGCAGGATTATGCGGACTACCTGGGCGCCTTGCAGCGCTACCGCCGCGAGTACCCCCACGAGCTGAACCTGCTGACGGTTTCGCGTTTTTTGATCAATTATCCCTTTGCTAATCGTTTATTCCCCAACTCACTGGATGCGGTTGAGCAGGCCAAAAAATGGGGGACGGTCGCTCTACTGACCGATGGTGACGTGGTGTTCCAACCGCATAAAGTGGATCGCTCCGGACTATGCGAAGCGGTCGAAGGCAAGGTGCTGATCTACGTCCACAAGGAGAAGGAACTTGCGGATGTGGAGCGGCGTTGCCCAGCAAGCCACTATGTGATGGTGGATGACAAGTTGCGAATCCTTTCGGCCATGAAGGCGAGCTGGGGACCGCGGTTGACTACCGTGTTCGTGCGGCAAGGCCATTATGCGTTGGACCCGGCTTTGGTGGCCAAATATCCGGCCGCGGATATCACCCTCGAGCGGATTGGGGATTTTGTGGGGTGCGACCTGCACAGGTTGTTAACGAGGGCGCGGGCCAAATCCGCCAGGATGGGTGCAAAGACAGCGCCACCCGCTGATGAACTGGCGGGGAAATCGCTTCTTGGGAGAGGGAGGGACGGCGCGCATCTGCCTGCCCGACAGGCAGGCGGAGGGCTGCCCCGCAGTTAACGACGGACGCCCGCGGCCGAAGGTTAAACGATGGACAAGACCCGGATTATCATCGTGGGCGGCGGGTTCGGCGGCGTGGCGTGTGCCAAAGAACTGAGCCGCCGCCTCTCCAACGAGCAGGTGGAACTAGTGCTCTTCAACCGCGAGAATCATTTGGTCTTCAGCCCTTTGCTGGCGGAAGTGGTTGGGTCCTCGATCAGCCCCTTGGATGTGATCCTGCCCTTGCGCCAGTTGCTGCCGCGAGTGTTCTGCCGGACTGAGGACGTGCAGGGTATCGACTCCGCCCGCCAGGAAGTAGAGTACGTGGCTGAGAATGGCCAGCCGGCGCGGATGCACTATGATCAACTGGTTATTGCGTGCGGGAGCGTCACCAACCTCAACGTGGTATCGGGCATGGCCGACCATGGCTTCCCCCTCAAGACGGTGGCCGATGCGGCGGCTTTGCGCACGCATATCATGGAACGGATGGAACAGGCTGAGGTGTGCGCCGACCCGGAGCGGCGGCGCTGGCACCTGACGGTGCTCATTGTGGGGGGCGGCTACAGTGGGGTCGAGGCGGCTGGCGAGATAAACGACCTGCTGCGGGGCAGCGCCAAGTATTTTCGAAACTGGCGGGCGCAGGACGTCACGGTGTCGCTCATTCATTCGCGGGAGCAGATTTTGCCGGAAATCAGCGCCCCTTTGAGAGATTTTGCGCGCCGGAAAATGGAGAAGGCAGGCGTCAATATGGTGCTCAATGCGCGCGTGGCCTCGGCCACGCCCGACGGAGTGGGGCTGAGCTCGGGTCAGTTCCTAAAGGGCGCCACCGTCGTGTGCACCATCGGCACTTCCGCCCCGGAACTGATGGCCGGGGTTAACGCGCCGAAGGAAAAAGGGCGGCTGCTCACCGAACCGGATATGCGCGTGCGCGGCTCGGGCAACGTTTGGGCCGTTGGCGATTGCGCGATCATCACCAACCAACAGGACGGCCAGCCGAGCCCGACCACCGGCCAGTTTGCGGAACGGCAAGGGCGCCAATGTGCACGCAACATCGTGCGCGCTCTGGAGGGCCAGCCCACCCAACCCTTCACCTTCAAGTTGCTCGGCGAGTTGTGCTCCATCGGCGGTCACTCGGC
>Ga0209517_10005631_pt1 | contig 15877 bp, 17 predicted proteins | sample PeaSoiMetSII2010_FD_187695 | JGI IMG/M metagenome (GOLD analysis project Ga0209517, IMG submission 187695) | Peat soil microbial communities from Weissenstadt, Germany - SII-2010 (SPAdes) (version 2) | ecosystem: Environmental > Terrestrial > Soil > Wetlands > Peat | place: Germany... | reverse complement strand
CGGACTAGCCGGTCGCGTTTCTTGCTCATTCTGAGCGAGGCTGGCGAAACAAACGGAATTGAGCTAAGCATGTAGGCTTCGAGCCGTAGCGCTTTTCGGACGGGGGTTCAACTCCCCCCGCCTCCATATAAATCATTTATAATCAGTAATTTACAGAGACATGAGAGGTGTATTTTCCCGGCATGCCCTGGGCTTTTCACTATACTGGTCTCCGATAGTTTCCGGATGGCCAACCAATCATCCGGCACGAGGCACAAAGGCACACTGTAATGTCCGGGCAGATTTCGCTCGGAGACCTTGTGCGCCGAGACTGTCAGGCGTACAGTGGGGGGCGGATTGACAAATGAAGGGAAAGTTTCGAATTGATGCTGCCCGTCAGATCTGGTGCTACGATGAAACGCTTCTTCCTCTGTCTGGTAGTGTTTTTTTCTATAGCCACCCTCGCAGTGGCCGGACAGAACAATGTGATGGATTCCGGGTCGTGGTCCGGCATCCTTGTGTCCAGCGCCTGCAACGCTGACGAAGCGTTTGCAGAAGTGCCCGATTGCTTCAAGGAGCAGCCCGGGGCGAAGCTGTCACTGATTGACGACACGACCAGGGTCATGTACGAGCTTGACCTGCAGGGACCGGTAGCCTCTCACCTGGGAGACGCCGTGACCGTGCGGGGGACACTCGATGGAGATGCGATTAAGGCAGCTTCCGTGGAGCCGATGTCCATCGGTCTCGCGGTTGGTCAGAAAGCTCCGGCTTTTTCGCTTCGTGACCAGTTTGGCCGGATACAAACCCTTGATACGTTAAAAGGAACGAACGGAACAGTTCTTCTATTTTTTCGTTCCGCGGATTGGTGACCGTTCTGCAAAGGGCAGCTGGTCCAGCTGCAAAGCGCAATACCGAGATTCGAAAAGCAAGGCATCAAGTTTGCGGCCATCAGCTATGACTCGCCAGAAATACTGAAATTTTTTACTGACCGGCAGAAGATCACTTATCCATTGCTGGGTGATCCTGACTCCAAGATTATTCGAGCCTATGGCGTCCTGAATGAGGAAGCTTTTGGGATGGAGAAAGGATTTGCGCGCCCTGGATATTTTTTCATAGGTCCTAACGGAATCATTCGAGAAAAGTTCTTCGAAGCGAAATACCGGGAACGGCTCACCGGAAATAGTCTTATCTCCAAGCTCTTCCCGGAATTAGGCCAGGAAGTAACCGATACGGTCGAAGCCCCACATCTTCAAGTGGCGCTCGAGCAATCCGATTCCGTGGGCGTTTCCGGCACTCACATCACCCTTGTTGCCGAAATTCGACTGCCCCCGGATGTGCATGTGTACGCACCCGGAGCGCAGGGTTATAAGCCCATTCAACTCGTGCTCGATCCCATTCCGGAACTGGAGTTCAAGCCGACTGAGTACCCTCCGTCCAAAATCCTCTTTTTGCCTGCGATCAAGGAGCGCGTGCCGGTGTTCGAGGGGACATTCCGCATCAGCCAGGATGTGAAAGTGACTACCAGGATGGAGACGTTGGGCGGGGTTGGGCCAGACGGAAAGGTATTTACAATTCTGGGAAAGCTTGAGTATCAGGCTTGCGACAAAACGATCTGTTACCTGCCAACCTCCGTCCCTGTTAAATGGGAACTGAAATTGTTTCCTCTGGACCGGATCCGGGCTCCCATGAGCATTCGACACAAATAAGCAGGCGATTTAGAAATCCGTGGAGTTGACTAAGGAAGAGAATTAGCACTCTACTTATTTGGCGCGAAGTGTCCGCACGTCACCGTTCCGAGTCGTGACGCCGTCGCGGTCGAGCCGCTCCAGCAATGGCACGATGATCCTTCGGCTGCATCCGACCTCTTGGCGCAGGTCACTCACCGTAGCAGGTCCGTTGTTCCTTATGTATTGGCGGATCAATTCGGTCATGCGCTTCAATCCCTCCGCCACCATCACCACTTCAGCGTTGATCTCTACGATCTCGCCGGTCTCGATCAAGAACCGCAAGGCCTGCTGGGAAATGGAATCCGGCCCGAGTTGCTTGCGCGAGGGCGGATCAAACGGTTTGGCCAGGAGCAAGCTGCGCAGCTTCGCGGCCGCGGCTTGAAGGGGTGGCGACAGCGCTCGCTGATGCGTCACTCGGCGAATAGTGTTTCCAACTTGGACGAATTCATTCCTGCATAAATCTGCAACCAGAAATTCGAAGAGGTCTGCGAACGGTAGTTCGGCTTGAAGATGCACGCGTAGGTCCGAAAGGGGCAGGCCCGCTTGTTCCGGGTGCGCGCGATGGCGCGCTTCAATCGCATTTGCTGCATTCCGAAGCAACAACTGCCACCTGGCGGCGTCAACAGCGAAATCTCCCCGGAGGACAAGTTTTTCTTCAGCATCTAGCCGCGAGACAGCATGGGAAATGTCCGCGGCACTGAAATTCGACTTCAGCAGCAATTCAGATCGCCTGACAGCCAGGTCGCGCGAGATTTGCGAGGCCACAAATGGGAGCGCCTCGTCGCGTGATTCTGCGCGTTGCCGGAGAAAGCCCAGCCGCGTTTCGCTGCGGAATAACTTTCGGCTGGGGTCTGGATCGAGCACGACGCCTCCTGCCAATGTGTTCTGTCCGGCTGAGTCGCGGAGGACAAATCGGTCGCCGGCAAAAACAAACGCCCTGGCTTCGAGCTTAAGTTGAGCGAGTGCCTGTTCTCCAGGAGCTAACTCTTTGTGCGAGAAAAACACCACGTTCGCAAGGAGATTGGCGCTGCCATGATGAATGCGCACTTGCGCGCCGCCTCTGAGCCGGCGGTTCCCTCTCGGTGAGATTTCCAGAGCCGCGTCAAGGACCTCGCTTGGCCCGCCAAACTCGGCTAGCGTGACCACGTCGCCTCGATGGACATCATCAGTGGCAGCAATGTCGGTCAAATTGAGCGCAGTGCGCGTACCCGGCACGCCAAGTTCAACGTCACGGTTGTAGGACTGGATATTTCGAATCCGAGCGACTTTGCCGGATGGCTGGATCGTAACACTCTGGCCGCGTCGCAAAGTTCCGCCGGTCAGCGTGCCGGTAATCACCGTGCCGATGCCCCGCAATGTAAAAACTCGGTCAACAGGCAGCCGCGGTTTGCCAATATCACGCGAGGAGCGCGTGTCGGACAGAACTTGTGCGAGAGCGACCTTTAATTGGTCAAGACCCCGTCCGGTAACAACCGATGTGGGAACAATCGGCGCGTCAGCGAAGGGCGTGTCGCGCAATTTATCGCGAATTCCGGCGATCGCGCGACGTTCATCTTGTATTAGATCGATCTTGGTCAATGCGACTACAGCGCGTTGGACACCGAGGTAGCTGAGGATTTGCAGGTGCTCCTCGGTCTGAGGCATCCATCCGTCGTCAGCCGCAACAACGAATAGCGCCACGTCAATTGAGCCGACGCCCGCAACCATGTTCTTGACGAAGTCTTCGTGGCCGGGCACATCCACGATTCCGAGCAGGAAGGATGAAGCTCCAGGCGCGGAGGCAGGGAGTTCCAAGTGCGCAAAGCCGAGGTCGATGGTGATACCGCGTGCTTTCTCTTCGGGAAGACGGTCGGGATCGGTGCCAGTCAGTGCTTTGACCAGCGCGCTTTTTCCATGATCCACGTGGCCAGCGGTCGCGACGATGAAATGTTGGGGCTCTGCCATCGGAAGCCTTCACGTACTGCCGCAATTCGTGATGAGTACGGGCTATCTTGAGTCAGATTGCGGCGCGAAGCGCAGCCACGATTTCAGCGTCCTGATCCGGGAACACAGTGCGCAAGTCGAGCTTGAGCTGACCTCGTTCAATGTACCCGACAATGGGCGGCGTGTGCGAACGCAACCGTGCGGCCAATTCCTGCGGTCTGTGTCTGGTGTGAGTTACGTCAAGCGTCGTGGACTGCACAATCGAGCGAGGCAGTGCGCCACCGCCGATCTGCGCGCGGCCCTTGCCTATCGCCACTTTAAGCGGTAATCCATCGAGCGCCGCAATGATCTTCGCCGCGCGCGCTTGCAGTTCGTTGTTGGATGTGTGCAGCATCGCGAGCAGAGGAATACCGTGACTCAGCGCGTCGTTTGCTTCCGGAAGGTTTGTGGAATTACGCAAGTAAATGTCCACTGTCGCTTCCAGCGCAGCCAGGATTAGTTTGTCGCAACGTAGCGCGCGAAAGAGCGGCTCGCTTTTGAGCGCGGCGATCCGCTTCGATTTCCCCACAATAATTCCCGACTGTGGCCCGCCGAGTAGTTTGTCGCCACTGAAGCAGACGAGATCGACTCCATTTCGCAACACCTCCGCGGGCGTCGGCTCGTGTTCCAGGCCAGGAACGGTTTCGGTTTGAATCATCGCGCCGCTACCCAAGTCTTCGACAAATGGGATTCGCTTTTTGCGCGCCAGCTTCGCGATAGCTTCTGTTGATGGAGAGTCAACGAATCCCTCCATGAAGAAGTTGCTGCGATGCACTTTCAAGATCAGCGCGGTTTCGCGCGTGATCGCGCGAGCAAAATCATTGAGGGAGGTCTTGTTGGTTGTGCCAACCTCGCGCAGTTGTGCCCCGCTGGCCTCAAGAATGTCCGGAATACGGAATCCACCGCCGATCTGAATCAGTTCTCCGCGCGAAATCACGACCTGATTCCTGCGCAGCTGAACTCGCTGATGCTTATTCCTGCGCAAGCCAGTGGAAACCGGAACTTCGCCTGCACAGAAATGGCGAAGAATCAAAACTAGCGCGCTCGCGCCATTATTTACAACTGTGGCAGCTTCGGCGCCGCACAACAATGCGAGATTGTGTTCCAGGTACGCGGTGCGACCGCCTCGTCCTCCCTCGGCGAGTCCGTATTCAAGATTGTTGTATTGGGATCCAATTCGGGACACTGCTTCCATGACGGCAGGACCCAGTGGCGCACGACCGAAATTGGTGTGAATGAGAATGCCGGTTCCGTTGATCACAGGCTGGATGCGGGAAGCGCGCAGGATTCCCAGCGCGGAACGCATGAGCGAGAGAATGTCTTCGAACCCGGGTATCGTTCCGTGTTTGCGCAGAGCAGCCAGTTCGCGCCGAATCGTTGCTATGACGGCAGGGCGAGGCAGTCCCGGATCGCCCAGCGCTTGCGCGATCTGGTCGACAGACGGTATGCCGCGCAGCCCGGAACGTTTCATGCCACTACTCTGATCTTCGGCTTGCTGGACCGGACGATCTGACCGACAACGGCGGCGCAGGGAGCGTGATGCTTCCTCAGAAGCTTCAATACCGCATCCAAATTTCGTCGGGGCACACTCAACAGAAGACCGCCGCTGGTCTGCGCATCCGTCAATAGAACTTTTTGAGCCTCAGTTGCGCCATCCCATTCTGTAAAATTGGTCGCGAAGGCAAGATTGTCCCGGCTGCCGGCAGGGATGCAGCCAGCCGCAATTAGCTGGAAAACTTCCGCGCTGATTGACGGCACCGTGCCAGCAACAATCTCGGCGCCAACACCGCTGGCGCGACACATCACGCCCAGATGCCCGAGCAACCCAAATCCTGTCACATCAACGGCGGCTCTGAGAAGCCCTCTCTCGGCCAGTTCGGGTCCAACACTGTTGAGCTTTGTCATAAGGGCGATAACTTTCCGTTCCAGCAAACGATTGGTTAGACCACGCTTGATTCCTGTGGTGATGATACCTGTGCCTAGCGGTTTCGTGAGGATCAGCACGTCGCCCGCACGAGCTTTCGCGTTGGTCAGCATGTGCCGCGGCGACACCATTCCTGTGACGGCGAGACCGTAGATCGGTTCCGGGTTTCGAATTGTATGGCCGCCAATCAGAACAACCTTTGCTTCTTTGATCTTCGCCGCGCCTCCGCGAAGGATCAGATTAATGATGCGAGGTGGCACCAAGTCTGCCGGTATTCCCATGAGGTTAAGCGCCGTCAGTGGGCGCCCGCCCATGGCATAAACGTCGGACAAAGCATTTGTTGCCGCGATCTGTCCGTAGGCATACGGGTCGTCGACGATAGGAGTGAAGAAATCAGTCGTTTGCACCAGTGCGCGATTTTTGTCGATACGATACACCCCTGCATCGTCTCCGGTGGCGGCGCCAACCAGGACATTGCGGCTGTTCAGAATTGGTAGCTGACGCAGAACCTGCGTCAGAGCCTGCTGGCTGAGTTTGGAAGCTCAACCGGCGCAAGATGACAACGCGGTTAGCTTAAAAATCTCCTCGCGCGACATGGGCGGTCACCTCCTTTCGACAATGTTTTCAATGCTAGAAAAATGGCGGAGAGGGTAGGAATCGAACCTGCCCCCCGGCACAAAGTGTCGGGGCAACGGTTTTGAAGACCGCGACGACCACCAGGCACGCATCACTCTCCATGTAAGTAAAACGCATCAAAACTAATAAACTCCAAGATTTACTAGAGTAGGTGTTACTGAACTAAGGCGGCTCAGGATACACTGAAGATAAATTATTGTCGCCTACCGGCAGCGCACAGATTACCGCCAGATTCGGTTGCCGCGACGGCTTGGTGTGGGTGGCGCACTGCAATATTCGTCGACAAGCTAGAGTTTCCCGTCCAGCGTCTTGGACAGATCGTCATGGTCGATCAAGCCGACGATGGTCTTGATCTTTCTACCGTCCCGCGAATAGAGCATGCTTGTGGGCATGCCCAAAATGCCGCCAAACTTTTCAGCAATTTTGGAGTTGCCCAGCAGGATTTGATAGTTCATCGCCTCAGGATGGCCGTTCACATCGAAGCGCCGGTCCCGCACGTATGGCTGGACAACTTTGTTCCCTTCATCATCCATGGCGATGCCCAGGATCACCAATCCCTTGGGGCCGTACTTCTCGTTAAACTCGATAAGCCATGGTATCTCGGTGCGGCACGGCGCACACCAAGTGGCCCAGAAGTTCACGAGCACCACTTTTCCCTTGTACTGCTCGATCGAGGCACTTGTGCCCTCCATCGTAGGGATTTGCAGGCTCGTCTCAGGGGCCGCACTACTGGTTTCCTTGGTACCCTGATTCTGCATTCCCTTCCCGCAACCAATCAGGGTGAGCACCGCCACAACACAAGCCGTTGCCGATAGTTTTTGGAATTTACTAGACACTTGCCGACGCTCCTTATTTCACGAATCCATTCAGAAAAGTCAATTTGCCTGAAAGCAAAGTCAAGCGATTGACGAATATCAGACAACCTACAGCGAGCAATAGGACGCCGCTGCCGACCTCAACGGCGTGCAAGTAGCGGCGGAAACGCTGGTAAAAACCCAGGAACTTGTTGATTCCTAGAGCGGTTAGCAGAAATGGGATGGCCAGGCCGGCAGAGTAAACGGCCAGCATGAAGACGCCGCGCGATACGGTCTCGCTTGTCGCGGCCATGGCCAGCACACCTGCCAGAATGGGGCCGATGCACGGCGTCCAGCCAAACGCAAACGCGAAGCCCAGTAGGAAACCGCTCATGACTCCCGCAAATGGCCCAGCGTTGGGGTCCTTGTCGGTTTGGCCTCCCAGGTTGCGGAAATGTATATCTCGATTGAGCCAGCGAGTGAGCATCGGTCCAGCCAGAAAAATGAGCGAAACGGAAATCAGCTGCGCCGGTCCGAAGAATTGTGGGGCGTCATCACCCATGCGTATCCAGATTACCAGGCCGGCGACCGCCAGCAGCGCACCCACGATCATGCCTGTGCGCACCGGAATCCGTCCGAGGATGCCGATTAAATGGAGGCCGAACAGAACGATAATGGCTCCAGCGAATGGAGCTAGAAGATTCCTGTTTTGCAGCAGAAATTGGCCGACGGCGCTGGCCGACGCGCCGAAGGCCACAAACACCACCGAGAAACCCATGACAAATGCGAATGAGGACGCCACCAGGCTCCCTCGAGGCTTTTCCCCTCGCCGCAACTGTTCGACCCCGATTCCTGAGAGCATCGAAATATATCCGGGCACCAACGGCAGCACGCACGGCGAAAGAAACGAAATCAGGCCAGCCACAAAGGCCGCAAGAATTGAAACTTGCAAAGTTGACTCCTAATCTTAAACTGGAAAGATCCGGTTCAAGTAACCTGTGAATGACGACGCTTGTTCTAATCTATTGGGCAAAATCCAACGACTTAGCAAATTCGAAAATCTGTGATTTTCGAACGATCGCTTACTGGGTAAATTTTTAATCAGTGCTGCTGAGTCAAGCCCCTGGCTTTTCCAAGGTGAAAGACGATGTGAGCTGGATCGTCTTGTGCAAAGTGCGATATAGCGGACAGCGCATCGCGTAGATCCCGTGCACTCGCTCCACAGTTTCAAGGGCTTGCTCAGGCGCCACCAGACGCATAGCCAGGTGGATGCGCCGGATTACAAGCACGCCTTCCTCTGTTTCCACTTCGCCAGTTACTTCTCCCACGAGCTTCCCGTTGCTCGCATCGATGTGACGCGCTTCCAGCGCGCCTCCGAATGTGCCGAGCATTCAACCGGCTGTCGCTGCGATCACGTAGTCGATGGTGGACGCGTGAGACTCCTTCAGCAGGGCTGGGTCAACCTTGTAATGCTCGGCAATCGCCCCGTGAACGCTAAAAATCACCGGTTGCGCTTCACCGGGTAACCAGGCGATCCGCAAGGGGCCGACCTTTCGCTCAATGCGAGCTTTGGAAACGTACGCGACATCGGACACGGCTGCCTCCTGTTCCGTTCAAGGCTGTTCAGGTCATTTGCAAATATCGACGTTCTACTTGTGCCGAATATCTTCCGGAGCACGTTGCCGATCGAGCGGCAAAACTTGCACTTGCCAATGCACCGGAACCGAGGTTGGCAAGTAACAGATCTTTTTATCGCAAGCCTGATAATCCAATCTTCCGTTGATCGTAAATGCTTTTCCGTCCGTTCCAAGCGAAGAGCTAAAATCCGCGGCGGCGCTTATCTTCAGATCCTGAGTGAGGCGGAATTTCCCCTCGAACACCGGCACGCGTTCCTTGATGGCCGGCAGATAGAGAACTTCCGCGTGTGGATAGCTAACCGGGGTGAACGCCATCCCCGGCGTGGGCTCCATCACCAGCGCGATCGGCTTATAGCCTTGGGTCCCCGGTGCGTAGACATGCACGTCGGGCGGGAGTTGGATTTCGGCCGTCAAGGCGATACGCCCACCTGGAAAGCCCGATCGATCCGATTGTTCGACGGCGAGGGTAAGGTGCGGCGATTGAACCGTGTCGGTCACTTCGTCGCCTAAGGTCGGGAACAGCTTGCCAATAATATTGTTCCCAGTAAAACGTTGCCGGTACTTCACCTCGAAAAACTTTTCCCGAATCACGCCCCGGGTGTCGATAAAGAAATATCCGGGCCGCGCCATTCCCTTGTATTGCCCAGTCGCCTCGGCGTTCAGAACTTCGTAAGCGCGAATGGTTTTAGACTCCGGGTCGGCCAGCATGGGAAATTCGATTTTCTTCCGGTCGGCGAAGGACTTCAATATGTCCACGCTGTCATAGCTGATAGCGGCCAGTTTGATTCCTTGTTTTTCAAATCGTGCTTTTGCGTTTTGCAGCTGGACCAGCTGCCCTTTGCAGTATGGTCACCAATCGGCCGAACGGAAAAAAAGCAGGATTGTGCCCTTCGGTCCTTTCAATGTATCCAGGCTTTGCTCACCGCCAAACTGATCGTGGGCGGAAAATGCAGGGGCCTTCTGACCGACATCGAGGCCAATGGAAGTGTGCATTTTCAACGACGCCACATGAACCGTATTGCCCTCGACCGTGCCGGTAAGGGTCATGCTGTCTCCCAGATGCCCAACGGCTGGGTCCTGAGGATCGAGCATGTAGATCTGCCGGGTGGTATCGTCATACAACACAAGTTTAGCGCCGGGCACATCTTTCTCGGTGCACTTGGGAGCCTCGCCAAAAGCTTCGTCCGCAGTGCAATTATTGTTCATGATGACGCCGGACCATGTTCCGAGCGTGGGATTATTCATTTGGCCACCCCTGGCTACTCCGCAAAGGGAAAAAATTGCCACCATGAAAATCACGGGGAATTTCATTCTCATTGTGTCCCCTCCTGAATGTTTCACTTCAATTCCCTTCCATCTATCGGCAACTATCGAAGACGATAGCATGATTCGCGTGTGCCGCACTATTAGGTCCAGTCAAAACAACGATGGCTTCAGATCTTAAAGCTTCAGATTTCTTTCGAAGTGATTTCGTACTTAAAATTGTCGGGATTAAGGCAGTCCAGCCGGGCATCAGCGGTTTCCGCCTGCGGATACATCAGAAACCCGACGGGCGCGCCGCCCGAGCCGGGAAGCGCAACATCATGCGCGAAGTTGTAGGCGATCCAGTTCATCTCCCACGAGCCGAAAAGCCGCGCGCGCGCTTTCTTCACCATGTCGTCATCCAGCGGACGATTTCCGGGCGGCTCCTCAAGCGCCACCTTCCGCACATCCGCCGGATCGACCGGAACCCAGCCATAGGCGTCGAGGTGGACTTCCGCGCGGCAGTGTTGGGCTTTGGTCACGTTTTCCGACGCGGTGCCGAGGCTCCTATATCCCAACTCCGATTTTGCGACGCGGATGCCATAGACGTCGCGCGCAGGAAGGCCCGCGGCGCGCGCGAGGCCGACGTAAAGCGCGTTGAGATCGGCGCACTTGCCGCCGAAATCCCTGGACTCCAGCATGAAACGAATGTCGCCGACACCGCAGCCGCGCGTCTTTGGGTCCCGGAAAGTATTCTCAACAATCCACTCGTAGATCGCGCGGGCCTTCTCGATGTCGCTATGCGCGCCGCTAGTGATCTCGGTCGCAGTGGCTTTCACGATGCCATCCGTGGGAAGGAGTTTTGTCGGCCGGAGATAATAACGCAACTCCGAGGCGTCGGTCTTGGGCGCCTTAGTAGGCGCGGACAGATCAACCGTGTAGTCCCTGGTGGCAATCCGGCTGGTGAGTGTGAGAACTGGCTTGACGCCGGCGGGAAATTCCGCGGCGACGATTCCCATCGCATCAGCCTTGCTTTCCACAATTTTTGCACTGCCGCCCTCGGCATGGAAGCGATTTGCGAAAGTCCGCTGGAAAGGAGTTTCACGAATAAGGGCCGCCGGTATCCACACGCGAGTGGCTCCGGAAGTAGTAAGGACTTCAACGCGGGTGGTCAGCTCAAACGTGCGCCACTGGTACGGCGCGTCGCTCTCCGCAAACAAGCGCGCCGCATTCGGGAGCGCGAAGCATGCGGATGCGGCGCCAGCAGAACGCAGGAAGTCGCGGCGGTTCATTGATGTGTCCTTTCCCTTCGTTGCTGCCCAATCTTCAAGACCGCGTCGCCGTCATCCGCTCCGGTCTGCGCCTTTTGCTGGGCCAATGCGGCATTCAGACGAAAGTTGCCAGTTATTATGGCCGGAGCGAGTGTCAGTCCAATGCCAGTAAGTTCCATTAGTTGCCTCCTCAGATGCTAGCTAGGCGCGAACACTCCTTACGAATTCCGCGAGTGCAGTTCCTATCTCAACAGGAGAGTCTTCCTGCAAATAATGAATACCCTTGACCGTAACCACCCGTTGGTTGGGCCATGATCGGGCAAACTCGCGGCCCCGCCCGGCCACTAAGATTCTGCCGGGTTCGCCGATGAAGAAAAGCTTGGGGAGCGTAGATTGGGACAGCCATTTCCCATATCTCTCAACGATCGCGACAACATCGGGCGGCTCGCCATCAATCGGAATCTCGCGCGGCCAGACAAGCGTTGGCAGCCGGGACTCGCGGTCCCGATAAGGGGCCCTGTAGACTTCCATTTCTTCGGCGCTCAGCTTGCGCAAGATCCCACTCGGGAGCATGACCTCAACGAAGAAATTCTCGTCGAGCACCATGTGCTCTCCCTTGTCCGACCGTAGCGCGTGGAAGGGAGAATTGGGACCCAACTCTTCCCAGCGGCGAGATTGGAGAATCGCCTCCATATAAGCGATTCCCTGCACATGGCCGGGGTAGCGAAATGTGCGGTTGAAGCCCAGAGCCGATCCCCAATCGTGTACTACAAAAATCACGTTCTTTGTAAGTCCCAAAGCATCGAACCACGCATCGAGATACCGCTCATGATCGACAAATCGATAAGATCGCGTGGGCGACTTCCCCGATTGACCCATGCCAACCATATCAGGCGCCAGGCATCTTCCGAATTTGCTGACGTAAGGGATGATGTTGCGCCAGAGATAGGAGGAGGTTGGATTGCCATGGAGAAAGATGATGGGATCGCCGTGCCCGGTGTCGACATAGCTGATCTCGGTATCGAGCACAGCGACGCGCTTCCTTGGGTAAGGATCCATAGCACTGATTTTAGATTCCTCCGTCGGCAGAAGTGCATTTGAAAACTTTGATCCCAGTGCGAAGGCCGGCAATCCCATCAGGAGCTTATTGGCGTCCCGTCGTGAAAACTTTACTGACATGGACCACTCCTCCTCAATCGGCCTCAAGTTGATTTGTCGATTCTCGCGCTTCCGTTCCATGAACCGACATTGCTCCCGCCGGGATTGCAGAGACTTCACCGTGCGGCTCAATGCTCCAGCTCTTAGCCATGCGGTTACCACCCGCTGTCAGGCAAAAAAATGCTGACAGCTCGATAATTTCCGCATTGCTGTAATATTTCTTTAGCTCTTCATATACCTCACTGTCTCGACCATCGTCGAGCGTGAGAGTCCTGGCGTAATGGAGAGCAGCGCGCGTCTTGGGGTCTGGATGCTCCCAATTGGGCAGCGCGCAGCTGGTTTTCTCTTCTTCAGTGATCGTCGTAGCCAGTGGAGAGGTCTGTCGAGCACAAAATTCGCAGCCGATCATCTGGGCGATCTGGATACGCGCAAGCTCCTTGATGTCGTGAGGCACGGAGCCGCCGCGGTGGAGCATGTCCCAGTAGCTTGCAAAGGCCTTGGCCACTTCGGGATTGTGAGCCATGGTCCGGTACCAGGCCTGCGGCGGACTCTTCGTTACGGCAGCCCCGTCAATAACCTGGCGCAACTTCGGGTCCGTGACTTCCTTGTCGGTAACTTGGGGAACATTCGGCACGTGCATCGATATGGACATTCGCTGCCTCTTCGTTCTGCGTTTTTCCACTTCAACTCTGTTCGACGTATCGACAACTGTCGAACATACTAGCATGAACTGTATGTGCTGCACTAGCGGAAGATTCAGAACAAATTAAGAGTCGGTGAAGGCTTCAAGGAGCGATCTTCCTCAGGCGTTTCAAATACTCGCTCCAAGTTTTCCGTCGCATCCGCAAGAACATATACTTGGATTCGCGTCGCGTCTCAATGAGGCCAGCGGTTGCCAGCTCTTTAATGTGGTGGGAGAGCGTTGCCCTGGAGATCGGGATCTTCGCCCTCAAATCAATGCACGAAATCTCGTCTTTCGTGGCAGCGATCCGTTCAAGAATATCGAACCGCCTGGAGTCGACGAGCGCTTTCGTGATCTGAAGAAATCGCCTCTTGTTCATTGCCGAATGATACCTTAGATTGTCCCGTGAAACGCATACTGAAGACGATCGAGGAGTTTCGGCCGCCGAGAATCCCGTCGCGGCTGCTTCTGCATACAAGTGGAATGGCTTAGAGGATACTGATTAGGTCGCGTCTATTTGTGCGTCATTCGGAAAGCCTGCAGAGAATTTCCGTGTGTGTATTACGTGTGTGAAAACCGCAATTCCTGAGTCCTCTGCGTTTCGTGCGTATTGAAAAATCAGCAACTTATTTGTCTTCAACAGATCTTCTTATTCCAACTCCCCCCGCCTCCACCTGCCGTCACGCGTGGTGTGCCGTGGCAGGTACCCACCGTAGCACCGAGAGCAAACATTTCTTCTCGCCCCGCAATAATTTGGACCACAATAGATTTGCCGAACATCTTCAGTTTTACCCCCTTCCAATTGTCGGCGACTTGACGGCGGAGGTTTTTCCTTCCACTTCCGCAACTGCTCCTTGCACTCTGTCTTAGTCGCCAGGCTCAGCACAGGCAGAAAATGCGTACTCCCCAAAACGCCGGAAGCCGGAATTCGCGACGAAATCGCGCGGTGCGCTGGCTTCTCCTGTTCGCGATGATCTGGAGTGGCTCCGTCGCGGCGCAGCAGCCAGGCCAGGACGACTTGAACGGGCAGAGCATGGAAGAACTTGTGAAATTGAAAGTGGATTCGGTTTACGGCGCCGCCAAGTTTCTTCAAAAGGCGGAGGACGCAGCGACCTCGATCACCGTGGTCACTGCCGAGGAGATTCAGAAACACGGGTATCGAACCCTCGCGGATGTCCTGCGGGGCGTCCGCGGCTTCTACGTGATCAACGACCGCAACTACAGTTATGTAGGCGTACGGGGATTGTCACTGCCGGGGGATTACAACGCGCGCATTCTCTTCCTGCTCGACGGCCATCGAGTCAACGACAACATTTTCGACGGGGCTTATGTCGGCACGGAATTCCCGGTCGATATCGATCTGATCGCGCGCATCGAGATTATTCGGGGACCCGATTCCTCGGCCTATGGCACGGGTGCATTTGCAGCGGTCATCAACGTGATCACCAAGCGGGGCCGCGATTTGAACGCCCTCGAATTTTCCGGCGAAGCGGGAAGCTGGAATTCCTACAAAGCCCGAATCAGCTATGGCGACCGTTTTGACAACGGACTGGAAACGCTGCTCTCCGGCACTTTCTATAACAGCCAGGGGCACAAACAACTTTTCTTTCCGGAGTTTGACAGCCCGGCCACAAACAAGGGGATCGCTGAAAACGTCGACGGCGACCAGTCCTACAGCGTGTTCGGCGACATCATCTTCCGCGATTTCAACATCCATGTCGTCGGCTCCTCCCGGACAAAACACATTCCCACCGCCTCCTTCGGCACGGTTTTCGACGACCCACGAAACCAAACGACGGATGCCCGCCGATACGTCGATGCCCAGTATCACCACACGTTCGGATCCTGGGAGACGCTTGGGCGGCTCTCCTACGATTGGTACGGCTATCACGGAATCTACGTTTACGACTATGCAGGCAAAGGAATTCCACCGTTCACCGAAAATTACGACGCCGCCAACGGAACCTGGTGGGATTTCCAGGGAGACGCTTCCAGGGTCTTTTTCAAACGACACAAGGTCACGTTCGGCACGGAATTTAGACAGGATATCCGGCAGCAGCAATTGAATTACGATATCCAGCCGTATCACTTGTACTTTGACAACCATCGGTCCAACCGGGTCGGGGCATTGTATTTTCAAGACAAATATTTCATCCGCAAGAACCTGTCCCTGGTGGCGGGTCTGCGCAGCGACTGGTATGGAATCTATGGAAACACGCTGAGCCCGCGAGCGGGCCTGCACTTCAACCCGACCCCGAACACGGACCTAAAGGCAAATTACAGTTGGGCGTTTCGCGCGCCGAACGATTACGAAGCCTTCTATGCGGGCAACAACAGCAATACCGCCAATCCTGCATTGAAGCCGGAGAAAATTCGGAGTTTGGAAGTGGACGTGGAGCGCCGTTTCGGGAAGACGTATTACGTGTCCGGCGCCGGTTTCTTGAATCAGATTGACGATTTGATTGAACAGAGCATCGATCCCCTTACCGGCAATCCGCTTTATTCCAATTCGACGCAAGTGCAGACGAAGGGAATTGAATACGAGGTGGGCGCCAGATGGCCGGGCGGCCTGGTAGGCTCCATATCGCACTCCATACAACATACTCACGACGTGCTGACCGGCGATGATTTGCCCAATTCACCGAGACAATTGGCCAAGGCAAATTTCAGCGTTCCTCTCCTGCAAAAAAAGCTCTTTGCCAGCGTCGATGCACAGTATACGAGCAGGACAAGAACCGTCGCGCAAACGGAGTTGGGCGGATTCTTCCTCGTGAACCTTACTGTCTTCAGCCGCAAAATTACGGAAAAGGTCGATTTCTCCGGAGGTCTCTACAATCTCCTGGATAAGCGGTACGCCGACTCCGG
>Ga0209517_10005630_pt1 | contig 15882 bp, 10 predicted proteins | sample PeaSoiMetSII2010_FD_187695 | JGI IMG/M metagenome (GOLD analysis project Ga0209517, IMG submission 187695) | Peat soil microbial communities from Weissenstadt, Germany - SII-2010 (SPAdes) (version 2) | ecosystem: Environmental > Terrestrial > Soil > Wetlands > Peat | place: Germany... | reverse complement strand
TATCATTGTCCACATTCTTGATATAGACGAGGTCTCCATGGAGATCATCTAAATTTTCGATCAATGCACCATGACCCGCAGGTCTGAAATGGAGCCTGCCGAGCCTGTCCCGGAAAGGGAATCCCTCCATATCCACGGCTATAGTGTTCGTCGACGATTTCTGGAAAGAAAAAGAAACGTCAAAGTCAGTTCCGTAACGTTCCGCGTATCGGCGGGAAACCTCAACGCCGAGCGCATTGAAGCGACTGCCGTGTTCCTTCGCCACGGTAAAGTGCAGGCTGAGTTTACCGCTGCCTGGACCCAGGTATGCTACCGATTCCACAAGCTGTTCCTCAAAAGCAGTCCTGTTTTCTTCGGGGTAGGAGTGAAACAGCAGCAGCGCTTTGGGAAGCTTCCCGTAACCGAGTCCTCTTTCTGTCAGCAGGAACTCGAGAAGGATTCTGAATGAGCCATTGGCCACTATTTCTTCCAGACTATATCCATCGCAGGCCATAACCTCCCTCAAGCTGTGCATGAAAGGGAACCTGTCGAGTTCATCGACAAAACGCTTGAAGTCGCACACGATCGAAACACCCTGGTCCAGCCGCTTGAGCAGTTCGTCCCTTTCAAGATATTGTGGAAGATAGAAAATCTGGAGCAGAGACTGGAACATCCTTGTGGCCGCTCCGGATGCCGGAACGAATTTCATGAACCGGCCCTGACTCGCAGCCGAGCCGTGCAGTTTGATATACTTTCCCAAATCGGCATCGTCGATTTTTCGGACGCCGTCACTAATAGTACATGGTCTTGTCAGACGAACAAAAAAATCGGAGCGTTGCAAAGTCTCAATCTGTTCGAGCACCCCGGCGGTGCTTATGCCCAGGGACTTCATCTGCTGACGGTCCAGGTAGCTGAAGCTTGATCTCATTGACTCGTCCGTCGTGTGTTACAAGTAGAAAACAGCAAAAAAACTGCGCCTAAAGCCTTATAAGCATCCGCCCTTGCGCAAGACGCTTCATGGAAAAAACAGCGCATAATTTACCCAATAGTTGGATGAAATGGAAGAAGGAAGATAGGGGGTGTGGAGGTTTGGGCAGAACCTGGAATGGTGTGCAAACTCGAATGATCCGCATTATACGAGGAGAAAAAAACGAATCCCCCTGGAATGGGGGATTCGGGCCTGAGTCGGAATATTGTAGAAGCTTAACCTTCTTTTACAAGGATTTCTATTTTGGCTTTGGCTTTGAGCGTATCTATGTATTTTGGGAACTCCTGAGACATTTTTTCACTCTTTATGTGTTGTTCGATTCGGGACTTCACCTCGTCGAAGGACAGGGTCCCGGGGGCTTTCTTGTCGGTTACCTTGATAATATGATAGCCGAACTCGGTTTCCACAATTCCGCTGGTCTCCCCCGTTTTCAGGGCAAAGGCGGTATCTTCGAATGGCGCCACCATCTGGCCTTTCTGGAAAAAGTTCAAATCGCCGCCTTCCGCCTTGCTGGGACAATCCGAGACTTCTTTTGCCACCTGCGCAAAATCTTCACCCGCCTGCAGCCGTTTCTGAACACTTTGGATCTTTTCCAGTGCTTTGGCCTTCTGCTCGGCAGTCGCTGTTTTGTCCACCTTTACGAGGATGTGGCTGGCTCGAATCATTTCAGGGGTCTTGAATACCTCGGGGTTCTTATCATAAAAGGCCTTAACCTCTTCCGGCGTCACGGCGACCTTGGATGTCAATTCCTTATCGACCAGTTTTTTTATTGCCAGTTGAGAGGCGAAGTGTTCCTTGAGATCCTTCTCGGTCATATTCATCTGCTTAAGAGAATTGGCAAAGTCTTCAGGAGAGGAACCCTTCTTCACTGTCTCCAGTTGAGCGTTGACTTCCGCATCATCAACCTTGATACCCTTCTTTGCTACTTCCTGGCTCAGGAGTTCTCGACTAATGAGGTTATCGAGAATTCTCTGCTTTAACGCAGGCATTTCTTTTTCATCAGGCTGACGTCCGGTCATGGAGATCTGGCGGTCAAGCTGATCGATTCCCGCCTGGTAATCCGACATCGGGATAGCTTTCCCATTGACCAATGCGGCGTTTTGCAGCTTTGTTTGCGAAGCGGCGCTTTTGGCGGCATCTTCTTTGGGAGGCTTATCGGCTGCAGATGAGGCGTAAAAGCCATAGCCTGCTACAAACACAAAAATTATCAGTCCGGAAACGACTAACCCAACCTTCTTCATTTAGTTCTCCTGAATAAAAAAAGTACCCACAGAGGCAATAGTGCCTGCGTGGGCGCAGGTTTTGGCAGTAATAAGGCCAAAAGAGCGTTTTGGAACGCAGCAGTATCTCATGAAGATGTCCGGGAGTCAATAAGTAAGGTGATTCTATTGGCGTTGTAAGGTATCATATTTCAAAGGAGGAAAATAAAATGCTGATCAGGGAAATAGGAGAGTTCGGTGTGCTGGCGCGCATATCAGCCATGCTCCCCGGGCAGGGGGCGGGCGTAATCAAGGGGATCGGGGACGATGTGGCCGTCCTCGATGTCTGCGGGCCGCAACACCTGCTGGCCACCGGCGACATTCAGGTCGAGGGCGTTCATTTCAGCCGGGAGGCCATTTCCCCGTATCAACTCGGACGCAGGGTTGCGGCGATAAATGTAAGCGATATAGCCGCAATGGGCGGCGAGCCGCGTTGGGCGCTCGTCTCACTTGCCATGCCGGGCAGTATTGAAGTCGAATATGTCGAAGAGTTGTATCGCGGGATGCGAGAGCAGGCGGGACTGGCGGGCGCATCCATTGTGGGTGGAAATTTGAGCCGCATGAACTCTATAATAATAGTGGATTTCACACTGCTGGGCGCAGTCGCCCCGGAATTACTTACACTGAGGAGTACGGCTCGTGCCGGGGACGCCATACTCCTGACAGGCTGGCCCGGCGAGTCCAGGGCGGGTCTGGAACTGATCCGGCGCCAGGGCCTTGTTGTAAGTCCTTCCACCAGGCAGAAGTTGATCGAAAGACATTTGTGTCCTCAGCCACGCCTTGCGGAGGGGCAACTTCTCGCTCGCTCCGGACAGGTGAGTTCCATGATTGACGTGAGCGATGGAGTGATTGGCGATCTTCTGCATATCTGCAAATCAAGCGGCAAGGGGGCTGAAATCGATGCTGCCGGCCTGCCCGTTAGTTCTGAAGTCTTCGAGGCTGCCGGGGCCGCGGGCGCTGATCCACTGGAGTGGGTCCTGTCCGGGGGGGAGGATTATGAACTTTTGTTCACCACGAGCGCCGACTCCGTTGCAGGGCTGAAAAAAATGTTGCTCGATGAGACTGGGACCTCATGCGCGCATATCGGAAAAATCACGGCCCAAACCGGTGCGGTATTTGTCCGGCTTGCCGATGGGAAACTAATTGTCCCTTCTGTAACCGGATGGGACCATTTTTCATTTTAGGTTGATAGGCTGAAGGCTGTTAGGCTTTTAGGCAGTGCCTAAACCCCTTCAGCCTAAGCCCCTTCAGCCTCCATTAGAGAGGTTAAAGATGAAAGTGCCCAGAGCGCTCACTATAGCGGGATCTGATTCGAGCGGCGGCGCTGGTATCCAGGCTGATTTGAAGACGTTTTCGGCCCTTGGTGTTTACGCCATGAGCGCCGTAGCTGCCCTGACCGCTCAAAATACCTTGGGAGTAGATGCAATATTAGAAATAGATCCTGACTTCGTATCATTGCAGATTCGCTCGGTGGTTTTGGACATCGGAGTCGATGCAGTGAAAACGGGGATGCTCTGCAACGCAGGGATCATATCGAAGGTATCCTCCGATTTAAGGGACCTTGGAATCGAAAAGGTAGTGGTCGATCCTGTAATGATTTCAAAAAGTGGAGTGAGGCTGCTAAAGGAAAATGCGATCGACGCCCTTGTTTCCAAACTCTTCCCCTTGGCCCTGGTAATCACTCCGAATTTGGACGAGGCGGCGACCCTCACCGGTGTGCGGATCGAATGTCTTGACGATATGAAGCGTGTTGCGGTGAAGTTAAAGCAATTGGGGCCTAAATACGTGGTTGTTAAAGGCGGACATTTGCAGGGAAACCCGACCGACCTGCTCTACGACGGACGAAATTTTCATGAATACCCGGGCATCCGGCATCAGTCACTCCATACTCATGGTACTGGATGTACCTTCGCTTCAGCCATAGCAGCCTTTATCGCGAGGGGGTCGTCAGTCGAGGATGCTGTTGGAAGGGCGAAAATCTTCATAACCGGGGCTATTGCCGGAGGACTGGCTCTGGGGCGGGGACAGGGCCCGGTCCACCATTTTCACGAGTTCTACGACTTCGAGTAAGCCGGCGTGCGCGCTTCAGTGGAAGGGTTGTAATCCAATGGCGCATCGGATATAAGGATAGCCGGTGCATTTCTGCTCCGGTTTTCGATCTTTCTTCGAGATAGTATCTCATATCCCCCTGGGACACCCTGAAACCACGAAAAGGGATGCGGCCAATCACCCCCTTTTCTAAAGGGGGGCAGGGGGGATTTGCAATGGGTGGCCCGGATAACTCGTTATCCGCCCTTTGGACTTGCGGTCGAAATTTCAAATCTTAGGGACCCAAATGACGGATCTTGTTCGCATACTGCTGATCGACGACGACCAAGAGGATTACCTTATAGTTTCGGATATGCTTGCCGACGCGGAAAATTCCAGGTTCAAGCTGTCTTGGGTCCAGACATATGAAGCCGGGCTTGAGGCAATTGCCAGGCGAGAGCACGACGTCTATCTCCTTGATTATTTCATGGGCGCACATAACGGTCTCGATCTTTTGAAGAAGGCCGTGGAGGGAGGATGCACGGCCCCGATCATCTTCCTGACCGCGCATGGGAACTATGCGTTAGATGTGAAAGCCATGGAAGCGGGGGTATCCGATTACCTGGTAAAGGGCGAGTTTACGGCGCCCATTCTTGAACGTTCAATCCGCTATTCCATAATGAGCAAGTTTATCGAAGAAGAGCTCAAACAGCACAGGAGCAATCTCGAGGAGCTTGTAAGGAAAAGAACGCTCCAGCATGCCGAAGCACGCGCCGACGCCGAGAGGCGAGCGCACGAGGCCGAAGGCCGTCAGGCGATCCTGGAAGCTTTGCTCGAACATATCACTGTGGGGATCATCCTTGTCGATTCACCGGACCTCAGGGTGCAGGCTCTCAGCAGGTGTGCCGTCGACATGATCGGCCTTTGCGATGGAAATGGAAAACGCAGGGGGTCGCTTACCGATTTGGACCTGTCCCTCGATGATCTATGGCCTGCTGGGTCCGGCTTGCTCAAACCGATCAGGGATGCAGCTCTTTATGGAAAGGTCTCGCCAAACCAGGAGCATACTCTCAAGGTGAACGGACAGGACGGTATTCACGTGCTGGTGAGCGCCGGTCCGGTTAGAGATGCTTATGGGAACGTGACCGGTGCAGTGGCCGCATGGAGAGATATAAGCGAGTTGAAGCGGATTCAGGAAGAACTCAGGAATGCCCGTGACAATCTCGAATTGAGGGTTCAGCAGCGGACCCTGGAGCTCGTCGAGACCTTGATAGAGCTGAAGGAATCCCGGGAGGAGCTGAAAATATTGGCTTCTCAGCTTCTTCGCGCCCAGGAAGACGAGCGCAAAAGGATTGCAAGGGAAATACACGACAGCATCGGGTCATCGCTTAGCGCCGTCAAGTTTTGCGTGGAGAACGTGGCAGCGCGGCTCAGCAGTAACCCGGAGGTCTCTGAGGCTTTTACGATGTTGACAAGGGCTATGGAGCAGGCGATTGATGAGACCAGACGCATTATGACCGATCTTCGGCCCTCCACGCTCGACGATCTTGGAATAATTGCCACGATAGGGTGGTTTTGCAGGAGATTTGAAAGCATTTACACCGGTATCCCGGTCGAAAAAAATATCAGGCTCGAAGAGTCTCAGGTCCCGGAGAAGTTAAAGATCATCATATTCAGAATCATCCAGGAGTCGATGAACAATTCGGCCAAGCACAGTCGGGCAGGGAAAATAGCTATTGATCTATCATGTGAAAATGGTTGCATTCTATTGAGCGTCAGCGACAATGGGGTGGGATTCAATCGAGCAGACGCCGCATCGATGGGGAGAAACGCCAAATTCGGCCTTACCTCGATGCGCGAACGTGCGGAGCTGTCCGGCGGAAAATTTGAGATTGCATCCTCTCCGGGCAAGGGAACAAGAATCGCCGTTTGCTGGAAAGCAGTTGATTTCAATGGTGATAGCGACGAGCTAATAATGCAAAGCCAAAGACTTTCTCAACTTAATTGAACAGTATTGTCTTCAGCCTTCAGTTTTGCGGCCTCTTTCCTGCTTTCTGCCTCGGAATTCCAGCCTGAGGGGCGTCTTATCAAGTCCGAGATTCTCCCTGAACCTGTTTATAAGAAATCGTTCGTAGGAAAAATGGATACTGTCGGGGTAGTTGCAAAACAGAATGAACATAGGGGGGCGGATCCCGGTTTGGGTCCCGTAATAAAACTTGAGCCTGCGGCCGCGCACTATTGGCGGCTCATGTGCGTTTACTGCATCCTGGAGAGTCCTGTTGAGTATGCCAGTGGTGACTCGGCTGTTGTATTGAGAGAAAACCTCGCGGACCGTAGGGAGCACTTTCTGACTGCCTTTGCCCGTTAACGCCGACATGGTCAGGACCGGAGCGAAGGGCATGAAGCGGAAGCGGTACTTGAGGTCCTCGAGGAAATTCTTCCTGGTTTTTGGGTCCGAGCTGAAAGCGTCCCACTTGTTTACCCCGACGATGCACGCCCTGGAGCGGTCCTGGATATAGCCGGCGATGTGGAGGTCCTGATCGGCCACACCCTCGGAAGGGTCAATCAAAATAATGCAAACATGGCTTTTATCAATGCTTTGAAGAGCTTTGATTATACTTATCTTTTCGAGTTTTTCCGTTGTCTTTCCCTTTTTTCTTATACCGGCCGTATCTATTAGCACGTATTTCCCGCCGTCACGCTCAAACTGTGTATCGACCGCGTCTCGGGTGGTGCCGGCGATGGGGCTGACAATGACGCGGGGAGCGCCGAGAATCCGGTTAACCAAGGTGGATTTCCCTACGTTCGGGCGACCGAGAATGGATATGCGGATTTCCGAAACTTCAGGTTCTTCATCGCCTTGCGGGCCGGCGGATTCAGGAATAAGCTTGACTATATCCGTTAGAAGATCGCCCACCCCAAACCCGTGCGCAGAACTTATAGGGTAGATATCCTGGATTCCAAGGGCGTAAAAATCGTTGATATGCTGTTGCTGCTCGGGGCCGTCTATTTTGTTCACCGAGAAAAAAAGCGGCTTCGACGTGCGGCGGAGAATATCGAAAAGCGCGGAATCCTCCGGATGCAGCCCGGCCCTGCCGTCTGCTACGAAAACGAGTATGTCGGCTTCTTCGAGAGCGTTAAAGATTTGCTCCCTGGTGCTGTGGTCGAATACCGCGTCGTCCGTGCTGATGAACCCTCCCGTATCAACTACGGTGAATTTTTTTTCATCCCATGATCCACGGGCATAATTTCTGTCCCTGGTAACCCCGGGGAGGTCATCGACGAGGGCTTGCCTGCTTTTACTTATCCTATTGAAGAGAGTAGATTTCCCAACGTTTGGTCTTCCAACTATCGCAATTATTGCCATCGACGGACGCCTTTTTTAAATTTTTTGTTCCAACCTGTTACCGTGTAACTCTTGTGCTTCAGATTAAAGCTTCTGTAGGGTGGGCGCGCGGCTTGGTGGTTTCATAGTGCCCACCATCTGGTGGGCAGCCATTCGCTTTTGCCCACCCTTCATCGAAGCGAAACATTACATGCTACACGGTATTATACTTATTTGCGGCTTTTTTTTTCACTCGCTTTTAAAAACGTTTCCGGCACTGAACACAACTTCACGCTAAATGACCCTGGCGGGAAGATCCTGACAAGCGTGGACCTTCCTGTCGGCCAAAATATCAGGGCGAATGTGGAATTATCCGAGCCAGGTGTCTACAAATTTTACTGCGACAGGACTTTTCATTCCACTCCAGGAATGAATGGACAAATTATCGTCGGACGTTAGAACACAACAACTTAAAGCCTACTACACTCAGCACAGCCTTCTCTTTGGTTACCACCGATGTCTTTCCATTTTTCAGGAAGTGCAGGTCATGAGCAACGGGGATGTAAGTCCTTGCAGAAGTTACGCCGATTACTTGGTGGGAAATGTAATGCCGATTTGCGTTCAAGACGGGTGCTCGGAGTCGAGGGGCAGGGTCGGTTTTCCCCCTCTCCCTTTCGGGAGAGGGTCGGGGTGAGGGGATATCCCTGTCCTGCCTTGAACGCAAATTGGTATAAAGGAAGCCACGATCACCGCACTTTGGAATTCGCACGCCTACAGGCTTTTTCGTCGAAGTCCGACTGCTGGCGGTCTTATGCCTGCGTGTTCGAGGTGCTGCGGCCTTATGGGATGTTAAGTGAAATGTCCGGGATCTACTTTGCGGGCTGGAAGCCCGCGCTCCCAGACAACATGGCCATTCCCCGGGAGCGCGGGCTTCCAGCCCGCAAAGTCCTCAAATTGAGTTTTGCAAGAGGCTCAAGTGATATCATAATCCGGAGAAAACTGCCCATGAGACCTTTGCGGGTAATTAGTGTCCATCCGGAAACTCCGGATGTGACACATACAGTTTCCAATTCGGAAAGGAGGCATTTTTCGTCATGGCGCGTGCAACCTTGCGAGCCGCCCAATGCGATTGGCCAGCGCCGCACCGTAGGTGGCTAGGAAATCGAGGGTTTGCGCGGAGGCGTACTTATGTCGGCCCTCGCCGCGCCCCATAAGCATCGGAGGAGCGTGGAACCATGTTCGCCCCATATAGCCGGACCCCGTGAGGGGTCGCCGCACAAGCAAACCCGAAGATTGACGCCGCCGGGGCGGAAAGGACCCTTTCCGGATGTGACAGTTACAGTTTCCATCCGGAAAGGAGGCATTTTTCGTCCTGGCTAGGAAATCGAGGGTTTGCGCGGAGGCGTACTTATGTACGCCGCACAAGCAAACCCGAAGATTGACGCCGCCGGGGCGGAAAAGGACCCTTTCCGGATGGAAACTAATTATTTGCTGGACTCCAGGGAGAGGATGCCTGAAAATCCGGTGCGAAGCCAGATTTAATTGCCCCTTTTCCAAAAAGGATGAACTTATTACAAGGAGAAACCATGGCAGTTATCACCATATCCAGAGGTTCGTATCATCGCGGCAGGGAAGTGGCGGAAGAACTGGCTGCGAAGCTCGGCTATGAGTGCGTTTCGCGCGAGATCCTGCTGGAAGCTTCCCAGGAATTCAATATCCCGGAAATCAAGCTGGTCCGGGCGATCGAAGATGCTCCCAAGATTCTCCAGCGTTTTACCCGGGAGAGGGAAAAGTACGTAAGCTATATTCGCGCCGCACTGCTCCTGCGCGCCCAAAAAGATAATATGGTCTATCACGGTCTTTTCGGAAACTTCTTCCTTCAGGACGTACCTCACGTGCTCAAGGTGCGAATAGTGGGCGATCTGGAGGCTCGAATAGCAGAAGAGGTGGAACGGGCGGGCATTTCGGAGGCAAAAGCCAGAGAGATCATAACAAGAGATGACGAAGAACGTCGCAAGTGGGCGCTTCACTTATATGGGGCAGACACCTGGGATGCAACATTTTATGACCTGGTCATCCACCTCAAATCAATCTCGGTTAATGATGCCGTGGGCCTGATTCTCCATGCCCTTGAGTTTGCGAGTTTTCAAACCACGCCCGAGTCCCAGCAGGTTGTCGATCAGCTTGTAGAGGCTATGCGCCTGGAGGTTTCCCCGGGCTGGTGGGCAGGCTCCCCACAACAGCAATGACCGGGGCGAAGGAGTATTAAGGCGTGAGCCACGCAAGAGAGAAAACCTGGATACTTGTCATTTCTGCAGTGGGGGTGGTCTTTGGTGATATCGGCACCAGCCCTCTTTATACGATTAAAGTTTGTTTTCTGGGCAATTCAGGGTTGTCCCCTGCACCGGAAAACGTGCTGGGGCTGATTTCATTGATCTTCTGGTCCCTGATGCTGGTGGTGAGCGTAAAGTACGCACTTTTCATACTCCAGGCCGATGACAACGGTGAAGGAGGGGTTTTCGCAATGCTGGCCCTGCTTCACAAAAAAATGGGGGCAGGCCTGGGAAGAGGATTGATTCTGGCCGGCCTCTTTGGTTCGGCCCTTCTTTACGGTGACGGCCTCATTACGCCGGTCATCTCGGTGCTCTCCGCCCTTGAGGGTCTCGAGGTGGCAACCTCGAGCGCCAAGCCGGTGATAGTCCCTCTAACCTGCTGCATTCTGTGCCTGCTCTTCTGGGCGCAAAGCCGGGGAACGGGCAAACTGGGCAAGTTCTTTGGCCCTGTGATGTTCCTGTGGTTTGCAGTCATTGGCTTATCAGGGGCTGCCGCCATCTACCGGATGCCCCGCATACTGGAAGCAGCCAACCCGGTCCATGGGGTCAGGTTTTTCATAAACAACGGGTGGCAAGGTTTCTTCCTGCTCGGGCTGGTTGTGTTATGTGTGACCGGGTGCGAAGCCCTCTATGCGGACATGGGGCATTTCGGGGCCAAGTCCATCAGAATTTCCTGGTACCTCGTGGCTCTTCCGGCGCTCCTTTTGAATTATTTTGGACAAGGGGCATTGATTCTGCTCGACCCTGGCAGTGCCGGGGATCCGTTCTTTGGCCTTATTCCTCACAAGCTTCTCTACCCCATGGTCCTTCTTGCTACTCTCGCCACTATCATAGCCTCTCAGGCTATCATTTCCGGGGTCTTTTCGCTTACCCGGCAGGCCATTCAACTGGGTTTCCTGCCTCGAATGCGGGTTGTGCATACGTCGGGGATGGCCGAAGGGCAGGTGTATCTTCCCGATGTAAACTCCCTGATGATGGTCGCTGCCATAGTTCTTGCTCTCTACTTCAAAAATTCCGACAGCCTGGCTGATGCCTACGGCATAGCGGTCACCGGGACAATGTTGATCACTTCGGTTGTGTTTTATTTCATTTCCAGGTGGATATGGCAATGGAGCGCGATCAAGGCCCTGCCGCTTTGCCTGCTTTTTTGGGTCATGGACCTGACCTATTTTACCGCCTGCCTGAAAAAATTTACCAATGGAGGTTGGTTTCCACTGAGCACTGCTCTTCTGATCATGATCATAATGGTCGCATGGTGGGACGGGTGGAAAAGACTTGCCGTAAAGGTGATGACCATAACCGTTCCCAAAGAAAAATTCATGGAGAAGGTGGCGAGCGGGAAATTGATACGTCTGCCCGGTACGGGTGTTTTTCTTTCCACATTCAGCAGGGAAGTGCCCCCCATGCTGCTCCATTATGTGAATCAGACCGGCGCGCTTTATGAAAGACTTGTGATCCTTTCCGTGCTCACCGCCGATGTTCCCGAAATGGAGGAGTCAAAGAAGATCGAGGTCGCCAATATGGGGTACGGTGTCTACAAGGTCACGGCGCATTACGGTTTCATGGAGGCGCCCGATATTCCGCAGATAATGTCCATCGTCAGGGCAAAGGGCCTGGACATCAACCTCGATGAGGTCACTTACTATCTTGGCCGCATAAGTCTTGTGCGCGACCACAAAAAAACCATGCCCAGGTGGCGAAGGTTCCTTTTCATGTTTATGCTTCGCAATTCGCTGAGCGGGTCTTCATATTTGAACATCCCGCCGTCCAAAGTCATGGAAATCGGGGTGCAAATGCAGTACTAGTAGGGTGCTGAAAAAGAATTGAAATTCCCACCTCACAGTAAAAAACTCTTAGGACCGTCACCCCGGCGAAGGAGACTGTGTCGTAATTCAGAAAATGCTCGGACAAATCGTACGGAACCAGTTTTGCTTCCCCCTTTTGTAAAGGGGGGCAGGGGGGATTTTGATTCTCCTATACTATCCACAGATAGAAAGAGTCAGGATGGCCCATCGCAGAACGCCATAGAGGAGAGCAATGTTGACTCGATCTTTTTAGCCATCAATCACAAGAAATCCAACACTTGTCTTACTTTTGCTGCAAGTTCATCACTGCGGAAAGGTTTCTGAATGAAATTTACTCCTTCGTCCAGAATGCCGCGATGTGCTATCAAGTCGGCGGTATAGCCTGACATATACAGGCACTTGAGGTCCGGGCGGATGGCGCGAAGCTGCTCTGCCAGTTCTCGACCGTTCATCTCAGGCATCACCACGTCCGTGATCAGCAGGTGAAGATCTCCCGGATGCTCCTCGAAAAGATGTAAGGCGTATACCGGAGTATGCGCCGCAATCACCTTGTAACCCAGCATTTGGAGAATGGTCTTGCTGAGGTTTAGGATCGCTTCATCGTCCTCGACCAACAGGATGGTTTCAGTACCTGTCGGGCCCTTGCCGGTAATCTCCTCAGAGGAGACCTGTGCGTTTTCAGCCTCGAACCGCGGCAGGTAGATCTGAAACGTAGTTCCTTTCGCCAGTTCGCTGGCAACATAAATAAAACCGTCGTTTTGTTTAACGATGCCGTAAACGGTGGATAATCCCAGCCCGGTTCCCTTGCCCAGTTCCTTGGTAGTAAAAAAAGGCTCGAAGATATTCTCGCGGACTTCCTTACTCATACCCGTTCCGGTGTCGCTCACGGTCAGCAAGATGTATTGTCCGGAAATGAATTCGGGGGTCTCGGCCCTATTGGAAGCATCGATCACAACGTTCTCGGTCCCCATGGTTATGGCGCCTACTCCGGAAATGGCATCTCGGGCATTGACCATAAGATTGGCCAGAATCTGGTCCATCTGAGAAGGATCGATTTTGACTTTCCAGAGATCGAGTCCCGGTTGCCAGGACATGTCGATATCCTCTCCGATTAATCGCCGAAGCATCTTTAACATGCCAGAGATCGTGTCGTTCAAATCCAGTACCTGCGGGATGGCGGTCTGTTTGCGGGCAAAGGCCAGCAGTTGCCGGGTAAGGTCCGCTGAACGTAGGCCCGCTTTGAGGATCTCCTGGAGGTTACGTTGGAGTTTGTCATTGGAGACGTCTAGTTGCAGAGCCATTTCAGCCCGGCCGATGATCACGCCCAGCATGTTGTTGAAATCGTGCGCCACGCCTCCAGCCAGCCGCCCCACTGACTCCATCTTCTGAGCTTGAAACAACTGTGCCTCCAGTTTCTCTTTTTCCTCCTTAGCCCTCTTGCGCTCGGTGATGTCATATACAAGGCTCAAGATATACTTCTGCCCGGCTGTTTCGATCACCTCCGCCGAGAAAAGCACATCCATTATCTCACCGGATTTCCTGCGGGGCTGGCTCGGCATATCCCGTATGTTCCCACGCTCTTGCATTATTTCGACCATCTTGGCCCGATCTTCGGGATTCACCCACATTCCTAGCTCCACAGGGTTGTGGCCGATGACCTCCTCGCGTGTCCACCCAAATGCATTGAGGAATGCATCATTGACGTCGATAAATTGACCGTCGCTCACACGTGATATACTACTGATGTAAGGGCTGGCGAGAAAGATTCTGGAGAAACGTTCCTCGCTCTCGCGTAGCGCAATTTCGGCCAGCTTACGCTCGGTGATATCCTGTACGGATTCAATCGCGCCGGCGGCATTTCCATTTTCATCAAACAGGACAGTTGCGACACCCCTAAGATATGCTCCCTTCCCTCCGTATGTCTCCGCCGCATAAGTTTCAGCAATCATGGTGTGACCAACTGTTGAAACAGGGTCATAGTACTGCATTTTCTTCTCTTCGCTTGCAGACAAGAGGTCAATGATTAACGGTCTCCTGCTTCCGTAAAAAGGTAAGGAATACTCAAAATCGCCCTTTCCAATCATTTCATTCTTCGAGATTTCGCTCATTGCTTCCATGGCGCGATTCCAGGCGATAACTGTTCCTTCGGTATTGATGACGAATGTCGCGTCCGGCAAGAATTCAATGATGTCAGCCAGTTGCCGTTGCGATCTCAGCAACGCATCTTCCGCCCGCTTGCGGTCGGTGATATCTCGAATTACCCCTTCGACTCCGAGAATGTTCCCATGATCGTCCTTGTGGAATGAACTTGTGATCGAGACAACCAACGGCGAACCATCCTTTTTCTTAATAACCACCTCATAGTCTCTAACCACACCATCTTTCCGCAAGCTGCAGAGCATTTTTTCGCGCTCATCCGGATACAGCCAATAACTGGCTATATCCCTGCCAAGAACTTCGTCAAGCGAGTCATATCCCAGGGTCGCAGCCGCCGATGTGCTGGCCATGACAAGCGTTCCGTTCTGATCTGTACGGTAGAAAATGTCCTGTATATTCTCAATCACAGTGCGGTAGCGCGCTTCGCTCTCCCGCAGAGCCTCTTCGATCCGCTTGAGCTCCGTGATGTCGATATGGGTGCCGACCATCCTGATGGCCCGTCCTTTTTCGTCCCGGCCAGCCGCTTTCCCACGTCCCATGATCCAGCGCCACGCACCGTTCTTGGCCCGCATGCGAAACTTGACCTCGAAGTCATCACGGCGATTCTCAATACAGTCCATATTCGCCTTGAGCGCGGCATCTTTATCCTCGGGGTGGATACGATCTGACCAGGTATCGACATCCGCTGGGACTTCGCCGGACGCGTAGCCGAGCATGGCCAGATAGCCCGGGCTGTAGTAGACCTCGCCGGTCTGCAGATTCCAGTCCCAGAGTCCATCCTTGGTGGCTTCCATGGCTAAGGTGAAGCGTTGCTCGCTTTCGGCTAAGGAAGCTTCCGCCTGTTTGCGCGCGGTGATATCGTTACCAACGCATAAAATTTCAATGATCTGGCCGTGTTCATCCCTGATTGGTTTGTTGGTCCAGGCAATCCAGACCCGTTCGCCATTTGCCCGAATATTTTCGTTTTCGTTGTTCGTGTATTGCTCCGGGTGCTTTCCGATATCCTCGATAAGCTCTTTTAGGTGGCGCCCTGATCTCTCAAACTCAGGAACAATGGTCCCAACGACATTTCTTCCGAGGATCTCGTCCTTGCTGTAGCCGAAAAAATCTTGTGCGAACTCGTTTAAAAATATGATACGTCCGGTAATGTCCCGCCTTATAATAATGCTGTTTGCACTCTCAACAAGTTCCCGGTAATTGGCCTCACTCAAGCGGGCCTCTTTTCCCGATTGTTCGATCCTTGATAAACCTCGACTGATTAACACATATAGCACCAAGGCTGTCACCGAAACATAAAACCAGCCTTTGACGATGGCCACCTTGACCAGTACCGTTGGATCACGTGCGAGTACCCCCAGAATCTTATCTGAGAGCAAGATCCAGATGGTGCCAAGAATGAAGTAAATGGCCGCAATTTTTAAGGCAAGTGAAATGCCTTTGACGAACCTAATCTTTGGAGAGATGCTCGTCATGGTTTGTCATTGTCTCCAGCTAGAGTCCACGCGACCCACTGTTTTTTCCGTAGGCGTAGTTCCGTCGGAACTGTCCAGTTCTCAGCTACTTCCTCTATTGATTGCTTATCTTAGCAAACGAAAAACTTCTGGGGAACTGTTAAAGTCCTGGGCGGATTAGAAGGCTGAATGTTCGAAACCGAGGAATCCCTTGCTGGACTTTGGCTTCATGGCAATGCTTGAATATAGATCTCATGAACCAACGGGTCCTTACGCTTTCCTTTCCTTGCCAAAGGAGAAAATCCTGCTTGGGCGAGCCAGCAGAACGGAAATGATCCGGATGTGTTGACCTCGCAACCGTTAGGGTGGTACCTGGCGGAAGTGACACTCCTCAATCTGCAACATCTCGCAATTACGACATAGTCTCCTTCGCCGGAATGACGAAATCACCCGTCTTTTTTGAGGGTTCGGGGTCGGGCCTAATGCCGCTAACTTAAGAGAAATTCCTGTCCTTTCGCATCCTTATGAATTTTCGGTATTGGCACAGGAGACACTTT
>Ga0209517_10005629_pt1 | contig 15886 bp, 12 predicted proteins | sample PeaSoiMetSII2010_FD_187695 | JGI IMG/M metagenome (GOLD analysis project Ga0209517, IMG submission 187695) | Peat soil microbial communities from Weissenstadt, Germany - SII-2010 (SPAdes) (version 2) | ecosystem: Environmental > Terrestrial > Soil > Wetlands > Peat | place: Germany... | reverse complement strand
TTCGATGAAGAAGGCGGTGGCGGCGGGCTGGCGTACTCCAAGTCCGCCGGGCTGACCTACGCGGTGTACATCCGCAAAACCGACGGATCGCCGGCGGTGCTGCTGGGCGCCGGCGGCGCGGTGGCATTGTCGCCCGACGAGAAGTGGGCGATCGCGCAGCCGCAGACTACGCCCGCGCAGTTGATCCTGCTGCCCACCGGGGCCGGCGAATCCCGCCCGTTGACCAAGGACGAAATCAACCATAGCTGGGCCCGCTGGCTGCCCGATGGCAAGCAGTTCGTGTTCACCGGCAACGAACCCAACCACGGCGTGCGTTTCTACGTGCAGGACGTTGCGGGCAGCAAGCCGCGGCCGTTCAGTCCGGAAGGAGTTCACGGCACCGCGTTCGCGGTTTCGCCGGATGGACGCTACGTTGCGGGGATCGGTCCTGACCAGCACGGCTATCTCTATCCCATCGCCGGCGGCGAGGCGCAACCGTTACGCGGGCTCCCCCCGGGCGACCAGCCGATCTCCTTCAGCGCGGATGGCCATTCTCTGTACACTTTCCGCCCCGGGGAACTGCCGACGCAGGTTTACAAGCTCGACGTCAGCAGCGGCCAGCGCGCAGCTTTCCGGCAGCTCATGCCCTCCGATCCCGCCGGCGTGGAGACTATCGGCCCTATTCTGCTGACCCCCGACGGCAAAGCCTGCGTGTACGGCTACCACCGCACACTTTCAGACCTGTACATCGGGGAAGGGTTGCGGTAAGGGTAGGAAAAACCTGCCTCGTGATTCCGCACGGAGCGCGAGCCGCCGTTGACTTCCCCGCCCCGCGCCAGGCATCCCCAGCACTCCTATCCAGCGGCGCTTATGATAACGTTGTACGTTTCCGTCAGCTATCCAGTTCCCAGAGGGAGCGTGAGATGAAAGCGGTTCGCTTCCATCAGTACGGCGGTCCGGAAGTCCTGCAATACGAAGATGTGCCCGACGCCAAACCGCGCCGCGACCAGGTGCTGGTGCGGGTGAAGGCGTGCGCGCTGAACCACCTCGATCTGTGGCTGCGCAAGGGCATCGGCAACGTGCCGGTGCCGCACATCAATGGCAGCGACGTGGCCGGCGAAGTGGTTGAACTCGGCGAATACATCACCGACCTCAAGCCCGGCCAGCGCGTGCTGCTGGCGCCTATGGTCTTCTGCAATCATTGTGCGTACTGCGCCTCGGGCGTGCAGAACTTCTGCCGGCAATACTCGGTGCTGGGCAATCGCGTGGACGGCGGCAACTGCGAGCTGCTGGCCACGGCGCGGGTGAACGTGGTTCCTATCCCCGACAGCCTGAGCTTCGAGCAGGCGGCGGCGCTGCCGCTGGTGCTGGTGACCGCTTGGCACATGCTGGTGTCGCGGGCCAAGATCCAGCCCGGGCAGACGGTGCTGGTGATCGGCGCCGGCTCGGGCGTGGGCTCCCTCGCCATCCAGATCGCGAAGCTGTTCAACTGCCGCGTCATCACCACCGCCGGCGACGAGCGCAAGCTGGAGAAAGGCCGCGAGCTGGGTGCCGACTTCGCCATCAATCATTACCAGCAGAAAATTTCGGAAGAGGTCCGCAAGATCACCAACAAGGAAGGCGTGGACATCGTCTTCGAGCACGTGGGCAAGGCGGTGTGGGACGAATGTTTGAAGTCGCTCAAGCTGGGCGGCACGCTGGTGACTTGCGGCAACACCAGCGGCGCCGATGTCGGCCTGGACATACGCTTCCTGTTCTCGCGTCAGTACTCGCTGCTGGGGTCATACATGGGGACCATGGGCGATTTCCACGAGGGCCTGAAGCACGCCTTCAGCGGACGCCTGAAGCCGGTGGTGGACCAGAGCTTCCCCCTGAGCGATGCCCGCGCCGCCCACGAGCGGCTGGAAAAGAGCGAAATGTTCGGGAAGGTGGTATTGACCTTATGAATCGTGCAGTCAGGAATACGGTAGCGACCTTGTGGTTGGCGCTGGCAGCGGCGGGCGCCATGGCGGCCTCCAAGGACCGGCAGATCGATTTTTCCGGCACCTGGAAGCTCAACATGCAAAAGAGCAAGGGCGCGCCCGACTGGCGGCCGGACACGGTGCTGGTGGTGCTGCAATCGCCCTACCAGATCCACTTCGTATACTTCCTCACCGGCGCCGCGGCCACGCCCTTCGAGACCCACGACTACGTCACCAACGGCAAAGAGTCGCAGTTGTACACCACCGGCGCCGAAACCGCTTACGCCAGCGTGCGCTGGACCAGCAAATACGTCCTGCAGGTGCGCATGCACCACCTGGTGCGCTCCGAGATCGCCGACACCGATTGGACCGAGATCGACACCTGGACGCTCTCCGACGATGGCAAGATCCTGACCCACAAGCTGTCGGACGGCAAGATGCTGGTGTACGACAAGCAGGAGAAAGACAAGGTGTACTAGCGCCCCCTGTGTCGAGGCGGGAGTGCGCAGCCTGCCGCGCTCTCAGAATGGCCCTTGACCTACCGTAGGCTGCACCCAGGGTGATTCTGGCCAGCCAGCCCGCCTCAGGATATGCTTAGGCCGGTTGCGGGGAGCATTTTCCTTGCGCGTACTGGTGGTCGAAGACGAGCGCCGGCTGGCGGCCAACGTGGCGCGCGGTCTGCGCGAGAATGCCGATTACGCCGTCGATGTCGCGCACGACGGCGAAGACGGCCTGTTCATGGCGGAAGCCAACTCCTATGACCTCATCATCCTGGATCTCATGATCCCGACCCTCCCGGGGTTGGAGGTGGTGCGGCGGCTGCGTTCCGCTGGCCAGCACACCCCGGTGCTGGTGCTGACCGCGCGCGACGAGAAAGAATGGGTGGTGAAGCTGCTGAACGCCGGCGCCGACGATTACGTCACCAAGCCCTTTGACCTGGGGGAACTGATTGCGCGCGCCAAGGCGCTGATTCGCCGTGGCAAGGGACACGCCGCGCCGGTGTTGCGGGTTGCCGACCTGGAGCTGAACACGGTGGACCGCACGGTGCGCCGCGCCGGCCGCAGGGTCACGCTCACCGCCATGGAATTCCGGGTGCTGGAATATCTGGCGCATCGGCCGCGCGCCGTGGTTTCCAAGGCCGAGCTGCTCGAGCATCTCTACGACTACAACTGGGAGAAGTTCAGCAACGTGATCGAAGTCTACATTTCCGGACTGCGGCGCAAGCTGGAGAACGGCGCGGCGCGCCCGCTGATTCACACGCTGCGAGGCCAGGGATACATCCTGCGCGATTGATGGCAGCCTACTCGCTCAAAACCCGGGTGATCGCGGCGGTAGTCGCATCGCAGTTGCTGCTGGCGGCGGCGCTGGTGGTGGTGGGTGTCTCCTACACCAGGCGGCGCCTGGAGAGCGGGCTCGATGCCACCCTGCACGGGCGCGCGATGACGGCGGCCGCGCTGGTCCGCTACGAAGAGGACAACACCTCCAAGCTGCTCTTTGACCGCAGCCTGCTGCCTCCGCCGCTCGATCCCCGCCATCCTGACCTCTACCGGGTGGCGCTGAACGGAGCCGGCGTGCTGGCGCAATCGCCGGAGTGGCCGTCGGGGTTGCAAGCTCCCGAGTCGAAATCGCACTGGGACTTCGTGCTGGCGGGCGTGCCCTATCGCGCCATATGGCTGCGTGACGCGCCCATCCTCGATCGCGAAGGTCCGCCCCCGCAGCCGGAGCCCACGCTCTCCATCATTTACGCGGTTCCCGCCGAGCAGATGCGCAGCGAAGTGGCGGGCGCGGCCGCGTATCTGGCCATCGCCGGCCTGGCCGCGCTGTCGGTGACGGTGCTGCTGGCGTTGTGGGGCGTGCGTCGCGGCCTGTTGCCGCTGGAGCGACTGGCGGCCAGCGCCGCCTGCGTGTCGACCCGCAACTGGGAGCTTCCGGAGAAGGCCTCGGAGCAGCCGCAGGAGTTGGTCCCGCTCACCCAGGCAATGAAGACCATGCTCGAAGGACTCAAGCAGGCCTTTACGCAGCAGCGCGAGTTTCTCGGCAATGCCGCACACGAACTGAAGACGCCGGTGGCCACGCTGAAATCCACCTTGCAGTCCATCCTGCAAAAACCGCGCGCCGCCGAGGAATACCGCGCCGGCATGGAGCAGGCGCTGGAAGACCTGGCGCGCCTGGAGAAGCTGCTGCAGTGGATGTTGCGCCTGGCGCGCGCCGAACAGTGGGCGGCGGGGGCGCTGCGGCGCGAACTCGAGCCCGTCAATGTGGCCGATACCTGCCACGAGGCGATCGCGCGCCTGAACGGGCTGGCGCAATCGCGCGATGTGGGCGTGCGCTTCTCCGGGGGCGAGCCGGCGTGGCTGAGCGCCGATCCCGAAGACCTGCAACTCATCTGGGCCAACTTGCTGGAGAACGCGGTCCGCTACAGCCCGCAGCACGGGCAGGTCATGGTGACGGTGGAGCGGATGAACGGCCGCGCGCGCGTAACCGTCGCCGACCAGGGCGCCGGCATCCCCGAGCCGGATCTGGCGCACATCTTCGAGCGCTTCTACCGCGGGGACGACTCGCGCGGGCGCGATACCGGCGGGTTTGGCCTCGGTCTCGCCATTGCCAAGGCCCTGGCCGAAGCCTATGGCGGCAGCATCAGCGCATCCAGCCAGATCGGCCAAGGCACGCGCTTGGTGGTCGATTTGCCGCTCGCGTAGGCCGATTTCACCCACGCCGATAGCTCGCTCGCTCCGCTCGGGATTTCGCCAGACGGCAGTGAGTCGGTCGCCGGTTAGCCCGCACTCGACCGCAATCGGCGGCAAGCGCCATAGAGTTCCCAAGTTCCCAGAAGCCGACTTCGGGACAGCTTCACGCGCGCATCGGGGCCAGGGTCGTTTGGCTGCGAGCGATGGGCCCGGTGAAGACGGATCGGGGCGGATAGTTTCCAGTTGGCCCGTGATCCGGGCAGAACCGGCAGACTGAACAGGCAGGCGATGCGCTGCGGGGCGTGTTCTGAATCCGGAACGCGCCGGAGACGTGATCTTCGCTCCGCGTCCCCCTGCCCGCTTTGTTTTCCGATAGATGCGCGTTCCTGTTCCAAAATCAGAACACACGCTCCAACACGCTTGACAGGAACTGGAGCGGGAAGTAGAAGTGCGCGATCGGTTTCCTCGACCCTCATACTGGATTGTTTCTGAAACTCGTAGAGTGCGGCGGCTGTGGGTACCAGGCTTCGCCGACGGACAGTCGCGGACGCCGCGCGAGGTCAGGAGCAGAGAAGCGGGCGTTGTGTATGATAAACACGATTTCCGATTGGCAATCTGTGCCCTAGTAGCTTTGACGGTGACCTCACGCCCCAGTTTTCTCGCGGATCGGTCGTATACAGGCGGACCTGGTGCCAATAATCATCCTAACTGAGGAGCACGAATGCGAAATGCAGTTGCCTTCGCCAATAATGACATCCTGACCATTGCCTGGAGCTACGGAAAGCGTCCCGACGGCTGTATGGGTTTCGCTCTGTACCGTATCGATGCCAAGGGCCAAGAGACGGTGCTGCCCAGCCATGCGGTCTTCAAAGGCGAGACGATTCAGCCGGGACAGACGACGGCGGAGTTTCCGATCCAGAAGTTTTACTGGAAGGATCCGTACGCAAGGTCCACTGGCGAAAAGACCGGAAGCATGACATTTCGTTACAAGATCGTCCCGCTCGAGGGCAAGCCGGGGGCGCTGACGCCGATGAAGTCGCTGCCGATCCTGACGACCAATGAGGTAGAGCTGACGCCGGTTTGCTCGCCGTCGCTCTCGGCCGTGTTTAACCGCGGCATCATCTCCACGCAGCATGTGACGAACGCGCTGAGGGGCGATATCGATCCCAACAGCTTCAAGAACACGATCGCTAAACCGGGTAACCAACTGCGTATGGACCTGGCCGGGGAAATGATCGCGACGCTGACGGATTTTTTGGGACGCGCAAAGGAAAGTGGCACAATCTACGCCGCGCTGTACGAACTGACGGATGTGGAGCTGATCCAAGGGCTGGTGGATGTGGGCGACAGGCTGAATATTGTCCTGGCGGACATCGTCGCGGTCAAACCGAAAAAGGGAGGCACAACGGCACCGCCGGAGAACGACGCTGCGTGGGGCAAGATACACCCCTTGACCCAGAGGACTTCCTTTTATCGCCAGCCGCCGAGCGGGCATATTGTACATAACAAGTTCTTGATCTATGCGGACCAGAGCGGACCGCAGGCCGTTCTCGCTGGGTCGACCAACTGGACGGACACGGGTCTATGCGCACAGACGAACAACGCCATCATCATCGAAGATGCGAACGTCGCCGCGCGCTACCTGGCCTACTGGAACAAGCTGAAGGCGGATCAAATAGCCCATGCGGCAGATCCCAAGGTCTTCCAGGCTGCGCCGCTGCGTAGCTTCAATGCGACAGGAAAGCAGCTCACTCTGGACAAAGGTAGTGCAGACGACCCGCAGAGCACGCTGATGAGCTACTTCTCGCCCAACACGCCCAAGGCGCGTTCGAAAAAGAAGACCGGCGAGGTGATGCCGGTCGACATGAAGGATCTGTCTAATCGGGTGAACGCAGCGAAGCACGCCGTTCTGTTCCTGGCGTTCATTCCGGGGACGCCGAGTATTACGGAGTTCGCAGCGGCCGCGCAGAAGGCGAACAAGGATTTGTTTGTGCGTGGCTGTGTAACCTCTCCAGATGCGGCCGGCAATTTCTACTACGACCTGAAAGGCACGTCGCCGCCAAAGCCGCAGCCCGTCCCCAAAGGGCAGAAAAAGCCGAAGAAGGCGCCGGCCCCGGAAGACCCGCGGGTTCTCGCCGCTACCGCTTTGGACAAGAATTCCATACCGCCGGGATGGAATCCCGAATTGCTCAAGGCTGGATTCGCCATCATCCACGACAAGATCGTGGTGATCGATCCGTTTGACGACGACAACTGCACGGTGGTGACCGGAAGCCACAACCTCGGCTACCAGGCCTCGTATAACAACGACGAGAATCTGGTGATGATCCAAGGCAACAAGAAGCTCGCGATGGCGTACGCGACCCACGTTCTGGATGTGTACGACCACTTCGCCTGGCGCTGGTCCGTGAAGCAGGGCGAGAAGAGCTATGACGCCACCCTGAAGTCGACTCCGGATGAGTGGCTGGGTTGGTACTTCGACGCGAATGGCAATGTCAAGACAGCGCAACTGAAGTTCTGGATGCAGGCGACTGTGTAGAAGGCCATACCCCATTAAGCCAAAGGCGACAATCAGGTCGACTGGAAGCTCTTCGCAATTATCCACTTGCGAGTGAAAGAGAAATATCCGACACCGATAGAATAGAAAAGAACGGCTTGCAAATCGAGAAAGAGTCTCAGCGGGCCTTTTCCTCTCCCCATTGCGACCAAATACGGAGGAATAAATGAGCACCACTTGGTCTGAGCAAGCAATCATGATGACGCTTTCTGCCATCGCCTATCAAAGCGATATCGCAGGACAGCTCAAGAAGAAAAACTATGCCACCGCTGGCGACTGGTCGCTGGCGTGGGGCCCCATCCAGGACAGCTACGGCAACCTGGCTTATGTGGCCGTGAGCGCTTCCACCGGCAACTACGCTCTGGTGATCCGCGGCAGTTTGACCACTTTCACTTGGGCCGCCTTGGAGAACTGGTTTTACGACTTGGACGTAGTGCTCCAGTCCTCGTGGCCTTACTCGTGCAGCTCGCCGGGCGCAATGCCGCTGGCAGCGCCGGGCGGGAATGCTCCGGGCGCCACCGTCAGCGTCACCGGCCTGCGCGTTCCCAAGGACGCCAGGAAGGCCTACGAGAAAGCCCAGCACGCCCTCCAGAAACGCGAACTGGTGGAAGCGCAGGCGGAGCTGGAGCAGGCCGTCCACCTGTATCCGCAGTATGCCGCGGCCTGGACCGACCTGGGCTGGTTGTACGCGCAGCAGAACCGCCTCGATCCGGCGCGCCACGCCTTCGCCCAGGCTCGCTCCGCCGACCAGAACTTTGTGCCGGCGTATCTCGGCTTGGCCGCGGTGGCCATGCGCGAATCCAAGTGGCCGGAGGTGGTGGAACTCAGCGCCCGCGCCGCCCGCCTCGATGGCGCGGATTTTCCCGCGGCCTTCTATTACCACTCGCTCGGCAATTTCCAGCTCGGCAAGCTGGACAACGCCGAAGGCAGCGCCCGCAAGGCCGAGGGCCTCGATCCCCACCACGCCTGGCCGCAGGCCAGCCTGCTGCTGGGAGTGATCCTGGCGCAAAAGCAGGACTACAGCGGCGGCGCCGAAGAGTTCAAGTCTTACTTGAAGTCCGCCCCCAAGGCGGCCAACGCCGACAAGGTGCGCCACCAGTTGGCGGAGTTGGAGAAACTCACCGCGTCGGAATCCAAAGCTGCAGCAGCGCCCCCGTCGAAATAGGCGCTGCACGAGAACATCCCCGCGCAATTTTTTACTACTTGTACGCTCCTGCTCCAACCAGCCCATCGTAGCCCGGGATCCTGGCTATGTAGGCTCGCTTGGCTTCCATCTTGTTGGTCTGGGGATGGGGCCATTGATATTCGATCCAGCCACTGCCCTTGGTCTTGGCGAGATCCACAAAATTCTTGATCAGTGGCTGGCCGTCGGCGGATTTGAAGTCGATCAGGTTCTTGCCGATCATCGGCTTATTAGCGCCCTGGCAGGTGCAGGTGCCCTGCAGGTCGTAGCAGAAAACGTAGATGTCCTTCTTGTGCCATTTTCCGCCGGCGGTACTGAAGTCCTCGAAGGCCTGCGCCGGCCCTACCTGCTTGATGTGAGCCAACGCCTCTTCGACCATCTGCTTGGCGTCGGCGGGAGTGCCGCGTTCCTGGGCGCATGCGGCCCCAGTCATGGCGATCACAAAGGAAACTGCAAACAACCATCTCACGGCCTGCTTCATGGGAACTCCTCTCCTGGATAGAACTCTGTGTGTTGCTGCTTGCCGTCCCGCCCCTCACCGAGCGTAGGTGGCCGCGGCCAGGAGGGAAGGTCGGGCTCACGCATCGCTACCTGTAGGCGCCTGCGCCCACAAGTCCGTCGTAGCCCGGGATCTTGGCCACATAGGTGCGCTTGGCTTCCATTTTGCCGGTCTGGGGATGCGGCCATTGATATTCGACCCAGCCGCTGCCCTTGGTCTTGGCGAGATCCACAAGATTCTTGATCAAGGGCTGGCCGTCGGCGGACTTGAAGTCGATCAGATTCTTGCCCACCATCGCCTTGTTGGCGCCACTGCAGGTCATGGTGCCATCAAGGTCGATGCACAAAAGATAGATATCCTTCTTATGCCATTTTCCGCCGGGCACCATAAAGTCCTGGAATGCCTGGGTGGGGCCCACCTGCTTGATGTGAACCAACGCCTCTTCGACCATCTGCTTGGCGTCGGCGGGAGCGCCGCGTTCCTGGGCGCGCGCGGCCCCAGCCATTGCGATCACAAGGGAAACTGCAAGCAACCATCTCACGACCTGCTTCATGGGACTCCTCTCCTGAGTAGAACCTGCCTCTGCTGATTTACCTCGCGTCTCTTACGTGGCAAAGCGTGCGACCGCGGACTCCAGCGAATGCGCCAGCGATTCCAGCCCTTTGGCCGCTTCCAGCGTCTGCCCGACGACCGCCGAATTGTCCTGCGCCATTTTCGCGATCTCCTCGATATGCCGGGCGACCGCGGCGCTGCCTTTGCTTTGCTCATTCACGCTGACGGTTATATCGGTAACTCCGGTGGAGGCTTCCAGCACCGATTGGCGAGCTTTGCCCAGGATCGTGTCCAGTTCCGTGGCAAGCTGCCGGCAGGAGAGCAACGATTGCGCGCCATGGCGCAGCGACTCTTCCACGGCGATGGACTGCTGGCCAATACTGCCGGTTACCCCTTCGATTTCTTCGGCGGCGCGGGCGGAGAGTTCGGCCAGCTTGCGCACCTCGTCGGCCACCACCGCGAATCCGCGGCCTTGTTCGCCGGCGCGCGCGGCTTCAATAGCGGCATTGAGGGCCAGCAGATTGGTCTGGTCGGCCAGGTCCTTCACCTGTTGCGTCATGGTGGTAATAGAGGTGGCGCTCTTCATGAATTCGGTGACCGAGGTAGTGACGCTGCCGAAAGAGCTGCCTACCTCCTCGATGGCCACACCCAATTGGCTTACGCTCTGGCCGCCATGCTCGGTGTTTTCCAGACTCAGTTTGGAGGTCTGTTGCAAGTGAGCGGCGTTATCCGCGATGGCGGTGGCGGTCGCGGTCATCTGCTGCACCGCGGTGGCCACCGTGGAGGCCGCGTCGGATTGGCGGGTGGAAGCCTCCGCCACCGAACTGGAAGCTTCCGAAAGCTGGCCCGCGGCCGCGCTCATGTCGTGGATGCCGGTGTTCACGGAGTGCACCAGTTCGTGCACCGAGCTGATGAAGCCATTGATCTTGACGGCGGTTTGCGCCACCTCATCGGAGCCTTCCACTTCCACCCGCTGCCGCAGATCGCCCTGGCTCAGTTCCACGGCCGCGCGCCGTATGGATTCCACCGAGCCTACGATGCTTGCACCCACGCCCAGGGCAACCGCCACCGACAACACCACCGACACCAGCAGCGCGGCGAGAACGCTGAAGGCCACCCGGTTGGTTACCCCCTCGGCGGCGCGATAGGCGGCCTCGGTGTCCCGATCTTCGAGTTCGCGCAGGGTCTTGAGCTGGATCGCCAGTTGGTCGTAGCGGGCTTGCGCTTTGGACATGTAGGAGGTTCCCATGGCTACTTGGACGGTCGCCATTTCAATCATTTCGCCGATGACCTTCTGGTAATCGGCGACCCCCTGAGCTGCGGCCTCGAAAGCGGCTTTCTCCTCCGGTTGCACTCCGGGAGCATTAGCCGCCGTCTGCAATCGCTGTGTGGACATCTCCAAATCGCTCTTCAGCTGCCGGGAAACCGCCTCGACCTTGTCGGCGGGGAAGTTGGCCTGCATCATGGAAAGCAACTTGTAAGCGTTGGCTTGGGCGGCGGCCATGGAACTGTCAGTGTCGGCGGCGACCTTGATACCGGGGATCCGCTCCTGGTAGATCGACTGCAGCCATTCCTGCTGCCGCCGGATTCCGACATAGGCCGTGATCGAAGAAACCACCATCAGGGCGGCCGCCAACAGCGGCGCCAGAAGCAGCTTCTTGCGCATCGAAAGTCTGGTCAGCACCCTCAAGTTCATAGGCGGCTCGAATGCGGCCAACTGCGATTTGTGTCTACAGATAGATTCCTGTAGAGACGCAGGCTGCTGCGTCTCTAGTTCCACGGCACCGACTCATATCTGGGGACTAAAGCGCCTCAACCGCTTCCTGCTCGACGGCGGCGATCTGGCCGTGTTCGGCGTCGGTGATCAGGGGATTGAGGTCGATCAGGATCAGCAAGCGTTCGTCGATCTTGCCGATCCCCTGGACATATTCGCGATCCACCTGGCCCAGCTTGGGCGCCGGTTCCACGGTGTCCGCCGAAATGCGCAGGACTTCGGAAACCTCGTCCACCACAAAGCCCAGCACCCGGCCGTTGACCTCGGCCACTACGATCCGTGTGCGCTTGTCGGCCTCGCCCGTCGCGATCCCCATGCGGCGGCGCAGGCCGATCACCGGGATCACCTTCCCCCGCAGATTGATGACCCCGTCGACGAAGTCCGGCATGTTGGGAACGCGGGTGAGTTCGCGCAGCCGTATGATCTCCTGCACCTTCAGGATCTCCAGCCCGAATTCTTCGTTGCCGACTTTGAAGCTGACCAGTTGCAGGACGTTGCCGCCCGCGCCGCTCTTGCCTTGTGTTGCTTGCCCGAGTTCTGGCATGACTTGCCTCCGTATGCTCATGGATGGTTTCTGCTTCTTTAGTCTCCGTTCCGGTCATGCCCGGCATGTTGCAGGGCGTGCTGTACCGGCGGACGCGGAGCCAGGGCCAGCGCCGTCCGGACGCGGCCCGGATCGGCGGACGCCTGCCGTGGCGAACGATAGCCGGAGGCGGACCCGGTTGCGCCGCTCCCCAGCTTGAACCGCGACACCAGGTTCTGCAGTTCCAGCGCCAGGCCGGACAACTGCTCGCAGGCCTGGGCCGATTGCTGCGCGCCTTCCGCCGACTCCGCCACCAGCTTGTTGATCTGATCCATGTTGGCGTTGACCTGCTCGGTGGCCGAGGACTGCTCGGTGGCCGCGGTAGCGATGTGGGTCACCATCTCCCCCACGTGCTCGGCCTGCCCGATGATCTGCTTCAGCGAGCCGCCCGCTTTGGCGGTAACTTCCACGCCCTTTTCCACCTGTTGCGTGCCGGACTGCATTTTTTCGACCGCGCCGCGCGTCTCCGTCTGCACGCTCTGGATCATTTCCGCGATTTCCTTGGTGGCCTTGGTGGTGCGTTCCGCCAGCTTGCGTACTTCATCGGCCACCACGGCAAAGCCGCGCCCCTGGTCGCCGGCGCGGGCGGCTTCGATGGCGGCGTTCAAGGCCAGCAGGTTGGTCTGGTCGGCGATGTCGTCGATCACCCCCACGATCTTGCCGATCTGGTCGGACCGGTTGCCCAGTTCCTGCACGCTCTTGGCGGTCTCTCGCACCGACTCCGCGATGGAGCGCATGAGAGTGAGGGTATCGTCTACGATCGCGCCGCCTTCCCGCGCGGTTTCGGAAGCCTTGTGCGCGGATTCGGATGCCTTGTTGCAGTTCTCCGAAACCTCATGCACGGTGGAGGACATCTCCTGCATCGCGGTGGCGATCTGGTGTACCTGGTCCTTCTGCGTCTCCGAGCCGTTGGCCGTCTGGGTGGCGCTGGCCGAGATCTCCTCGCTGGCGCTGGCCACGTGCTCGGCGGTGCCGGCGATCGACTGCATGATGGAACGCAGGTTGTTCTTCATGGAGTTGAGCGCCGAGGCGGCCTGCCCCAGTTCATCCTGGGACGTGACCTCCATGTCTTCGATCGCCAGATTGTTGGCGGCAACTTCCTGGATCACCGCGACCATGCCCGAAATGGCTCCCACGATAGACCGCGCGATCAGGAGGGCGACCACCACACCCACTGCCAAGCCCACACAAACGAGAGCCAGAATCAACGTTTTGGTGCGGGCGTCGGAGGCAGTCTGTTGATCAACAGCCTCGGTTTTGAGCTTCTCGTACCAATCGGCGAGATCCGCGGTGGCCTTCCTGAGATCTGTACGCACCTGTTGCGCATCCGAACCGTAAAACCCATCTAATGCTTCTTTGGTCTTGCCGGCGCGGTGCAGTTCGATGACGCGATCTACGAGCCCGACATAGACCGCATGCGTCCGCTCAATATCTCCGGAGAGCTTTCTGCCTTGCTCTGTCGACAGAAGCCGTTTCAGGGCATCCATTTTTTCTTGCGCTTCGGCTCTGGCCGCAGTGAGGCTTTTCACGTCGCCGGTAAGAAGCGCATCGCGGCCCCCGACCTTTTCTTTTTCGATGGCCACTTGGATTTCCAGGGTGAGGTCCTTCTTGGTTGAATTAGCCTGCACATTGTGTGATACCGATTCGGTATTGACGGCGGACATGTAACCGATGCCGCCCAAGAGCGCTACGATCGTCAGCACCACGCCAAAACCCACACCCAGCTTCATCTTGAGACTCAGCTTGTTCATGACTGCTCATCTCCTTGCCTGTGTTTTCGACACTTAGGCGCTCGGCCTCAAAGGCCGCATCCTTGTGTGCCAGATAGCGTGCGTCGCGCCACAACATCCGAAATTAAGTATGAAGGGCCGAAGCTGGCCCCCATCTTCGCGGAGCAGTACCTAGATCTGACGCTAAAAACGACGTAGTGTGTCGCAGCGGGCCGTCCCACATCGGACCAGTTCCGTCTTTGGATTGTCGCGGTCTTCTGCGGGGTTCCCGCTTGGCCTGGCGCGGTGCGGAGGCTCCAACGCAAACTGTGCAACCCGTTCGCTCACAAACTTCAAATAGATTTCGATTCGGCTGCGAAATCACGTACGCAACTGGGAGGGGCATCCAGCGAAGCGGGACCAGCCCTGCCTCGCCTTGAGTGCCGCCTACCTCGGCAGTTGGACGCGGACGATTTCAACCGAGCAAGCAGCTTCACGCGCAACTGCTTCCGACACGCTCCCCGTGAGAAATCGATCCAGTCCGCGACGGTTGTGAGAACCCAGCACGATGAGATCGGGCTTCCATTTTGTTGCGGAGCTGAGAATCGCGAGCCTGGGATCGCCGTCCACCACGGCCGTGCTGACCTGGAAACCGTTGTCTCGCAGCAAAGCCGCCACTCGCTGCACCAGTGCGACCGCCTTATCACGTGCCCTCTTAGTGAGCGATAGAAACTGGGACGCGTAGGTGTTGCCGCGAGCGAAACTGAAGCAGGCAGGCACAGCGCGGCACCATTCCAGGACGTGGAGCACGTGCAGCTCAGTGTCCTCTGCCCGAAACTGCCGGATGACAGCCTGAGCGGCTGCTTCGGAAAACTCGGAATCGTCAATGGCTAATAGGATTCTCAAGCCTGCGATCACCGCCCAGCAGAGCGCGGCCTCCACGTTAATTACCATCGGCCTGTTGGCGAGAAATCTTTAGCTCAAAGGCTCACGTCAAGAGAATAAGCGCTCGTCACCGCGTGACCGTGATCGGCGGTACGTGCCAACACATGGCGCAGACAAGCCTCGTGCAGCTTGGCCGAACCAATCAGGCGGAAGATGGTTGTCTCGCTCTGCTACCGGGAACCACCATCGCCCGTAAATCAATCCGCGACTGAATACGCTCTCCACTGGCCGCAACCAAGATTGCTCATGGGACAAATTGGCAATTCGTGATGACCAATTTACTCATGGGAAAAATTGGCGATTCGTGATGACCAACGTAAGTAATGCCTGCCAGCGGCGCAGCCGATTAGTCCTTACGGAGCGGCGCGGTGACTTGAAGCCTCTCCGACAAGGAGAGCTTCAGCCATGGATCGTCAGTCAAACTCTACCATTCGCCTTTTTGTGCTCTGTCTGGCCTTGTTGTTGCCTTTACCCGGTTGGGCGGACACTGCAGATGCAGCCGCAGATGCGACCGCAGACGCAGCCGCCCCCATAACCCCCGCCGTCACAAACCCCACGGTGGCGAAGGAACCTAACTTCCTTTTGCAGCGTATTAAGTTCCTCTCCGCCGATGGTTTCACGCGTTTTCGCTACATGGACAAGGCGGAAAAGAAGGTAACAGACCGCGATCTGCAATATAAGATCAGCACCCGCGTGCAGGTCGACCTGGTGGGCGACGGGACCACCTACATCCAGGGGCGGGGGGAGTCGGGGCGGAGTTTCACCTCCAGCTTCGACTATTCCAGCATTGGCATGAACAAAGGCTACTGGTCCTTCAATCTCAAATCACTGTTCGTGGGCCAGAAGATCGGCAACCACCTGGAAGCGCAGGCGGGCGGGATTGAATACGATTGGGGGGCCGGCACGGAAGCCACTTACGCCGACTACGACGGATGGCTGGAGGGATATCGGCTGCGTTACTCGGGAGAGGGTAAGGGTTGGATGCCGAATAGGATCGGCGTCACCGTCGGATATGTCGGCGATTTTACCCGGCCTAACGTGTTTGCCCGTTTCGACCGCATGACCGACGAGAATTACATCCAGGTTCTCGCCTACAAGAAATTGGGGACTCGAGACGTATCCGCCGAATTCGATTCTATCGAAAGCGTTCGCTATACGCGTGCCGCGCTGCGTTGGCAGAAGCTTCCCTTGGTCGTGGCGGATGAGTTCTCGGTCGAGGCCATCGGTCGCGTCTCCGATACCGACCGTCTTGGGTGGTCCAGCAGCCTGTTCAAGACGATCGATCACAAGGGGCGTGTGCGTCCTGGGGTGTTCTACAGCGACATTTCGCGGAGCATGTTTCTGCTGGGGAAGACGACCATCTTCCAAAACGGCGACGCCTATTGCCAGGGCAAGCGCATCGGCCCGAGCTTACGCCTCATGCCGTTCCAGAATTTCGAGGTGACCCTGTTCGGTTC
>Ga0209517_10005628_pt1 | contig 15891 bp, 11 predicted proteins | sample PeaSoiMetSII2010_FD_187695 | JGI IMG/M metagenome (GOLD analysis project Ga0209517, IMG submission 187695) | Peat soil microbial communities from Weissenstadt, Germany - SII-2010 (SPAdes) (version 2) | ecosystem: Environmental > Terrestrial > Soil > Wetlands > Peat | place: Germany... | reverse complement strand
TGCAGCAACAGCATGTGGTTCCGAAGAAGTGGATGGGCGCACGCTTGGGGATGACTGTCGCCTCTCTTGACCTGCTGCTGGCACATCTTCAAGATATTGGCCTTCGACCGCAGCGTTATATCATCTATCCCCAACTCATTTCCGAGGCACTTTCGGAAGATATTGTGCCTAACTTGCGGGGTCTTCGGTTTCGGACTTTTTCGGACCACAATTCGTTCTGCGAGCGGCTCCATGCGGAACTCGCACCCATCCTTGGTGCTCAGGTCGAGCGCTTGTTCTGTGCCACCGCCGACCGGCTTCGAGATCTCCGGCAGTTTGCGAACAACTTCGACTGCATCACGCTGGCCCCCGTGAGTGGCAAGCACCAAATGTGGCTGGACTTCCAAAAACCGCTGAGCCTCGGCCCCGACCGTTGCTCAAAACTTTTTTATGCTGAGAACCACCATGCCCTGCGCCCGTACCGGGCTGGGAGTCAGGAGCCTGATGATCTGGAAATGTACCAGCAGTTCCTGAATGATCATCGAGTTTATAGCCTTTCTCTCGGCTCCGTGGGCGCGGTCTGATGCGGGTTCTGACTGACGATGAGCGGATCGCACAGGACCAGGGCGATCTCCGACCAGCGCTCGAACCGATGGAATGCCAGCCCCTCCTTGCTCAAGACATGCGCCAGGTCTCCCCGCGCGAAGCGCAGTCCGGAGGAGACCAACCGGGCGGCGTCGACATCGGGGAATCCATCCCCGGCGAACGCCACCCGCCGGCCGCTCGCGATGCCTTCGCGGACGACCGCGGCCTTGTCGACACCCAGACTTGGGGAAAAGCAGGGACTGCCCCGGGGTAACTCCATGAGCAGGCCCCGACCCTCCTCGAACCGCCCGGGATTGGACCAGACAGGCAGAGTGACGCCCGCTTCATCGAGCAGGAGGCGAATGTACCAGTCGCAGCCTGCCGAGGTCACGACCACGTCCCAGCCCGACCGCCTGAGATGGTTCAAGGTCCGGGGAAGATCCGGATCCAGCTCCATCCGGTCCACGACCGCCCTGACCGTGGCAAGATCGGCCCGGATCGAGGCGAAGATGGCCCGCAGAGCCTCGAAATGAGTCAACTGCCCCGCACGGTACTGCGCCCAGTAGTCGGGCATGTCCGGCGGCAGCAACGAGCGGGCCGCCAGCATGTAGAAATCCTGACGCGTCATCGTGCCATCAAAGTCGGTGACCAGCAGGGAATGATGTTCGGCAGGCTCGCTGGAAATCATCTGTCCTGTCTCACTCGCAGTGTCTACGCGTACGGGTCGTGCTTGGGGCAGTTGGCACGGAGCAGGCTGCCGGGACGATGCCGATCCGTTGACTTGACCTTCTACCCACGACAATCCATAATAATAAGACTTAAGTTTTTTCCGGGGTCTTTTCTCGAGCGAGGCTCGGGCGTGAACTTGCGGCCGTCAATACAGACTGGCGTGCGGCTGTTGTGGGTCACGATGCTGATCCCGGGATTGTTCCGCGTCCCCCTACCCCAGGCCGATTTCCACAACATCCGGCACCATCACGGGGTCGGGGAAGTCTGTCCACACCACGATCACCTGCTGCGCTGGCACCCCACGGCCAGCCAGGACGACGATATCGCCGTCGTGCACTGGCACTGGATCATACCTCGGACCGGCGAGGCCAGCGACAACTCGGGCAGCGGGGACGACGAGCCCGGCGCCCCCCCTCGTCCGCTCCTTCATGCTTATCATCTCGACTGTCTCGAGCCGGACTGGACGGGAGACCCGGTGATCGGCCCCGACCACCGGGGCCGGCTACTGCAAGACACCTGTTCAAGCCAGTCGACTCTTCACCTGGCACATGACTCCCACCTGCTCGGACTGGCAGCATCCCGTGCCTGGGGTGGGCCAGGCTTCGAGTCGGGCACGCCAGGAAAACCGCGCGCCGGACTTTTGGGTCTCTTACAGCGGTGGAATTGCTGAGCGGTTTCCAGCGCTTTCTCAAGCGCGCGAGCACGTCCCCGGTCCATCCGGACGACCTCTCACCTCAGCGACGGGCGTGCTCTGCTGAAGCAAACCGGGAATGATCCTCCGTGGCCGACGGACATGGCGCTCCAGCATGCGTTCGAGTTGACTTCGCGCATTTCGTCCCCGCCGGAGCCGCGATTCCTCGTCTTGATTCCACCAAGCGGGCTGAAGAACCAGATAATTGCCCGGAGACCTGGATCATGTCGCTCACGCTCACCAAACGCCCGACTTACCTTACCAGAATCAAGCGGTTTTTCCCCTGGCTGGGAATGGGTTTGTGCCTTGCGGTGCTGGGTTGCCACCTGGCTCTCGATCTGGCCGGCCGCAAGTCCGCGGCCGGCGCGGCTCTGGCGTCTCTCCAGACGCCGGCAGCAGGGTCTCGAGAGACCGCGCCAGCGAACCCGCCGACCACCGTCGTGCTGAGTGCAGCGAAGCTCAAGGCCGCCAAGCTGACAACGGCACAGGCCCGCTATGACCAGTTGTCGACCGAGCTCGCGGTCCCCGGCCGGATCGAGGTCAACGCGGATCGCCGGATCGAGATCCGGCCCCGCGCCGCTGGTGTGGTGCGCGAGGTCCATGCCCTGCTCGGTCAGAACGTCAAGCGTGGTGACCCACTCGTCACCTTGGATAGTCCCGACGTGGGAACGGCCAGGCTCAACCTCCGGGCCAAGCAGCGCGAATTGAACACCGCGCGGATCGAGGCGGACTGGAAATCCGAGGTCGCGGCCACGGTCGTGCTCTTGATTCCCGAGATCCGCAATGGAACGGACCCCGCCGCGATCGAGAAGGAATTCGCCGACAAGCCGCTGGGCTCGTATCGCGGTTCGCTCTTGCAGGCTTACGCCGAGTACGACATCGCGGCCCACGAGGAGGAGAAGACCGCCGGCCTGCGGCGTCAGGAGGTCATCGGTGAGCATCCCGCCGTGGTGGCCCTGCACACTCGCCAGGGACTACAGGCCAAGCTCTATGCCACGATCGAGCAGGCCAAGTTCGACGCTGCCCAGGGAAAGCGGCTGGCCGACCAGCAGGTGCGCAGGGCCGAGTCCGATGTCATCGACGCGGCCCAGCGGCTGCGCATCCTGGGTGTATCCGAAGACATCCGCGAGCTCCTCGACCATGCCGATAAGGCGGACACTCTGGCCGTCGATGAGGACGTGACGCTCTACCGGATCAACTCTCCATTCGACGGCACGATCATCAAGAAGGACGCGGTGGCCAGCCAGAAGGCCGAGCTCAACGACGCGCTCTTCACCGTGGCCGACCTGAACACGGTCTGGGTGACCGCCAACATCGCCGAGTCGGATGTCGCCAGCGTGCCCAAGATCAAGGGAGGCGCGATCAGGCTCTCGGCCACCGCGTACGGCGACCGCTTGTTTCCGGCCCAGCTTCTCTCCGTCGGCGCGATGGTTGACCCCCAGACCCGGACGGTGCCGCTGCTGGCCCAGACCAACAACCACGACGGCCTGCTCAAGCCGGGCTTGTTTGTACGCATCCTCCTGGACAGCCCGGCCACGGAGCAGGCCCTGACGGTTCCCCATGCCGGCGTGGTCGAGATCGAGGGCAAGAGCGGGGTCTTTGTTCCCGCCAAGACCGGCGGTACGGCCGCGGCGGACCAGCACGCGTTCACGTTCTTGCCCATCGAGACTGGCCGCGACGCCGGCGACCGCGTCGTCGTCAAGTCGGGATTGAAGGAGGGCGATGTCGTGGTCGCCAGCGGCGCCTACCAGCTCAAGTCGGAGCTCATCCTTCAGAACCAGACCGAGGAAGATTGAGCCCGTGTGGGGAATGCGGAATTCCCCATTCCGTTGGAAGGCCAGCCATGCTCAACGCCATCATCGAATCGTCGCTGAACAACCGCTTTCTGGTGCTGATGGTGACGTTTTTCATCGCCGGCCTGGGCGTCTATTCGGCGGTGAACCTGCCGATTGACGCCGTGCCGGATCTCACCAACGTGCAGGTCCAGGTGATCACGGAGGCCCCGGCACTCTCACCGCTGGAAGTCGAATCTCTGCTCTCGTTTCCAGTGGAGGGGGCGATGAGCGGCCTGCCCAACGTGGAACAGATCCGGTCGATCTCCAAGTTCGGGATCTCGGTGGTCACCATCGTCTTCCAGGAGGGAACCGATATCTACCGGGCGCGGCAACTGGTCGGAGAACGTCTCTCCCGTGCCGCCGAAGCCATTCCCCCCGGTTATGGCACGCCCACGCTGGGTCCGATCGCCACTGCGCTGGGCGAGGTCTACCAGTTCCAGGTCAAGGCCGCCGCGAACTCGGGAATCAGCCCCATGGAGTTGCGCACTTTGCTCGACTGGTACATCGCCTACCAGCTTCGCAAGGTGCCCGGCGTGACCGAGATCAACGCGCACGGCGGCGAGCTCAAGACCTATCAGGTGGAAGTTGATCCCGACCAGCTAGGAACGCTTCGGTTATCGATGACCGACGTGTTCAACGCGCTGAAGAACAACAACGCCAACGTGGGCGGAGGCTACCTGATTCACGAGGGCGAGGCCCGGTACATCCGGGGAGTCAGCCAGGCACGGTCGGTGGACGACATCTCGGCCATCGTGATCGACGAGCGCAACGGCGTGCCCGTGACCATAGGCAGGGTTGCCAAGGTTCATCCCGCGCCGATGATTCGGGCCGGCCTGGCCACCCGGGACGGCGAGGGTGAGATCGTCACCGGGCTGGTGATGATGCTCATCGGCCAGAACGGCCGCAAGGTCGTGACCAATGTGAAGGCCGAGATCGCCGAGATCCAGAAGAGCCTTCCCCCGGGCGTCACGATCGAGCCGCTTTACGACCGCACCCACCTGATCAACCTGACGCTCAGCACCGTGCTGCACAATCTGCTGGCCGGAGGCGCCCTGGTCATCTTCGTGCTGCTGGCCATGCTCGGAAACTTGCGGGGCGGCCTGATCGTCGCGCTGGCGATTCCGCTGTCGATGCTGTTCGCAGCCAACATCATGCTCGCCACCGGCCTGTCGGCCAGCCTGATGAGCTTGGGCGCGATCGACTTCGGCCTGATCGTCGACTCCAGCGTGATCATGCTCGAGAACTGCGTGCGCCGGCTGGCCCACGAGGGTGGAACGCGGCCCAAGCTCGAGATCGTTCGCGATGCCGCCATCGAGGTCCGCAAGCCGACCATGTTCGGCGAACTGATCATTGCGATCGTTTATCTGCCGATCCTCGCGCTTCAGGGTACGGAAGGAAAGCTGTTCCGGCCGATGGCCCTGACGGTGATCTTCGCCCTGGCCGGCTCGCTGGTCCTGTCACTTTCGTTCATGCCGGTGATGGCCTCGCTTGGCCTCAGCGACCGCGCCGAGGAGAAAGAGCTCTGGCTGATCCGCTGGATCAAGCGGTTATACTCGCCGGTGCTCGACATGTTCGTTCGTCATCCGATGATCGCGCTCTTGCTGGCCGGAGGGTTGGTGGCCACGAGCGTGCCCATCGCCTGGAACATGGGCGCCGAGTTCATGCCCAAGCTCAACGAGGGCGATCTGCTGATCGAGGCCGTGCGAATTCCCTCCGCCGCCCTCGAGGGGGCCGTGCCCGTTTCCACCCAGATCGAGAAGCTCCTCAGAACGATTCCCGAGGTGCGGATGGTCTACTGCAAGACCGGCCGGCCCGAGATCGCCAACGACGTGATGGGCGTGCACCAAACCGACGTCTGGACCATGCTCAAACCCCAGGACGACTGGCGCCCGGGCTTGACTCGCGATGCCCTGATCGAGGAAATGGACAAGCTGCTCTCGGAGAATGTGCCCGGCGTCAAGTTCGGCTTCAGCCAGCCCATCGAGATGCGCGTCAACGAGCTGGTGGCAGGCGTCAAGAGCGACGTCGCCATCCTCATTTACGGTCCCGATCTCGAAGTGCTCAGGCAACTGGCGCTGGAGGTCGAGCGAGTGCTCGCACGAATCCCCGGGGGCCACGATATCAAGGTCCCGTCCGCCGGCCGGCTGCCGATGCTGCGAATCAATGTGCGCCGCGATCATCTCGCTCAGTACGGCATCAAGGCCTCTGACGTTCTCGATGCCGTTTCCGCGCTCGGAGGTACCAGCGTCGGCGCCGTGTTCGAAGGACAGAAGCGGTTCCGGCTGCAAGTCCGTCTTCCCGAGGCCTGGCGCAACGACGCCGAGAGAATTGGCTCGATCCCGATCGTCGATACCAAGGGGCGGCCGATCGCGCTCAAGGACCTCGCCGACATCTCCCTCGAGGAAGGGCCCAGCGAAGTCGAACGCGAGAACGTCCAGCGCCGGGTCTACGTGGGCGCCAACGTGCGGGGACGGGATATCGCGGGGTTCGTGGCCGAGGCCCAGGCAGTGATCGAGGCGCAGGTCAAGCGGCCGCCCGGCTACATGTTTCGGTGGGGCGGGCAGTTCGAGCACCTGGAGACGGCCGCCCGGCGGCTGGCCATCGTGGTCCCGGTGGCCATGCTCTTGATCTTCCTGTTGCTCTACAGCACCTTCCACTCAATGCGGCTGGCGTTCCTGATCTATCTTGCCGTGCCGATGGCGGCAACCGGCGGAGTTTTCGCGCTGATCCTCCGCGGGCTGCCGTTCTCGATCTCGGCAGCGGTCGGCTTCATCGCGCTTTTCGGCGTGGCCGTGCTCAACGGCCTGGTCTGGGTCAGCGCCGTCGAGCACCTGAGACAGGACGGGTTTGAACCGCACGAGGCGGCGCGCGAGGCCGCGATAGTCCGGCTGCGGCCGATCCTGATGACGGCACTGGTGGCCGGCCTGGGCTTCATCCCCATGGCCCTTGCCACCACGCCCGGCGCCGAGATCCAGCGGCCTCTGGCCACGGTCGTCATCGGCGGCCTCTTCACCTCCACGATGCTGACCTCGCTGGTGCTGCCAGCCATCTATCCCTGGTTCGCCCGTAAGCCCAAGTCGGTCGAGCTGTGATCCTCTGAACTCGAACACCGGTCAGCCCATGGTCAGGAACGCGCAAGAGTCAGAGTTTACCCCCACAACCCAAGGTAAGGCGCCGGGCCCGATGGATCGCCTATCCCCCGCACGCCGGCCCGCCAGGCGCTCGGTGATGCGGCAGAACTGGAGGGAGTTGCTGTTCCTGCACTGGGCATTCGCCTCCGAGCTGATCCGCCCGCTGATTCCTCCGGCGCTGGAGCTCGACCTTTTCGAGGGCATGGCCTACGTGGGCCTGGTACCCTTCACCATGACGGGGGTCCGCCCCACCGGCTTGCCGGCCATCGCAGGGCTGTCCAGCTTCCATGAGACCAATGTTAGAACGTATGTTCACGTTGACGGTCGAGATCCCGGGGTCTGGTTCTTCAGCCTCGACGCAGCCAACACGATTGCGGTCCGGTTGGCCCGAGGTCTATTCCATCTTCCCTATCACCGCGCAAGGATGTTTCTGGAGCGAGAACACACCGGCCCTTCCGACCTACCTTCGCCCATTCTCTATGCCGGCGTCCGGCGTTGGCCCGTGCCCCTTCCAGCCTCGTACTTGATCCGCGGGCAGGTGACCGGGCCCGTTCAGCCGGCGGTACCCGGAACCCTCGAACACTTCCTGGCCGAGCGCTATCTGCTCTACACCCGGTTTCAGGACTGCCTTTATCAAGGGCAAGTCCACCACACGCCCTACCCGCTCCAGCCGGCAAGGGTCCTTTCCCTGGACGAGAACCTCCTGGCCGCCGCAGGGCTCAAGCGCCCCTCAAAACCGCCTCTGGCGCTCTTCGCCGCGGGCGTCGACGTCGAAGTCTTCGCTCTCCGCCGGCTGTAAGAAACCAAGTCCCCCGTCAAGCGGATCGGGCTGATGAGTCGGCTCGAGCGTGTTGTTGCGCACGCTCAGCAAAACCTTGACGCGACTGCATCAGCAGGCCCGGGAGAAAGGTATTCGCAACCGGTACACATGAAGGCTCGTCTAAGCACTGCTGGACGGGTCGAGCCGGGCGGTCGTGGTCGTCCAACTTTGCACCTATACGCACCTGGCCGGAAGTGGGCACCTGAAATCGCTTTTCTAGACTCGATATCAGGTTGCGGCTCTACACCCTTGACATCGAACCTCATCCATCACAATTGGATCAACGCACATGAAAAAATGTTATTTTAAAAATGCAATACCAGTGTACGCCATGTTGCAATTTTTCAACATCCCGGAAAAGGGTTGCATTTTGTGGAAGGAGATCCCATCTTGGCATTCCACGTGGGCGCCATTGGGAACCCTGAACCGTCTATTCCCGGATTCGGGTGTCTCTCTGGCGGGTGCGGGTGCCGTAGGGTACGGCATCGGCCCATGTCACTCTAGCTGGAGTATGTCCATTGAGAACGCAACAAGGATCTCTGACGAGCAGCGTGGCTCGGCTATTGCTGGGTTTGGCGGTGGTCGTCGTCGTCTCATCGCAAGTTCGGGCCCAGCAGTATGTTTACTATCCGCAGGCGTCCAATCAGCCTACGTACTACTACGTGCAGCAGCCAGCAACGCAGTATTACCAGGCCTCGTACGCCCCGCAATACTATCAGTACTCCTATGCCACCCAGTACTACCAGGCACCCAGCGCGCCTCAGTACTACCAGGCACCCCAGTACTACCAGCCAGCGGAGCCGACGCAGACAACTGCGGATGGCGCTCAGGTGATTCCAGCGTCCTACACGGTGCCGGTCGCTGAGGCGCCAGCGAGCCAGCCAGCGCAAGCGGCTCCCGCGGCGACTTACTACGGCGATCCGTACGGGTTCCTGTCCTGGCTGAATGCGACTCGTGCGTCCTACGGTCTGGGGCCGGTCAACTATGACCAGAACCTGTCCAACTGGGCGGCGATGAACAACGACCAGCAAATGGCCCGCGGGTTGGGCCATTTCGTGATGGGGCCGGCGCGCCGCCAGAATTCCGCCGCGGGGGGCGGATTCCCCGGGGCAATGTGGATGGCTTCACCGGCTCACAGTGCGGCCTTGCTTGACCCGACCATCAGCTGGATCGGGATCGCCGCCGCTGGGGCGTACTGGACGTTCAACGCCAATTGACCTGCACGGCCATCGTTGAACGCATAACCGGCGACTGAGCGTCGTGACCAGTCATCGGCCCATGACGCCTGTGGAATCGTGCTGCTAGGCTGGCTCTCAGGTGAGGTCTCCTCCGCGTTCGGCTCTCGCATCGGACTGTTCTCAAACCGTTGCGGGTGCGCGATTTATGCCGAGACCAGTCGTGTTTGCCTGATCGCCTTGCTCAACCAGTGGCGAGGTGTGCCCAACCACCGAGCGTCGTGGCCGATGGCTGCGTCAACTAGCCGATCGCTCTCAAAGAAACAACGCGTCACGAACCCCGGCAAGGATGGCTTGCTCCAGGTTCGGGTCTCGTCCTCGCGGAATCCAGCCGATGGGCGCGGGGACGGGACCAATGATTTCGCGGGTACGGTTCACTGGGAAATCATTGTTGAACACGGCGCGTCCAGCCGCCATGCGGTCGGGCTTGACCAGGTCCTCCAGTTCTTTCCGTACCTCAACTTTCACAAGGTATCCCCCGCTTGGAGCCGGCTCGATCTTGATGATCGCGAACCGGCGCGTCGTCTGCAGGGTGGATTCAAACCGGTCGGTGAAACTCACCGAATCAAGGCTCCAGGGTTCGAGCAGGGTCGCGCCGATCCTGGGCTGAGTGACGATCGTCCGCGATAACCGGTTCTCCGACGCGATATCGAAGTACTTGTCCACCACCGCAACCGTCTTGTTCCAGACCGTGTCGAAATCGGTCGAGGGAACGACCAGCGGGTTCTCCGCAACCGGTCGCGGAGCAAAGATCCGGGTCACGTGGGGCGCGTGCAATCCACCTCCCGAGAAACAACCGGCTTGCCCCAAACCCACTGCGGCCAGTCCCACCCAGGAAACCACCGCAGCCGCGATCCGCGTCTTTCGCATGGTCAAAGGCCTCGTCCTGCTTGGCCCACCGCCCCACCAGGCATGATCCCCAGGGAAGACCCTCCGTCGTCTGGTTCGCACTGAACCGGGTCGTCGCCGCGCTGCTGGCAACGGGGCCGGCCCACGTCGATCGGCCGGCAGTTTCTGAAGCGAGTTCGTGAGTCCCCAGACGTGCAAGAGGGATGGACTTCACGAATCATTCTCGTCCGGGGCCGCTGACGCGCAGCGCCGGCCACTGCGTGAGGTGGCGAACCAGTTTTCAAGGCGAAAAGAGCCGGCCGCCACCGCCCCGTCCCAAGACCCATCCTTATCGGTCTCCAGACGATCGAGTATCCTGCCCATTTTCGCGATTCGTGGCAAGGCCGTTATCGCTCGACTCGACTCGCGTTTCGTGGCCTACGCTTGGATTGGAGTGGCAGCCGCAACCCGCCGGTTAGCCGGCACAATCACTACATTTGATAAGTTTGGCTCTGGATCGAGGCAGTTTTGCACCAGACGGTGCGAGATTTGCATGCGGGCTGTTTTCGGCTGATTCGGGGGTGTGTGTTTCCGCCGATTCCCGTCGACCTGGCGTCGCGGCCGGGCAGGCGCTGCTGCTTTTTTTAACCATCAGCCGATCTGGGTGTCGTGATGGGCCACCTGGGGCCAACCGCTCGATGTCCGCCCGGGGACACCGATCCGGGTTCCCTGCGCACCCGTGGAACTTCCATGAGCGAGAGCACAATGTCCGAGCGCGACTGGGAATTTGATCAAACCAATGGAGCTCCCTCTGAACTCGAGCCGGAACCGTTCGCGCCGCTTGGATCCACTGCGGCGCCCTGCCCCCGGACGACGCGTTTGACTCGCTGGTCGAAGCGTGCCGCTCGCTGGGCCCGGGTTCAGGCCGGACGATACATGGGATTCTCCGAGGTTTCCAGAGAAGAGGAGATCGTGCACGAACTGGGAACGCTCCTGGAGGGATGCGACGACCCCGAGCAGATTGAAAAGTCCTTCATCGAATCGGTCGGCCGGCTGACGGCCGCTCGCTCGGTGCAGTGGATTCGCGGACCGGCCCAGCCCTCCAGCGCTGGCGACAGCGACGGCCGCCTGGAAATCATGCTCCGTGCGGGTTCGGTCGCCCGGGGACGACTGCTCGTCCTCACCCCCTCCGATCGAGCTGGCGTCTGGTCGCCCACAACCCTCAAACGCTTGAAAACGCTTTGCACGATGGCGGCCTCTGCCCTGCTCCGGTACGACTGGCAAGATGCCGGGCTGGCGCAGCCGGCGGGCGGAGAGCTCGAGTCGACCCCGAACGCTCTGGCAATCGCTGCCGCCGGGACCGAACGGGATTTCGACGAAAAGAAGGCCAGGGAGAATCACTCTGCTGCCGTGGTTCTCCACGACGCCACGTTCCTGCACGCCGTACTCCCCTTTGCTCTGGGCCTGTCACGGCGTCACGGTGAGCCGCTGTCTTTACTGTGCGTGGCGATCGACCGCCTGAGCGGAATTCACGAACTTCTGGGCAAGGACACAGCCGATCGTGCAGTCCGGAACGTGGGGGCGCGCATTGCCGCGATGATCCGCGACAGCGACATTGTGGCCCGCCTTGATGACGACCGGATCATCGTGGTCCTGCCCCGCGCCTTGATTCACGACGCCTGGAACCTTGCCCGCAAGATCTGTCGGATCGTCGAGACGACGCCAGCTCTCTTACCCGAAATTCCGGTCCTGACCGTTTCGATCGGCGTGGCCGAATTCCCCGCTTGCGCGGAAAACATCTACGCCCTGCTCGACGCGGCCGACCATGCCCTGAGCATGGCCAGGGACCAGGGCCGCAACCAGGCGGTCGCTGCCACCACGCTCAACCCCACCGATCCGGCCAACCGGGCCCGTTGTGCCAGTTGATCGCTCGGCGGGCCGTGGCGAGGCGTGGGGAGGGCACGCCGTACCGGATGCCGCGACGACGACGGCGATCAGCCAGAGAAAAAGGCACGGCGGCGAGGGCGAAGAAGCCCCCTGCGCTGAGCATGGCTGAGCGAACCGCCGCTTGCCGCCCGATTCCGCATTTTTCGTTTCTCCGGAGTCGATCAGGCGAGCTCACTTGCCGAAGGCAAGCCCCGGGTCATTGGGGCCGCCGCCCATGGCCTGGAACTTGAAGTGACTCTCGTCCTGCCAGGCAACCTTGCCGACCATCGCGTTGTTCTCGCTTTGCGAGAGAGTCAAGACGTCATTCTCGAAGACATACGTTCCCGCGATCGGCTGAGTCTTGCCCTGAGTGACGATGTTCCAGTTGAACTTGCTGTCGCCGCCAAGGGTCAGCTCGATCGTGGTGCCCATGGCGGGACTGGCCTTCCAGGCTCCCACGAGGTTGCCCTGCACGGCGGGCGCCGGCGCTGCTGCCGGGGCCTGAGCCGGGCTCGGCGCGGAACCGTCCGGGGAAGTCTGCGTCCTGTCGCCGGAGAGCTGCGCAACCAGTTGCGCCGAGAGCCGGTCGCCTGGCTGAAGCTTCACAACCTCCTTCAGCTCCTCGACGGCGGCCTCGGTGTGGCCCTGAGTGAGGTAATGGTACGCCAGGATGAACCGGGCCGAGGCTGATTGCGGCTGCGCGGTGCGATAATCCTCCAGAGCGCGCACCTGCTCCGTGTAAACGTCCACGCTGGGGTAAAGTCCAGACAGTGTGGTCCAGTCCCAGCCGGGACCTGCCGAGAGCACCGCGTAGAGAGTGGCGGCGGCCTGGTCGTACTGCTTGAGCGCGAACAGACAGAGCGCGCGGAACTCGTTGATCGCGGCATCACTGGGCAAAGCCTTGAGGACCTGGTCGGTCTGCTGCAACGCCTCGGCGTAGTTGCCGGCCTTGAACGCGGCACGGGCCGCATCAAACGTCTGCATCGCCGGGTCGGCGGTCGTCGGATCCGGCGGTGCCGCGCTGGTGTTCAGAGGCTGCGAATAGTCGATTGGTGCTGCCTCGACAACGGCCGCGGGTTGCTGCACCGGCACGGGCTGCTGGACAACCACGGTGGTAGGGACCGGTTGCTGGATCACGACCGGCTGGGTGATAAAGTAAGGGTTCACATAAGGCCGGTAGCCCCAGTTGTAAACGGTCGAGCCAATTCCCCAGGCCCCGATGCCGCCAACGGCAAGCCCCGTCATGAACGCGCCGCCATTGTTCCACCAGTTGCTGTTGTTCTGGCCGTGCCAGTAGCCGTTGACCCAGCTCTGGTGATTCGACCAGCCGGGCCGGTACGCCCAGTTCGGGTTGCCGTTGGTCCAGCTCGGCCGGTTCACATTCATATTGTTGACGTTGTTGTTGACGTTATTGATCGTGAGGTTGTTTCCGGAATTGACGGCACTACCGGGCCGGTTGACCCCGACGTTGACGTTGTTCGTGGTGTTCCCCGCGTTGTTGCCAATACTGGGGCGGTTGATTGTGGTGTTCCCCGCGTTGTTGCCAATACTGGGGCGGTTGATTGTGGTGTTCCCCGCATTGTTGCCAATACTGGGGCGGTTGATTGTGGTGTTCCCCGCATTGTTGCCAATACTGGGGCGGTTGATTGTGGTGTTCCCCGCGTTGTTGCCAATACTGGGGCGGTTGATTGTGGTGTTCCCCGCATTGTTGCCAATACTGGGACGGTTGATTGTGGCGTTACCCGCGTTGTTGCCGAGACCGGGGCGGTTGATCGCGGCGTTACCCGCGTTGTTGCCGAGACCGGGGCGGTTGATCGCGGCGTTACCCGCGTTGTTGCCGAGACCGGGGCGATTACCCGGGGTCGGCAGGTTCGCGCCACCACCCAGGCCGGGCCGGTTTCCGCCCCCGCCCGGCGTGGGCAACGGTGCTGGGTTTGGTCGAGCGACCTGGGCGGGGCCCGGTGTTGGTCGAGCGGCCGGCGCCGGCCGCGGCGCGGCAGGCGCCTGGGGCCGGGCTGCCGGTGTGGCCGCATTGAACGAGGGCGTGCGATTGAAAGCGGGCCGGGCGCCCGTCTGCGCGCCCGGTCCAGGCCGTGCTCCACCTGCCCGGCCGCCGGCCCGCTGCGCCAGAGCGGTGCCCTCGCACAGGGCGAGAGTCAGAACAATTGCCAGCGCGAGACTGATCCTTTGGTTCATGGTTGTACCCTCTCTGGCTGGGGGAGCTGGGATCGAGGGTGGGCCGAGCGGGGTTTCGGCGGTTCTCGAACCAGGGTGATCTCTTCGGCGTCGGCCAGGACATCGGCTCCGTAGGTCCGATCGGCGGACGTCCATTTCATCGTATCCTTGTTGACGCGAGTGAGGACGTTGGTCGCCGAGGCGGCGCGGCCGTCTTTCAAGACACCCGTCGTCTTGATCACCCAGCGCTCGCCGTCACGCGACCAGAAACTCTCGGAAAAACCCCCGTCGGAGTCGAAGACCCAGGAGCGAACCTGCTTGAGCCGGGGATCCCAGCCGATTCGCTGTGAGCCCGACAGCGCGGCCTGCCCCCGGATCCGGACCTGAAATGATCGCAGCAGGAATGACTGGTTTTCCGACCAGCGACAGGTGGTGTGAACCTCGGCTTCGTCACTCTCATCGACCCAATCACCGATGAGCCATTCCAGCTCCTGGAGGTGTTCGTGAGCCGTGAGCTCGAGGGCTGATTCCGGCAACGGATAATCGCGGATGCTGTCCTGAAGCCATTTGCCGTCGCGCTTGACGTAGGCGACGGAGTAGCGGTTGGTCTCGCTAGAACCGCGCGGGTCGCCGGGTATCGGGGGACTGGTGATCGTGGCCGTTCCCTCTTCAAGGGCGGAATCCGCACCGAGAAAGCGAAGGCTTTCGGTCTTCACCTCGATCGTCTGGCCGGGGTACTTCTCGAACGACGACGCAAATAGCTGCTCGATCGCAGCACGGCCGTTGATCACGCGACCGGTCAGCGTGACCAACCGGGCATCGCCCGAGAACAAGGCGGCCACGGCTTTGACATCGCCCGCGTTGAATGCTCTGGTGAACTCGGCGACGACGGCGCGCAAGGCCTGCTCGTCACCGGCTCGGACTTCGCCCGCCGCCTGGGGCGGTTCCGCCGCCTTTTCCTGAAAATGACCGGACCGAGCCGGCGATTGACTGACAAAGAGACTCACCAGGCAAAACCCGGTCAAGATGGATGCGAGTTTCATCGCCGTTGACCTCTTCCATTGCAGGGTTGAGGCAATCATACGAGCAACATCATAGACGGAGGTTTAGGACATGGCCAACCTGAGGCAATGTTCACGTACTGCGGTTCAAGAATCTGCAGAAAGGTCCTTGGTGGGTGGGCTGACGCGCGTGCTTGATCGTGGCTCTCTGCCATTCTGGCTTGAAAGCCAACCCATGAGGTGCCTATCTTGCTCGGGATCCAGGTTTGCTGGGTGAGAGCTTCGGAGGCAGCAGCCAAGAAAGAGATTGGACGTAGGACATGACCAGCGTGGGCGCGAGTGAACAAAGCCAGGCCGAGCTCACAGAGCCGACGGGGACGCGGCAGTGGGGGTTCATTGGCTCCGGCAAGATGGCCACCGCCCTGATAAGGGGCATGTTGCGTTCGGGAGTGGCCGGGACCGCGAACATTGCCGCGAGCGATCCGCTCGAGTTGGCGCGCGCCGGGCTGGCCGCGGACACGGGGATCCGCGTCCACGAGGCCAACTTACCGGTCGTGGAGCAAAGCGACGTCCTGGTGCTTGCCGTCAAGCCGCAAACGATGCCGCAAGTCCTGGCCCAGCTTCGGCCGCTGGTCGGGCCCCGTCATCTGGTGGTTTCGATCGCCGCCGGAATCTCGATCGCGGCGCTGCTCGAAGGCCTGGGGCCGGAGCGCCGAATTGTCCGGGTGATGCCCAACACGCCGGCCCTGCTGGGCGAGGGAGCTTCGGCCTATGCCCTCGGGCCCGGGGTACCCGCCGCTGACGAGGCCGTCGTGAAGGCGTTTCTGGGCTCGGTGGGACGCGCGGTCCGGGTTCCCGAAACGATGCTCGATGCCGTCACCGGCCTCTCGGGCAGCGGGCCGGCGTTCGTCTACCTGATGATCGAGGCCCTTTCCGACGGCGGAGTCCGGGTCGGC
>Ga0209517_10005627_pt1 | contig 15892 bp, 9 predicted proteins | sample PeaSoiMetSII2010_FD_187695 | JGI IMG/M metagenome (GOLD analysis project Ga0209517, IMG submission 187695) | Peat soil microbial communities from Weissenstadt, Germany - SII-2010 (SPAdes) (version 2) | ecosystem: Environmental > Terrestrial > Soil > Wetlands > Peat | place: Germany: Weissenstadt... | reverse complement strand
TCCGCCTGTCATGATAATCGGGCCTTCCGCGCCGAACGGGCCGCCGGAGCCGATCGAGATTGCCGAAGAGAGCGGTTTGAGAATTGCGACTTTCGGTTCAATTCGGCTACCGCCTAGCAGAATGGATTCAATCGCCTCGGGTATGCCGTGACCTCGAATCCGCTCGGAACCGTACCTCGCCATGACGCCGATGATTAGTGCGCCAGCAATGGGAACGAAAACGCTGTATACACCGAGATGGTTACCTACCGGCGAAACCATTGCGGTGCTCCAACGGCCAAAATAGAACAGATTTGTGAATAGCCCGATCAAACGGAGCAACGCTAGCGCGACAAATGCGCAGACCACTCCAATCACAGTGGCCAATAAGGAGATCGGAACGACCCGCCACGTGGTTGTGAAATCTCCCAACTCATCATTGCGGTCTTGGCTGTCGATAGCCGCCGCGGTGTTCCGCAATCTTGTTTCGCTATCCTGGCTCACGACTGTTTCTTAGGCCTCTTTGTTTGGTTCCACTGCGCGCTCTTGTTTCTTCTGCGTGACCTCAGTTTTGGTTCCAGAAGCGCATCCAGCGCATCAACCAGTGCTGCCCCTCCCGCGCGCAACTCCGTAATCCGTTGCCGGACCACTTGCTCAAGCAATTTTTTTCCGCGCGGAAGCAGCGACACCAGGACGCTTCGCCGGTCATCCCGGTTTCGGCTTCGGCACACATATCCGCGCTGCTCCAGCCGGTCGATCAGTTCCACTGTGCTGTTATGCTTCAGCATCAGCCGCTCCGCCAGTGCCTGGACGGTCGCTTCCATGCCTTCCGGGAGGCCCCGAACCGCAAGCAAGAGCAAATACTGCTGCGGTTCGAGCCCCAGGCGGCGTGCCGCGGCATCGCCTTCGCACAGAAAAACGCGTATCCGATGGCGCAGCGCGGCCAGCGCGCGGTAATCGGCAGTCGTAATCTTTATCGCCACCAAGTTAGTATATCGTAACACGATACATTATCGATCAGTCACAGCGGGCCGCTCTCGGCCCGGTAGCAGCAGAGGCTTTCGGACGAATCATCGGCTACCCGGCAACTGTCCCACTGCCGCTTTGTCCCTGGCGTGGGATCCGGCGCTTTTGCTGGTTTATACTGAACCAATGTCGGGGACCGGCGACAAGACGTTCTACCTTGAAACCTTGGGGTGCCAGAGGAATGCGCACGGCTCCGAAAAGGACATTTCAGTCTAGAATAAAAGCAAACAGGACAAATTCTCTTCTCGGGGACCAGATTGGTCCTTGAGGCAGGTATTGCTTTCAGAACGGAGTTGGTTCAGCTGTGAAGATTGGCATAGATTTCGGTACGACCCGCATTGTGGTTGCTGCAGTGGACCGCGGCAACTATCCCCTCGTCAACTTCGAAGCCCCGGATGGGCACTCTCGCGACTGGTTCCCTCCGCTCATCGCCGTGCGGGGAGAAACGCGCGTTTACGGATGGGACGCCTGGCTGGTGCAGGGGCAAGCGGGCTGGACAGTCGTTCGCTCTCTGAAGCGTTGTCTGAAGGATGCCGGTCCAGAGACTCGGGTCGGAATCGGGGGCCAGGCTTTTGAAGTCAGGCAACTGTTGCGGGAAATGATGGAGGCTTTGCGGGAGCAACTGCGCGAGCATTCCACCTTGCCGGACGATGCCAACAAGCCCCTGGAAGCCATGCTGGGAGTACCGGCAAATGCGAACAGCAATCAGCGCTTTCTTACCACCGAAGCCGCTCGCGAGGCGGGGTTCGACGTTCTTGGATTGTTGAACGAGCCCTCCGCGGCAGCGGTTGAATTTGCCCATCGGGACCTTGTCAACCGCAAGGGCCGTACCGGGGGCCGGCTCTTAGTCTACGATTTGGGAGGCGGTACTTTCGACGCTTCGCTCATCGAACTCGGCGACGGCGAGCAATCCATTGTCGCCTCCGACGGCATTTCAGCCTTGGGCGGTGACGACTTTGACGAGATTCTGGCAGAGCTTGCACTGGAGGCCGCTGGGGTTCCTCGCGACGAGCGGGGCAGTCTCTCTGCCGCAGAATGGTTTGTCCTCCTGGAGGAATGCCGCGAAAAAAAGGAAGCACTTGGTCCCAACACGCGCAAACTGACCGTCGATCTCGAACGCGTACGGCACAACTGGCACGAGGTCTCAGTCAGTGCGAACGGGTTTTACGAACGGTGCAGGCCGCTGATCGAGTCGACACGCCGGGTCGTCGATGAATTGCTGGCGGGGCATCCGGAGCGCCCGATCGATTCCCTATACGTCACTGGCGGCGGTTCGGAGTTGCCCCCGGTGGCGCGCATACTGCGTGAGAATTATGGAAGGCGGGTGCGACGCTCGGCCTATATGCGATCGGCGACGGCCATCGGATTGGCGATCCGGGCGGATACCCAATCCGGCTTTGTCCTGCGAGACCGGTTCATGCGGAATTTCGGATTGTGGCGAGAGGCAGACGAAGGGCACGGCGTTGTGTTCGATCTGGTGTTCCCCCGCGGCACGGAGTTGCCGGACCCCAAACAGCCGCCGCTGCGGAGCGTACGTTCTTATCGACCGGCCCACAACGTCGGCCATTTTCGTTATCTGGAATGCGCACGGCTGGCGCAGGACGGCCGGCCAGTAGGAGAAATTACCGACTGGGACGACATTCGATTCCCGTTCGATCCCGGCCTGCAGGACCGAGCGGACCTTACCGCAGTTTCGGTGAGGCGAACACCCGCAACGGCGGGCTTTGTCGTCGAGGAAACGTACACTTGTGACAGTAGCGGCAATCTGGCCGTGGCGATTTCCAACAAGTCCACAGGTTACGAAAAAAGGTTCCGCCTTGGCCGGTGGTCAGAAAAGCAATCGAAGATATTGTCCAGCCGCGCCGCAAAGCGCAGCGCCTAGCAGCGGTGATGGTGTCCGAGAGCAGTGATGCAGACATGAGCACCCAGCATCCGACGCCATGTGCCGCCGGGCAAACTATTTCCGCTCAATTCATTGACTCGCCATGCTCATCGGTATATCTGTAATGGCTCGCTGCTATGTGGAAACGTATTGTCTTGCTCCTGCCCTTGCTCGCGGCTGCGCTGGCCCCGGCGCGCGATAAGCCGGAGAACTGGCTGCAGGTCCGCAGTCAGCATTTCACGGTGGTGACGAACGCCAACGAGAAGACGGGGCGGCGCATTGCGGACCAGTTTGAGCGCATGCGCTCGGTTTTTCATGTCGCGTTTCCGCAGCTGTCCATCGATACCGGCTCGCCCATAATCGTGCTGGCCATCAAGGACGAGAAAGACTTCCGCGCGCTCGAACCGCAAGTTTATCTGGCCAAAGGGCAACTCAAGTTGGGCGGGCTTTTTCTGCGGGCGCCTGACAAAAACTATGTTCTCATGCGAGTGGATGCCGAAGGCGAACACCCGTACGCAGTGGTCTATCACGAGTACACTCACTTGCTTCTCAGCAAGGCCGCAGAATGGCTGCCCTTGTGGCTGAATGAGGGGCTGGCAGAGTTTTATCAGAATACGGACATCCACGAGAAGGATGTCGTGCTGGGCCAGTCGAGTCCGGAGAATCTGGAGTTGCTGCGCGAGAACCGGTTGCTGCCGCTGGCCACGCTGTTCACCGTCGACGCCAGTTCGCCCTATTATCACGAGGAGAACAAAGGCTCCATCTTTTATGCGGAGTCGTGGGCACTGACCCACTACTTTCTAGTAAAGGACCAGCAGGAAAAGACACACCGCTTGACCGACTACGCGGAACTGCTGGAGCAGAAGTTAGACCCGGTGACCGCGGCTACCCGCGCGTTCGGCGATCTCAAGCAACTGCAATCGAACCTGGAAAGCTACATCCGTCAGGGAGCCTTCAGCTATTTCAAGCTGCCGACTTGGACCGCGGTGGACGACACGGCATTCAAGGTGCAAACCCTGACCGCGCCGCAGGCTGATGCGGTTCGCGCGGATTTCCTAGCCTACAACGAACGGGTTGCGGATGCTCGGCCGCTCCTGGACCGTGTGCTGCAGGAAGATCCGCAGAACGTTTCGGCGCACGAAACGATGGGATTTCTGGAGTTTCGCGCGGGGCACGTGGACGAGGCGCGCAAGTGGTACGAACAGGCGGTGAAACTGGACTCGCAGAATTACATCGCCCACTACTATTTTGCCGCAATCTCAATGAACGCGGGGGTCAGTCCCGGCGATGACGCCCAGGTGGAGAGCAGTTTACGCGCCGCCATCAAACTCAATCCGTCATTTGCGCCGGCCTTTGATCGCTTGGCGGCCTTTGAGGGCATGCGGCGCCAAAATCTCGACGAGGCGCACATGATGGCGCTCACGGCGGTGCAACTGGACCCCGGGAATGCCGGCTATCGCGTGACCGCGGCCAACGTGCTTATGCAAATGGAGCGGGGCAAAGACGCCGTGGCCGTGCTCCGTGGCGCTTTGCGGGTAGCCAAGTCTCCGGAGGAAACGGCGATGGTCCAGAACTTTCTCATGCAGGCCGAGGAGTACGCGACCGCGCGGGAACAGGCGAAGGAACAAAGTCGCCGGCTGGCGGAAGAACCGAAAGCCAACCCCCAGGCGAATGCCGGGTCCGCACCCGCGGAAGCGCTTCCGAAGGGGCCGCACCGTTTCCTGGTGGGCACGCTGCAGAACGTGCATTGCCATGATCCAGGCATCGACCTGACGGTCGCCGCCAAAGGGAAGACGATGGCACTGCATAGCGGCAACTACTACAAGATTGAGTTCACGACTCTCGGCTTCACGCCAAAGGGAAGCCTCAGTCCCTGCAAGGATTTGGAGGGCATGTCGGCAAAGGTTGAGTACGTTGAGTCCTCCGCTAAGCCGGCGGCAGCCTACGTCGTTGCCATTGAGCTCCACAAGTGAGCCGGCGCCGGTAGGGTACCCACGTGCCAAGTTCTGTGTAACCGATACGGAAATGGTGAACGTGGATGAAGCGGCCGGCGGGGCGCACGCTCACGCGGATGTGAACTCAGCTTCTTGACGTATGCCGATTATCGCATTCTCGACTTCAGCTTGATCATCTCGCCATCCACAGCGAACCTGCCGTATCCGTGATGGTGGATGGTCTTCGGATTTTTTTGCGCCGGATCAATCCAGGCCTTGAGCACTTCGAGGAAGAAGAGATTGTACTTGTTGACGAGACGGGTATCGGCCACCTTGCATTCGAGATTGGCGAAACACTCGGCCACCAGAGGCGGCGCCACGCGCTCAGCCGGCGCCGGCGTCAGCGCGAATCTCTCGAACTTCTCCACGTCCCGGCCCGAGCAGTTGCCGACTTCCACGACTTTGGGCGCCAGTTCCAGCGCCGGAACGGCGATCACGCACTCCTTCGTTGCCCGCAACGCGGCAAAGCTGTGATTGGCGCTGCTGACCACACAGGCAACCAGCGGCGGCTCAAACTCGACCATCATATGCCAGGACATCGTCATGACGTTGGCGCGGCCCTTGCGGGCGGTCGTGAGCAGGACCACCGGACCCGGTTCGAGCAACTGGTAGACTTTCGACAGAGGTAGATCTTTCATCACGGTCGCGGCTCCTGGACCCGGTCTGCAATGATGGTCAGGCGCAGTCCATTGTAGACACGCTCGTTGCCGTAGGGTGGATCATTCACGATGAGCAGGCATTCATTGCTGGTTCCCCCATCTCGATGAAGCTGACAACCGTGTTTTCCTTCCCGCTCCACTCGCAGCTCTTGCCCTCGCAGCCCGGCTTCCTACTCAGGCTGAAAGATACCTATGTTCGCGTGGTAAGAGGTGGTCCAGACCCTGCGGCTTCCGCCGCCTTTTTTGGAGAAGGTCGGCGGGCCCAGAATCCCCGAATTCTTTTCACGCAGCGTTGTGAGCCTCGTCACAGCCAAGGGTGAGCCGAGTGAGGTTGAATAACATTGGCGGGCAATTGAATCGCCGATGGGAGCAGGTCGATATGCAGAACCATGGAGGTTGCGAAGACGCTTGTCGTCGCGGCACTCCTCGGACTTGGTTGCGTGACGTCGCAACGAAGCCAGGCAGTGGAATCCCTGGGACTGAGTGCGGCTGCACGGGAAGCTGAGACTAAGTTGGAAGTTCCCAAAGCGGGCCCAGCGAGGGAGGACGATGGAAAACGCGGTCGGTCTAGTCATGACGGGTGGCGGTGCTCGCGGCGCTTATCAAGCTGGTGTTCTCAAGCGCATTGGCGAGCTGAAACGCGCCCGCACACAGGGTAATCCTTTTCCGATCATAGGAGGCGCTTCCGCGGGAGCGATTAATGGCGCCGCTCTGGCCACAGGTTGCGGCGATTTTGCTCCGGCAACCCAGCGTATTGCAGAAGCTTGGGCGACTCTCAAACCTTCCGAGATCTTTCACTGCGGGCTCTTGTCCCAGGCGCAGAATTCCCTGACCTGGATACTCGATCTCTCCTTTGGAGCGATTGTGGGGGGAGGCAATGCCCGATCGTTATTAGATGCCACTCCCTTACATCATTTTCTCAATAGGCACCTTGACTGCGACCGGATCCAGGAAAACATCAGGAGCGGGGACCTCTACGCTCTCGCGATTTCCGCGACCAACTACAGCTCGGGAAAGAGCTATCTCTTCATTCAGGGAAGGAAGGGCCATCCGATGTGGAACCGGACCCGACTGGTGACGGTTGCGACCAGGATCACGGTCGACCACGTTTGCGCGTCCTCGGCTATTCCCATGGTTTTCCAGCCGGTAAGACTCAAAACCCCGCGCGGGTCCGCCTTTTTCGGCGATGGTTGTGCGCGCCTGCAACAGCCTCTCAGCCCGGTGATCCGCCTGGGGGCGGAGAAGGTTTTCGCGATCGGCGTCCGCTGCGGAGATAAAGAGAGTCAAGAGGAAAACACAGACGAGAGAAACCCTTCGATCGCGCAAGTGATAGGAGTTCTTTTGAACGTTATGTTTCTGGACCATCTCGCAACTGACATCGAGCACCTTGAACATTTGAATCAGTTGCTCAACGATGGCCACATCAATCAGCTGGGGATTGAAGGAGGTCAAAAGATACGGCCAATTAGGACCTTCATCATCACGCCTTCAGTCAACCTGTCAGATCTGGCGGAGCAGCACCAGAGAGACATGCCCTCTATGATCCATTACTTTGTATCCAGTTTGGGACGAGACGCGGCCTCCTGTGCGGATCTGATGAGTTATCTGCTATTCACGTCCAAGTACACGCGAGACCTCATTGAGATTGGTCACCATGACGCCAGCGAACGAATCGAGGAAATCGAAGACTTTCTCTATTCGTCCAAGGAGGGGGACGCTGAAAACCCACTGGCCAGTGCAATCGGAGGGAAGGTGCCCAAGGCAGGTTCGGCAGCGAAGCGGAACGGAAACTTGGTCAGGTCCCGCGGCTAATCATCCGCCCGAATGCGACCGTCACTTTCCGATGCGACATAGATCACAGACAAAGGTGCGCCGCCAGGATGAAAATGTTTGTGCTTGGCGCTCACGACTGGAATATGGGCCATGAAGGCATTTCTAATGACAGCTCACCGGAAAGTCCACGCTCGTGGAGGAAATTATGACCACCGCACCTCGCTACCCTGGCATTCGAGTCACCGCAAACGGTAATCAGCTGGTCTCCTACCATACGGAAACACGCATTACCGATGCCGGTGTTTTCTACCCCATCACACCTTCGACCGAAGGCGGCGAACTTTACCAGCAGTCGTTTGCCGAAGGGCGGTTGAATGTCTTTGGCCGCAGCACAATTGCCGTGGAAGCGGAAGGCGAGCACGCCGCTCAGGGCGGGGCGATTGCACACTCGGTGTGCGGGAAACGGGTTGTCAATTTCACTTCCGGCCAGGGACTCGTGTACGGGGTGGAGCAGTACTACCACGCGCCCGGCAAGTGCTCGACCATGGTGCTGGAAGTTGTCGCGCGGGCGCTGACCAAGCATGCGCTCAACGTTCACTGTGGGCACGACGATGTCTATGGCGCGCTCGACACCGGATGGATCATTCTGTTCGGCAAAGACGCTCAGCAAGCTGCCGACCAGGCGCTCATTTTGCGGCGCGTGACCGAATTGAGCCTGACCCCGGGCATGAACGTTCAGGACGGTTTTCTCACTTCTCACCTGGAGCGGACGTTCTACAAGCACGAATCGGAACTCATCCGCGAGTTTCTCGGCGCGCCCGACGACATCATCGACTGCCCCACCGAAAGCCAGCGCGTCCTTTTCGGGCCGACACGCCGCCGGGTGCCGCAGATGATCGATCTCACCAATCCCGTACTCCTCGGGCCCGTGCAGAATCAGGAACACTACATGCAGGGCGTAGCGGCCCGCCGGAACAACTTTACCGAGCCGATCCTGCGCTTCCTCGAAGAAGCACACGCTAAATTCGGTAGGCTGACCGGCCGCTACTACGGCTTGATTACGCAATACAAAACCGGCGATGCGGATACTGTGTTCGTGTCGTTGGGATCGGCCGCGGAAAACATCGAAGCAGCAGTCGACTATCTTCGCGAGCGCAGAGGCGCAAGAGTCGGGTCGATTCACCTCAATGTCATTCGTCCGTTCCCCGAAGCGGCCGTCGTCACGGCGCTCGCGGGCAAGAAGAATGTCATCGTCCTCGAACGCACCGATGAGCCGATGGCCGGCGATAATCCCATGGGGCGCGACATACGAACTGCGCTCAATAAGGCCTTGCGGACTGATGGCAATCCGGTCCCCGAGGAACTGCCCGCGATTACCGTCGGCCAGATGCCGCGCCTCTTCTCTGGTATCTACGGTCTCGGGTCGCGCGATTTCCGGCCGGAACATATCTTCGGCGCCTACGAATTCGCCACGGGCGCTCGCTCCCGCCAGGACGGCAAGGGAGCGGCGGAGGGAACGTCGTTCTTTGTGCTGGGCATTGATCATCCGTACGCGGTGAAGTCGGATGAGACGCCATCGCTGCTGCCCGAGGGTGCGGTCGCTGTGCGTTTCCATTCCATCGGGGGCTGGGGCGCGATCACGACCGGCAAGAACCTGGGCGCAATTATTGGCGATCTGAACGACCTGCTCTACGAGCGCGACAAGATTGTCGATGAACTGGGCAATCCGAAAGAGATTATTCACGTCAGTGCCAATCCGAAATATGGGTCGGAAAAGAAAGGCGCTCCCACCGCTTATTTCATGGTCGCCGCGCCGGAGCGCATCCGCGTGAATTGCGACCTTCGTCACGTCAACGTCGTACTGTGCTGCGATCCCAAAGCGTTCACGCATACCAACCCGCTCGATGGAATGTCCGCGTTCGGCTGTCTGGTGTGGGAATCCGACGAGGAAGGTGAGCAGGCCTGGGAGCGGCTGCCGCTGTGGGCGCGCCGGCAAATTATCGACAAGAAGATCCATGTCTTCACTTTGCCGGGCTTCCAGATCGCGCGCAAGGCGACCGATCGTGCCGACCTGCAGCTCCGCATGCAGGGCAACGCTTTTCTGGGCGCGTTCTTCAGGGTCTCGCCGCTGCTTGCGGATTTCCGCATCACCCCGGAGCAGTTCCGCGAGGTCGTCCACCATCAGTATGTGGAGAAGTTTGGGCGGTTCGGCGATGCGGTGGTCAACTCGAACATGGAAGTGATGACGCAGGGCTTCGAGCGCGTCCGCGAGATTCGCGTGGGCGAAATGGAGGCTCCCGACCGGTCGACGTTGCGCGGAGAAGCGCTGCTGCCCGTCCTGAGTGGTGGAGACGGCGGCGACTGCCACGCCGGATGCCGTTCCGTTCCCGTTCCTGCCACCCAGCACGCCCGCACGCCGGTGACGCAAGTCGCGACCTTTAATGGCGCGTTCCGCGCGGGTCTCGGCTACAACCAGCCGTCCACGGCCTATGCCTCGGTGGGAGTCATGGCCGCGGGCACGGGCGACACCGCGTCCAAGTATGTCGCGCGCCGCGAGACGCCCCTTTTCATCGCCGAGAACTGCACGCAGTGCATGGAATGCATCGTCGTCTGTCCCGACACCGCGCTGCCTAACTGTTCGCAAGACTTAGAAACCATCCTCCGCGCGGCAATCGCACAGTACGTGAGGGATCCAGGCGAGCGCCAGAAGATGTTGCGTTCCCTGCCCGAGATCGAGAAGCGTACCCGCCAGTTGATGCGGGATGACGTCGCAAAGAATGCGGGTACGCCGCTGCCGCAGATCCTTCGTCGGGTCACCGGCGAGGTTGACGGATTCTCCGACGAAGCCAAGCGCCAATTCTTCGCAATCCTTGACAAGGTGCCGATGGCCTTTCAGAAAGTGAATGCAATCTTCTCCACCCCGGAGAGAAAAAGTCCGGGCGGTGGCGGGATCTTCTCGATCTTCGTCTCCGATCTGTGCAAAGGCTGTGCCGCTTGTGTGACGGCGTGCGGCGACCATGAGGCGTTGAAGATGGTGGATGAGACGGAAGCGATCAACGGCGAACACGAGACCGGCGTTGCGTTCCTGAATCTTCTTCCCGATACTCCGCAAAAATATCTCGGCCTGTACAACGATCAGCGGCCGCAGGACTCCAAGACGGCGACGCTCCGCAATATGTTGATGGTCCGGCGCAACTATGACGCCCTCGTTTCCGGCGACGGCGCCTGCGCGGGCTGTGGCGAGAAGAGCGTCCTGCGGGCGATCGCCGCGGTGACCGAAGCCTACATGCGGCCCCTCTATCACGCGAAGGCCGACCGGCTTCAGGCGAAGGCTGCCGAACTCGACAAATCAGGCGTCGAGAAGTTGGCCGCGCTCAAAGCGAGAAATCAAGATGAATACGACCTGCTGCGGCACGCGGTAGCGCATTTGCTGATGGGGTTGGGCGGTGAGGATGAGAAAGACACCAAGGCCCGCATCGCGCGCAATGGACCGATCTCAGACCAGGAACTGATCAACGCGATCGTGGCCGTTCTGCTGCAAGAGGCTTTCAACCACAAAGGCTTGCAGGCAATCGACGGGCGCCTCGCCAACGGCATGTGCGTCATGGCGATGGGTGCGCACACCGGCTGCAACACCGTTTACGGGTCCACACCGCCCAACAACCCGCACCCCTATCCCTGGATGAACTCGCTCTTTCAGGACGGTGTTACGGTCGCTTGGCTCATGGGGGAAAGCTTCATTGTCGATCACGCCCGCCGCTCCGTAATTCCTGAGCGGCTTGCCGATGCGCTGCTCGGTCGCGAAAAAAATGTGATGACGCCGCGCGAGTACTACGAGCTTTCGCACTTCAGCGACGCGTTAATGACCGATCAGGAAGTTCTTGAGCTGCCGAAGGCGTGGGCGGTCGGTGGCGATGGCGGCATGGGCGACATCGGCTATCAGAACACGTCGAAAGTGGTTCTCCAGAATCGTCCCAACGTCAAAGTGCTCATGCTCGACACTCAGCTTTACTCCAACACGGGCGGGCAAAATTCCGATTCGACGCCGATGCTGGGTGGCAGCGATATGAACGTGTTCGGAGCCGCGACGCAGGGCAAAAGCGTCGAGAAGAAGACCGTTGCCGAGACATTCCTGGCTGGACACGGATCGCCCTTCGTCGCGCAGATCTCAATCGCCAACGCGCCCAAGTTCTACCGTGCCATTCTCGACGGCCTCGAATATCGTGGAACCGCGTTCCTGCAGTGCTTCACAACCTGTCAGCCCGAACATGGAGTGGCCGACGACATGGCCCTGGCTCAGGCCCAGCGCGTGCGCGATTCGCGGGGAGCGCCCGAGTTCGTTTACAATCCGCGACTTGGGGAGACGTATCAAGAGGCGCTCGATCTCAAGGGCAACCCGTCGCTCGAAATGGACTGGTACGAAACGAAATCGAAAGAGACCGGCGAGGTTAGGCGCTACACGGTGGCTCACTGGTGCGCCACCGAAGCCCGATTCCGCAACCATCTAAAGAAGATCAAAAAGGACGCGGCAGCAAAACTGATCCCGCTGGAGAATATGCTGGTCCGCATCACCCAGCAGGATGTCGTGTATCGCCGCTGCCTGATCCCTGAGCATCGTGCCTACGTCCCCGACTTCGGCGTCTATATCAAACTTCCGGGAACGAACGGCGACGCCGAGTACCACGCCATTTCGCGGCAGCTCGTGCTGTTCTGCGTCGAGCGCCGTAAAGCGTGGCGGATGCTGCAGAGCAAAGCGGGCATCGTAAACAAAGAGTACGCCGCCCAAAGATCGATCTTGGCCGAGGTCGATGCCGGCAAGATTCCCAAGGAGGAGCTGTTCGCACGCGGGGAGCAGTTGGTGAGGGATCGCCTGCAACCCGCCGGCGTGGCGAAGCCGGCTGAACCAAGGCCGGTTCCGGTTTTGGTCTCTTCCTAAACCGCGCTGTGCCCCGGTTCCCAATGACTTGCACGATTCGTGTGGGTCCCGGGCGGAATGCGCCGATGGCACGCCCTATCATGTCAGCGGCGAGTACGTGGAAGTCGATCCGCCGCGCCTCGTCTCTTACACCTGGGTTGCGAGCTGGTCGGGTCCGCTCAAAACCCTCGTCCATTCTTTCTTGGGCCGGCATTCCAGTCGACGATCCGAGACCTGGGGCACCCCTGGTTCTTCCTCGCCGAGGTTAACAACCGGTGCGCTATCTTACCGCCGAGATGCGTGCCACTCACCAATCCGTTAGTACCGCAGATAACCAATCCCCACTCGCATGTGGTGCAGCAGGCTGTCGGGCGTGGTGAGGGCAATGGTCAGTCCCAGCATCGCGTGGACGATCGCTAGGGAATAGATGCAGCGGTAGCGGCGGAACATTTCGCAGAAGAAAAGGGCGCCGATGAACGTCGCGGTCGTGAGGACGGGATTGGGCAGGTGGGCGGCACCAAAGAGCGTGGACGCCATCCAAACCGCGGCCGAGCTTCCGTACAGTTCTTCACAGCGATTGAAGAAAAACGATTGCAGCAGGAATTCCTGAAGCAGGGCCCAGATCACGTACCCCCATGCCGACTGCAAATTCGGAAACCAAGTCGGATTGGCGGGAATCTGGCCGCCTGCCCAGCTCACCAGAATCAGCACGGAAACGACCGTTGCTAAACCGATCCCCAGCACGACGCCGAAGCCCGACAGTTTCGGCAACCCGAGGCCGAGGCGCGCCAGCGATGGCCGGTCCATCAGCACGCCGATCAGAACGTTGACCAGCACCAGGACCAGAATCGTGATGGCGGCAATGGCGGCCCAGCGGTTCCGGATCTCCAGCGTCGGCGCCCAAAGCGCAAATTCCAGAAACAGAAACGCGATGATGATCTGAGCCCAAACGAAGTGACGGCTAAAGGCAGTCGGAGCCGCAGGAAGAATTTGCGACTCATCCGCGATTTTGCCCATTGCTTCAGATCCTCCGTTCCCTCGCTAAAACCAGAACGACCAGATGGCGTCCACGCTGGCGTGAGTGATCGCCGAGGCTGGCACTCGCCGTTGCTCGCGCCAGGCGCGACCGTAGAAAATGCCGGCGACGCTTGCCAGCACAACATAGCGCCAGTTGAAGTGCGCCGAACGTTTATTGAAATGGGAGAGCCCGAACAAGACCGCCGTAATCCCGAGCGCTGCTCGCCGTCCCACGCGCCGCTCCAGTAGATTCTGCACCCACGCGCGAAAGAAAAGTTCCTCCGGAACCGCAACGAAAATGAAGATGTAGATCCACGTCGGAATCATTGACAACCAATGCACGTTGCCATGCGGATGGAGAAAGTCCAGCGCCAACCCCATCCCCAGAACCAATGGCGCAAAGAAAACCAGTTCCCGCAGCCCAGTTTTCCAGTCGCTCCAGCGGAAGTGAAAGTCAAAGCCGGTGCCGCTGAGCCGCCGGATCGCGACGAATCCATACAACGCCGCATCGACGAGGAGCAGTTTTCCCCAGCCCGCAAGCCCGTTCGGCCACGCCCGCTCGAGCCAGCGCAAATCAACCGCCAGCCCCAGCGTTAGGAGAATGATCGCGTCTCGCCAATTGCCGCGTTGTTCGGGATCGGCGATTGCGGCCTGCCCCAGGAGCCACGCGATCGCCACGGGGAGGGCTGCGTAGAGCGCGCACCATTCCCAGGAGAACATCTGGTGCGAATAGGAAATCAGAACGTAAGGCAGCGCGCACAGCACCGGCAAGGCGGTTCGCAGCGTTGACGGCCAGCGAGCGCATACCTGCCCAACCCGCTCGCCTGCTAATCCAAACACGACTGCCGGTGCGAGTTCTAGCACTAGCACCGCAATGGCCGCGGGCGTTGCGTTTTGCATGGGGACTATTTTAATTCCGGAAAGGTCGGCATGATCCCGGAAGACCGCAGGAAGGCGGTGGCCTTGTGTCGCAGCCAACCCACCACCTCCAAGCTACTGCCGTAGGATGCGGCGCTTTCACTGGTTTATACTGAACCAATGTCGGAGAGCGGCGACAAGACGTTTTACCTGGAAACCTTTGGGTGCCAGATGAATGCGCACGACTCCGAAAAGGTGGTCGGAACGCTCTTGCAGCAGGGGTATCGGCAGGTTCCGACGGTGGAAGAGGCGGGGCTGGTGCTGTATAACACCTGTTCGATTCGCGACAAGGCCGAGCAGAAGGTCTTCAACCGGCTGGCGGATTACAAGAAGTTTCGGGCGCAGGGGAAACAGTTTGGCGTCCTGGGGTGCGTGGCGCAGCAGGAGGGCGAGAAGATTTTTGAGCGCGCGCCTTATGTGTCGCTGGTGTGCGGGTCGGCTTCTTACCGCAGTCTTCCGCAGATGCTGGTGCAGTTGGAGACCGGGCGGCAGCGCGTTAGCGGGCTCGACGATCGCGAGACCGACAAGTGCTTCGAGACCGAATACACGGCTCGCACTAATCCGCATCGCGGCTACATTACGATCATCGAGGGATGCGACAAGTTTTGCGCCTACTGCGTGGTGCCTTACACGCGCGGCAAGGAGCGGAGCCGGACTTCATCTTCTGTTCTGGAAGAGGCGCGGCAGCTGGTCGACCTCGGCTATACGGAGATTCAACTGCTCGGGCAAAACGTGAACTCTTACCGCGATCCTGATGGAAAGAAGAGCTTTGCCGAGCTGCTGGCTGCGGTCGCTTCGGTCTCGGGGATTCGGCGGGTACGCTTTACTACCTCTCACCCTCGCGATTTTGGACGCGATATTGTCGACGTCATGGACGCCGTGCCCACGCTCTGCGACCACGTGCATCTTCCTGTCCAGAGTGGATCTTCGCGCGTGCTTGATGCCATGCAACGGCTTTACACTCGCGAGCAGTACCTTGAGCGCATTGCCTGGATTCAGGCGGCGCAGCGTGATATATCGATCACCAGCGATCTGATCGTTGGATTTCCGGGGGAGACGGAACGGGAATTTGAAGAGACTTTGTCCTTGCTCAACGTCGTGGGCTACGACAGCGTGTTTACTTTCAAATACTCTCCGCGCCCGAATACGCCGGCCTTGCGGCTGGAGGATGCGATCCCCGATACGGAGAAGGCGCGCCGCCTGGCTGTGCTGAATGACAAGCAAAAGCAGATCGGGGTTGAGCGCAATCGGCGGCACGTTGGGCAAGTGCTCGAGGTCATGGTAGAAGGGAAGAACCCGGCCCGGGGACAGTGGATCGGGCGGACGTCGCAGATTAAGGTGATGAACTTTACTGTTCCCGAAGGCATCGAACTCAAGACCGGTAGCTACGTCCAGGTGCGCGTGACGGGAAGCTTCCCGAACAGCTTAGTCGGGGAGATGGCCAGTGGATAGCAATGGTCAGCCCTAAAGCCTTTTCCCAGCGCTGAAGCGCTGGGCTAAGGTAGGTCACCCCTCCGGGGCTGGATTCTCGAAGCCTGAGTTTTTCGGCAGCTTGCTTTTCGGCAGCTGGCTCGACTGGCATTTGGTAACCGGCAGCTGGCAACTGTTCTTAGAGGTTCTTATGGAAGTCGAAATGAAAATTCGCGGACTGATGATGGATCCGGTTTCGAACATGCCGATTGTGCTGCTCAAGGACGTCGCCAGCGATACGGTGCTTCCCATCTGGGTG
>Ga0209517_10005626_pt1 | contig 15894 bp, 13 predicted proteins | sample PeaSoiMetSII2010_FD_187695 | JGI IMG/M metagenome (GOLD analysis project Ga0209517, IMG submission 187695) | Peat soil microbial communities from Weissenstadt, Germany - SII-2010 (SPAdes) (version 2) | ecosystem: Environmental > Terrestrial > Soil > Wetlands > Peat | place: Germany... | reverse complement strand
ATGACGCTACTTGGCTCGACCAATATGGCTCCCCGCACAGCGACCAGATGACTGTGGAAGAGCGCTACCATCGCGTGGACCACGATCATCTGGAGATGACCCTGAATATCACGGACCCCATGGCGTATGTCGGGACTTGGAAAGGCGACAAGAAGATCTTTCAACTGGTGGAAAAGCCAGCCCGCTCGGAGTTCAACGATCTCCCCGAGGGCATCTGTGCATATTCTGAAGTGAAGCTCCACGGCAAGGCTTGGCAACGGATACACCCGTAGCGGACAGGCGCGCCGCCCAATCTCAAACAAAGCGGCGCGTCCGTTGTGCACGATAAAGAAAGGACGCATTCTAGATTAAGGAGATGTCACATGACGCGTAAGTTTGTAGTTTTCTTTTTTGTAACACTGGGCTTTCTGACGATTTGTACCTCGATGTTCGCGCATCATGGAACGGCAGGGGTATATGATTTTACTCATCGCATCACAACAAAGGCGACAGTGACGCAATATATATTTGCCAATCCCCATGTCCAAATTTACTTCACCTTGAAGAATGATAAGGGCGAAGAGCAGACCTGGGGCGTCGAAACAGTCAGTCCCGGAAACGCGCTCGCGAATGGCTGGACGAAGAATTCCTTCAAGCCTGGGGACCAACTCCTGGTGAGCTTCGTCCCGGCCAAGGGTGACAGGACTTTCGGGACATGTCCTCAATTCGTGTTTGTCGCCGATGGCCACAGGCTCGGCGGTAACGGCAGGTGCGGCATGGGATCAGGGACTGTCGACGCCAACACGCTCCCCGTAAAGCCAGGCTACACGGCAGTTGAAGTTCAGATGCCGAAAGACGATCGCAAGCGGCCCGAGTCTGAGCAAGAGCAGTAGCGTCTGAAGGGAGTCTCCATATGAGGTATGGTGTCGTGGCCGTGTTGGTTGCTTTTGTCGCCGGATTCGCTGCGACGCAGGTTGTTTTTGCGCAGCGGGGTCAGAAGCAGGCTGAGAAAGATTCGCCTACAAAGAACCTGCCATTCGATCCGCATGACATCTCCGGCATTTGGAAGAACCCCGGAGGATTCGATGTCGCGTTAGGCAACGAGCGTCCTCCCATGACCGCTTGGGGAAAGGAGAAGTGGAGTAAGACCAGGGCGTCCGCCAGAAATTCTCCGCTGGCCTTTGGATTCTATCAGGACCAAAAAGATTGGAACGATCCGCTATTCCAGTGCGACCCTTCCGGTTACCCCCGCAACCTGGACTATACTAACTACCGATTCGTCAAGCTTCCTAACGAATTCGTGATGTTTTTCGAACGGGACCACACTTGGCGCGACCTTTGGACGGACGGGCGCAAGCTCCCGGATAATCCAAAGCCGCGGTGGTACGGATATGCGACGGCGCATTGGGATGGAGACACCCTTGTGGTTGAATCTTCCGGTTACGATGAGCGAACTTGGGTCGATCCCTATGGCTCAATCCATAGCGACCAGATGCATCTGGAGGAGCGCTACACGCGCTTGGACCACGATACTTTGGAGTTCAGTCTGACGCTTACCGACCCGAAGGCGTACACGGGAGTCTGGGGCGGCAAAAAGCTAACGCTGAAGCTGATGAACTCCTCTCAGCAAATCCAAAAGGGTCTCTGGGGTAAAAGGGCGGATGGAACGGCATACGGGGACATGCGAGAAGAATATTGTGTCTGGTCTATTGAGCGCTCTTTCTGGCAAGGTCGGCCCCTGGGGGGAATAGGTGGGGAGGACAAGAAGTAAACGTAAGAGCGTGTATGAACTTCCTTCAGCTTTAAGCTTGCAGATAGGCGAGTTGAGTCGTCGGCCAACTGCATCTCGCTATCACTTCTTGTCATCGAATTCCACGCCGCCGGGCAGGTGATCTCATAGCCACTTCGCGGCGTTGCGTGTGGCAAAGCGCCAGCGCTGCGGGAATCAGAAGAGAATGGAATGATCATGACTGACCAAGAAAAGCACGTTGGTCTGCTCTCCACTGCAGAGCTTCAGTTCCGCCTTGCCTCTGCCGTCCGTCTCGCCGTATCTCTCGGAACTCAACCCCTGGACCTTCCGGTGAAGTGGACTCATGGGGAACATGCCGTACGGTACGAGGAAATCGCCATTAGAGCGGATCAGGCCGACTACGCGGCCCACTTCCTACAACGCTCTGCGACATATCTTATGGCGGTGACAGTTAAGGACGCTATTCGAGCGGTTGTGAACGACCCGAAAACGTCGAGCGACCTTGACGTTCGTGCCGCTTACCAGGTTGCCCGCCTGATCCGGAATGCCTTCGCACACGCACCATTCGCACCAACATGGTCAATCGATCCGGATTGTCGGGACACGGTCTTCGAGGTAGCCAACACAATCAAGCTGGACACTACCGGGCTGAATGGCACGCCATTCGATTGGCGTCACTACGGCGGGCCGCTCGCTCTGTACCTCCTCTGTCGGTTCACGAGAATTCGGATACTCGGAGACAATCCGAACCCTCGCACTGTCTTGCCGATGCCGAAGAACGTGATCTATCAGCAGGGTAATTTGATTCTCAAGAAGGGCGAGATCCCCCAAGATGCTGTGCCCGTGAAGGTGGGAAAATTGCCTGACAGTCGCATTCCTCTTGGAGACGGTCATTTCCTAGCTCCCAAAGAGGAGTAGCGCAGGAGTAGAGGCTATGGCAGCCATCGGGTAGATCAAAAATTTAAGAAAGGGAGACAACGATGAAGCTCGGATCTAGGTCACCGGTACTCGGGGCCATGGCAACGATTGCTCTCTGGCTGCTGAATACTGCACCGGCAGATGGTCAAGCTGCGCCGGCAAAACAGCTTATGTCGGAACAGGCTTTCAAAAACGTTACCGTGCTCAAGGGAATCCCGGTGGATGAATTCATGGACACGATGGGGTTCATTTCCGCATCCACGAACTATAACTGCATCGATTGCCATGCCGAACCGAAAGTGGAGGGCGATTGGAGCGTCTTCGCCGAAGAGACCCCCCGCAAGGCGATAGCTCGCCGAATGATTCTGATGGTGCAGGCCATCAATACGACCAATTTCGGGGGAGCGCGCGTAGTGACCTGTTACACTTGCCATCGCAATATCCAAGACGCCCCCAAAGTCACGCCGAGCTTGGCGGAGCAGTACGGCGAGCCGCCCCCGGTCGATCCCAATGAAGTCGAGATCAGGCGGCAAGCGCCTGGGGCGCCTTCCGCCGATCAGATCTTTGACAAGTATCTCCAGGCGGTAGGAGGAGCGCAGAAGGCAGCCGCCATCACCAGCATTGTCTTCAAGGGCACATACCAAGGCTATGCAGAACCGAAGGCGCCGGTGGATATTTATGTTAAGGCTCCAAACCAGCGGGCTCTAAATCAACGAACTATGATCGTGCATACGGACCTCGGAGACCGGACCACGACCTTTGATGGCAGCAACGGCCCTGGCGGTACGGGATGGATGGCGGCGCCGGCCGCGGATAAACCATTTCCTGTGATCACGTATACCGGCGGAGACCTCGATTCCGTCCGGCTGGACGCAGTGCTCTCCTTTCCGGCGGGAATCAAACAGGCCATAACGAAACCGCTGGTAGGTTCGAGCAGCATTGACGATAAGGAAGTGGCCGTCGTGCAGGGGACCGCCAACGGCGGACGCTCTTCCATCAAGCTGTACTTCGATAAGCAGTCCGGCCTGCTGGTGCGACGGGTGAGCTACGCCGATACGATCATCGGGCGGGTACCGATACAGGTGGACTACAGTGATTACCGGGATGCCGCCGGATCTGGAGTCAAGCTGCCGTTTCACGTCATTACGACATGGACGGACGGCCGGTCAGACGTACTGCTGACTTCGGCGGAAACGAATGTGGCGATTGACGCTGCGAAGTTCAATCAGCCGCCCCCGTCGGTGCCACCCAAACAATAGGCCCTACGAGTAGCGCAGCAATGCCTTGAAGCCGTAATCCATATGCTGCTGGATATGGCAGTGAAATAAAGTCAGTCCCGGCTGGTCGGCGGTAAAGTCCACGCTGGCGCGCCCATAGGTGGGCACCACAACCGTGTCCTTGATTACTCCCGACGTGGCTTTGCCATAAATCTCGGCGATCTCTAGTTGGTGACGATGCACGTGCAACGGATGCGCATCGTCGGTGCGGTTATGAAACGTCAGCCGGTAGCGCGTGCCCTGTTTGAGCAGAAACTCCTGGTCGTGGGGATAGGATTTGCCGTTTACGGTGAAGCTGTTGAATTTGCCAGCGCCGCGCGGCACCTTTTCAAACACCATGTCCAATCGCTCGGTGGGCGCTGGTTGCGCCCCTTCCGAGGGACGCTTGCCGAAGATTGTATAGTCCCAATTCGATTTGGGCGGCGGCGTCCACTGCGGAGTGCGGCGTTGATTGGCGTACTCGATGACAATGCCCAACCCTCCTTGGCGCACCATGTCCTCGGGCGCACCCATGATCCAAACCCCAGGCTGGTTCATCTCCACCCAAGCGTCGATGCGCTCGCCCGGGCCCAGCATCAACACGTCCACGGCCGCGGGCGTGGGCACGGGATTTCCGTCCAGCGCGATCACGTTGAATTTGTGGCCGGGCAGCGCCAGGTGGCGGTTCTCGATGGCGCTGGCGTTCAGAAAATGAAACATCACGCGTTCGCCGGGTTTCACGCGGATCGGATCGCCGAAGCCGAGCGCCTTGTCGTTGATCGAATAAATGTCGGACGCAACCTCCATTCCCGGCTGCCGCGTATCCAGCACGGCCGGTTTTTCCGGTTGCGGGCCGGTGGCATCGAGATCGTCGTTATCCATGAATTGGTTGGTGAAATAGGGCTCCCAATCGCGCAACGCGAGGTAGTGTTCCTGATCGAAGTTACCGGGATTGTTTGCTCCTTCAATGATCAGGAACCCAAACATCCCGGTATAACTGCCACGGTGCAGGTCGTCCATCGCCATGACGTGGGTGTGATACCAGCGGGTGCCGGCCGGCGTGGGCGTGAATTTATAGCTGCGGCGTCCATGCGGAGGCACCTCAGGAGTGCCCTCTTCCTCCGATCCGTCCACATCGGAGGGGATGAGTAATCCGTGAAAATGCACAAACTCGGGCACGTCCGTGTTATTGACCACGTTCACCGTGACCGGCACGCCCTCCTTCATCCGCAGCCGCGGCCCCGGCGAGGTGCCGTTGTACCCGATGGTGCTGACAATGCGATTGGGCGCCAATTCGACCGTGACCGGCGCGATTTCCAACGTGAACTCGGTCCTGGCGACGTCTTGCGGTCCGGTTGGCGCCAGAAAGGATTGCTGTGGCTGGCCCACCAGCCCGCTACTTGCTGCCGCCACCCCGGCAATCTTCAGAAAATCGCGTCGTTGCATAAGAATCGTTGCATGAGAAATGCCGAAAACCAGCCTTCGACAATGGTATCGCACGCCTGTGCAGTCCTAAAGCTGCGTCGAATGGTTTCAGCAAGCGCTTGTCAGTTTGGACGAACCCGGATACGCTGGATTCGTGCCAGCAACCGACCGCGAACGCGATCTGCACGCACTTCGCAGCTTGATTGATGAAGCGCAGGCGTGCTCACGTTTTAGCAAGACCGAATAGTCGGCTACCTTGAAGAGTTACCGGTTCTCTGGAGGTAGCCTGAAGTTGATTTCAACTGTTACCTTCTCTGCGACTTCGGCCGGCCAAAGCTTAGAGTTCGTCGCTGGCTTGAAGCGCCACTGCCGCAAACATTCGACAGCTTTTTCATCCAGCCCCTTCCCGAGTTCTTTGACTACTTTGATATCCGACGCGAGCCCATCGACGCCTACGACTGCGGACAGAGTGACCACGCCCTGTAGTTTCGCGTCTAAAGCCTCTTTGGTGTACTCAGGACCGGTCACGTGGATGACTTTGGGCGGTGTGGTATGTGAAAGCTCTTGGGACTGTAGCGAACCAGCAGCGGCAATTAGAAGCAGAATCACAAGCCTCATGTGACCCTCCGCCTCCAATCATACTGCGTTTGCCGCCAAAATCGATCAACGCAGTTCTAGGACACTACCGGTCCCGATGGAGATGCTGCCGCGCTCTATGATACGCTTCAAATGGCATCCGAGGTAGCTTTCGATGAAGCTCGTGCGGCCCATCTCCGTCATTCTCTTCCTGTTTTCGCTCAGCCTCGGACTGTTTGGGTACCAAGGGCGCCGCCAGCAGTTCTCCTACTCGAGCGGACCGAACGTGCCCTCCGAGTTTTATTGGAGCCGGCTCCAGTACAACACCCTCTATGGCGGCGGTGGGTATCGCGGTTTCGGCGGCGGTTGGTCGCAAGACTATCCCAAGGCCGACAACGATTGCTTGATTGCCTTGCGGCGTTTGACCCGCATCAATTCCCCTTCGCCGCTGAACGTTGCCGATCTCGATAGCGATCATCTCTTCGACTATCCGTGGGTCTACGCCATCAACGTACAAAGTTGGACGTTCACCGACCAGGAGGCTAAACGCCTGCACGACTATCTTATGAAGGGCGGCTTCCTGATGGTGGACCATTTCCACGGCACCGACGACTGGGAGCACTTCATGGCCGGCATGCGCCAGGTGTTGCCGGACGCGCAAGTGGAGGATCTCAAGGATCTCGATGAGATCTATCACGTCTTGTACGACATCAACGAAAAGTTTCAGATCCCGGGCGAGCAGTACGTCTCCAGCGGCATAACTTACGAGAAGGACGGCTACGTGGCCAAGTGGCGGGCCATCCGCAACAAGCACGGGCGCATCATGGTGGCGATCTGCCACAACATGCATCTCGGCGACGCCTGGGAACACGCCGATGAGCCGCAGTACCCCGAGAAGTTTTCGGGACTTGCGTTTCGCATCGTCCTCAACTACATTACCTACGCGATGACCCACTAGACATGAACTGCGCGCGCCTCTTCCAGCAGTCCCCGAGCAGCCCAGAGGCCGATTCCTAAGACAGATGTTCGAGTTCTTTTTCAAATACCCCCGTCAGGTATATTCACGCGGCCACTTTGCCCTCTTGGGCGCATGGCCAACGTGGATACTTGTGCTGCTGATCGTGGTTGCGGCCGGCGTCCTAGCTTGGCTGACCCGCTCCCGCATGGCGGAAGCCGCGCCGGTCATGCGCAGTTGGCGAGCCTGGTTCCTCTGGGGCTTGCAGACGCTTCTGGCCGCGCTGGTGCTGGTGCTGCTGTGGCAGCCGGCGATCACCGTCTCCGAGTTGAAGCCGCAACAAAACATCATCGCCGTGCTGGTGGACGACTCTCGCAGCATGGCCATATCCGAGAACGGTTCCACCCGCCAGGCCCAAGCCGTCCAGGCGCTTCAGAACGGCGTCCTGGACAGCCTCAACCGCTCCTTTCAAACGCGTCTTTACCGCGTCGACGAAGTACCTGCCCGCATCGACGACCTCAAGGACCTGAAACCCGACGCGCCCTCCACCCGCATCGGCGACAGCCTCAAGCAGTTGAGCGAGGAGACCGCCGATCTGCCCATCGGCGCTGTAGTGCTGCTCAGCGACGGCGACGATAACACTGGGGGCATTAGCGCGGACGCCATTAGCGCCTTGCGCGCTCGCCACATTCCCGTGCACACGGTGGGCTTCGGACGCGAGCGCGCCGAACACGACGTGGAACTGGATGATGTCGTCGTTGCTCCCCGCGCCTTGGCCGACTCCCGCCTCGCCGCCAAGATCACCTTGCACCAGCGCGGATACGCCGGCGCCAAGATCAACCTGACGGTGCGCGACGTCAGCACGGACCAAGGCAAGATCCTGGCTGCTCGCACCATCACCCTGGGGCCAGACGGCAACCTTAAGACCGAGACTTTGATGCTCAACATCGGTGGCGCCGGCGCCAGAACGCTCCAAATCGCGGCCGCTCCACTCACGGGCGAGGAGAACACGGCCAACAATACGTTAACCCGCGTGGTGAATGTCGCTTCCGATCCGCGCCGCATCCTTTATATAGAAGGTGAGCCGCGTTGGGAGTACAAGTTCATCCGCCAGGCGGAGGAGGACGACCGCATGGTGCAGATCGTCTCCATCGATCGCACCAGCGAAAATAAGTTCTACCGCCAGGGTATCGCCGATCCCAAAGAGCTGGCCGACGGCTTTCCTTCTCGCCCGGAGGATCTTTTCACGTACCAAGGCTTGATCATTGGGTCGGTGGAAGCCGGCTATTTCACTCCTACCCAGCAGGAGCTGATCCGCGAGTTCGTGGATCGCCGCGGCGGCGGCCTGCTGCTGCTCGGCGGCCAGTTCGCGCTGGCGGATGGCGGATGGAATGCCTCGAACCTTACCGACCTGCTGCCGACGGTGCTGCCAACCCAACCGGGCACGTTTCATCGCGAGGCCGATCCGATGCGGGGCACCACCCACACAACCGCCGAGTTGGCGCCCGCTGGCGTGGATAGCATTATTACCCGCCTGGTGGACGACCCCGCCGAGAACGCCGCGAAGTGGAAGACGTTGCCCTACCTGATGGACTATGAGGAACCGGGCACTCCCAAACCGGGAGCGTCCGTTCTCGCCAACATGATTACGCCCGAAGGCCGAAAATTGCCATTGCTGACTACGGAGAACTTCGGTCGTGGCCGTACCGCGATTATGGCCACCGGAGGCAGTTGGCGCTGGCAAATGAGTTTACCGCTGGGTGACACTGCTCACGATTTGTTCTGGCAGCAGCTCCTGCGATGGCTGGTTTCCGATACCCCTGGCCACGTAGCAGCTTCCATCCCCGCTCAGGTGCTGCTCGATCACGGCGCTGTAACTCTCACCGCCGACGTTCGCGATCAACAGTACAACCCCGCTCCCGATGCCAAGGTCGAAGCTCACATCCTGGGCCCGAGCGGCGTCAGCGCCCTGGTCGAGATGTCGCCGGTGCCCGATAGTCCCGGCCAATTCCAAGCTGCGTGGTCCGCTCCCAAAACCGGCGCCTACCTGACCGAAGTCACGGCCCAGCGCACCGATCCTGCTTCCGGAAAGTTCAAGGAATTAGGTCGCGACGTTTTAACCTTTCAGCGCATGGACGGCGTGGCGGAGCAGTTCCACACCGAACAGAACCGCGACCTGCTGGAACACCTCGCCGCGCAAACCGGTGGACAATATTGGAGGCCCGCCGACCTCGGCAAACTCGCCAGCGGCATTCCCTTTTCAGAGGCTGGCGTGACTATGCGCGAGACCAAGGATCTATGGAATTTGCCGCTGGTTTTCCTGGTGTTGGTGCTGCTGCGCTTTTCCGAGTGGTGGCTGCGGCGGAAGTGGGGGATCGTTTAAGAAGCGGTCACGACTTGTGCGAATCCATGTAGGTTCGTAGTACGGCGTTGATCCGCGTCTGGTAGCCCTTTTGCCGGCGCAACCATGTCAGCAGATCCACATCCAGCCGCATCGTAACGGTTTGCTTAGGTTGCGGCAAAACGACTTTGGCTTTTTTCCAAAAACTGGCGTCAGTTGGACGCGCCTCGGGATCTTTCTCGATAGCCTTCCGGATCTCCCGAGCGCTCAACGAGCGAAGGTGTTTCCAGTCCGTAGAGCCCCGCCTGCTAGACGATGCTTTGCCAGTACGCTTCGCGTTCATGCTGTTCCGCCCTCCATGCTGAAATAATCCGGCGTTCGGTATCGGACACCTCGGTGTAGATCACGGTAATCTCAAGATCGTTTACGATGCCGATGGCGTAGACTCGAATCTCCCCGTAGTCAAAGCGGTCATCCACCTTCTCCAGCGTGGGGCCGTCGAAAATCCCGATTGCATCCTCGAACGCCAGTTTATGGCGCGCAAGGTTACTGCGGTTCTTTCCTGGGTCCCAAACGTAGTTCATCGGTGCATATTTACATTATGTATTTACGCGAAGGTGGGCGCAAGCGTGTGTGGTGCTTGCGGCTACCCAGGGCAAAATATGTTTATAATCGGACTTCTCTAGAGCTTCACGGGAAGGATTTGGACCGCAACTAAATGGGACTCTTCGCGCCCTGGTTCCTGGCCGGCCTCGCGGGGGTCGCGCTTCCGCTCTACCTGCATTTGTTGAAGCGGCAAAAGAACCCGCCCCAGCCGATACCTTCACTGATGTTCTGGGCGCCGCGCACACAAGCCTCCACCCGTCATCGCCGGCTGGATTATCTCTTGCTTCTGTCGCTGCGGCTGGCCTTGCTGGTGCTGTTGATTCTCGCTTTCGCGAATCCCTTCATCAACCGCAACACAGCCGCGCTTGCGAGCAACCGGCTGGTGCTGCTGGTGGTCGACAATTCCTTCAGCATGCGTGCCGGAACTCGCCTGGCCGATGCTAAGGACGCCGCCATGAGCGTGCTGTCCGGAAAGGGCGCTGCGCGCGCGCAGGTGGCGGCGTTTGGCTCGCAGCTGCGGCTTATGACCCAGCCTATTGAGGATCAATCCGCATTGCGCGCCGCCGTGCAGGCCATTCCGCCCGGCGATGGCCACGGAAACTTTGGCGAGCTAGCGCGCGCCGTGCGTGCCATGGCCGAGTCGGTCCGTACTCCCATCGAGCTTCATGTGTTCAGCGACATGCAGCGCGGCGACCTGGCCGCCGGCTTTCCCGACATGGCCCTGCCCGCCAGCATCACGCTGGTGACGCATGCCGTGGTCACCAAGGCGCAACCCAACTGGACGGTCGAATCGGTGGACGCCCCCGGACAAGTCTGGGGCAAAGACGCCAAGCCGGTTCACGTGCAGGCCGTGATTGCGGGCTACGGCACTCCCGCCGCTCAACGCACCGTCTCGCTAGTGGTGAACGGCAAGACTGCGGCTACCAAGCCCGTGATTGTCCCCGCCAACGGACGGGCCACGGTCGACTTTCCCGCGCTGGAAGTGCCCTACGGCTTCAGCCGCTGCGAGGTCAAGATCGACGCCGCCGACGGCTTCCCGGCCGACGACCTTCGCCGCTTTGCCGTTGAGCGTTCCGATCCGCAAAAAGCCTTGCTGATCCATAACTACGGAGACAACCGTTCGCCGCTCTACGTCGGCACCGCGCTCTCCGCGGCCGCAAAATCGGCCTTTATCCTCGAATCGATCGACGTCAACGAGGCCGCCGACCGCCGGCCGTCGAATTACGCTTTCATCATTCTTTCCGATCTCAATTCGCTGCCTTCGCTTCTGGAAAATTCGCTCACCGGGTACGTGCGCTCCGGCGGCAGTCTCCTCATCGCCGCCGGCACCTCCGCCGGCAGCCGCTCGCAGATTCCCATTTTCGGCGCACACATCGTGGAGACCCGCGACTACAACCGTATTCCCGATCGTTACATGGCGGTCGGCTCCAGCGACTCCTCCTATCCCGCCGTGGCCAAGGCCGGCGGCTGGACAGGCGTGAAGTTTTTCTACGCTCTCGCGGTCGATCCCGGTGCTGGTCCCGATGCAGCGCGCGTGATCGTTCGCTTAAGCGACCAGACGCCGCTGTTGCTGGAGAAGCGGATCGGCGAGGGCCGCGTGGTGCTTCTCACCTCCGGGCTCGACAACCTGACGAACGATTTCCCCTTGAGTCCCGCCTTCGTTCCTTTCATCGAGCAGACCGCGCGCTATCTTGCTGGCACCGAGCGCCAGGGCGGCGCCCAACTGGTGGACGCCTATCTCGAGCTCCGCACTGCCAGGGAACAAGGCCAAGGCGTCGAGGTCACGGACCCCGAAGGGAATCGCCCGCTCACCCTGGGCGAGGCCGCCTCCGCTCAGTCGTTCCAGCTCACCGAGGCCGGCTATTACCAGCTCCGCCTCGCCAACGGCCGCCAAGACGAGGTCGGCGTCAACCCTGATCCCAAGGAATCGAACCTCGACGTTATGTCCGACGATGTCTTGGCGCTGTGGCAAGGTAAACAATCTACCCAGGAAGCTGCGACGTCGGGTCAAGCACCTGGTCAATCAGGGGGTTCGGCCACGCCCCGCAAGACGCCGCAGACCATATGGTGGTACGTCATGCTGCTGGTGCTCGCCGCCGGCCTTGCCGAATCGGTCGTGGCCAGCCGCTACCTGGGCGTCCAGCGCGAGGAAGCGGAGGTGCCGTCGAAGGCTTCTTGATTTTGAGTATCCCGGTTCCCTCATACAACGGGACGCTACCGTTCGACAGTCTTCTTTGGCCTGCCCCCAAGCTTTCCATTCGCTCTGGAGGCAGCCTGTTTTCCCTTGCTCCGCGAGCGGCCGCCCATTTGCCCCAACCTGGACGCCATCCATGCTTTGGAGCCCAGAAAGCCCTCTAAGAGACCGGGCACGTAGAGATCCGCATCCACCGCCGGAAAGTGGAGGCCAAAGCCGGATGGCGTGATCTCGATTTCCTTGAGTTGCGAAGGCTCAGCTTCTTCCAGCCCCTCCGCGTCGGCTGGCGAGAAACTCACGATTAACTTGGAACTGAGATGAACCACGATCCGCCCCGTCTTGCGATCGTAATGCGCGGAAACTGCCCGCGGAATCCGCGCCTCCAGATCCTTCGCACGCTGGTTCGCCCGTTTGAAATCGTTACGCGATGCCATGAATATGCTCCCATGCCCGGCACAAGTCTCCTAAGTTCGCCGTCAAAACATCTAGTATGCGGCTGAGCTGCCGACTCGCGAATCCATAGTTCTCCCTGAGTTCCACAGGCCCGGCCGGACAGTTCAGATTGAATACCGCCTCACAGCCACGTCCGATCACGTGGACATGGGCGGGCCGATGATCGTTCGGATAAACCACAACCCGCAGCCCATCGAGCCGCATCACCGTCGGCACGACTTTAAGTATACGCCTATTCCTAAGCGCTTGGGTTAGGACGTCCTGGCACTTGTCCCCGCTTCGTGCAGACTTTAACGCGCGTCGCTTGGCAGCTTGCCGCCGCCGCAGTGCGATATGCTTTAGATGGTAAATGTGGCCGCGCCGGGAGGTTCCATGAGTCTCCGCGAACAGCTTCACGCATACATTGCGCATCTGGAACAACGTCTGCGTTGGAGCGCCTTGCTACGCGGCTTGGCCATTCTCACCGGCAGCGCTTTGGTGGCGACGTTGGTGCTGGTCACGATCGCCAATGCGCTCGCTTTTTCGCAAGGAAGCGTGACCGGCGCGCGCTTCGGGCTGATCCTGATCCTGGCGATTGCCGCTATCGCCGGGTTGGCGCTGCCCTTGCGCCGCCTGACTCGCCGCCGCGCGGTCGGAACCGCCGAGGCCGCCTTCCCACAATTCCAGCAGCGCCTCATCACTTTCACCGAGCGCGACGGCCAGGATCCCTTTATCGAACTTCTGGCCGGAGACACGCTCGAAGTTGCCCAATCCGCGCAGCCCCAGCAAGTGGTCACCGACCGCCGCCTTTGGATCTCGCTGGGCACCGGCGCCGGGGCCATCGCCATCCTGGTCTGGATGATCGCCGCCGGACCGGGTTTCCTTGGTTACGGCGCCTCGCTTCTTTGGACCGGTCCGCACCGCGACAAGCCAGCGCTCTACGACCTGCGGGTGACTCCCGGCGACGCCGTCGTGCGCCGCCACGCCGACCAGGTGGTTTCGGCGCTCCCCACCGGCCTGCAATCGCCCAGCGTCAAATTATATGCCCGCTTTCAGAACTCCTCCAAGTGGGAAGAGATTGCGATGCTGCCCACGGAGACCGGCAGTTTCGCGGGCGGCTATCAATTTGTATTTGCCGGTTTGCCCGACAGCGTCGAGTACTATGTCACCGCCGGAGCGATGACGTCGAAGCATTTTAATATTCGCGTCACCGATTTGCCCGCGGTGAAGCAGATTCGCGTCACTTACCATTACCCCACCTGGACCGGCATGCCATCCGAGGTGGAGGAGCGCGGCGGCGATCTGCGCGCCGTCACCGGCACCGAGGCCGAGTTGGACGTCACCACCGACCGGCCGCTTCAGAGCGGCCAGATCCTGCTCGACAGTGGACAAAAGATTCAGCTCACGGAGGTGAAACCAGGCGGCCAGAATAACGTCTATCACGGTACCGTCAAAATGGATCAGGACGGCGTCTACCACGTCGCCGGCGTGGACCAGGGCCAGCCCGTTCGCATCAGCGAGGATTTTTACATCGAGGCGCGCAAAGCCAACCCGCCTCAGATTTCCTTGGTGCATCCGCGCGGCGACTACCGCGCCCTCCCCATCGAAGAGGTAACCGTTTCAGCCAAGGCCACCGACGAATACGGCCTCAAGGGCGTCGATCTGCATTACTCGGTCAATGGCGGCCCCGAGGTTACGGTGGATCTGCTCAAGCAAAAGGGCACGAAGCAAGCCGACGGCTCGACCACACTCTCACTGGAGAATTTCAAGCTCGTTCCGGGCGATGTGATTAGCGTCTACGCGACCGCCAAGGATGCCAACGCCGATGCCCACACCGACATGGTGTTCATCCAGGCCGACCCCTATGAGCGCGAGTTTTCACAATCGCAGTCGGGTGGCGGGGGCGGCCGCGGCGGCGGTGGTGGCCAAGGCGATCAGCCCGCGCAGATCTCGCAGCGCGAGAAAGAAATCATATCCGCCACGTTCAAGCAACAGGGAGACAAGAACGCGACGCAACAGCAAGCCGCCGAAGTCTCCAAACTGTTGTCGCAAGCCCAAGCCACCTTGCACGATCAGTCCGTCACGCTTGCCGGCCGCTTGCAGGCTCGCGAGCTGACCGATGAAGTACAGGCCATCAGCGACTTCCAGAAGGACATGCTGGCCGCATCCCAAGCCATGGCGCCGGCCGCGCAACAATTGCAGCAGCAGAAGTGGAAGGACGCAGTCCCCAACGAACAGAAGGCTCTGCAATTCCTGCTGCGGGCGGAAGCCACCTACCGGCAAATTCAGGTTGCGTTCGGGCAAGGCGGTGGTGGAGGCGGCGGAGGAGGCGGCGCGGCGCGCGATCTGGCTGCGCTCTTCGATCTCGAGCTCGATACCGAGAAAAATCAATACGAGACGCAGCAAGCCGCGGCCACTTCCGAGGAAAAAAAGGCGCAGGAAATCGACGACGCGCTGAAGAAGCTCGACGAACTGGCCAAGCGCGAAGAGAATCTAGCCCAGCAGCAACGCAATGGAAAAGCCCAGACCGCCGAGGAAAAGTGGCAGCAGGAGATGTTGCAGCGCGAGGCTCAGCAGCTCCAGCAACAGATGGAGCAACAGCTTGGCCAACAGGGCCGGCAAGGGCAACAGGGTCAACAAGGTCAGCAAGGCAAGCAGGGCGGCCAGAGCGCTTCGGCTTCCGGGCAATCCAGCGGACAGGCGGGCCAAAGCGGCGGGCAATCGGGCAATACGAGGCAGTCCCCGCAACAAGCCGCCGACAGCCGGCAACAAGCGGCTCAACAGGCGCTCGATCGGTTGCGCCAGGCTAACGACGACATGCGGCGCGCCGCTGCTCAGGGTAATAGTGCAGCCGATTCCCGCCGCGCCGCCGACCGCTTGCGCGAAGCCACCGACCTGCTGGGCGGCCTGCAGCAGGAGGACGCCGCCAGTCGCCTCAACTCGATGGCCAAAGAGGCCGATCAACTGGCGGCCCAGCAAAAACAGGGAGCGGATAAGGTCCGCGATTTGATCGCTCAGCAGAATGCCACTCGTGCAGCGGGCCAACCGCAGAAATATCCTTCGGCCCAGGAAATCGACAAGCTGGTCAACGATCGCCAAAGAGTGACCGACGACTTGGCGCGTCTCACCCAGCAAATACGCGGCGCCGCGCGCGAGCTCGCATCCACGCAACCGGCGGCTTCTTCCAAGTTGCGCAGTGCTCTCGAAGGCTTGGACCAAAACGATCTCGGCACCCGCATGCAACGCAGCGCGGATGGGCTTCCTACCGGCCAGTTCTCCGATCCGGCCGAATCCGCTCTCACCGCCGATCTGCAGAAACTAGGTCAACAGGTCAGCGACGCTGCGCGCGCCTTGGGCAGTGGCGGTCAGCGCACTTCCAAGGACGCCGAGCTCAGCCGGGCCATGGACGATCTATCCCGTCTGCGCGACCAACTCTCCAATCTCGGCGGACGTCAGCCTAAC
>Ga0209517_10005625_pt1 | contig 15897 bp, 17 predicted proteins | sample PeaSoiMetSII2010_FD_187695 | JGI IMG/M metagenome (GOLD analysis project Ga0209517, IMG submission 187695) | Peat soil microbial communities from Weissenstadt, Germany - SII-2010 (SPAdes) (version 2) | ecosystem: Environmental > Terrestrial > Soil > Wetlands > Peat | place: Germany... | reverse complement strand
CTGTCCCGCCAGTTCGGGAACCTCGTAATTCAAAAATCGATGATCCATCCGGTCGGTGATTTCGCGCTGCAAAATCTCTTTCAGCTCCTTCAAGTCGAGCACCATGCCCGTTGCCGGGTCCGGCTCGCCCGCCACGGTCACCTCGAGCACATAATTGTGCCCGTGCCCGTGCGGGTTGTTGCATTTTCCGAAGACGCGCCGGTTCTCCTCGGCCGAAAACGCCGGGTTGTGGTAGAGATGCGACGCCGAAAACTCAATCTTGCGTGTCAGATAAACCATAAAGTGAAGGAAGTAGTCAGCGATTCCTGCCAGCGGATCGCAAGCAGTTTTTCACGAATCACGACTTACTGGAATCTCCCGCCCCTTCCACGCCACGCTGCCCCGCGCATAGCGCCATTCCGAATTCAGCAGCGCCGCCGCGTAGAGCGCAACCCCTGGCAAGTAGTATAAGGCAAGCCCTGCTGGAAAACGATTTCGCCGCAGGTCCGCAACATAGGCAGCATGCCTGCCCGCCAGCAGGGCAACACCCAGCACACCCCAAATTAGATGCAAGAGCGCCAGTGGAAGTACCAGCAAAGGAATCCACGGCACCACCCTGAAAAGCTCGCGCCCCACGGCGCGAGAAGTGCCACCCATTAGGGGATAAAGGTTTTTCGTCCAGCCCTGCCACATCGCCCCAAACGTCCTGTACATTCGCACGCGCATGATCCCGTTTCCCGGCGCAAAGTGCAGGCGCACTCCCGCCTGCTTGGCGAGACGCGCCAGGGCCACGTCTTCAAGGACTTCTCCCGCCACTGCGGCGTGCCCTCCGATCCGCGCGTAATCCTCGCGACGGATGAGCAAGTATTGCCCGCTGGCCGCCGCAGCCGGCGAATCGGGATGATTCGCCGCGGCGTAGGAATATTTATGCCCAAGGCGTGTGTACACGAAGGGGATCAGCGCCTTTTCCCACCAGGTGTGTGTTTCCTGTTCGGGCGAATACGACACAAGGCCCGCGCCGTTCTCCTCAGCATCGGCCAGGGCATGCGCCGTGGAACCGGGCAGGTGCACGCCATCCGCGTCGGTGAAAAGCAGCCAGTCCCCCGTCGCCTGTGCCGCTCCGAGCGATACGGCGTAGTTCTTCCCCACCCATCCGGCGGGCAATTCCTTCGTTTCGAGAACGCGCAATTGCGCGTAGCGCGAAGAAAGCTGTCGGAGTGCCGCAGCCGTTCCGTCCGTTGACTGATCGTTGATCACAACTATTTCTTTAATTTCCGGCTGCGCAGCCAGCGATTCGACAGCGGCCGCAATCGTCGCTTCCTCGTTGCGCGCGGGCATGATCGCGGAAACTGTGGGGTGGAGATTCATGGGTTGAATGGATGGCAAATCGGCTCGCGCGAAGCCGGGTTAAGAATGTATTATAGAGGGGCCGGAGAATAAACATTGAAGCATAAGATTCTAGGCCCAATCGCGTTGGTCTTTGTGGCAGCGGTGCTCTACGTGTTTGCGGCCCCATCCTATCGCCAGGGCGAACCGAGCCTGGCGGGGCGCAAGGCCAAGGATTTTGACATGCAGATTACGGGCGCCTCGCATTTGTCCGACCTGCACGGCAAAGTGGTCGTCCTGAATTTTTGGGCATCCTGGTGTCCGCCTTGCCTGGAGGAGACTCAGTCTCTCAACACCTTGCAGCAGGCCATCGCTTCCAAAGGCGGAGTGGTTCTTGGCATCAGCGTGGATGAAGACAAGGACGCATACGAAAAGTTTCTAGGGGACAATCATGTGGTCTTCCCCACCTATCGCGACGCCTCCAAGAAAACCGCCGCGGATTACGGCACGTCGATGTACCCCGAAACGTATCTGATCGATCGCCAGGGCCGCCTCGCACGCAAGATCGTGGGGCCGCAGGATTGGCAATCGCCTGAAAACATGCGCTCCATTGATGTCCTGTTGAACCAAAATTAGGATTTCGCTGAAAAGCCCGCGGCGCTGAAAGCGCGGCTGCATGCTAGCCCATGGCAACGCCCTGGGTTTCGGACACAACGGATTTATGTGCGCCCTGAAAGGGCGCAGGAATCCCCTCCGCCCTTTCAGGGCGGGCAATCACAATGAGGCTCGATACCCGGGGCGCTGCCCCGGGCTGATAATCTCCGCGCCTTTGGCGCGAAAACGCGAGCGTGTTATCAAGCGTAGGAAACTGCCGAAGGGCGGCTTGTGATGACCTTCAGCGGTAAATGAGGGGGAGGGCTTCAGCGATGTGCAGGCAGGAACTTGACCAGCGTGGTCCGGGCCACGCCGCCCTCGGCGTTATAGAGCACGCGGTCCACGCGCGAAAGCAATTCCTGGCCGTTGATCCCGCCCGCCCCTCCGGTTTGTGCATTGGAAAAAGCAAACTTCTCCAGCCCGAGGGCAGGCAGCGCCTGGCCGCGGCAATGGATGGCAATTTCGATGCGATCGGAAAACGTGTCGAGCGTAACGTCAACGACTTGGCCATCGCCACCGAGTTTCGAAATGGTTTCGCGGCAGACGTCCCCCGCGGCCCTTGCCAGCTCCGCGCCCGCTTCCGTCTCAAATCCCGCCTGGATCGCCTGGTGTTCCACGGCGCAGCAGAATACCCCGACCAGATTCCAATCCTGGTCCAGGTGAAACACGACGCGTACAGGCTCGTCAGCCATTGGATTGGGCATTGGATTGGGCCACGCTGATTTCGCAAGCCTCCCGGCAATCCGGGCAGTAGTATTTGCCATCCATACAGAGTCGGACGCCCTGCTGGCCCTGGCAGTAGCAGCAGTAGCGATCACACGCGCACTTGCCCTCCGGCAGGTCGCATTGCGAACAGAGAATTGTGCTTTGCATATTCTTCTCTCGCCTTTGTGCGGAGCATTGAAACACGCCCCAGACGCAAACCACACTATCAAACACTATAGGCCAGCCCGACAGGCCAGAACAAGCCGCAAGTGCCGTGCTGGGCAACTCCTGTGCACCTTGCCAGGTTCTCCCCCGCCTTTCTTGACACGTTTCAAAGCCGCGTGTTAGTTTCGATTTTGCTCTTCGTTTCCTGAGAATTTCGAGTGACATCTCCGACTACCACACAACTTCGCAAGACCGCGTTGAACGGCGTTCACCGGGGCCTCAAAGCCAAAATGGTCAATTTTGGGGGCTGGGACATGCCTGTCGAGTATTCGGGCATTGTGGCCGAGCATATGGCGACGCGCACGGCGGCGGGACTGTTCGACGTCAGCCATATGGGCGAGGTTGAGGTACGCGGGGTGCGCGCGCTTGAGCTCGTCCAGCACGTCACTTGCAACGACGCGTCAAAGCTGGTGGTCGGACAGGCGCAGTACTCGGGGCTGATGACCGAGAAGGGCACGTTTGTCGATGACCTGCTCGTACACAAGATTTCCGATACGCATTATTTCTTGTGCGTCAACGCGAGCAATCAGGATCAGGACTTCGAGCACATTCGCGCGCACAATCGCGCCGGCGCGCAGATCGAAAATGCGGGCGAGCGCTATTCGCAGCTCGCGATCCAGGGACCGAAAGCGCTGGGCATCCTGCAACGTTTCACGGACGTGCCGCTCGAATCGATCCGCTACTATTATTTTGCGTTCGGGAAAGTCGATGGCGTGGACTGCCTGATTGCGCGCACCGGGTACACGGGAGAAGACGGCTTCGAAATTTATTTCGCGCCGGAGCATTCCGAGAAGCTGTGGTCCAAGCTTCTCGATGCGGGCTCCGGGCAAGGGATGCTGCCGTGCGGTCTGGGCGCGCGAAACACGCTGCGGCTTGAAGCGTCCATGTGCCTGTACGGCCACGAAATTGACGATACAACGACGCCGTGGGAGGCGGGCCTGGGCTGGATCTGCAAGCCGGCCAAGGGAGAATTCCTCGGGCGCGATGTTCTCGTCCGGCAGAAAGAAAAAGGAATCGACCGCGCTCTCGTGGGATTCGAGATGCAGGATCGCCTTATCGCGCGCGACGCCTGCGTGGTTTCGATCGGCGGCAAGCCGGCCGGCCGCGTGACGAGCGGCTCGCCCGCACCTTTTTTGAAAAAGAACATTGGCATGGCTTTTGTTCCAACGGTATCTAAATCACCGGGAACGGAAATCACGATCGGGATCCGCGCGAATCAGGCACCCGCGCGAATCGTTCCGATGCCGTTTTACAAGCGAACGAAGTAGAATTTAGTAGGACGGGCTTCAGCCTGTCGTTTTTCTTTTGGAGCAACGCAAACGTAAAACCGATAGGCTGAAGCCTGTCCTACCAGATTCAAGGAGCCGGAATGTACCCAAGCGACTACCGCTACACCAAGGAACACGAGTGGATCAAAGTGTCCGGCAGCACGGGCACGATCGGGATCACCGATTACGCGCAGCATGAACTGGGCGACGTCGTTTTCGTGGAAATGCCCGCGGTCGGCGCGAAGATCACGGCCGGGCAAGTGTTCGGCACCGTGGAATCGGTCAAGGCGGTCAGCGAAATTTTTGCGCCCGTGTCCGGCGAAGTGACCGAAGGCAATGCCGCGCTCTCCGGCGCTCCCGAAACGCTCAACTCCGATCCGCACGGCGCCGGGTGGCTCATCAAGATCAAGCTCGCCAATCCCGCCGAAGTTTCCGGGCTGATGGACGCGGCCGCGTACCAGGCGTTCATCTCCGAAAAGGAAGCCTCGGCCTGATGCGCTATCTTCCCAAGAGCACAGTCGAGCGCCGGGAAATGCTGGATGCCATCGGCGCGCGGTCCATCGAAAACCTGTTCGCGTCGATCCCGGAACCATTCCGGCTGAAAGAGCCGCTGAAGCTTCCTGCCCCGATGTCCGAACAGGAGATCATCGAATATTTTCGCGCGCGCGCGGCGGAAAATTCCTGTGGGTATACGAGTTTTCTCGGCGCGGGCGTTTACAACCATTTGCGCTCGGTGGTCACGGATTCGCTGATCCAGCGCGGCGAATTCCTCACTTCCTACACGCCGTATCAGGCGGAAATCAGCCAGGGCACGCTGCAGGCGATCTTCGAGTTTCAGACGCTGATGTGCCAGCTCACCGGGATGGAAGTCGCGAACGCGTCCATGTGGGACGGCTCGACGGCGACCACCGAGGCCGTGCTCATGGCCGAGCGGCTGACCGGGCGGCATCGCGTCGTCGTGGCGCGCTCGCTGCATCCGGAATATCGCCAGGTGCTGGAGACGTACACGCGCAATCTCGGCCTGCGCATCGACGAGATCGGATTTACCAGCGCGGGCCAGGTGGATGCGAATCGCCTGGAAGGCGCGATCACCAGCGAAACCGCGGCGGTAGTTGTGCAGTCGCCCAATTTTTTTGGCGTCCTCGAACAGGTGCCGCGTCTCGCGTCACTCGCACACACCAAAGGCGCGCTGCTCGTCGTCGCCATCACCGAAGGCGTGTCGCTCGGCGCCGTGCGGCCTCCCGTCGAGGCAGACATTGTCGCGATGGAGGGGCAGAGCTTTGGCCTGCCGCAGAGCTATGGCGGACCGTACGCCGGAGTGATCGCCACGCGCGAGAAATTCGTGCGGCAGATGCCGGGACGGCTCGCGGGCGAAACGGTGGACAGCCATGGGAAGCGCGGCTACGTGCTCACTCTCGCCACGCGCGAGCAGCACATTCGCCGCGAGAAGGCCACCTCGAATATTTGCACGAATCAAGCGCTTTGCGCCCTGGCCGTGAACATTCACTTGTGCCTCCTCGGCAAAGAGGGCTTGAAGGAACTCGCGGCCCAGAATCTTGCCAAGGCGCGGTTCGCGCTCGAAGAGCTGGAAAAAATTCGCGGCGTGCGCCGGGCGTTTTCCGGGCCGTTTTTCAACGAATTCGTGGTCGAGTTTCCCCGCTCCGTAAAGCTGGTGAACGCGGAATTGCTGCGGCACAAAATTATCGGGCCGCTGCCGATCGGAAGTTACTTCGCGGATCTGACCAAGCGCGGCCTGTTCTGCGTCACGGAAACGGTTTCGCGCGCGGAAATCGAGCGCATGGCCGAAGCGATCCGGGATATTTTGTCGAAGCCGATTTGAGGCCACGTGGCGCCGGCGTCCCGCCGGCAGTTTTGCAGGGTTTGTGGGTCGGAGCTTTAGCTCCGACATCCGACAGCTATACGAAGGGCTTTAGCCCCTGAGCGGTCAGGGGCTAAAGCCCGGTGTTTGGCGATGTTCATGTCGCGGCTGAAGCCGCGACCCACAAATCGGGATTGCATGGCCAATTTCTTTGGAGCCTTGCTAAGGGAGCGTTCGATTGAACAATCGCATCAAAATCGCGGGACGCCAAGTCAACCGGAATGAAGGGCTCATCTTCGAGGAGTCCGCGCCGGGCAAGCGCGGCTTCGAGCTGCCTCCGCTCGACGTGCCCGCCGTGGACGCGCGAACAGAGCTGGGCGCGGATTACGTTCGCGAGGCCGTCGAAGGTTTCCCCGAAGTCAGCGAAATCGAAGTGATCCGCCACTTCACTCGGCTCTCAACCTGGAACTACGCGATCGATCTCGGCATGTACCCGCTCGGTTCCTGCACGATGAAATACAATCCGCGCGTGAACGAATTCGTCGCGCGCCTGGACGGCATCGCTACCGAACATCCCTATCAGCCGCAGGAACTCTCGCAAGGCTGCTTGAAAATTCTGCAACTGCTTCAGAACTGCCTGGTCGAAATTACCGGCATGGATACCGGGACACTGGAGCCGGCGGCCGGCGCGCAGGGCGAACTCACCGGCCTGCTGCTCATTCGCGCTTACCTCGAAGACACGCAGGGACACCCGCGCAAAAAAGTTTTGATTCCCGACTCCGCGCACGGCACCAATCCCGCGACCGCGGTGATCGCCGGATACGACGTCGAAAATGTGCGCTCGGATGAGCGCGGGCAAATCGATGTCGCACGCCTGAAGGAAATTGTGAATGGCGACGTGGCCGCCATGATGGTCACGAATCCTTCGACGCTCGGCGTATTCGAGCAAAATATCGCCGAGGCCGCCAAAATCCTGCACGAACACGGCGCTCTCCTCTACATGGACGGCGCGAATATGAACGCGCTGGCCGGCGTCGCGCGCCCCGGCGACTTTGGCGTGGACGTGATGCACCTCAATCTGCACAAGACGTTTTCCACGCCGCATGGCGGCGGCGGTCCGGGCGCGGGCCCGGTGATGGTCAAGAAAATTCTCGAACCGTACTTGCCGATTCCCGTTTTGGTGGAAAAACACGGGAATTTAGCTCTCGATAGCCACAAACTGAAATCCATTGGCAGAGTGCGCGCGTTCGGCGGAAATTTTGGCGTGCTGGTCCGCGCTCTCGCCTACACACTGGCCTACGGACCGGGTATCCGCCAGGCCACGGAAGATGCGGTCCTCAACGCCAATTACATTCGCAAGAAGCTCGAAGACGTGTACGACCTGCCTTTCAATTTGCCCTCGATGCACGAAGTGGTTTTCAGCGACGCGCGGCAGAAAAAGAATGGCGTGAACACGATGGACATCGCCAAGCGCCTGATCGATTACGGCTTCCATCCGTACACGACGGCGTTTCCGCTGATCGTGCCGGGCGCGATGATGATTGAGCCCACCGAATCGGAGTCGAAGCAGGAGTGCGATCTGTTCGTGGACGCGATGCGCTCGATTGCAGAGGAAGCCGCTACCACGCCCGAGATCGTCAAGACCGCGCCGCATTCCACCAAGGTTGGCCGGCTCGACGAAGTCGGCGCCGCGCGCAAGCCTGTGCTGCGTTGGAAGCCGAAAGCGCATTCCTCGCAGGCTTAAGTAGGACAGGCTTCAGCCTGTCTGTTTTTGGTATCTGTAATGCCGGCAGAGAACCGACAGGCTGAAGCCTGTCCTACTCAGCCTACCTGCTCAGGATCGGCTCTAATTCCGGCTCAGCTACCCTGGTCTTATCCGCTCCCGAGGGGCTGGCGGCGGTCCTCACGGCGGCTGTGCGGGCGCGACGCCGCGGTGGCGCAGGAATAACGGCGCCCCGGCCTTCGCGGTGAAATGAGATGCACTCCTTGTCTTCGTCCCAATCGATTACCAGTATGTCTCCGAACCAAATCTGCTCGGTGGCCAGCAGGCTCGCCAGCGGATAGACCACATACTTCTCAATGGCCCGCTTCAAGTGCCGCGCGCCGTACTTCATGTCCGTGCCTTCCTGCAGCAGAAATCTCCTCGCCGCACTCGTCACCCGGAACAAAAACTGCCCGCGCCCCGTGTCCAATACCCTCTGCTGCACCATCCCCAGCTCTATCTCCAGAATCTGCTCCAACTGCTCCTGCCGCAGCGGATGAAACACCACCACCTTATCCAAACGATTCATGAACTCCGGCGAGAACTTCTTCTTCGCCGCTTCCTGCGCTGTCCGCTCCACCTTGTGGTCCAGCCGGTCTTCCGTCTTGTCCTTCGGCTGCACGAAGCCCATGCCGCCCGTCATCAACTCCGTGATCTCTCCGCCGCCCAGGTTCGACGTCAGAAAAATCATCGTCTGCGACAGGTCCACGCGCCGGTTGTCTCCCAGCGTCAGCGTCGCTTTGTCCAGTATGCCCAGCAGCAATTGCCACAGCGCGTCCGATGCCTTCTCGATCTCATCGAACAGCAGAAAGCTCAGCTTCAAATCTTCCTTGTGATACTGCGCCAGCGCTTCCTGCGTGATCAACGGATGCGTTTCGCGGTGTCCCAGGTATCCAGGAGGCGAGCCGATCAGTTTGGCGATTTCGTGCGAGTGCTGGAACTCCGCGCAATCCACCTTGATCACCGCGCGCGGGTCTCCGAACAGAATCTCCGCCGCCGCTTCCACGATCCGCGTTTTCCCCGAGCCGGTCGGTCCAAGGAACAGCAAGTTACCAACCGGGCGTCCGGTCGAGCTCATCCCCGCGCAGAAGACCTGATACAGGTCCACCAACGCGCGGACTCCCTCTTCCTGGCCGACGACCTTGCTTTTCAGGGCGGCTTGGAATTCCTGCGACTCCACGCTTCTCAGCGTGGGGTCCAGTGGCTGTTGTGCAGGGCGGTTCGTGCTCATGGCCATTCTCCTACCGGAACTTCCGGTCCGCTAACACGCCCCGATGCGGGGCACGATCAAACTGGTCGAGTTTGACTCCGACAGTGGAGTGCAGCAGACGGAGCTGCGTGATGATTTCCTGTCCCGCTTCCGGCGCGTGCGAAACATCCAGCAACGGCGGAAACAGATCCGCCAGATCGAGGTTGAGAGTGCGCAAGGTGGAAACGAGCTTCTGAATCTGGTTGGACTTGGGATCGAACAGCTCCACGCGGTTGTTTAGCTGCTCGCGCAATTCGTTCCAGTTGACGTCCACAAAGGGATACGAACGGGTGACTTGCCTCACAACGTCGTCGGTAATGCGGGGGCGCTCTCCGAGCTTGGCCAGGTGCAACTGCTTGACCCGGTCGCCCTCGCGGACGTTATGCACCAGGTAATAAGTGTTCCCTTTGCGACGTAGAAAAGCCATGGATCGCTCCCTACTCCGACATCGAACCTGTAGTGTAAGTTACTTCCACTACGCCTGTCAAATTAGATGTCGAACTGTTCCGAGAATTGCCTCGTATGAGTAACTCCCTTTGCCTCTTCTCCGAACCGTGGATCGCGCAAGTTGGAGTGTCTGTCGATCTCTATTATCGGCATCCACTCGAATAAGCTTGACGATCTCTGCTGCTCCTAGTTGCTTAGATGCGGAATTTGTATTTGGCGATGGTAAGTGTGCGCCGGCGATCCGCCACGCACCATAGTTCGAAAGGTTTAAGCCACTAGTCCATTTGAGCTAGTACCTTTACAATCGTTTATTCGTGGAACAAATCCGATGAATTGGAATCCCGTATACAAGCTGGTGAAGAGAATTCCGCGCGGCCGCGTCATGACCTACGGCCAGGTCGCAAAAGCCCTGCGGCTCTCCGGCGGAGCGCGAACAGCCGGACGCGCCATGGCCGCGTGTCCCAGCGGGCGCGGCGTGCCGTGGCACCGGGTCGTGGGCGCCGGCGGCAGGTTGCTCATTCGCGAGCCGCACGCCTCGCTGCAGCGGAAGCTGCTCGAAACGGAAGGGCTGGAACTGGCGGAAAAGAGAATCCTGAATTTCAGAGATTACGTGTGGAACCCCGTCCAGGCGCGCCGGCGCAAGTGATTTTTGTGGCCCAGGTTCAGCCAGTGCTGGTTCGAACTTGCAAGGACCAAACCCCACAGGCTGAAGCCTGCGCCACTTGTCTCATCCCATCCCGGCCGGGTTCGCGCCGCAGGATTGGATTGTGTTATAGATAAGGACTCATGCTGAGTGGGGCGACGATTGAAGTAACCAACCTGACCAAGCGTTACGGCGACGTGGAAGCGTTGCGCGGGGTGAGCTTTGCCGTCAACGAAGGAGAAGTATTCGGCCTGCTGGGGCCGAACGGCGCCGGCAAGACGAGCACCGTTGAGATCCTCGAAGGGCTGCGCACTCCCGACAGCGGCAGCGTGAGCGTTTGCGGGCTCGATCCGCAGTCGAGCGGCGCGGAGTTCAAGTACGTCATCGGCGCGGCGCTGCAGGCTACTGCCCTGCCGGACAAGATGCGCGTGCACGAAGCCCTCGACCTGTTCGGCAGCTTCTATCCACAGCGGCGCGGCACGCAGGAACTGCTCGCGCGGTTCGGCCTCGAAGAAAAGCGCAACGCTTTTTATTCCCAGCTTTCCGGCGGACAGAAGCAGCGCCTGGCCCTGGCCATGGCGCTCGTGAACAACCCTCGCGTCGTTTTCCTCGATGAGCCGACGGCGGGTCTTGACCCGCAGGTGCGGCGCGAAATCTACGACATTGTCGAGGAGCTGAAAAAGGAAAAGAAAACCATCCTGCTGACGACGCATTACATCGAGGAAGCGGAAAAGCTCTGCGACCGCGTCGCGATTGTGGACCACGGCAAAGTCATCGCCCTGGGCACACCGCGCGAACTGAAGGAGCGCTCCGGAGCGGTCACGCGGATCACCGTGCGCATGGCCAAGCCCGAAACCAACGGCGCGCTGGGAAACCTGGAAGGCGTGACCGAATGCCGCACCGAAGCCGATGATTATCTGCTGTACTCGACGCGCGTGCCGCGCACGATCGTGGCCCTGGTGAAGCATCTGGAAGAACAGAACAACGAACTGGTCAGCCTGGAAATTTCCGCCCCGTCGCTCGAGGACATTTTCCTCGAGCTGACCGGGAGAAGGTTGCGCGATTGAGCCGCGTTTTTGGCCATACCTGGTCGCTCACTGTGAGCCGCATGCGCCTCGCGATGCGCAATCGTGCGTTTCTGTTTTTCAGCCTGATCATGCCGCTTGCCTTTCTTTTCGGCTACGCCGGGCTTTTCAGGCGGTTCGGTCCCGAAGCCGTGCCGTATCTCTTATCGATGGTGCTTGCGCTTACCGTCATGGGCAGCTTTTGGGGATTGAGCGTGCAACTGGTGACTTTCCGCGAACAGGGGATCTTGCGCCGATTCCGTGTTACGCCTGTGGGGGCGAGCGCGATGCTCGCCTCCAGCCTGATCTCCAACTATTTTCTCACTCTGCCCACAATTGCCATCGAGTTCTATATCTCGCGTTCGGTGTTTCATATGGCCGGGCTGGGCAACCTGGTTTCCGTCTTCATCCTGGTGACGATCGGAACGGTTACTTTTGCCTCCCTCGGACTGATCGTCGCCAGCGTGACCAATACGATGCAGGAAACTCAGATCATCAATCAGATCATCTGGTTTGTTTTTCTTTTTATTTCGGGAGCGACGATTCCCTTCCCGATGCTCCCGGCGATGGTTCAGAAAATTTCACTCTTCCTGCCGGCCACCTATCTGGTCAGCGGCCTGCAGCGCGCCATGATCGACCACACCAACCTGAACAGTCTCGGTTCTTACCTGGCCTCTCTCGTCGGATGCGCCCTGATCGCTTTCATCGTTTCGGCGCAACTGTTCCGCTGGGAACCGGAAACCAAAGCCCCTCGCCAGGCCAAGCTCTGGGTCGCCGCCGCGGTAGTTCCGTTCCTTCTGCTGGGCATCTGGGAAAACTTCAACGGCGATTTGCGCAGCCACGCCGTGAAGAACATGCAATCGATCCGGGAACCGTACTCGCTGGAGCGAATCGAGCATTAGTAGCACAGACTTCACTCTGTGGGGGTCCGTTCGCAAACCCGGATCGTGCGCGCCAGCCAAGACCAAATAGAAACCCACAGACTGAAGTCTGTGCTACGAGAACCCGCACCAACCAAATTGGCATTGCTGGATTTGAAGGATGCTCTTTGCACAACGCGGGCGATACGGACCGCTGTGCTATAATTTTACCTGTTCCTTTCAGAGCAGCACAAATCTTGCGTGGAAATGCAGCGTGGAGAACGACGATGCCGATGAAGCCGACGGAAAAAATATGGCACAACGGAAAGCTGATTAACTGGGATGACGCGAAGATTCACGTCCTTTCCCACGTGGTCAGCTATGCCTCGGCGGTCTTTGAAGGCTTGCGCTGCTATGAAACCAAGAACGGGCCCGCCATCTTCCGCGTGCGCGAACACATGCAGCGCATGGTCAATTCCGGAAAGATTTACAGGCTGGAGTTGCCGTACACCGCCGAGGAACTCTCGAATGCGGCCGCGGAAGTCGTGCGCGTGAACAAGATGAATTCGTGTTATATCCGCCCGATCGCGCTGCGCGGCTACGGCGACATCGGCGTCGGCGGGACGGCCGTCCCGATCGAAGTGTACATCGCGTGCTGGGAATGGGGACGCTACCTCGGGCCGGAAGCGATCGAGCAAGGGGTCGACGTCTGCGTCAGCTCGTGGAATCGCATGGCCCCCAACACGCTGCCGAGCATGGCCAAGGCCGCAGCGAACTACATGAATTCACAGCTCATTCACATGGAAGCTCATGCGAACGGCTATTCCGAGGGCATCGCGCTGGACACGAACGGTTGCGTCAGCGAAGGCTCGGGCGAAAATATCTTCGTCGCCATGGACGGCGTGCTGTACACACCGCCAGTGGGAAATAGCGTCCTGCCGGGCATTACGCGCAGTTCCGTCATCACACTGTGCGAGGAAATGAAAATCCAGGTCCGCGAGCAGGTGATTCCCCGCGAAATGCTGTACATCGCCGACGAAGTATTTTTCACGGGCACCGCGGCGGAGATCAGCCCGCTGCGCTCGATCGACCGGATCAAGGTCGGCAAGGGTTCGCGCGGCCCGATTACCAAGAAGCTGCAGGAAGAGTTTTTCGCGATCCTCAACGGGACGAAGACCGACCGCCACAACTGGCTGACTCCGGTCAGCGTGCCACTAGGCGCCGGCACGCGCTGACTAACCTGAATTTGAGATTTCAAATTTGAGATTTCAGATTCGAGTCTTCAGGGGCTAACGCCCAGTTCCTACACCCAGTGAATGTCGCGGCTGAAGCCGCGACCCACAAAGACCTCGCTCGCCGATATGCGGGCCTGCGCTACTCAAGTCTTTGACTCTTCTATCTACTTCTCATAGAATCTGCTTCCCCAATGGAAAAAGAACGTGGGCCAGGCCCAAGCGGGTCCGCCAGGAGAGGTTTTTATGTACTCGAAACCGCAGAAGCTCGCCGCTGAATTTATCGGCACGTTTGCGCTGATCTTTTTTGGCGCGGGGTCGATTTGCGCCGATCAGTTTCTCCGCACGAGCTCGAATGGACAGGTTGGACTGGGGCTGCTGGGAATTGCGCTCGCGTACGGTTTGGCCATGGGCATTATGGTGAGTTCGCTCGGGCACATCTCAGGCGGCCACTTTAATCCTGCGATTACGATCGGATTTTGGGTCACTCGAAAGTTTTCCACGTTTGACACTGTGGCGTACTGGATCGCGCAAGTTGCGGGCGGCGTTGCGGCTGCCTATTTGCTGCGACGCTTGCCCGTCGATGTCTGGGGCCCTGTGCAACTGGGCACGCCCGATCTCGCGAGCGGCATCTCACGCACCAACGGCATGATATTTGAAGGGATCATGACGTTTTTCCTGGTCTTTGTGGTCTTTGCGACGGCCGTCGATGAGAAGGGCGCTTTCAACAAGATCGCGGGCTTTGCTATCGGCCTCTCCATCACGATGGGCGCGCTGTTCGGCGGACCGTTTACCGGCGCTGCGCTCAATCCGGCGCGCGCCTTTGGCCCCGCGCTGGCCGCGAATCACTGGACCAACCACGGTGTCTATTGGATTGGCCCGCTGGCAGGAGGCATCGTGGCGGGCTGGCTCTACGACACGCTTTTCCTTGGCAAAAAACAGTAGTCAATTTGTTTGGTAGGACAGCCATCCGCTGCGGCGGAGCTGTCCCTGGCTGTCTCGCATAGCCTCAGCGGAGCGAAGGAGGACAGCCAAGAGTGGCTGTCCCACTGGAATCACGTGAGGATTCGCCGCGCGGCTTCTGCTATCATGGCCCGGACACGTCCATGAATCCGGCGCGCATTCCGCTGTTTCCGCTAGACATCGTCCTCTTCCCCGGCCAGGCTGTGCCGCTGCATATTTTCGAGCCGCGCTACCGGCAAATGACGCGCCACTGCATCGACACGCAATCCCCATTTGGAATCGTATATGTCGACAAAGAACAGCTCGCGCAAACGGGCTGTTCCGCGATGATCGTGAAAATTCTGAAGGAATACGAAGACGGCCGCTCCGACATTCTGACGGCCGGGCAAAGCGCGTTTCGATTGGTCCGCACCCACGAGGAAAAGCCATATATGGAAGCGGACGTTGAATATCTCGAGGAGGACTTCACGGAGGGCGATACCGCCGTTTCTGAGCGGCTCGAGAAGCTCTGCAACCAGTGTCACCAGCTTCTTTACGGCGAAGACGCGCCGCGGTTTGAAACCGAGGGGGGGATTTCGCTCGCCTATCATGTGGCTTCGGAATTGCCGGTCGATGTAGTGATCCGCCAGGGCCTCCTGGAAATTCGCTCGGAAGCGGTGCGCCAAGGCAGACTCGTCGCGCACCTTGCCGAATGGTATCCGCAATTGCAAAAGAGGGAGCACGTTCGGGGGAAGGCGGCGGGCAATGGCCACGCCAAGTTGTAGCACCGCGAAATCGGCCAGATCTTCTCCCGCATGGCCGATCAGTAGCGTCCAAGCCACGATTGCCCGTCAAGTTCGTATCGTAGTCCCGGCTTAAATTCTCAGAGCTTAACTTCGCTGATTTGAATAGTCGGCTGCAGGTTCGTGTAATTGGGAATATCGCCCATGATCGCCTGCGCATGAGGTTCGAATGCAGTTTGGAAGGCTTCCACGGAATCAAACAAGAGGTGCCCAACAGCAACGTAAGGGGCGGATGAGCCGGGAGCAACACCCCCGATTCCCTGGTCCACGGCCATACCCTTGACGGCAGGGCCGAGGAGCCGCTTCACCAATGGCATATGATTCTGGCAGTAATAAGCCATGTCGAATTTCGCGCCATTACTGTTCGGGTAGAGCACACTGATCTTGATCATGGATCTCCCTCCGAAAGCGATGTGTCCGCTTGGAGCAGGATTAGACAGCGCGGCAGGGCGACCGTCAATCGAAATTTCCGGTTCAGACTGTATTTGCAAGGACTGGTGGCGCAGGCTCCAGCCTGTGGGGGTTCGTCCTTTCGAGGACTAAACTCCACAGGCCTGAAGCCTGCGCCACTCGCTGTGCCCCGACGTTTGATCTGAATTCTGCAGTATTCCTCCGTGTGGCATATAATGGTGCTGCAAATCGATTAGGGGCCCTTGATGACTACCAAACCTGCCACGCTCGGCGAATTGCGGAAGCTTCCCGGCTATGCGGCTGGAACGGCGCGCCGCACCGTCAAAGACGAGCTTCGCGCCAACATTCTTCAGAAGCTCGAATCCGGCGAGCCGCTCTTTCTGGGCATTCACGGGTACGAAGAAACGGTTCTGCCGCAGATCGCCAACGCGCTCTTGGCGCGGCACAATTTTATTTTGCTCGGTTTGCGGGGACAAGCGAAGAGCCGCATTTTGCGCGGATTGATCGA
>Ga0209517_10005623_pt1 | contig 15904 bp, 10 predicted proteins | sample PeaSoiMetSII2010_FD_187695 | JGI IMG/M metagenome (GOLD analysis project Ga0209517, IMG submission 187695) | Peat soil microbial communities from Weissenstadt, Germany - SII-2010 (SPAdes) (version 2) | ecosystem: Environmental > Terrestrial > Soil > Wetlands > Peat | place: Germany... | reverse complement strand
CATCGCCGGATGATCCAGTAGCCGGCTCACCGACCATTGCGGATGAAGCACCGTCCCTAATAACGAAGCGGGAACCAGAATCGGGGCCCACAGGGTCCCCAGGAAGGTCAGCGGAACCAGGATCGCGAATTTCGCTGACGATTGGGAATACAGAATCGCGCAGGCACCCTCCAGCAGGACGATAATCGCGAGCATCCAGGCGCGAAATCCGCTCTGCAAACGGTCGCACTCTTTCGGATTGGCTAGAAACAAAGCCGCCGCGCAGCCCCATAGCAACGCGTCCAGGCGCAGATCGGTGCGAAAATGCGCGGTAACCGCCGGCAGCCAGCGCGCGCTGAAATTGTTCTGCGCGTCCGCGACCCGCCACAAAGCGCAGCCGATGCTGATCCATCCGGTGGCCAGCGCCGCGTTCTTCTTTCCCGCGCGCGCCAGAATCACCGACAGGAGCACCGGCCAAAAGAGATAAAAGTGTTCTTCTACCGCCAGCGACCATAAGTGCCCGGTTGCGTCGCCGGCCCACGCGGCCGGGATGTAATTTCGAAAGAACAATACCGACGCCATCAGCTCGACCGGGGTTTTCATCAAACCCGCCACCAGAACCGTGGCCAGATAAACGAAACAGGGCGGAAGAATGCGGAATGCGCGGCGAACGTAGAAAGCCTGAAAGCTGATTCTTCCCGATTCGCTGTATTCGTCTACCAGCAGCTTGGTGATGATCAGGCCGCTGATGCCGAAAAATATGTCGACCCCGAAAGCGCCGAAGCGTGAAACGCTTTCGCGATAATAGTCAGCTTCACTTGAATACAGGTTGCGAGTGAAATGATGCCAGATGACCAACAGGACCGCAATGGCACGCCATCCATCCAGCGTGGCGACGCGGGCCTTCGGATCGAGTCGGGTCACTTCCGGTTAATCGACGAAGTCGGGCGCCCGCTGCAGGCGGACTGTTCAAGTAGTTGGTACTACAGCTACTTTCTTCTTCGGGCTCCGCCGTTTTTCCACCGGAGGCGTCCGATCGCTCTTCTTCAGATTCGGAAGCACGATCGTGAGCACGAACTTCTTCTCCCCGTGATCGTCGAATTTAATCACGATATAGTCCTCATTGCAGGACATAACGCTTCCGAGTCCGAATTTGGGATGTTCGACTTGAGCGCCTGGGGCGAAGGCAGGTTTTGTGGCCATGTGAGCGGGGAATCCTTGGGAGGGAATATAAGCCCTCAATTCATTGTAACAAAAGATCGTAACCCGGGGAGAATTTGCTGCATCCATCCGACTGTCGTCGGCGCCGGCGGAACCTTGGGCGCTAAACTGGGTTCTGGTACTCGTCACCCCTCGTCGGAGAATTGTCGTCAAGAGTTAAAGATGTTGGCCGGGTCGTCCGAATCGTGTAATGGCATACCAGGAGTCTCTTTTCATGAACCGCTTCGCTATTTTTCTTGCGTCCGCCGTGCTGTTAGCGGCCCAGCCCGTTGCGAATCGCTATATCGTGGTGTTGAGCAGCGAGCCCGCCGCTAGCGCGTCGATCAATAAGGGTGTTCGTTATTCTTCCGCAGACCGGGACGTGCAGGCTCAGAGAGCGGTGGTACAGGCCGAGCATGCGCAGGCTGAAGCCGCGATCGTCGGCTTCGGCGGCAAGGTCACGCATCGATTCGATACCATCCTGAACGCGATGGCCGTGACGATGACTCCAGACGCCGCTGCGCAGTTGCGGCAAACCGCGGGAGTGAAATCGGTGACTCCCGTGAATAAGCACCACGTTAAGCTTGACCACGCGGTGAACGTCCACCAGGTCACGCAGGCGTGGCAGGCCATTTCCGGGGGGCAAGCGGGCGCCGGGGCTGGAATCAAGATCGCCATTCTGGATACCGGCATCGACGTCAACCATCCCGCGTTCCAGGGATTCACTACGGCGGTGCCGTCCGGGTATCCGATGACCACCAACGCCGCGGAAGTTGCGAACACCAACAACAAAATCATCGTTTCCCGTTTTTATACCGACGACGCCGACGGCATTTCGATCACAAGCGGCACTCCTTGCCTGTCTCCGAATGCGACGGAAGACTGCGGACATGCAACCAGCGTCGCGATGGTCGCGGCGGGACTCTCGAACAGCACGGGACAACAGGGAATCGGGCCGCTGGTAGGCGTTGCCTCGGGTGCATGGTTGGGAAATTACAAAGTCGCCGACGACACCGGCGCGAGCGATGATGTGACTCTCCTCGCGGGTCTGGAGGACGCAGTCAACGATGGCATGGATGTCGCCAATTACAGCGCCGGCGGCCCGGTGATCAATTCGAGCGATGAAAGCGGTCCACCCGAAGCGGCAATTAAGACGGCGGTCGCCGCAGGGACTTTATTCGTATCAGTCGCGGGCAATGATGGCCTGCCCGGGCAGCCGGCGATTGGAGCCATCGAGACTCCCGGCGCGACGGCTGACGCAATCACGGCGGGCGCTAATGAAAATGAGCGGATGTTTTACTTCAGCGCATCGGTGGGATCGCTGCCACCGGTGCTCGCTATCCTGCCTGACGCTCTGGACGGCGTCGTGAGCGGTCAACTTCCCGGCACCGTAGTGGACGTTACCACTCTCGACGGAAACGGGTATGGTTGCAATGCTCTTCCCAACAACAGCCTTCTCAATGATCTCGCGCTGATCGAGCGCGGTCCGGTAGGCAACGCGTGTACCTTCGATACCAAGATCTCCAACGCGCTGAACGCCGGCGCTGCGGGCGTGATTATCTTCGACGATCAAAATGAGGCGCTGGTGGATTTCACGGTCGACATGAACTTCGACCCGACGCTTTTCTTCCCGAGCATTACCGTTACCTCGATTCCGATGCTTTTCATCAGCCAGAGTGACGGCCAAGCGTTGCAAGCAGCCGTGGACGCGAGTCCTGGTATTCAAGGAAACATGGATTTGGACGGCATTACGCCCGTTCCGCGCCCGACCAACATCGTCAGCGACTTTTCGAGTCACGGCCCGACGCCAGGCGGCTCGGTGAAGCCGGATCTGCTCGCTGTAGGCGACTACCTGGTGAGTGCGGACGCCACCAGTAACGATCCTTTTTTCCCATATATTTACGGCAGCGGAACCAGTTTTTCGGCGCCCCTGACCACCGGATCCATTGCGCTGGTCAAAGCGGCGCGGCCCGGCCTCACCGCGTTGCAGTACAAATCGCTGATCGTCAACAGCGCGCCGGAGTTGGATCAATACACGGACGGCAGCATCGCTCCGCCGCAGCTCGCCGGGGCGGGAATTCTGAACGTCATGAACGCGCTCCAGAATGAGTTGGCTGCCTCGCCCACTTCGCTGAACTTTGCGGCGCCCGCAACCGGGAGTGGCAGCAGCTCGTCCATTCGGCCTGCCACGTCGGCCGCGGCCACCGTGGGAACAGAAGCGGTGAACCTTACCAACGTCGGATCTGCGACGGATTCTTTCACGGTTACGGTGACTTCGATCGACAATATTGCCCCGGCCAGCGTCGACACGCCCTCATTCAGCCTGGATCCTGGCGCGAGTCAGACGATTAACGTATCCATGAACACGAACGGCCTGGCACCGGGAACCTATCACGGATTTATCGTCATCACGGGAAGCCAGACCCAGATCACGACGCGCATTCCTTACTGGTACGCCGTTCTGGGTGGTACGGTGCAGAACATTAATATCGTGGATTCGCCCCTGTTCGATACCACGGGCGACACGACGGTGATCTTTTTCCGCTGCGCCGACGCCGCCAACATGCCGCTGGACCCCCAAAACAATCCGACCGTGACCACGATTAACGCGCGCGCCCGGGTGATTGACGTGGTCCCGGTGGGCGACATCCCCGGCACGTTCCAGGCCGATATCGTGATCGGCCGGGCCGATGTGAACGGGCTCAACACCTTCGTAATCACGGCGGACGGCGCAACCCAAAACGTAGTTGTTATCATCGAGTAACATCCTCGCGGGAACTTCTTTCCCAGGCTTGGTGTCATTATCAGTGTCGAAGCGGTAAGATTGAGGGGAAGTGGCGGACACTACCGTCGGTTTCCAGTTCGACGCCTGCAGGCCCGAAGCGGCTGCAGTGGTGCTGCGCGAGGACGAATCCGTACTCGTGATGAACTTGCGCGCCGGTATCGAATCCGCGTACGAAGAGTTGATTCAGCGCTTCGAGCAGCCTGTTTTCAACATCGTGAGCCGTCTGATGGACGATCCCGGGGATGCCGGAGACGTAGTCCAGGAAGTTTTTCTGAAGATTTTCAGGAGCATTTCCTCTTTCCGGCAGGACAGCTCCCTGAAGACCTGGATCTACCGCATCGCGGTGAACGAAGCGCGGAATCACCGGCGCTGGTTCAGCCGGCACCGGCGGCAGGAAGTGTGCCTGGAAGGCGACGCCCGGAGCTTCGAGACCGAGTCGCACCGGTATCAGGACTGGCTACCCGATCCGGGACGTTCGCCGTTCGACCTGGCGCTGGACCGGGAGACCGAAGCGCTGATTGAAGAAGCGCTGCTGAAGCTGAATCCGAAATTCCGCGCGGCGCTGGTGCTGCGCGAGCTGGAGGGACTGAGTTACGAGGAGATCGCCGAAATTCTGGATATCTCGCTCGGGACAGTAAAATCGCGTATCCTGCGAGGCCGGGACGCGCTTCGAAAACATCTGGCAGGACGGCTGGAGCCGGCTTCGGCTCCGGACTGGTCCCCGCAATTGGCGGACTAAACAAGCGCATGCAAAATGACGATGTATGCGCGCAGCGAGAGAGTGAAGTGGCAGTATGAAACGCGATCCTGAACACGTGCTTAGCGACGAAACCCTGAGCCGGGCCTTGCGCAGCCTGCCGCGGCGGCAGCCTCCGGCGCATCTGGCGAGTTCTCTGCGCGTGATCGCCTCTCGCGAACAACGCCGGCTGGTTTACGGGCGCGGAGCCGCAACCGCCGACCGGATGCGTTTGTTCTTCAACAATTTGATGCGTCCGCTGGCGCTGCCTTTTGCCGGCGGTCTGTTTTCCGCAGTCGCACTGTTCAGCATGTGCCTGGTACCGATGTATCCGGTGCGCGGTTCCAGCACGTTCGATGTTCCCACGGGCCTGACTACGCCGGCCGCGCTCGAAACCACCGCTCCAATCGCCGCCGATACCGGCGACGTGATCGTAGACGTGACCGTGGATGCCTTGGGACGGATGGTGGACTACAAGATCGTCAGCGGCTATGCCACGCCGGACCAAAGCCTGCGCCGCAGCATCGAAGGCACCTTGTTGCGCACGACTTTCATCCCCGCCACCGCCTTAGGACAGCCGGTGGAAGGCAAGATGCGGTTGTCTCTGCGAACCATCCACATCGACGTGAAGGGCTGACGCACTATCGCGCGTCGCCTGGGCCAGCATTTTCTCGCACGCAAGTCGATTCTCGACAAGATTGCCGCGGTGGCGTGCCCCGACCCGGTTCCCATCGTCATTGAAATCGGTCCAGGCAAGGGTGCGCTGACCGAGTCACTGCTGGACCGCACAGCGAAACTGATTGCGATTGAAGTAGATCCGTATCTGGTCCACTATCTGCGCCAGAAGTTTCGCGATCCGATTGACCAAGGCCGGCTGATCCTGATCGAAGGCGATGTGCTGAAGACCGATCTAGGGGCGTGGGGTCCGGCGGTAGTGGCGGGCAATTTACCGTACTACATTACGTCGCCGATTCTCGAAAGACTTTTCGCGTTAGGAGAAAAGTGGACGCGCGCTGTGTTCCTGGTCCAGGCGGAGGTCGCCGCGCGTCTGGCATCGCCGCCGGGCAATCGCGATTTCGGATATTTGAGCGTCCAGACTCAGTTCCACTCGCATGTCGAAGTCTTGTTCCCGGTATCGAGGACTGCTTTTCGCCCGCCGCCCAAGGTCGACAGCGCGGTGGTGCTGCTAGAGCCTCGCGACGCGGCGGCTGACCTAGGAGTTTCAGACCCGGCAGGATTCCTTCGTTTCGCCTCTGTCGCGTTCCGTCACAAGCGCAAAACGCTGCGCAATAATTTGGCGCCGGTCTATGGAGCTGAACAAGTGACCGCTTTGAAGGAAACCCAGCGCCGTGCGGAACAACTCAGCGTCGCTGAACTGGTGGAACTGTACCGGAAGCTAGTCAATTCTCCGAAGGCTTCTCCGCCCGGGTGATGACAAAAATCTCGACGGGACCCTTCTGCGATTCGAGCTTCAGACCAAGCTGTTCCTGAACAGCGGTGAAGATCGAAGGTCCGTTCGGATCGAATGGCGGAAGCTTCACGTCCGGCGGCAATTGCAACTGCGCGAGCTGAGTTTCGTCCGGAGTCCATTCCAAATTGACGTCGTACTTTCCGGTCAACCCGGTCTTATCGACGATCGAGCGGCCCAGATAGCGCGAGAGCATTGGGATGATGTTCGCAATGGGAATGCTCACGGCCCGCAATGCCCTGGGTTGCATCATCATGTTGCCGCAGCGGAGCTCGGGAGGCTGTCCCGGCTGGGGCGGAGGCGGGGGCTTGGCCGGATCGAAAGGAGTGCAACCGCCCTCTTTCGATTCCGTGAGCCCCGGCCCGAACTTGCCGTCCTTCCGCGCCATGACCAGCGCATAAATCGGAAGCTCCTTGTCGCCACGTTCCATGACGAGCTGAAAACGATCCGCCAGCAGGGACTGAAGCATCAGCGGAAGATCGCCTTGTTTGGGTGTGGTCTCCGCTTTGGCCGAAATATCGTAGCGAGCGGAATCGAACCACGAAGGTCCGCCCGAGATCTGGAAAGGCTGAATGCGATACGCCATTACGATCAGCTCTTTCAGGGTCATATTGGTGACGTTGACCCGGCCACCGGGGCTATTGCGAATGAACATTCCCCGTCCTCCGGGCGCGGCCGGCTTGATCGACGCGACCTCGAATTCGGGGCGCGGATCGGTTTGCGCAATCGCGACGCCGCTTAAAATCAGAAACGCCGCCGCTGATCTGACGCGCATGCGATTATTTTACGCCTTTACAACTCGATCCATCCCTGCGCCGGGACCGTCTCCACGGGTAAACCGTCCCTCTCGATCGTCACGCGGAACCGCCGGCTGGCGAGCCGGGCGCTCATCTCGACGATTCGTCCCACCACCACGAGCGTTGTCGCCGGACCGGTGTCAAATTCGATCCCGAATTTCGCCGCGACGTCGGTATTCACCCTCACGTAGAGCTGCTCACCGTCGGTTCCAAAATACACGTCGCGTACCGCCGAGTCTCCTCCGTGCATCGCGCCAGATCTGGTATCGGGATGATATCGACCCGCGCCGAGCCACTCGAAATACGAAGTGACCTCGCCGTCGAGGGTCGCGTGAATCGGATTCGCCGGCGCTTCCAGAATTTCGCCCGCCTGGGATTGAAGAATGGGACGCGACAAGGCCTCCGGCCGCTTCAGACCCAGAGCGCGATACACGTTCGAGAGATGATCGCGATACAGCTCGTCGAATTCGGGACGATTGTCCGAGCGGTGCTCCGGCCCATACCACCAGTTCCAGTCACTGCCTTCGGCAATCAGCAGCTCTTCATAAGCCAGCGCACGCATATTTTCGGCGACACCGGTCGCGCTCTCATACGCGAGACGCGCATCCAGCAGCAATTCCCACGCCTGATTGTCTTCCTCCGCGCCGATCCAGATATCGAAATTCGCGTTGATCCACGACCCCGGAAAAACTCCGCCCAGCGGCCGCGCCTCGAATTTCGCGAGAGCCTCTGAGACAGTCAGCGCCTCCAGATTCGGATCTTCGGAGATGCGCCGGTACAGCTCGCGCAGGAAGGGACGTCCGTTCGATTCATACCACTCCCAAGCGTTTTCACCATCGAGGATGATGGGCACCAGCGCGTCGCGCCCCTGCGCGTTCTCTCGAATGCGCGATAGAAAATGCTCGGCGGCTTCGGCCGGGCTCATGCGTTGATACACGAAGCCGATCAGATCGCTCAAGTAGTGATCGCGAAACAGCAGGCGTAGCTCGCGGCCCTGCTGCTGCCACGAGTACGCCTGATACGTGAGCGCGGGGCTGGCGTCCTGCCCCAAGGTTCGCGACAGGACGCCGTTGTCACTCGCAGCCCACTTAAAACCGCAATCGACCGCCAGCGCCAGAGCTTCGTCGGAAACCGAGCCTTCCGAAGGCCACAACCCCACGGGCTCCGTTCCCAGCTTATCGAGCATATACATTCGCGCGCGGCAGAGCTGTTCCTGCGCGTCCTGTGGATAGCGAAACCTCCGCGGAAGAAGAACGCCGGGATGCGAGACCGACGCAATATCGGAATCGCAAATCAGGGGCAGAATCGGATGATAGAACGGCGTGGTCGCAATCTCGATCTGCCCGCGCGCGCAAAAGTCGCGATACACCGGCAGGACGCGCTGGAGGGATTCGCGCTGCTTCCGCGCCATCAGCGCCTGATCTTCGAGCGAAAAATCGCGCCCTTTCTTGATCAGTTCCTGCAATTCCGCGTCGCGACCCAGCACGTCTTCGTCGAACCATGCGATCTGGCTCAACACCTGCAAATCGCGCAGATCGCGATCGGTGGAGATGCGATCCTTGTTTTCGTACAGCTCGCGATAACGCGGATAGCGGTTGATCATATGCTCGACGTGGGCCTGAAACAGATAGCGCCGCATGAAGCTGCGCTGCGATTCCGTCAGACCGTCGACGGGCGTGATGGCGACGTCGAGAAACGGATCGGACGCCGTGCCGGCGGCGTATTCTTCGATCTGCGCGATCATCGACGGCACCAGGTTGAAGGTCTGGCGCACATGGGGAAATTCTTCCAGGATCTGCACCATCCCCGCGTAATCTTTCAGCGCATGCAGCCGGGTCCACGGCAGCTTATATTCGCCGGTCCACAGATCCTTGTAGAACGGCTGGTGCATGTGCCATAGAAAGCACAGCGTGGTCATAACGCGGCTTCGCCGCTGTTGATTCTAATGTCTGGCCGCGAAATAGCTTCGCACCGGCACCGGAGGCTCCGTCCCTTTGATGGCGATCCACAGGATGTCATTCAACTCATCATCGTCGATCTCATCGGCTTCATCAAAGTCCATCTGCGCCGAGCGGGCGGCCGTGGCCGATCGCGCGGGGTTCTTCTGGGTCAAAGAAATTCGCGGCCTCTCCGCCGTGTACGCGGCATTATTTGGCGATGCCGCGAACGCCCCATACAACGGACGCGCCCCGGCGTCGAAATGCGTCAATGGACGCATGCCCAGAATCAGCTCCATCGTCCTGAGAATCGACGACTGATTGTACATGCTGCTGTCGATGATCCCGCGATGCGTGTAGGGCGAGATCGCGAGCATTGGTGAGCGATGTGAATCCACGTGATCCGGACCGTTTTGCGCGTCGTCTTCGATGACGAAAATCGCTGTCTTGGACCAGAATTTGCTTTTCGAAACACCCTCGACGATCATCCCCAGCGCGTAGTCGTTATCGGCGAACAGAGCAAGCGGCGCGAGCTTCTCGGGCGTGGTGCCATTGGTGTGATCGTTCCCCAGACGCAGGATCATCAGCTGCGGCATGGCTCCGCTTGCTTCAAACTGCTTGACGTCCTCAAGAAAAGTCTTGGCGCGGTCCACGTCCGGATAATCCAGGTCGAAACTGCGATAGCGCATATTCGTGATCGGGCGCAGCGCCGGATCCTGGATGCTCTCAATCTGAATTCCGTCCGGGCCCGCGGTCTTCTTGTTCGTCACCCAATACCCGTAGTTGCGCACGGTGAGCCCGGCCGCCAGCGCATTGGTCCACAGATAACCGGCGGGCGCCGAATTGGCCGGCTCCTGACCCTCGAAATCGTAATGTTTGCGCCGGCCGGCGTATTCGTTGGGCCACAATTTCTGAACGTAATCCGGAGCGATCGAGGCCGTCGCCCAGTTGTGCCCGTCCGCGCTCACATCCGAATTGACGTAGAAGTTGTCGAACAGTACAAACTCCCGCGCCAGCTTGTAGTGATTCGGCGCTGCCGATTCGTCGAACAGATCGAGCGACGCGTCGCTGTTCCCCTTGCCGATTTTTCCAAACACCTGGTCGTAAGTCCGGTTCTCTTTCACGATGTAAATCACGTGCTCGATCGGAGAATGTTTGCCCGGCTTCGAGACGATCACGTTGTCGTCAGGAAGAAGCTGGACATCCAGGCTGCTGTCTTTATACGGCGACAAGTTTTGCGCGGTCTGCGAATACTGGTCGAGCTTTTCGTCGGTGAACGGATCGATCACCGACATGGTGCCGGTCTGCATCGACCCGACGTAATAGCGCCTTGCATCGCCTTGATGCACCTCAGAAACCTGGCGCGGCCCCGCGTAGTCAGGATTCGGATAGCTACGCAATCCACGGCCATTCAGCACCAGCAGACGGCCGTCAGCGAGCGCCCGCGATGCCGTCGGATACCAGCCTGTGGGAATGAATCCACTGACCGTGCTGTGCAGCTCCGAAGTATCCACCACCGCAATCACGTTCGCATCCGAGCATGCGACGTACAATTTCTTCTGGTCCGGACTCAGCGCCACCGCCGACGGCGTCATCCCCAGCGGATGCCGCGCCGTCAACGCAACGTTGATCGACTCGGAAACTTTCATGTCTTTCGTGTCGCTCACAGTAACAACGAAGACGTTGTTGGTATTCGCCGCCGCCACGAAAAGGCGGTACTGCGCGTCTTTGTCGATGCCCTCCGGCTTGTAATCGCTCAGCACCATGTCGGTGGGATGCGGCCCGATGCGGACGCGCCCCATCTCGGACCCGGTGCGGGCGTCGTGCAGGTATACTGATCCGTCACTCCAGCTGGAAACGAAATATGCTTTTCCGTCGGGATGAAACAGGATGCGATAAGGGCGCAACCCGGTTTTGTGATGCGCCTTCACGCTGCCCGATTGTGCGTCGATCAACACGATTGAATCGTGATACATGTCCGCCGCATAAATGGTTTTCCCATCCGGCGAGACCGCGACGTCCGCGATGAAATCTTCGTGCGTGCGCTTGTCGAGCCCCACCACCACGAATTCCCGCGACGGCGCCAGCACGCCGTCAGTTGAGAACGAAAACTCGAACACCGTGGCTCGCGATCCACCGCCGACATACACATGCCGTCCATCGGGCGAGAACGCGAGCCCCAGCCACGCATCCGCCGCCGGCACGCGCGAGACTTCATGCGGCTGATCTACCGTCAGCACGCTGATCGACGGCGGCCTATATCCGCCATTCAGAACCAGAAGAAATTTTCCGTCCTTCGACAACGCCGACGACATCGGCAGCGTGTCGAGAGGAACCTGCGTCCCTACCGGCTTGAGGCGCCAGCCGTTCGACAGCAGAACGGTTCCATCCGGCTGCGGACCCAACTGCTCCCGGAACGACGGTTGCGAGCACAGCACGCCCGCGCACACGATTACGAAGGCAAATGCCAGATATCTTTTCATTGCGGTCCTCCCTACTCTGCGTAACGCTGGGCGATTGGAAAACGGCGACCGACGCCGAAAGCTTTGGTGGTCACCTTCAGGCCGGGCGCGGCCTGCTGGCGTTTATACTCATTGCGGTCCACCTTGTTGACGATATTTTCGACTAGCTCGATGTCTAGCTTCAGATTATCGGCGATCTGCCGAGGAGTCTGGTAATGCTCGATGTAGCCCTCTAGAATCTGGTCGAGGATGCCGTATTCGGGCAGTGAATCGGTATCGCGCTGATCCGGCTTCAGCTCCGCCGACGGCGGCTTGGTGAATACGCTTTCCGGAATCGCTCCATTGTTCCGTCGATTCCCGATTCGCGAAAGGGAATACACCATGGTCTTCGGCACGTCGCTGATCACGGCCAGCCCGCCGCACATATCGCCGTACAACGTGCAGTATCCCACCGCCAGCTCGCTCTTGTTGCCGGTGGTCAGCACCAGCGCGCCGGTTTTATTCGATAACGCCATCAAAGTCACGCCGCGCAGCCGCGATTGCAGATTCTCTTCGGTCACATCCGCCGGGAGCCCCGCGAACACGGGCGCCAGCTCCTCCATGAACCGTTGATAAACCCCATTGATCGAAATGATCTCGAAGCGAATTCCCAGCTTCTCCGCCATCGCCCGGGCGTCGAGTACGCTGTGTTCGGACGAATACGGCCCCGGCATCGCCACTCCGGTGACATTTTCCTTACCCACCGCCTCCACCGCGATCACCGCGGTCAGGGATGAATCGATTCCGCCCGATAGTCCGATCAAAACCTTCGAAAACCCGCACTTCCTTATGTAATCGCGCGTCCCGAGCACCAACGCCTGATAGACAGCTTCGCATTCGTCGATGAAATCTTCATGACATTCGCCGGTTGAGGCATCCGTATCCACCAGCACCAGGTCTTCTTCGAAGGACCTTCCTGACGCGACCACTTCGCCGGCCCCGCTCATCGCGAAACTCGATCCGTCGAATACCAGCTGATCGTTCCCGCCCACCTGGTTCACATAAATGACCGGCCGCTGATAGCGCCGCGCCGAAGCCCGGTATAAACGTCGACGCATTTCGCGCTTGGCCATGTTGTACGGCGACGCGTTGATGCAGATCAGCAGTTCGCCACCCGCGGCGAACAGCTCCTCCACCGGATCGCGCGAATACAGGCGCTGCTTCCAGAACCGGCGATCGTTCCAGGCGTCCTCACAGATGGTCAGCGCGACGCTCTTGCCGCGCACCGTGCACAGGAATTCGCGCTCCCCAGGCCGGAAATAGCGAGCCTCGTCGAACACGTCGTAAGTCGGCAGCAGCATTTTTTCCTGCCGGAAGACGACTTTCCCGCGCTCGATCACCGCAGCGGCATTCACCGCCGCTTTGCCCGTCTCCGATCGCGATCGCGCCACGTAACCGCAGATCACGCTCAAATCCAGGCCCGCGGTTTCCTGCGCCAGGCGATTCAATTCGCGCTCGCTCCGATCGATGAAACTCGGCTTTTCGACTAGGTCGCGCGGGGGATAGCCGGTAATCGAAAGCTCCGGAAAAACCACCAGTTCCGCCCCGCGCCCCGCCGCATCGCGAGCCGCGGCGGTCATGCGGTCGACGTTTCCTGTAAGGTCGCCGACGGTGGGATTAATCTGCGCCAGGGCAATGCGCATGGAATCTTTATTGTACCTGCCGTGTGAAATCCGGACTCAATTCCCTGGGTGGTACTCGCGCTGCTTGTGCTGATTCACCTGGTCGCGATAAAAGTAGACGTCCCGCAGATTTCCGGTCGCATACCGCCCGGCCTCATCGTTGAAGTGCGGCGATTCGGGATGTCCACTCTCGCCACCTGCCGTTACGGCCCTGGCCCGCACCTTATCACCGAATTCGACCACCGCGACGAAGCTGTTTCCACTGGTCCCGTACCATTTCTTGGTCCCCGGGTACGCGCGGGCGCCGAACGAAGCCAGCGATCCCCAAGTCGCGGAGGTGAATCCAACTGGAATGCTCGGAGCCGCATCGCTGAACGGCTGCACCAGGTCGCCGTTGATTCGCTGGAATCGATTGATATCGCCCCACGGAGTCTTCCAGCTTCCGAAATCGGTTTGTAATTTATCCGATGCCGCCGCGAGCGATTGCAGAATCTGATCGGGCTTCGCGTGCGAGCCCAAATAGTCCTCCACAGAAACCCCCGCCGCTTGCGCATCCGGTCTCACTCGACGCTGGATGTCCTCGCCCCAGAACACCGCGAGCGAAGTCGGAATCGAGTTCACGGCCCAGCGATGGTCCCACTTCTTCAACATCGCGATCTGTTCCGCCAATTTCGCTTTCAGCGGATTCGATGCCGCGGCGTCATCCCAAGCCTTGATCAGCGCGGGCAAGGGCTTGTCGAACCAGGTCAGGTAGCTGTCATACGCCGCCGCAATCAATGAGTCGAGCGTGAAATCTTTCTTATTCTCCAGCACCTTCACGGCGTGCAGCCCGCGCGCCGATTCCCCATGAGTCTCGACGTAGACCGGATAATCTTCCCTCTTCGGACTGCTGGGCCCCGCGGCCGACCAAGGCCAGTTGTTCGAGTTGTACAGCCAGCCGCTCTTCGGATTCAGCAAGTGCGGCGTTTCGTCGATCGACAGCAGTCCCTGCCAATCCGTCTTGGGATTGCTTCCATCCACGGGCTTCGTGAAGTCGAAACTGGTATCGCGCCTCGGAATATAGTTGCCGTGGAAGTACGCGATATCGCCGTCCCCATCGGCGAAAATCGTGTTGTTCGAGGAGTTCGCTTTCAACTCCATGGTCTGCCGGTACGATTTGTAATCCCGAGCTTTGGTGCGCGTGTAGGATTGCTCCAGCGCCTTGATCGGCTCCTGCATCAAACGGATGCTCACCCATTTCCCGTCGGCCTCGCGAATCACGGGCCCGTGATGCGTGTAGTAAGCCGTGAATTTCTTCTCGGACATTCCGTGATCGGTCTTGTACGGCACCGCGATCTCGACCGCCTTCACCGGACGTTCCTCACTTCCGTACTTGTAGACGAAATGATCGCCCCTCTTAGTGACGGTCTCCAGGTATTCGTCGATCGCATCCACGCCGCTCGAAGTATGCATCCAGCCTGCACGCTCATTGAATCCCTGATAAACAAAAAACTGGCCCCACGTCACGGCTCCGTAGGCGTTCAGCCCTTCCTCGCTGACCATTTGTAACTCCGATCGAAAGAAAAATGAAGTATGCGGATTGATCAGCAGCAGCGCGTGATGCGAAGTGGTATTCGAAGGCGCAACCGCCGCGCCGTTTGAACCGCGAGGTTCCATGTCCTCGTTTCGCTCCTGTGACGCCGCCGCCGCGCGATCTTTTCCGTAAAATGCCTGAAGCTGACCCAGATTCACCCGCTCGATATCTCCACCGATACTGCCCTCTGTGAAGCTGAGCGCCATCCACGGCTCGAATCGCGCGATCACTCGCGGCTTCACCTCCGGATGCTTGGCGAGATAGAAATTCAATCCATCTGCGAACGCGTTCATCAGCTTCTGCAACCACGCCGGACTCTCCGCGTACTGCTTCTTCATCGCTTCGGGACTGATGAACAGCTTCATTCGCAGATCCTGATAAATCTTCGACTCGCCCTCCGCCTCGGCCAGACGCCCCATCGCGTTGATGTAATTCGTTTCGACGCGATTGAAATCGTCTTCCGCCTGTGCGTATTCCATGCCGAAGACCGCGTCGGCATCGGTCTTCCCGTAGACGTGCGCGATGCCCCAATCGTCGCGGATGATAGTGACGGTGCGCGCCTCCCGTTCCCACCTCGCCATGTCCGCAGCGTCAAAAGCCAGCAAAGAAGACGCGGCTGCGACAAACAGGAAGAGTTTGTTCTTCATGAGCGTCATTCTATCTCACGGATTTGATCTAAAATGTCCGCTATGGATTCCAACCGCCGGAATTTTGTTAAATCCGCCGCCGCCGCGCTTACCACTCAAATTTTCACCGGAAATGTGCGTGGCGCGAACGACCGCATTTCCGTCGCGTTCATCGGCATGGGAAAAATGGGCCGCGATAATCTCCGCTATGCGATGCGGCATGCCGACGTCGCCGTCGCCGCCGTGTGCGACGTGTACGATCGCAATCTAAAATGGGCGCATCAGCAGAGCGGAGAGCAGGCGAAAGCCGTTCACGACTTTCACCAAATCCTGGACGACAAATCCATCGACGCGGTCTGCATCGCGACGCCGGATCACTGGCATGCCTACATGATGGTGGAAGCCTGCAAGGCCGGGAAAGACGTTTACGTCGAAAAGCCGGTCGCCTGCACCATCGAAGAAGCCGCGAAAATGACCGAGGCCGCGCGCAAACACAATCGCGTGGTGCAAGCCGGAACCATGCAGCGATCGGCGCCTCATTTTCAGAAAGCCGTGGAGCTGATTCGCGCCGGCGAGCTTGGAAAAATCGCTTTCGTACGCACCTGGAATTACGGGCATTCGCAACGCGAAGGCATCGGCAACCCGCCGGATTCCGATCCGCCCGCTGGGCTCGATTGGGA
>Ga0209517_10005621_pt1 | contig 15906 bp, 21 predicted proteins | sample PeaSoiMetSII2010_FD_187695 | JGI IMG/M metagenome (GOLD analysis project Ga0209517, IMG submission 187695) | Peat soil microbial communities from Weissenstadt, Germany - SII-2010 (SPAdes) (version 2) | ecosystem: Environmental > Terrestrial > Soil > Wetlands > Peat | place: Germany... | reverse complement strand
CGGAATCCGGGTACCGGAAGGAAGGTAACCAATCCCGCGACGCGCGTCAGCACCAGCAGAAACGCGAGCATCGTGCTGACGGGCAGGCCGAGCGTCATGCGGATGCCGCTAATGCGCGAACTTGCTGAAGTCGCCGAAGAGAGCGGACGTATACGCGATCAGCCGCGACAGCATCCACGGCATCGCCAGCACCAGCGCGGCCAGAAACGCGGTCAGCCGCGGCACCGAATTGAAGCTCGAATCCTGAATGGAGGTGAGAATCTGAATCAGGCTCATCACGATTCCCACCGTGAACCCGACGGCGAGAATGGGAAGGCTCAGCCAGAACGTCGTCACCAGGACGTTGCGCAACAGATCCACCACCGCAGCCGTAGTCATTTAGTTGAAGCTCCTTGCCAGCGATCCGATCACCAGGTTCCAGCCATCTACCAGCACGAATAAGAGAATCTTGAACGGAGCCGAGACCATCACCGGCGGCAATTGCACCATGCCCACGGATAAGGTCACCGACGCCACCACCAGATCGATAATCAGGAACGGAAGGAACAGCACCGCGCCGATCTGAAACGCGATTTTCAGTTCGCTCAATACATAGGCCGGCGCCAGGACGCTCAACGGAACGTCGGACGGCTTGGACGGCGCAGGCAAATGCGACAATTCCACGAACAGTTGAATGTCTTTTTCGCGGGCGAATTTCAATAAAAATGCCTTGATCGGAACCGCAGCCCGGTCCCACGCTTCCGACCCGCTGATTTGCCCGTTCTCGAGCGGCTCCCATCCCTGGTGATAGACCTGCAATCCCACGGGCTGCATGACCACCAGAGCGATGAACAGCGCGAGCGCGACCAGCACCTGATTCGACGGAGCGGTCTGCGTCCCCAGCGCCTGCCGCAGAAAATGCAGTACGACGACCACGCGCAGGAACGGCGTCACCGCCATCAGGATCGCAGGCAGCAGCGTCATGGCCGTCATCAGCAGCAGGATCTGCATCGGCACGCTCAGCGCATTTCCGGTCTTGTTCTGCACCAGGGTGATCCCCAGCAGTGAATCGCCCGGCGCGGCGAACATGGTCGCGGCCGAAACGGTCATCAGCGCCAGCAACCTTTTCATGCCCGGTCTCCTGGAACGTTCGCGATCAGCGCGCATCCCTGGGGATGCGTCGCGATCAGGAGATCCCGGCCCTGGACGCGCACCAGATGCAGCGAATGTTGCGGCGTCAGCGCCAACCGCTCCAGCGATTCCATTTGCTTCAGACCCTTCTGCGCCCGCGGCCAGCCTTGAAAACTCGTCCGTCCGCTTCTGCGCAGCGCGAACAGCAAGCCGCCCAGCAGAGCGAACACAGCCAACACCGACAACACCTGGCGTGCGATTTCCATCGCTTTAGCTGTCCTCCTTGAAGCCCGTGATCCGCACGCCCACCGCGTCTTCGATGATCACGATTTCGCCCGAGCCCACCGGCGCGCCGCCGATCACGATATCGATGTTCTCGCCCGCCGACCGGCTCATCGAGATCACGGTCCCTTTCTCGAGGGCGAGAATGTCGCGGACCACCATCATCTTGCGGTCCAGTTCGACGTCCACATGCATGCGGACGTCGGCCAGATGAGCGATCTCTTCAAACGCGTTCATGGATGGTTTACTGCGGCTTCAGGTTAATGGTGTCCTGGCTCAGCGTATTTTCCGTGGTGATGACATGCGCGTTGGCTTCGTAGCCTTGCTGATAAATAATGAGATTCGTAAATTCCTTCGCGATGTCCACGTTCGACGCTTCGACCGAGCCGCCCAATACCGTTCCGCGTCCGCCCGTGCCGGGAAGGCCCACGGCCGGCAGCGCGGTTAATGCGCTGGCCTGATAGTTGCTGTTTCCAGCCGCGACCAGCGAATCCGGATTGCGGATATCCACCATGGCCATCTGGCCCACCACCACCTGCTGCCCGTCTGAATACTGCGCCAGCACCTGGCCGCCGTTGGCCAGACCCACGCTCACCAGATTCGCCGCCGCCGCTCCATTCTGCGTCTGCGCCGATGCCGCCGAAGCCTGGTTATATTGCGAAATGTCGGGCGTCGTGCCGTTCCAGAGATTCCAAGTGACGTTCATGTCCGCGGCGCCGTCGGCCAAGCCTGTGACCTCAAGTTGGGGTTGCGCGTCGGTCGAGGCCGGGCTGATCAAATTGCCGCTGGAATCGAACGTCAAGGTTCCTGTCACCGGCGTGAACGGAGGCGTCGCCAGATCCGAATCCGGAACGCTCAGCGAATAATTCCATTGATTCGCTGTCCCGGACTGCGTGAACGTCGCCGTTACGGTGTGGGCCGTGCCCAGCGAATCATAAACCTGAACCGAAGTTGAGAAAGTTCCCGATGCCGTGCCCGCCACTGCGGCCGCATCCAGATTCAATCTGGTGGACATCGAAGTGGTTGCCTGCGGAGCGGCCAGCGCGCCGACTGGCACCGTGATGTTTCCGACCGGCAGGTTCGTGTCGAGCACTCCGTTCACCATGTTCCAGCCCTGGACTAAATCGCCGGACGCCGTGGTCAGGTTGCCCTGGGTGTTCACTTCGAAGCTGCCGCCGCGGGTGTACTCGGTATTCCCGGTGACGGCCGCCTGCACGATGAAGAATCCATCGCCTTGAATCGCCGCATCCAGCGGACCGCCGGTGGATGTGAGAGCCCCCTGAGAAAACTGGCGGATCGTGATGGGGGTTCCGACGCCGAATCCTACCTGCGTCGACCCGAGGCCGGCGCCGATCGACTCTGTCACCAGATCCTGGAACGTGACGGTGTCCGCCTTGAATCCTGGCGTGTTGAGATTCGCGAGATTGTTGCCGACGACGTCGATCGCCGTCGAATTGGCGCTGAGGCCGGAAAGAGCTGCTGAAAAAGATCCCATGATTTCTCCATTAATTTATAAGTGCGTTAGAAGTTAAACCGGTGGCGTTGCCGGCGTAGTGCCGGTCGTTGAGTTAGTCGCGGACGTGCCGGTGTTGGCCGATGTCTGCGCGGCAATCGCCGCTGCGTTGGCCGTCAGCAGCGAATTGATGTTGTCCAGATCGCTGGTGCTCTGCGTCGTGTTTGAAAGCTCGCTGAACTGCGCCAGCTGGGTGATGAAAGTGGTTCCGTCCGCCGGACTGTCCGGATCCTGATACTTCAACTGCGCCACCAGCAGTTGCAGAAACACATTCTGATTGGCCAGATTGGACGTCGACGGGTTGGTGGTCGCTGTCGGATTGTTGACCGCGGGGGCAGTCGGGGTAATTGCTGAGGTGCTCATTTTAAGTTCTCCAGTTCTTGAAGCCAGGTCTTGCGGCGCTGGTCGCGTTCCTGCTGCTGTTGCTGCGGCTGCCGTCCATTCGGATAATTTCCGCCGGAGCCGCGTCCGGACGATCCCTGCTGTTGGCGTTCGTTGCTGGTGCCGGCTTGCGGCGAGGTGGCCAATTGCGCCTGCGTCTCGCGCGGAACATACGTCTCGGCGCGATACCCCGCGCGTTCCAGCGAATTCGTCAAGGTTCCCAAATCCTGCCGCAGCGAGGTTTGCAGCGCAGCGTCGGGTGTGCGTACCGCCACGTGAATCTCGCCGGCACGCTCGCTGACGTGCAGGTCCACTGCTGGAGCTTCCGGCGGCGCGACGCGGATCGTAATCGATTGCAAAGGAGTAGCCGGTGTCGGGCTCGTGGCCGCCGCTGCGGGCTCCGAAGTTCGTAGCGACTCGGCCACGGTGTTCAGCGGAGCCGGAGTCTCCGTTTCAACGCTCGCGCGCGGCTCATCGTTGTTTACCGGACCCGCCGCGAAGAAAGCGCGGGTGAAGTCGCTGCTATTCGATATAGCGCTTGCGGCAGCGACGCGAACGACCGGGGTCGGGGTATCTTCGCGATCCACGTTGGCAGGAGTTTTTAGGGTCGTGGCCGCCGGACGCGCCGCTTGGATCGGCTTATTCACAGGACCTGTCGCGGGCGCGGCTGGTTCCGGATTCGTTTCCGGCTGGATCGGAGTAACCACGGTTGCCGGGATGGTCGCGGGTGGATTGATCGTCGCTGGCGTGGCAGGCGCCGGTGTGGGAGACGGTACCGAAGGATCGTTCTGCGCTGCGTGGAGGTCGTCGGTATCCGGGCCTGAGATTTGCACGGGAGTAATCCGCACGGCAAACGCGATCTCCGCCGGAGGAACTGCCGTCGTCTCCGGCGCCTGCACGGCGGTGTCTTTCGGCAACGGGCTCTGCTGTTCACGCGGGAGTGAGTCCTGAACCAGATTCGGTTTTTCTGTGTTCTCGGCTACGGCAACTGGCTGCGGCGCGGTGGTCGTTACCGTGAGGGAAGGAAATTTCAAGGTGGTCGTGTCCAACGTGTCCGTTGTCGATGACGCCGATTTCGCCGGCCGCTTTGACGTCCCACTGCTGGGCTGCTTCGCGGAGTTTTGCGATTCCAGATCGGTCGTTGCATCGTTTCGATCTGGAGTTTCCACGGGCTGCTGGATGGAGAGCGGCAACGTTGCCTGGTTGAAGCTTTCGGCCGGTGCCCGCGGCGTCGTTGCGGGGCTTGCAGGCTCGTTCTCGAGCTGTTGCGAAAGTACGGCCGAAGGACTCGCCGGTTGGGATGGCGTTCCGAAGATCGACCGGAACAGGGCATTGGTAAGAGTCGGTGCTGCTGCTGTCGGAGCAGTTGAAACCGTTGGCGCCTGTACAGGAGTTCCCAGCATCGATCGAATCATGGCGTCCGCGATCACGTTCGACGTGTCGCTCTTCGAAACCACTGGTTCGAATGGAACTGGGGCCGGCGTGATCGAACCAGCCAGTACATTAATAAGGTTTGCGAATTTCGCGTTCGCGGCGCGCACGGGCGAAAGCGCCGGCAGCATCCCGATCAAGCTCAGCGGATCGTGTGCTGTGGCTGCCAGTGCGTTCACGCACCGTTCAAGTGCAGGTCAGTGCCCAAAGACACTTTAGCCCACTATCAACAACTTGACTGAAATATTCGCGACACCAACTTGGCACTAAATCCAAAACGACACTTTCGTGTCGATGCCATTTTGGCTTTGCTAATCACATCGACTTTATTTAACTGACTTTTAGCAAACGGTTCGCGGATTGCTTCACTCATCGCGAGGATTGCCACTTTGGATCCACTTCTCATCTCGGCCGCCAGCGGAATGAAGTCCCGCTTGGACTCTCTCGATATGTTGGCAAATAACATTGCCAACACGGGAACCGCCGGGTTCAAATCGGATCGGGAATTCTACGGTTTATATGAACAGCAGTTCCCCGTGGTCGAAAGCCAGTATACGGATTTTTCCCAAGGCACACTGACCCCGACCGGCAGCCCCAGCAGTCTGGCGCTTTCCGGAAAGGGTATGTTCGCCTTGAGCGCGCCTTCGGGGATCGTCTATTCCCGAAGTGGTGATTTTCAAATTTCCAAAACGAACACCCTAGTAACCAAGGACGGATATTCGCTGCGCGACGTCCTCAATAAAGGCAACCCGATTACGGTCGACCCTGCGCAGCCCATCGACATTTCCAAAGCGGGCGTGGTCAGCCAGGGCGGGCAGGATATTGGCCAGATCGAGATCGCTTCGCCGGATTCGCTGCCACAGTCGCTGGCCAAGCTCGGCAACAGTTATTTCACGATGATCGACAAGGCTGCCGTCGCGCCCCCGGCGCAAGGCACTGAAATTTTACAAGGACAACTCGAGAACTCGAATGTCCCGGTGGCCGATTCGGCGGTGAAACTGGTCGGCGTCATGCGCCAGTTTGAAGCGCTGCAAAAAGCCATCAACCTCGATACGGATATGACCAAACACGCGATTGAAGAAGTCGCCAAAGTCGCATAGGAGCACTTATATATGATCAGGGCACTGTACAGCGCAGGCAGCGGGATGACCGCTCAGCAGATGAGCATCGACAACATCGCCAACAACCTGGCCAACGCGAACACGACCGGATTCAAAGCCCGGCGCACCCAGTTTCAGGACCTCTTGTATCAGAACTATCTGCAACCCGGCGCCGCGGCGGGATCGCAAACCATCGTGCCCAGTGGATTGCAGGTCGGCATGGGAACGCGTCCTTCCGCAAATTCCATCGTCTTCACCCAGGGCAGCTTCACCGAAACTGACAACCCGCTCGATCTGGTCATCCAGGGCAAGGGCTTTTTCCAGATCCAGACGCCCAACGGACAAACCGCTTACACACGATCGGGCAATTTCCAATTGGATAAGAACGGCGCCATCGTGGACGCTAATGGCAATCCGTTGCAGCCGCAGATTACCATCCCGGCGCAGGCGCAGACAATCACCATCGCGGCGGATGGTACGGTCAGCTATACGCAGCCCGGCCAGACCGCGACTACGATTGCGGGACAAATCCAGCTCGCGAACTTTGTCAATCCCGGAGGACTGAACAGCATCGGCAACGGCCTGTTCATGCCCACCGACGCGAGCGGCGACCCGATCGTCGGGACTCCCGGCGGCCAGGACGGCATGGGGACCTTGCAGCAGGGATATCTGGAATCGTCGAACGTCAGCGTGGTTCAGGAGTTCGTCAACATGATCAGCAGCCAGCGCGCCTATGAGGCGAGCACCAAAGTGGTCAAGGCCGCCGACGAGATGTACCAGCAAGTGAACAACATCACTCAATGATCCGGAGCTTCATAGCCGTCGTGTTCGCGTGCCGGGCGCTGGCGTGCAACGTCGTCGAAGGCCCGCGGATTCTCGGCCGGGATCTGGCATCCGCGAATCCGTATTTCGCGGCGCTTGATCCTACCCTGATGGTCAGCGGATCGCCTCTGCCCGGAGTTCAACGGATCTTGCACGCAGATGAGCTGGTCCGCATGGCGCGCCAGAACTCGATCGCGCCGCCCACCCCGACTTCAGAAATCTGCTTTGAGCGCGCCATCGAGCCGCTGACCGAAGAAACACTTCTTCCCGTATTGCGAAACGCCTTGGGAATCGACGGGGCGGAAATCTCGATACTCGATTTCAGCCGCTACGGCGTTCCGCGCGGGACCCTCGAGTTCACTCGCGCTGGATTATCGGCCGATGGACTGTGGCGCGGGCATGTCGCCTACGATGAAAATCGCGGCTTCGCGGTGTGGGTGAAGGTTCGCGTCTCGACGAACCAAACCTGGGTGGAAGCGGCCGAGCCTCTGGTCTCCGCCAAGCCGATCCATACTGCGCAACTGATCCTTCGCAAAGCCGCGCGATCTCCGCTCGGCCCCGAGCCCATCGCGTCCATCGAAGCTGCGGATGGTCATCTGCCGATTCGCGCCATCAAAGCCGGAGAGCCGATCTTCGCTTCCATGCTGCTGGCTCCGCATGAAGTGGAGCGCGGCGATACCGTTTCCGTCGATAGTCAGCGGCGATGCCAGGCTTCTGTTCGATGCCGCCGCCGAAACTGCCGGCCGTCTGGGAGAGATGGTCTTAATCCGCAATCCCGAAAACGGCAAGCGCTTTCAGGCGCGTGTCGAAGGAAAAGACAAGGTAGCCATTCATAAATGAAAACGTTTTTCCTGATCTTACTGATCCCCGCGTCGATCTTGGCGCAAAGCGCCGGATCTCTTTACGCGCCCGGCGGACGCCTGGCAGATTCGGTTCGCGACGTCCGCGCCAGCGTGGTGAACGATATCGTCACCATCGTCGTATCCGAAAGCTTGTCCGCGGTCTCTTCCGGCGCCACACAGACGTCGCGAAAATCCTCAGCAGTCAGCCAGATCACGGCGGCAATGGGACTTCTCAATAGCGCCAGCAGATTTGCCAATCCTCTGAACGTCTCCGGCGATCAGGAACTGGCTGGAAGCGGGCAAACCACGCGCACCAGCTCTCTCAACACCACCATTTCAGCCCGCGTGGTCGAGGTCACCGAGAACGGCAACCTGATCGTCGAAGCGACCAAGCAGATCGGCGTCAATTCCGAAAAGCAGCAAATCACGGTCCGCGGGATGGTTCGTCCCGCCGACCTCACCACCCAGAACCTGGTGTCTTCCAACCAGGTGGCCGACCTGAAAATCACCGTGAATGGCAAAGGGGTCGTGGGCGACGCCGTCCGCCGGCCGAATTTTCTCTATCGTTTCTTGCTGAGCCTGCTCCCGTTCTAAGAACGTCATGAATAAACTCACCGGCTTTCTATTAACGGCCTGCCTGCTGCACGGCGAATCCGCTCGACTCAAGGATCTGGTCTCGCTCGAAGGCGTGCGCGACAACCAGTTGATGGGTTACGGCCTGGTGGTCGGACTGGCTGGAACCGGCGACAAGCAGTTGACGTTGTTTTCCACGCAATCGCTGACGAATCTGCTGAAGCGTATGGGCGTCACGGTCGATCCGACGCAGATGCAGGTCCGAAACATGGCCGCTGTGATGGTCTCGGCGACCTTGCCGCCGTTCGCGCAGCCCGGCACGAAAATCGATATCACCTCAGCCGCGATTGGCGATGCGAAGAGTCTGCAAGGTGGGATTCTTCTTCTTACTCCGCTCAAGGCCGCCGATGGGCAAGTTTACGCGGTGGGGCAAGGACCCGTGATCACGGTAGCCTTCGTTGCCGGGCGCGGCGGAAACTCCGAAACCGTAAATCATCCGACCGTCGGCCGCACGCCGGACGGAGCCATCGTCGAAAAAGCGCCGCCATCTATCACTCCCACCGCGCATCTCAGATTGCAGCTCCATCAGGCGGATTTCATCACCGCATCGCGCGTCGAAGACGTGCTCAATAAACATTTTCTGAGTCCCGTCGCGCATGCGGAAAGCCCTGGCGTCGTGGTCGTTGACATCCCGGTGGGCTATCTTTCGCGCGCCGTCGATTTCGTTGCCGAGCTCGAAAGTCTTTCGATCGAATCCGACCAGAAGGCCCGCGTGGTGATCAATGAGCGCACTGGAACCATCGTCATCGGTAAGGACGTCAGAATTTCCCCGGTCTCGATCCTGCATGGCGCGCTGACGGTGCAAGTCCGCACGAAAATGGAAGTGTCCCAACCGGGGCCGCTGTCGCCTTCCGGAAAGACCGAGGTGGTTCCGCAAACCACCGTCGCGGTGAAGGAAGAAAAAGCCAAGAACATTGTTCTCGAAAAAGGCGCCACCATCGAGGATCTGGTGCGCGCGCTGATGGCGATCGGGTCGACGCCGCGCGACATTATCGCGATTCTTGAAAATCTCAAATCCGCCGGCGCGCTCGACGCGACCGTCGAGGTAATCTGATGACCACCCCGATTTCCTACGCGACCGCCTTGCTGCCCACGATGGCGCCGGCCAAATCCGGCAAAATCGAGGACGCAGCCAAACAGTTCGAAGCTCTGCTGATCGGCCAGATGTTGAAATCGGCCCGCGATACTGCCGCCGATGACGATCCCGACAATGACACCGCCGGCGAACCGATGCTCGACGTCGCAGATCAACAATTTTCTAAATTGCTCGCCAATAACGGCGGCCTGGGCCTGGCGCACATGATCGCCGGCGGCCTTACCAAGGAGTCCAAAAAATGAGAATCGATAACAATTCCCTCGGCCTCACGCAGGCGATCAGCCGGACTCAGGCCGACCAGTCCTCCAATAAGACCGGAGCTGGCGCACCCCAGCGTGGAGCCGACCAGATTCAGATCTCGGACATGGCGACGCTGCTTTCCGCCAATCAGTCCAAGGTCGATAAATTACAACTCGCAGTTCGCTCCGGGACTTATAACGTGTCGCCCGAGCAGATCGCGAGCAGCATCATCAACGACGCGCTGCTGTATTGACTACGACGCCCGCTTCCGGGCTTTGATCTCGGCCAACAGTTTATCGATCTCATCGTCCTTTTCGAGCGCTGCCAGCCGGTCCTCCACGCTATCCACGGCCAGCTCCGATTTCGCCTGGCTCACGGCCTCGGCATGCTGGACCTTGTTTTTCACCCGATCGAACGCCGCTTCCTTCGACCCGTCGCCGATTTTCATCCGCGCATCGCTGGCCTTGCTCAACGCTCGCGACCGCCGGTGCTGCGCGATCAAAACGTCGCTCTTGTTCTGCGCTTCCTGTAATTTCAGATCCAGTTTTCTGAGCGCAGTCTTCAAGTTCTCCACCTGCGCGGTCTGATCGGCCACCTGCTCGGCGAAGCTCGCGGCCATGTTGCGAGCCGTCATGGACCGCTCCAGCGCGGCCCTCGCCAGGTCGTCATGACCTTTTTCCACCGCCAACTCCGCCTTCCGTACCCACTCCGCCGCCGCATCGTCGTTCTCTTTTTGCTTCTTCATCAGCAGATGCTGATCGGCGATCGCGATCGCCACCTGCGTCTTCACCTGCAGCAACTGATTCTGCATATCGAGAATCACCTGCTTGATCATCTTTTCCGGTTCTTCCGCCTGATCCACCAAATCGTTCAGATTCGCGCGAATCAACGTTGCCACGCGTTCTAAAAGTGCCATCGTTTTACTCCTTTGGGGTTTCCTTCGGCGTCTTGTCGCCGATCAGCCGCACCTTGCCCAGCAGCTCCGACATCTTCATCCCGCTCAGCGTTTCGAACAGCGCCGGAATCTGCGCCGCGATCTCCGTCATATCGCCTGTGATCTTATGCATCCCCGTCGACGCGCCGTTGCCGGTCGAAACAATGGTGATTTTGTCGATGTTGGAGAGCGGCGACGCCAGCGCCTTCACCACTTCCGGCATATTGGTGATCAGCTTGTCGAACACGGCTGCCTGGTTGTACTCCTGATACGCCTCCGCCTTGACGTTCATCGCCTTGGCCTCGGCTTCGCCTTTCTTGAGAATGATTTCGGCTTCGGCTTCGCCCTGCGCGCGGATCGCCGCCGCCAGACCTTCGGCTTCCGAGATTCTGCGCTGCCGCTCGGCTGCGGCCAGGGTCTCGATGCGCTTGCGATCCACTTCGGCTTGCTTCAGGTTGGTCGCGATCAGCTCATTTTCTCGGCGCGAGATCTCGGCTTCTTGAACTTTGATCTCATGTTCCTTCTCCACCTGCCGCACTTTTACCGCCTCGGCCACCACCTGTTGCTGCATAATGTTGGTCTGGATGTCGTAAGCTTTGTCGGCTTGCGCCTGCTGCTTCTTAGTCATTTCGACGTACTGCGCTTTCTTGATCTCCAGATCGCGAGTCGCTTCCGCCTGTTTCGCCTGCGACAAGGTTTCAGCGAGCACGCGCTCCTGATCGGCCTGCGCTCTGGCCACCGCCGACGCTCTTTGCGCCTCGGCGCGTTTGATGGCGGTATCGCGCTCGGCTTCGGCCGCCGCGATGTCCGCGTCGCGCTTGATGCGCGCCACATCCGGGCGCCCCATGTTGCTGATGTACTCGTTCTTGTCGCGAATTTCCTTGATGGTGAAAGAGATCACTTCCAGACCCATCTTGTTCATGTCGTCGGCGCAGGTGGCGCGCACGCGATCGCCCACCATCTCCGGTTCTTTTACAATTTGCTCCACCGAAAGCTGGCCGATGATGCCGCGCAGGTGGCCCTCCATCACCAGACGGATCAGACCGTCGCGCTCGGTATCGCTTTTGGTAAGGAATTGCTCGGAAGCCGTGATAATCGACTCGGGATCCGATTTCACTTTGATCTGCGCGACCGCTTCCACCGTTACCGCGACGCCCTGCATCGTGTACAGATCCTGCTGCGGGGCGACGTCGAACGACATTAATTGCAGCGACAGCTCACGATAGGTTTCCACCATGGGAAAGATCACCGTGCCGCGGCCTTTGATGATGCGGGTCCCGCGAATTCCGTACACTACCAGCGCCTGATGCGGACCCGCCTTGCGATACAGGCGCGCGAACATCGACATCAGGAAGAACAGTGCCAGCACCATCAGGCCGGCCATCACGAGTATTTCCGCTGAAATATGCATACAGTTTTCCTCTCAGTACTTTTCGCCGCTCATCTCTTCCCAGCGGCGAACGTAGGCGATGCCTTTTTCAAATCGTGTGACGATCACTTCCGCGTCGCGCGGGATCGCGGCTCCGTCGTCGGCGCGCGCGGGCGTGCAGCATCGTGCGCCATCCCGCGCATAAATCAGCTCCCCGGTGCCGCCCTGGCGAATCGGGCTCGCCACGCGCCCCAGCACTCCGGTCATCTCGTAATCCGCGGGATCGAGAGGCCGGTCCTGCCCGACCAGCTTCATCAGGAACCAGAACACCGCGGCCGCGCCACCCAATCCGCTCATCATTGATATGAAAAGGCCCAGATAAACCCACACATTCGAGTAGCGTTCCAGCAGATAGCCGGTCCCGCCGAACCACGCCAGGAACGCGGCGATGGTTCCAAAGTTAAGCGGCGAAAGGCCGCCGCGCCCTCCGCCTTTGACACCGATGCGCCCGTGCGCGTGAAAATGCGGGACGTGAACCACGCCCGCGAAAAATGAAATCGCACTCAATAAAAATCCAACCAGGAACGCGATCAGATAAAAGCTTTCCCAGTTCATACGGCCTCCCGCCGGATCGGCTCGACCCCGGTGCGCGTTCCCGCCGGAGCCAGCACCGCGAACAGACGGTCCACCAGCTTGGGAGTCTCGAGAATCGCCTTGAGCAGCATCAGGCACTTGCGCGAATCTTCATGCTCGGCGACTTTCAACAGCGCCTGGCTCACCCGCGGATCGCGCGCAAACCGCTCCGCCCCGCTGATCAGCCATAAGTCGAGCTGGTCTTCCTGGACGCGCGCGTCCGACATCAGCTCCGTGTGAAACCCCTCCGGATCGTCCACCAGGTATCCGGGATGGACGCCGAAGAATTTCGCCAGCAGCATCCGGGTGGAATTGGTCAGATGCGGCCGGGCTCCGCTTTCGATCTGCGAGAGATAGCTCTGGCTGAGCGGCTTCTTCATCTCGCGGGCCAGCGCCCGGACCACTTCTTGCTGGGTCATCTCGCGGCCCAGCCCGCGCAGCGTGCCTTCCACCATGCGCAGGTACCGAATTTTCTCTCCGAGCTTCATATTGCGATTTGCAATCAGTATATCGCAAATTGCGATAGTGTCAAGAGGGTGGTTTTAAGAGTCGCGGCGAGGCGCGCATACTCCTTCAAAAAAATGCTCTTACGCCCTCCAGTTTCTGCGGGTTCTGTGTCACAATCTCCTTCGTAAGTTCACGTAAATGTGCGGGCGTCCTGTGCAGGGGTCCGCCACCCTATGATCGAAACAGCCATAGTTACTATCGTGTCGTGCTTACTGTTTGCGTATTGGTTCCGCCGGGCCTGTCTGCTGATCCTGGTCGCCAAGTCTCCGCGAGATTACGCGAAAGGCGTTGCAGTGGCGAATCAACTCACGTTTCCCGAGGTTCAAACCGCGCTGAGCACCGATGTGACCGCGGATCTCCGGGGCTTGAAAGATGCGCTGGATCGCGATTTCCGTCTGCTGAGTTATCTATTGAGATATGCCGCCGCAGCCCCTCCCTGTACGGAAGCGATCGAAAGGCGAATGCTGCGGATCAACTACTGGATCATGACCACGTGGTGCATCGCGAGCTGGCGAATCTCGCCTCGGACGTCGCGGCGGGCGATCCAGGAGATGGCGCTGGTGGTCGCCCACTTCGCCAGTGTTTTGGGAGAGAGCCTGGCTCGTCTACAGTCGCTGCCGAATGGGCTGTGATGGGACCCGGACTGTCGATCGCACGTGATCCGAGGCTTCGGAGCGGGGTCTCGTCAGAGATAGTGCAACACGTTTTGGGGTCTTCAGGCTGTTCTATGGTGGCCGCTTCCTTCGGTCGCGGCTCGCTGCATTATTCAAACGTAATATCGGACACGATCACGCCGCGTTCGCGCGTGTCGCGCGTATCCGCCGCGATGGCGCGGTCAAGCTCGAATCTCACGATTCCTTGCGGATCGACTGCGCGTGTCACGGTGTGAAGACCCGGTTCTTCGAAAATGAAAGGCTCGAGCTTCTTTCCATCGCAAGAAATATCCATGCGGATGGTTCCCATCTGCTCCAGCAGCTCCGGGGCGATGAAAACCTTCATCGTCACACGCGACGGCCGGAATCCCGCGTCGGGTTTCACGCGTACGGAAAATACCCGTTCGGTCCAACGCCAGCCGCCGTGCTCGGCGGCGTGCCAGCCTGACACCAGCTCGACATTCGCCAGCCCGTAGTGGCTCCGCAGCAGGCAAAACGCGCGCTCGTCGTTTTCGAGACTGTCGGCGTCCGAATCCGAGGTCGCGCCCGCGCTTCGGTATTCGCAGATGCTCCAGCGCGTGCGCTTCAGCAGGAGGCGCAGGCCGGCGTGCGAGAAAATCCAGAAATTGCTATCGTCCGCGTTGAGCTCTTCGGCATCCAGCAGATAGCCGAGCGTCGCCTGCTCCGGGACGCGTCCAATGTGGGGAAAGCGACGGGCCACGCGGGTGCTCAACAAGCAATATTCCGAGCATTTCGCCAACGTTTCTAAAATATAAAACGGATTCTTGACATGATATAAGGCTCCCAGAAACAAGCTCAGCCCGAAGCGACGGTCCGGAACCGTGAACTGAGAATCGAGATCGACTTCGCGCACCGTCACCTTCGAATTGAGGATCTGCTTCAGCAGCCGGACTCCGCGCATGCCGTTATGATTGGGCGCGGGGTGGTCGATCGCGACCACATCGCAGCCCAGCGACTCGAAAAAGAAAGATAAATCGCCGTCCGCGCAACCGGCATCCAGGACTCCTTTTTCCCGCGCCAGATCCAGAATATAGTCATGGCGATTGCCCAATAGCTCGGAAATATGCGTAACATTGGTCAGCGAATGATAGCGGTACCACTCGAAATCGGCGCGCGCAGCGGTCTTGGCGCGATTCAGGCGCTCCAGAAACTTCCGGCCGCGCGCGACGAATTCGTTCATGCCTTCACTCATCTCGCCGATTGTAACCCGAGCAGGCCCTGAGCAACGTTGACAGGCGGTATATCTAATTCATAACCTTAAGCCATGCTGGATCGACGAACCTTTATCATTGCCGGCGGCGCGGCTGCGCTTGCGCGCGGTGCGACCGCGAATCCGACCACCGTCCTCTATGGAGAACGGTCGACTACCGTCGAGAAAATTCAACCCGATCCCAAGAATTTATGGGTTCGCAAGGCCGACCTGCCCAAGATCAACGATTTTGAAGTCAAACCGCAGGGTGCTTGCCGCAACGATCTGTGTATTCCGATTTCGAAAGATTTGACGCACGGCGAATTTTTCAATTTGACGGGCTTCGCGCAGAAGCTCGGACAGGCCGTGGTTGCCGATCCGGATACTCGCGTGTGGAGCTTCGGAGAGATTCCGGTTTTGCGCGGCGCCTTTGTCAGCTCGCGGATCGCTCCCGATTTTGCGGTGCCGGATCGCAAGGGAAAGATCGTCCACTTGAGCGATTTCCGCGGCAAGAAGGTGCTGGTGGTCACCTGGGCATCCTGGTGAGGATGCCGCCTCGATCTGCCAGGCTGGCAGAAAGTTTACGAGGAGCTGAAGGACAAGAATTTTGAGATCGTCGCGGCAGCGCAGGACACGGGCGGCGAAAAAGCGGCCGGCGAGTGGTACGACAAAGCCAAGGCTACTTACACGACGTTGATCGACACCCAGCATTCCATCAGCTCCGCGTATCAGTTCATCAACGTGCCAATGGGAATCTGGATCGATGAGAATGGCCGTGTGGTCCGTCCTGCTGAGCCGGCATGGACCACCAATTCGACGCTCAAGATAGGCCAGAAGAGTATCGTTACTGAAGGCGAGACGTATCTCACGGCGCTGCGCGATTGGGTCGCGAACGGCGACAAGAGCACTTACGTCCTGTCCGATGAAGAGTTCGCGCGGCGCGTGAAACCTCGCTCGGCCGCGGAAATGGAAGCCGATGCGAGTTTCAAGCTGGCCGTCTATTTCCATCAGAGCGGCAACCAGGAACTGGCCGAGAAATATTTCGCGCACGCGCAGCAGCTGAATCCCGACGATTGGAATTATCATCGCCAGGACTGGAGCTTCACGCCGCAGCAAGCCGGCAAGAAGTGGCTCGAGAAGTTCAATAAAC
>Ga0209517_10005620_pt1 | contig 15906 bp, 14 predicted proteins | sample PeaSoiMetSII2010_FD_187695 | JGI IMG/M metagenome (GOLD analysis project Ga0209517, IMG submission 187695) | Peat soil microbial communities from Weissenstadt, Germany - SII-2010 (SPAdes) (version 2) | ecosystem: Environmental > Terrestrial > Soil > Wetlands > Peat | place: Germany... | reverse complement strand
CGGGTGGAGCGCTGCTCACCGCCGCTACGAGTTTTTCGATCGCAAGTGCCGCGGATGAATCAACCCCCCCCGCCGCGACGACAACGCCGTCCGGTCCGCATTGGCACCACCATGGCGGGGGCCCGTGGCACCTGTACAGCAAGCTGGGGCTGACGCCCGAGCAGCAGACATCCATCAAGGCCATCATGACGGCGGCGAAGCCGCAGATGAAGAGCTTGCATCAACAAATGCAGGCCAATCATCTGAAGCTGATGCAGACCAAGCCGGATGATCCGAACTATGCCAACGTGGTCGCCGAGGTGGCGCAGTCGAACGCGTCGCTGACCTCGCAGCGCACCAGTCAGCAGTCGGAACTGCGAGCCCAGATGTATGCCGTGCTGACGCCGGCACAGAAGACGCAGCTCGCAACGCTGGAGGCGCAGTGGGCGGCCAAAGCGGCGGCGAGGAAGGCGGCTCAGTAAGTGCGGTCGGGTCGGCTCCGCTCAACGTTGAGTGGCGCCGACCCCGTCCTTTTTCAGTAGCTCGATGACGCTGTTGCGCCCCACGAGGTGGCCGGTCCCGACGATCACGAGATAATTCTTATCGTCGCTCAAGAGCGCCTCGATCTTGGGGATCCATTTGCGATTGCGCGCCGCAAGCACCGATTGGTAAAGCGCGGGATCACGTCCCAACTCGGACTTGAGCTGGCTCTCGAACCAAGCCGTATCGCCGCGCTGCCACGCGCGCACCATGTCATCGACTTCTTTCGGCAGTTCGTGCGCTTGCTCCAGGCTCGATACCAGGTACTCGGACTGTTCAATCATCGACAGACCTTCGAACAGCGCGATCTGATCGTGCACCGTCTCGAGGCCGGCGATGCTCTTGCCGTCGCTGCGCGCGCGTTCCAAGAAGTACATTTCAACGCCGGATTGCGGTTGAAAGCCGAGTTCCATGAGCTGCAGCTGAGAAATCGCCTCGGCCGCGAACCAAGGCGCGAATTGGTCGAAGGAGGAGAGATCGATGCCGACTTCGTGCGCCAAGCTCGTGGCGTGCGCATAGCGTTGTGGTCCTAGGATCGAAGGCAGGGTGCTACCTTCCGGCAGCATGGCGCTGGCCAGCATCTCCGATTGCACTTCCGCGGAATCGATGTCCTCGAGATTGACCTCCATCAGCAGCGCTTTGGCGTCCGCGTATGCCTGCAGCACCGCCGGCGCCAGCGGATAGTCCTGCGCCCGCAACACATGTATGGAGCCGAGCAAGTAAACGGTGTTGTGCTTGCCATGCAGTGCCCACAGCGAGTGCAGTGCAGTATCGGCACGGCTGGGCAGTGCGAATGCACAGAAGACCAGCGCCAGCGCAATGCACCGCAAGTTCAACGTGCCGCGGCTTGCCGCTTGAACATGGGCTCTACCCAGCGCACCTCGGACTGAATGCCGCCATCGTCATGCAGGTCGACACGGCGGTACGCCGGCGGACTCGAGTCGACCGCATAGCGGTCACTCTTCGGCAGGAATTGGGCGCACGTCGACGGCGTCCCCAACAGGCGCACGCCCTTGCGGTCGCCATCGTAGGCCTGATGAACGTGACCCCACGCAATCCCCCGAACGTGGGCATGTGCGTCGATGACCCGCCAGAAATCCTCGGCATTGGCAAGTCCGATGCCATCCAGCCAACGACTGCCCATGTCGACGGGGTGATGATGCAGGCACACCAGCGCATGCGCGGGTGAATTCGCTAGAGCGGCATCGAGTCGAGCGAGCTCGTCGAACGAGAGCCGTCCGCCGACGTGTCCCGAATCGTAGCTGTCCAGCATGATGAATTGCCACCTGCCGATTGTGCGGGTCCCGCAATATTGAAATGGCGGTTGCGCCAGACTATGTCGCATTGCGTCAGGCTCATCGTGGTTGCCCGGAATGCAGAGCACCGGTTTTTGTAAGCTGCCGAAGACGCTCTTGAAGCGCAAATAGCCCGAGGGATCGTCCTGAACGAGATCCCCGGTCACCAAAATGGCCGCATAGTCGGCCACTTGCGCGAATGCGTCATCCAGCACTTTTCGCAGGCTCGAGTCGGTTTCCACGCCGCGCAAACTGCCGCCGGCGTTGCCATATAGATGGGGGTCGGTAATTTGTAGAATTTCCATCATTTGAACTGTAGCAAAGCACCCGTATCGCTTCGGTGAACTAGGTCAGATAGTGTGACAGCCGCGTGACTGTCGCGTTCCCGTGCAAATTAGGCCAATGTCGGTTGCTGGCGACGCCCGCATCGGGGACAATATGGAGCCGAAATCCTATAAGAAGTGTGCGCCATGCCTACCCGCCGTGAACTTGCCAATGCCATCCGTGCCTTATCGATGGATGCCGTTCAAAAGGCCAATTCCGGCCATCCGGGCGCGCCGATGGGGATGGCCGATATCGCCGAGGTTCTCTGGCGGGACGTGCTTAAGTTCAACCCGGGCAACCCTACCTGGTTCGATCGTGACCGCTTCGTCCTGTCGAACGGGCATGCCTCCATGCTGCTGTATTCCGTGCTCCATTTGACAGGCTATCCATTGTCGATGGAGGAGATCAAGAATTTCCGCCAGTTCGGCTCCAAGACGGCCGGCCATCCCGAGCGCGAACTTCACCTCGGCATCGAGACCACCACGGGCCCGCTGGGCCAGGGCGTCGCCAATGCCGTGGGCATGGCGCTCGCCGAGCGAGCGCTCGCGGCGACCTTCAATCGGCCGGGTCATACGATCGTCGATCATCATACGTACGTTTTTCTGGGCGACGGCTGCATGATGGAGGGGGTGTCGCATGAAGCCGCGTCCTTCGCCGGTACGCAGAAGCTCGGCAAGCTCATTTTGATCTACGACGACAACGGCATTTCCATCGACGGGAAGGTCGTGGGTTGGTTCCGTGACGACACCCCGCTGCGCTTCGAGGCCTATGGGTGGCACGTCCTGCGCAATGTCGACGGACAGAATAGCGATGCCGTCGCAGCCGCGCTCGCAGCGGCGCGTGCGGAAACCATGCGACCGTCGCTGATTTGCGCAAAGACGGTGATCGGTTGGGGTGCCCCCAACAAGCAGGGCAGCGCTTCCATGCATGGCGAAGCCATGGGGAACGAAGAAATCGCCGCGACTCGGGTTCACCTGGGCTGGACTTCGCCGCCGTTCGAAATACCGGCCGACATAGCCGCGGCGTGGGATAGGCGCGAGAAGGGCGCCCGCGTGGAACAGGAATGGCGCGCTCGATTCGCGTCCTACAAGAGCGAATTTCCCGCCTTGGCGGCGGAACTGGAGCGCCGGATGGCGGGCGACTTGCCGAGCGGCTTCGGCGATCTCATCAACGCCTATGTTGGACGCACCCAGTCCGAGGGCAAGGCGCTGGCGAGCCGCCAGTCATCGCAAGCGACGTTGAATGCCATCGGTCCCTCGATGCCCGAGTTACTGGGCGGATCGGCGGACCTCACGCCATCGAACGGCACGCTGCGCAAGGATTCGGTGGTGCTGACGCCGGAGTCTCCGGGCGGCAATTATCTGCATTACGGCGTGCGCGAATTCGGTATGTCGGCGATCATGAACGGCGTGGCCGGGCATGGCGGATTCATTCCGTACGGCGGGACGTTTCTGGTGTTCTCGGACTACGCGCGCAATGCGGTGCGTATGGCTGCGCTGATGCACTTGCGCGTCATTTTCGTCTACACGCACGATTCCATCGGCTTAGGGGAAGACGGTCCTACCCACCAGCCCATCGAGCACGTTGCGAGCCTGCGAATCATCCCGCACATGGATCTGTGGCGTCCCTGCGATGCGGTCGAGACCGCAACCGCCTGGGGCGTTGCGCTCGAAAATCGTGACGGTCCCACCTGTTTGATATTCACGCGGCAATCGCTCGTCCATGAGGCGCGCGCCGCCTCGCAGGTCGCAGCGATCAAACGCGGCGGCTACGTGTTGATCGACTCCGACGGACCGCCGGAGGCCATCGTCATCGCCACGGGATCCGAGGTCGGCATCGCCGCGGAGGCGGTCCGCAACCTGGCCGCCAAGGGCAAGAAGGTGCGGCTGGTGTCGATGCCGAGCACCACCACATTCGAGCGACAGGACGACGCCTACAAGCAGAGCGTGCTGCCGCGCTCCGTTGTGCGGCGCGTGGCGGTGGAGGCCGGTGCCACCGAGCCCTGGTGGCAATACGTCGGGCTGCAGGGCGAGATCGTGGGCATCGATCACTTCGGCGCCTCGGCGCCGGCGAAAGACTTGTTCAAGGCGTACGGTTTCACGCCGGATAAAGTGGTCGAGGTGATCGAAAAAGTTTTGGCGAAATAAAGTTCAAAAAGGACAAGATGATGGCAATCAAAGTCGGCATCAATGGATATGGGCGTATCGGCCGGAACGTGCTGCGCGCATTGTATGAGGGGAAGCACAAAGACGAGATCAAAATCGTCGCCATCAACGACCTGGGGGATGCCAAAACCAACGCTCATTTGACGCGTTTCGATACGGTGCATGGCCGCTTCCACGGCGATGTGCACGTCGACGGCGATTCGATGGTGGTGGACGGCGACCGCATTCGTGTGGTTGCGCAGCGTGATCCGTCGAAATTGCCGTGGGGCGAACTCGGCGTGGATTTCGTCATGGAGTGCACGGGCCTGTTCACCACCAAGGCCAAGGCATCGGCGCATCTGACCGCCGGCGCCAAGAAAATCGTGATCTCGGCGCCCGGCGGCGACGACGTCGACGCCACCATCGTCTACGGCGTGAACCATAAAATATTGAAGTCGAGCTTCAGCGTCATTTCGAATGCATCCTGCACCACGAATTGCCTGGCGCCTCTCGCGAAAGTGCTGCATGACGAAATCGGCATCCTGGCCGGCGTCATGACCACCGTGCACTCGTACACCAATGACCAAGTGTTGACCGATGTGTACCACTCCGATCTGCGGCGCGCGCGCTCGGCGACCATGTCGATGATTCCGACCAAAACGGGGGCCGCCGCTGCGGTCGGCCTGGTGCTGCCGGAATTGAAAGGGAAATTCGACGGGTTTGCGATTCGGGTGCCGACCATCAATGTTTCCTTGGTCGATTTGAGCTTCAACGCCGCACGCAAGACCACCGTGGAAGAGATCAATGCCGCCGTCAAGAAAGCGGCCAACGGTGAATTGAAGGGCATCCTGGCCTACAACGACGGGCCTCTCGTGTCCGTAGACTTCAATCATGACCCGGCCTCGTCCACCTACGATGCGACGCTCACCAAGGTGATCCAAGGCAACTTGGTCAAAGTTTGCGCCTGGTACGACAACGAATGGGGTTTTTCGAACCGAATGCTGGATACCACGCTGGCGTGGTCGAAGGCGACTTGACGGTGGGCGATGAGAACTTCTGGCTGGCGGGTGTGCAATGAAGATCATAAAGATGTCGAACTTGGATATGTCGGGAAAACGCGTGCTGATTCGCGAGGATTTGAACGTCCCCATCAAGGACGGTGTCGTGACCAGCGATGCGCGGATCCGGGCGGCGATTCCCACCATCCAGGCGGCACTGGCGGCGAAAGCCCATGTGCTCGTCATGTCGCACTTGGGAAGGCCGGAAGAGGGCAAATTCTCGGAGGACTTTTCGCTCGCGCCCGTGGCCAAGCGACTGACCCAATTGCTGGGGGTTCCCGTGGCCTTGAAGCGGGATTGGCTGGACGGCGTCACGGTCGGCCCCGGCGAAGTCGTGCTGCTGGAGAACGTTCGTTTCAACAAGGGTGAGAAAAGCGATTCGGACGAGCTGGCGAAGAAAATGGCCGCGCTCTGCGACATCTACGTCATGGATGCCTTCGGGACGGCCCATCGCGCCGAAGCGAGCACGCACGGAGTCGCCAAATACGCGAAGGTGGCGTGTGCCGGTCCGCTCCTGGTCAGCGAGTTGTCGGCGTTGGAAACAGCCCTGGAAAAGCCGGCGCGGCCGCTGCTGGCGATCGTGGGCGGATCGAAGGTATCGACCAAGCTCACCGTGCTCGAATCGCTTTTAGCCAAGTGCGATCAGCTCATCGTGGGCGGCGGCATCGCCAATACGTTTCTGGCGGCGCTCGGCTACAACGTCGGCAAGTCGCTGCACGAGCCGGACATGCTGGACATCTGCAAACGTTTATTGGAGCAGGCGAAAAAGCGTGGAATCGTGATTCCCATGCCCACCGACGTGGTGGTTGCCACGGAATTTTCCGCCAAGGCCGAGGCCGATGTGAAACCGGTGGGCAAGGTGGAGGCCAACGAGATGATTTTGGACATCGGTCCCGATTCCGCGGAAGAGATGGCCAAACTCGTTGCAACGGCGGGCACCGTGCTGTGGAACGGCCCGGTGGGTGTGTTCGAGTTCGAGCAGTTCGGCGAGGGCACGCGCACGTTGGCCAACGCGATCGCGCGCAGCAAGGCATTTTCGCTGGCCGGCGGCGGCGATACGCTCGCTGCGATCGACAAATACGGCATCGAAGACAGCATTTCCTACATATCGACGGGCGGCGGTGCATTCCTGGAGTTCGTCGAGGGAAAGAAACTTCCCGCGGTCGATATTTTAGAACAGCGCGCTGCATGAGTTTTCTCCTGCGTCGGACCAAAATAGTCGCGACGCTGGGTCCCGCCACGGATGATGCCAAGGTGTTGACGGACATGATCCGTGCCGGCGTGGATGTGGTCCGCCTCAACTTTTCCCACGGCGCGGTTGCCGATCACGCGCGGCGGCTCGATCTGGTCAGGGCGGCCGCCAAGTCGGCCGGACGTTACGTCGGCGTTCTGGGCGACCTGCAGGGACCGAAGATTCGCATCGATCGCTTCGCGGCGGGCAAGGTGGAACTCGTCGATGGCGCCGAATTCATCCTGGATGCAAGTCTCGCGGCCGACGCCGGCACGGATCGTGCGGTCGGCATCGCCTACAAACGACTTCCTTCCGACGTGTTCGCCGGCGACGTATTGCTGCTCAACGATGGGCAGATCAGCCTGCAGGTTCTCGAGACAGACGGTCCCCGCATCAAAACCCGGGTGCTGGTCGGCGGTGAGCTCGGCAACAACAAGGGAATCAATCGGCAAGGCGGCGGCTTATCCGCCGGCGCGCTGACCGACAAGGATCGCGACGACATCCACGTCGCGGCGGCTTTGCGCGTCGATTACTTGGCCGTGTCCTTTGCCCGCGACGGCGCCGATATGAACGAGGCGCGCGCCCTTCTGCGGCAGGCAGGCGGTCACGCGTTGCTGGTGGCGAAGATCGAGCGCGCCGAGGCGATCAAGAATCTGGCCGACGTGGTTCGAGCGAGCGATGCGGTGATGGTGGCCCGCGGCGACCTGGGCGTCGAGATGGGCTATGCCGAGCTGGCCGGTTTGCAGAAGCTCATCATTCAAGAGGCACGTCACCAGAATCGCGTCGTCATCACGGCCACGCAAATGATGGAGTCGATGATCGTCAGCACCATTCCGACGCGTGCCGAAGTGTCGGATGTCGCCAATGCGGTGATGGACGGCACCGACGCCGTGATGCTGTCCGCGGAAACCGCCGCTGGCAAGCATCCCAACAAGGTCGTCGAGGCCATGGCGCAGATCATCGAGGGAGCCGAGAAATATCAGGGCGCTCACGTTCGGATCCGGCAGCGTACTTCCGGCTACTACGAGCGGACCAACGAGGCGATCGCGGCGGCGGTGATGTATACGGCGAACCATCTGCACGTGAAAGCCATCGTCGCGTTGACCGAATCCGGCGAGACCGCCCTTTGGATGTCGCGTGTACGGTCGGATATTCCGATCTACGCGTTCACCCGCCAGGAGACCACGCTATCGAGGGTGACGCTGTATCGCGGCGTGTATCCGGTGGCCTATGACGTGGCCGAGGAGGATCGTGGTGAGTTCCACTTCTCAATATTCCGGCAGGTGCTCGACCTGAAATTGGTCAAGGACGGCGATCTCATCATACTCACCAAGGGCGAACACTGCGGCGTGGCCGGCGGTACGAATTCCATGCAAATATTGCAAGTCACGCGCAAGTAGTGTCCTGAGTTGGAAATTCGCGCAATAAATCGCGACGGCATAAGGTCGCGAGGCAAGGCGCGAGGAGGAGCATAGTGCGTACTATGGTGACGACGAGCAACGCCGCCTCGCGAGCTTAGACCGAGCGAGAATTGATGCGAATTTCCAACTCAGGACACTAGATTATGGCCCAGGAATTTCGCGGCACCGACCGCTATATCGCAACCGACGAATTGATGGCGGCAGTCAATGCCGCCATGGTGTTGTCGCGCCCCTTGCTCATCAAGGGCGAACCCGGGACCGGGAAGACGCTGCTCGCGGCGGAAATTGCCCGGTCGCTGTCGAAGCCTCTGTACGAGTGGCACATCAAGTCCACCACGAAGGCGCAGCAAGGCTTGTACGAATACGATGCGGTCTCGCGCCTGCGCGACTCGCAACTCGGCGATCCGCGCGTCAAGGACATCCATAATTACATCGTGAAGGGTAATCTCTGGGAAGCGTTCGATTGCGATGTGCAGCCGGTTCTGTTGATCGACGAGATCGACAAGGCGGACATCGAATTCCCGAATGATTTGTTGCGGGAACTCGATCGTATGGAGTTCTATGTGTATGAAACGCGCGAGACCATACGCGCGAAGCAGCGGCCCGCCATCATCATCACCAGCAACAACGAAAAAGAACTGCCCGATGCCTTTTTGCGGCGCTGCTTTTTCCATTACATCCGCTTTCCCGACGAGGCGACGATGACGCGTATCATCGACGTGCACTTTCCGCACCTGAAGCGCGAGCTGCTGCGCGAGGCGCTGACGACATTCTTCAAGATCCGTGAGACGCCGGGCTTGAAAAAGAAGCCCACCACCTCGGAGCTCTTGGACTGGATCAAGCTACTCGTGGCCGAGGACATACCGGCCGAAGCCTTGCGCAGCGACGATGCGAAGAAGCTGATTCCACCGCTGTATGGGGCGCTGCTCAAGAACGAGCAGGACGTGCACTTGTTCGAACAACTGCTGTTCCTCAACCGCCGGAATGCTCGTTAGATTTTTCCTATTGTTGAAGAGCGCCGGCGTGCCGGTGTCCTTACCTGAGTTGTTGACGTTGCTCGAGGCGCTCAAGGCAGGCTTGGGCGAAGTCAGCGCCGAGCGGTTCTATCATCTGGCGCGCACCTGCCTCGTCAAGGACGAGCGGTACTACGACCGATTCGACCAAGTATTCGCGGCCCATTTCAAGGGCGCCGAGGACTTGTTCGCGCAGCTGTCGCGCGAGCTGCCCGCCGACTGGCTCGAAAAAATGCTGGTGCGTGATCTGACCGACGCCGAGAAGGCCGAGATCGAAGCCTTGGGCGGCTGGGAAAAGCTGATGGAGACGCTCCAGCAGCGGCTCGCAGAACAACAAGAGAGGCACCAAGGCGGCAACAAGTGGATCGGTACCGCCGGCACGTCGCCGTTCGGCGCTTACGGCTACAATCCCGAAGGTGTTCGCATCGGGCAGGAAAAATCGCGCAATCGAAGCGCCGTCAAGGTCTGGGACAAACGCGAGTTCGCGAACCTGGACGACTCCGTGGAACTCGGGACGCGCAACATGAAAATGGCGCTGCGCAAATTGCGGCGCTTCGCGCGGCGCGGCGCGCCCACCGAACTCGCCCTCACCGACACCATCGATGCGACGGCGCGTTCCGGGGGGTGGTTGGACATCAAGATGGTTCCCGAACGCCATAATGTGATCAAAGTGCTGCTCCTGCTGGACGTGGGAGGCTCGATGGACGATCACGTGCGGACCTGCGAGGAGCTATTCTCCGCCGCCCGCAGCGAGTTCAAACATCTCGAGCATTTCTATTTCCACAATTTTCCGTACGAAGCTCTGTGGCGCGACAACGCGCGGCGCTTCAACGAGCATGTCGGCACGGTCGAGGTGATGCGCACGTATGCTTCCGACTATAAGCTGATTCTGGTGGGTGATGCCACCATGAGCCCGTACGAGATCACGTACGCCGGCGGCAGCGTCGAGCATTGGAATGCGGAGCCCGGCAGCGTGTGGCTGCGGCGCCTGATGAAAGCCTACCCGAAGTTCGTCTGGATCAACCCACAGCCGCAGCCGAGATGGCGGCACACGCAATCCATCGAGTTGATCCGCGATATGTTGGAAGGCCGCATGTATCCGCTCACGTTGGCGGGATTGGACGACGCGATCGACGCATTGAGCTAGAGGTGCGGTCACAAGTGACGTAGCGCCACAAAACGGCCGGGCTATGATGGCATACTAGCTAGCGTTGCGGTCTTATGACAGCGGGAACCAACACGTGGAAGAGGACCCACCCGACCTAGGCTTGGTATTGACCGGCGGCGGCGCTCGGGCCGCGTACCAAGTCGGCGTACTCAAGGGTATCGCCCAGCTCGTGCGGCGCGGCTCGGGATGCCCGTTTCCCGTGATCACGGGCACCTCCGCGGGCGCGGTCAGCGCGATTGCCCTGGCGTCCGATCCGGCGCATTTCCGCCAGGCCGTGTACGCCATCGAGTGCGTCTGGCGCGACTTTCGGGTTCACCATGTGTTCAAAGCCGATACTCTGAGCGTGTTGCGGTCCGGTTTGCATTGGATGTTGGCGCTCGTTTCCGGCGGCTGGCTGGCGCTCCCGCCGCACTCGTTGTTCGACAACACGCCCCTGTGGAACCTGCTGAAAGCCAAGCTGAATTTCGACGGCATTCCGCGCGGTCTCTACAAGCAGCATCTCGAAGCCATCGGCATTTGCGCCACGAGCTATGCCGATGCGGACTCGATGACGTTCTATGCCTGCGCATCGGCCATCGATCCCTGGCAGCGCGCATTTCGCAAAGGTGCGCGGGTGCAGTTGACGCTGGAGCATTTGATGGCCAGCCTTGCCATCCCCTTTTTGTTCCGGCCGATTTTCGTGCACGGCCAGTACTACGGCGACGGGGCCATGCGGCAGACGTCGCCATTGAGCCCGGCCATGCATCTCGGCGCCAATCGCCTTTTGGTCATCGGCGTCGGCGATACGGATACCTCGTCCTTGAGTCTGCGCAATCCCACGGTCGAGCCCAGCTTCGGACAGATGTTCGGCTTCATGCTGGACTCGTTGTTCATGGACCAGCTGCATGCGGATCTGGAACACATCAAGGTCTACAATCAGAGCCCCGGGGTGCGCCGGATCGAGGCACTCGTGATTACACCGTCCAAGGATTTGAGCGAGATCGCGCGCCGGCATCGCCATGAATTGCCGCGCGGCTTGCGGGCGCTGCTGCGCACCTTGGGCGCCAACAACAGCGCCAGCACCCCGCTGCTCAGTTATTTGCTGTTCGAGCGCGGGTACACCCGAGAGTTGATCGCCTTGGGGCAAAGCGATGCGCGGGCGCGCGCCGCCGAAATCCGAAAATTTCTCGCCCTGGAGCATGCGCCGGGCTACCGGGCGTCCGGTACGGCGCCGAGCCGATCCCGATCCGCTTGACCGGCGCGGGTCAGTTACGCCGCCAGGTACGCCGCGCCGTTGCACGGCGTTTGTTGCACAGCGTCAGTTATACCGCGTCCGTTACGTCAGGATTTCTGCAGCGAATCGTGGCGCGTCATGACCTCGGGATGGCTTTGCCGGAAATGTTCGGCGAGGCGCTCGGCAATGTACACGGAGCGATGCTGGCCGCCGGTGCAACCCACGGCGATGGTCAAGTAGCTGCGGTTGGCTTGGGTGAATTCGGCGATTCGTTGCGACAGAAAGTCGATGAGCGATGCGAGCATGCGATTGACACTCGGGTGACTCGCAAGATAGTCGACGACCGGCGGGTCTTGTCCGGTGAGACGGCGCAACGAGTGCTCCCAGTACGGATTCGGCAGGCTGCGAACGTCGAAGACGAAGTCGGCGTCGCCGGGAATGCCGTGTTTATAGCCGAAGGATTCGAACATCAGCGCCAAGCGGCCCTCGCACCGTCTGTCCATGCGCTCGCGAATTCGTTCGCGCAGCGCGTGCACACCCATGTGCGACGTGTCTATCACCAGGTCCGCGGCTACCGTGATGGGCTCCAGGAGCCTGCGCTCCCAGGCAATGGCTTCGCGCAAGCTCACATCGGCGGATACCAACGGGTGCTTGCGCCGCGTCTCGGCGTAGCGCTTCAGCAGCACCTCGTCGTTGGCGTGCAGATACAGGACTTCACAACTGATGCCGCTGCGCCGCAGTTCGGCCACCAACGCCGGGATGGTCTCGATCTCGCATTGCCGATTGCGCGCATCGAGCCCCACCGCGGTTCGGGGGTAGACGTCGTCCGTCCCCCGAATCGTGTGGGAAATGAACGGCTTCAACAGCGCCGCAGGAATGTTGTCGACGCAATAGAAGTCGATATCCTCCAGCAGGTGCAGGGCGACGCTCTTACCCGAACCCGATAAGCCGCTGACGATGATCAGGCGCATGGGCGATGTGGTAGTAAGGCGTCCCCACCCGTCACGACGCCGAGCGAGCCTTGATCACGTCCTCGGCGTGATGATCGGAGGCCTTTTCCTTGTGCTTCTTGACGCAGCGGTCGAGTTTGTCGGTGAGCGCGTCGATGGCCGCATACATATTGGGTTCGGTGGCATCCGCATGAATTTTATTGCCGCGCAACGTCAGCGTCGCTTCGGCCTTGTGCCGCAGCTTTTCCACCGTGAGTACGCAATGGACATCGATGACCTGATCGAAATGTCTGGAGATCCTTTCGAATCTCTTCAGGACATAACCACGCATGGAATCGGTGATTTCCACATGATGACCGCTGAGATCGAGCTGCATGAGGCTCCTCCTAAAGTCGACTTGTTTTTACGACGCGCGGGCAGCAGCACGTTTTCGTTCGTTGGACGGCGCGATTTGCATGCCCTCGCGATATTTGGCAACGGTGCGCCTGGCCACCGGTATGCCTTCCAGAGACAGAATCTCCGCCAGCTTGCTGTCGCTGCACGGATTTTCAGGGTTCTCTTGGGAAATCAATTTCTTGATCTTGGCGCGGATGGCGGTGGACGACATTTCGGTGCCGTCCGCCGCTGCGACGTGGCTCGAGAAAAAATAGCGGAATTCGAAGACGCCGCGCGGCGTGTGCATGTATTTGGCGGTGGTCACGCGGGAAATGGTCGATTCATGCATTTCCACGGCTTCAGCCACATCCTTCAGGATCAACGGCTCCATCGCCTCTTCGCCCAATTCGAAGAAGCTGGTCTGCCGTTGTACGATGCAGCGGGCTACCTTGATCAAGGTTTCGTTGCGGATCTCGAGGCTGCGCATCAGCCACCGCGCTTCCTGCAATTGCGTGCGCAGCATGGCGTGATCGGGCGCGCGCGATATTAGGTTCGCATAACTTTGGTTGACGCGAACCCGAGGCACGGTCGCCTGATTGATTTCGACGATCCACCCGTGGTCGGTGCGCCTCACGAAGACATCGGGGATGACGTACTCGGCTTGAGCCGGGTTGACGGCGGCCCCGGGACGCGGATGACAGGATCTTACCAGGGCGAGCGCCATCTCCAGGTCGACTTCGCTGCAGCGCAGCTGGCGCCGCAGCAGCACGAGCTGACAACCTGCGACCAAGTCCAGATGTTCGAGCGCGACGCGGATCGCGATGTCGCGTGCCGGCGTATCGGCGTGCAGCTGGCGCAGCTGCAAGGCGATGCACTCGCCCAAATTGCGCGCGCCGACGCCGGCGGGTTCGAGCGATTGCACGGCTGCCAGCACGCGTTCCACTTCGGCGGTCGTAGCTTCGATCTCCGGCAGCAGACTCAAACGGATATCCTCCAAATCGTCCTTCAGATACCCGTCATCCGTGATGGCATCGGTGATGACGCGCGCGATCGCGAGGTCAACCGCCGACAGTTTGGCGAGTTCCAGCTGTTCGATGAGCTGTTCCTGCAGCGTCTGGCCGTGTTGGTCGCTGAAATCCCCGCTGCGGTCGTCATCGCCCGACCAGGGTGAGTCGGACGGACCGCTGGTCTGTTCGCCCCATGCCTCGTCCGCAATTTCCACTTCCGGCTCTTCGCGTTGATCGCCGGCCGCGGTGTGGCCGTCGAGCTCCGTATACTTTTCCTCGACCGGCACGTCCTCGCGTTCGCGCACGGTATCTGGCGGCGCATCAAGCGCGAGTTCGTCCTCCGCCTCGAGCATCACATTCGTCTCGAGCGTCTCACGGACGTGCGCCTGCAAGTCCAGCGATGGTAGCTGCAGCAACCGAATAGCCTGTTGCAGCTGCGGCGTCATCGTCAGCTGCTGGCCAATCCGAAGCTGCAGACTTGGCTTCAACATAGTTCTTTAAGATCCAAGCCTACAGTTTGAAATCCTGGCCCAAGTACACCTCACGAACCTGCGGGTTGGCAAGAATCTGGTCCGCAGAACCGGAAGCAAGCACCGAGCCCTGGCTAACGATATACGCGCGGCTGCAAATTCCCAACGTCTCTCGGACATTATGATCCGTAATCAGCACGCCGATTCCCTTGTCTGATAAGTGCTTGATTATTCGCTGAATATCGACCACCGAAAGCGGGTCTACGCCCGCGAAGGGCTCATCCAGGAGGATGAATTGCGGGTCCGCCGCCAGGGCTCGGGCTATTTCGACGCGCCGCCGCTCGCCGCCCGACAAGCTCATGCCCAAACTATCCCGGACATGGCCGATGTGCAGCTCCGCCAGCAGCTCCTTGAGGCGTTCCGCCCGCCGGGCATAATCGAGTCCGGGGCGCGTTTCGAGTATGCCCATGATGTTGTTTGAGACGGACAGGCGGCGAAATACGGACGGCTCTTGGGGCAAATAGCCGAGCCCCAATTGCGCACGGCGATGCATGGGCAATCGGGTGATGTCGCGACTGTCGAGATGGATCTCACCCTGTTCGCATTTGGCGAGCCCCACCACCATGTAGAACGCCGTGGTCTTGCCGGCTCCGTTCGGACCCAACAGCCCCACGACTTCGCCGCTCTCGACCTCGATCGACAAATCCCGCAACACCTGCCGCGACTTGTAGCTTTTTGCGAGGTTCAGTGCTCGCAGCACACTCATGGTTTGGACGGCGGCGGCGTGATGACGATGTGCACGCGCTGCGAGTCTTGTTCCGCGCCCTCAGCGACGATGCTTTGGGCGAGCACGTTGTACTTCAGCGATTCACCCCGGATTTCCGTTTCTCCGTTACTGAGCCATGCGTTCTTCAACAGCCGCACGATGCCCTTGGTCGCATCGTAATCGATGGTGTCCGCTCGCCCGTGGGCCACCTTGCCGGTTTTCTCGACACGCTCCTCGAACGCGGCGGGCTTGCCGTTGGCTACCGCCTTGGAGAGCTGCTGCTTGGCGAAATTGATTTCCGCGTCGTCGGAGGTCAATTGTCCTTGATCCACGGTGATTTTTACGTTGCCGCGGAATATCCAAAGACTGTTGTCGAAATCAAGCCGAGTGGTTTGCTTCGTCCCCTGACCCTGATCCGCGGAGATGGACATAGTGCCTTGTGAGATGCGCACTTTACGAAACACCACGTTATTGTTGGCCAAATCGACGTCGGCGGATTGCGCATCCAATGAGATGGGCTGTCCCGGCGCGTCGTGCCCGGCGCCGAGGCCGCGCGAGGCCGACAGGGTGAGGGCGATCAGAGCGAGAAGCCTCGGAGCCTGTCTGAGTAATCCGCGTGAGCCGCGTTGGCTGGGAGAGGGAGCGGATGCCAGGCGCGCGGCGCGGGGCGTAGTGGGACTACGGCCAAGCCGCGCAACGCCGCAGACGCCCCATCTCACTGATCCAACGGCTTGGGCCTGGCTTAACCACTTCGCACGATATAGGTCCCAGCCAACCCTTCGGGAGCGGGCAGATTTCCCCTCACTCGTCGTTGTCGCCTCCTCATTGGGTGTTGACCCAACGACGTCGGCTCCGCCTCGATTGAGGGGAAATCTGCCGCGCTCGCGGCCACGGGGATTACTCAGACAGGCTCCTAGCGTTGGAAACGGCCATTGACCTTCGATTCTAAGCG
>Ga0209517_10005615_pt1 | contig 15917 bp, 11 predicted proteins | sample PeaSoiMetSII2010_FD_187695 | JGI IMG/M metagenome (GOLD analysis project Ga0209517, IMG submission 187695) | Peat soil microbial communities from Weissenstadt, Germany - SII-2010 (SPAdes) (version 2) | ecosystem: Environmental > Terrestrial > Soil > Wetlands > Peat | place: Germany... | reverse complement strand
GACCGGCGAAGCAGGGTAAATAGAATGGGAACCAACGACCGCATGATCGATCTCAGCGCGCGCGTCCTGTTGGTTGAAGACGACCCGGCGCACGCCTTCATCGCGGTGACGGTGATCAGACAGGTGCTGGGTGATGGCTGCGAGGTGGTGGTGGCCGAAACCGCCGACGAGGCGATGGGAGTGATCCGGCATTTCACCGAGCAGGATCGTCCCGACCTGATGCTGGTGGATTTGCGCCTGCCCGACCACGGCGGATTCGCCGTGCTGTCGGCGGCCAGAGCGCACGAGCCGTCCTCGCAGATTCCGCTCTTCGTCGTGACCAGCTCGATGTACGATCGCGATATTGCCCAGAGTTACGAGTTGGGCGCCTCGGTCGTGCTCTCCAAGCCGCTCTCCCGCGCCAAGCTCAAAGAAGAGTTGGCCCGTATCGGTGCGCTTCCGCAGACTCCGGCCGGGCTGATTCAGCGGGCGCTCAACCACTGACTAACGTGATTTACGGGGACTACTAACGCCCCCGGTTCTCCTGCACAGCGCGAGGCCCCTTACACGGAGGGGGCCTCGTGCACTTGACCGTCGCGCGTTCAAAATAGGAATCTTCCATCATTCTCCCGGCGCGCCGAGCGCGGACCGCGCCGATTGGGGATAAGGAGCCGATGGTGGAACCCTACAGATTCGATCGCAGCGAAGCGTTGTTCGCGCGCGCCAAGAAAGTCATTCCCGGCGGCATTTACGGCCATCAGTCGCCGCGCCTGCTCGCGATGGGCTCGTATCCGTCGTTCTTCGCGCGCGGCGAAGGCTCCCACGTATGGGACGTCGATGGCAACGAGTACATCGACTACATGTGTTCCTACGGCCCGATCGTGCTCGGCCATCGCCATCCCCGGGTCGAGGAAGCGGCGCGCCGCCAGGCCGAGCAGGGCAACTGCTTCAACACGCCGACCGCGCTCTGGGTCGAGCTGGCGGAGTATCTGGTCGAGATCACGCCGTTCGCCGATTGGACGGTGTTCGCCAAAAACGGCTCCGACGTATGCACCTGGGCAACGATGGTCGCGCGGCATTTCACCGGCCGCAGAAAGATCGTCGCCGCGGCCGGCGCGTATCACGGCACTCATGCGTGGGTCAGCCCGGTGCCCAATGGAGTCACGCCCGAAGATCGCGCCAACGTGCTGAACTTCCGCTACAACGATCTCGAAGGGCTGACGCGGCTGGTCGAGGAGCATCGCGGCGCGATCGCCGGCGTGATGCTCACGCCGTTTCGCCACGACGCCGCTCACGACTCGGAGCTGCCGGCGGAGGGCTTTCTGCCCGGTGTGCGCAAGCTCTGCGACGATCACGGGATCGTCTTCATCCTCGACGACGTGCGGGCGGGCTTCCGCTTGCACATGGGCGGCTCCGGCGAGTTGTTTGGAGTGCGTCCCGACCTGAGTTGCTATTGCAAGGCGATAGCAAATGGCTATCCACTCGCCGCCGCAACCGGCCGCGGGAATCTCAAGCGCGCCGCGCTCGAAGTATTCTTCACCGGCTCGTACTTCACCAGCGCGGTGCCGATGGCGGCAGCGCTGGCGTGCCTGCAAGAGCTGAAGCAGAGCGGCGGGATAGAAAAGATGCGGCGAACCGGCGAGATGCTGCGCGACGGGATGCTATCGCAAGCGCGCTCGCACGGCTTTGAGGTGACTTACTCGGGCCCGCCCGCGATGCCGTACATGACGTTCAAAGCCGATGGTGGCAAGTGGGATCGGATCACCGCATTCTGCGCCTACGCTGCGACCCACGGGATCTTCTTCCACCCACGCCACAACTGGTTCCTCTCCGCCGCCCACTCAGAGCAAGACCTCCGCCACACGCTCGACGTAACCGACGCCGCATTCAAGGTGGTGCGAAAGCAGTTCGACGCGTAGTATTTGCATATCATGCCGCGGAGGTGGTCAGTGCAGCCACCGGGGGCTACCGGGGCTCAAGCCATGCGAGCGCTAAAAGCGCTGGCTGTAGCCTTGCTTGTGGGGCTCACGCCGACCTCGCTTCAGTCTCAGGCGATGGAGGCTCCGAGCCCGAGCGTCGTGCTCGGCGATCCGGGCGGGTTCGTCGATGGGGACCCGTTCCACTACAGAGACCCTTTTGGCGTGGCGATCGACCGAAGCGTCACTCCAAATCGTCTTTACATTGCTGATGGTTCGAACAATCGGGTTTTGGGCTTCAACAGCATCGCGGGACTGACGAACGGAGCAGCTCCAGATGTCATCATCGGACAACCAGATCTCCTTTCGTCAGAACCCAACCATGGCGGCACGAGCGCATCAAGCCTGCGCGGGCCACAGTCGGTCGCGGTGGATGCCTCCGGTAATCTTTATGTCGCAGACACGGAGAATAATCGGGTACTTGAATACGACACTCCGTTCACTTCCGATACGATCGCAGATCGGGTCTTCGGACAAGCCGGTTCGTTCAGCACGTCAGACTGCGCGGCCGTGAGCGCCACGAGCCTCTGTAGTCCATATGGCGTTGCGCTGGATCCCGCGGGCGATCTTTATGTCGCCGACTATGAAAACAACCGTGTGCTTGAGTTTGATGACCCGCTCGGCAACGCGACCGCTGACCGGGTCTTCGGTCAGGGCGGCTTTCAACAGCGGCGGGAGCAGCGCTGTCAGTGCTGACAGCCTTGCGTTACCTCAGGGAGTGGCCGCCGACGCCAACGGCGTTCTGTACGTAGCTGACACCGGCAACAAACGAGTGCTGATATACAACACTCCACTCACCAGTTCCGGTGCTGACTCCGTCATAGGGCAGGACGGGAGCTTGACCAGCGACAGCTACAATTCAGCGGCGCCGGTCAATTTCGGCATGCCTACCAGCGTTTCGGTCAACACCGCCGGCACATTATTCGTGTCCGACACCTCAGGTAATCGGGTGTATGTGTTTCTTGCTCCATTCTCCTCCAGCACAATTCCCGATTTGGTGATTGGTGGGTCGCCTTGCGGTTCCGCCTCCAATGGCTTGTGTTTCCCGGCCGGGACCGCCTCCGACGACGCTGGCGACCTCTTTGTGGCGGATACGATGAACAATCGGGTTCTCGAGTTCGCGGCGCCGCTTGCCGAAAATTACAGCGACCCCTCGCTGATTCTCAGCGCAACGGCCGATCCGGGCTACATTGGGCCGCGTGATCTCAACGGGCCGCTTGCCGTGGCGATTGACCAGAGTGTCACGCCCAACCGCCTGTACGTTGCCGACACCGGAAACAATCGCGTGCTGGGATACAAGGATGTGAGCGCGCTGACGAATTTGGCGCCCGCCGATATTGTCATTGGGCAACCGGACTTTGTTTCATCGGCTCCCGGATCGGGCGACTCCAGCTTTTGGAAGCCGACCGGTGTCGCGGTTGACGCCAACGGCAACCTGTATGTAGTAGACCAGCAAAACGATCGAGTGATGGAGTTCGATGCTCCGTTCACCACCGGCGCCGGCGCCGCCAACGTCGTCATCGGAGGAACCGTTTTTCCCTGCACCACTCCCAGCAGCCCCTATGCGCTCTGCACTCCGACCGGCGTGACTATCGATCTCGGTGGTAATCTCTACGTTGCGGACACCGGCTTCGACCGTGTGGTGAAGTTTGACGCGCCGCTGGTGTCCGCAGAGGCCAGGGACCCGTCCTGGGAATATTTTAACAACGCAGGCGTAGGCACCCAACTTACGGGAGTTGTTTTCGACAGCTTCGGCGATCTCTACATAACCGATAACCTGAACGACATTGTCGTGGAAGAAAACAATCCCCAGGCGGATCTGCCTTTTCCATCCTTCGATGTTGGGCAACCCGGGACGCGCATGCCCCCATACAACGTCATCTGTCCCGAGATTGGACCGGACAGCTTCTGCCAGCCCTTCAGCGCAGCCGTTGATGGGGCTGTTAGGCTCTTCGTCGCCGATGCCGCAAATAACCGCGTCCTCGAGTTCGACGACCCGTTGTCCGCCCCTGGCGCTGCGACGCAAGTCTTCGGTCAGCCGGATTTCGTGTCGAATTTTTGCAACAGCGACGCCCAGGGCTTGTGCTCTCCCTCAGCCGCGGCGGTCGACAGTTCCGACCATCTGTATGTCGCCGACACCGGAAACAGCCGCGTCGTGATCTATCCGGCGCCGCCTTCGACTCCGGTGGCCGCTGTTCCCGCCAGCCTCTCATTCGGTTCGCAGGTTATCGGGACCACCTCGGCATCGCAGGCTGTCATGTTGCTGAACAATCAGCACGTCGCGCTTAACCTGAGCGGCATCACCTCCGGCGCTGATTTTACCGAGACGGACAATTGCAACGGTCACGTGGCGTCGGTGAGCCTCTGCACCATCACCGTGGCTTACAAGCCAATAGTCGCGGGTGCGGTGTCCGAAACCTTGACCATCACCGATGATGCAGCCGGCAGCCCACAGATCGTAAGTCTCACCGGCACCGGCGTCGTGCCGCCGACAGCGATAGCCACAGCGTCACCGAATCCGCTCACGTTTGCAGATCAGCGAGTCGGGACGCTGAGCGCGCAACAGGACGTGACCCTGACGAACAGCGGGTCCGTGGGGCTCAACATTGTCAGCCTTACGGCGAGCGGCGATTTCAGCCAAGTCAACACCTGCAATGGTTCATTGGGACCCCAAGCAAGCTGCACCATCGCGGTCAGGTTTGCTCCCACCGTTTTGGGACCAAGAACCGGTGCGATCACGATCACCGACAATGCTCCCGGGAGTCCTCAGACGGTAAGCCTCGAGGGTACGGGCATAGGTCCCACTCCGACTCCCGGTCCAACCCCGACACCCGGAGCGTCGCCGACTCAAACCCCAACTGCAACACCATCACCTGGTCCAACAGCGACGCCGGCGCCGTCATTCCTGTTGATGTCTCCCGCCGCGGGCAATTTCGGAGATGTAGGAATCGACACGACGGACACCATCCCGATCGCGCTCAAGAATACCGGCAAGACCAAGCTCACCGGCAAGGTCAGCAAGGCCGGGCTCGACGATACGCCGTTCAGCGTGACGGCGGGTACGGGAGCTTTCAGCCTGACGCACAATCAAACCAGGGTCGTGAAGATAAGATTCGCGCCGGTCTCAGTCGCCGGCTTTTCGGGCAGTATTACGATCACCAGCAACGATCCGACCAACGGTGCCGTGCAGGTCGGTATCAGCGGAACGGGTGTGTCGGGCACCCTGATGGCATCCACCACAGCGCTCGACTTCGCCCCCGTCAAAGTAGGCAAGCGCGCGTCACTCAAGCTGACGATAAAGAATGTCGGGCTGGGCGTGCTGCACGGAAGCATCGACGCGACCAGCAAGTTGGGTAGACCGTTCACTGCAAAGGGCGCCGGCAAGTTCTCGCTGGCCGACAGCAAGAGCCGCGTGGTGACAATCACGTTCGCGCCGAAGACGGCCGGCACTTTCATAGGCACGATCCTGGTCGACAGCGACGACACCGCCCAAGCCGGCGTTCCCGTTTCCATCTCTGTGATGGGAACGGGCCAGTAACCACGGGCCAGTAACCGCGGTACGCCAGATCATACCGCGGCCTTTCTATTCGTCGGGCACGCAACATTCGGCGGGTGAGCTGAGAGTCGGCGCGCGGAAGTCTGCTTGCGCTGGTGTTCCGCCGGGATGGAGCGTTAATAGGAGCCGCTCGCCGTGGCGATCGACGGCCTTCGATTTAGCGATCAGATCGAGGCATCCGATGCGCGGCGGATCCAACTTCCCGTATTCCTCCTGGCTGGCCATGAAATAGCGCTGGCCTCGTTCCAGCGCGCGGCAATCGAAATTTCGCGCGTGTCCTACCGGGCGGGCCGAGTAGAACGCGAAGTCGTAGTCCATCTGGCCGATAAAATCGATCTCGGCGCCTGCAGGCACCAAGCTGTCAGCTTCCTGGGCGAAGCCTTTCAAGCTCTGTTCATGACTCAAGGCCGGATTCATCACACCGAGCCAGAAGGCAGTACCCGCGGCTGCCAGAGCGATTAGTCCGTCGAGCTGCAGGGTCAGCGATGCTCGCCACCAGCCAAGCAGCAGAAGAAAGGCACTCACGGTCCAGACTGTCAGGAAGACTGCGGACGAAAGATGGCCCGCGAGAGAATGGAAGATCTCGAGATACTCGCGATCCCTCGGATGCAGGTGCACCGATAGCGCCGGCAATCCCGTCGCCAATATCATGACCATCGCGGCGGCGACCAGCAGGCCGCCGATGCCGAGCATCGCGCTGGTGGCTCCAAACGCGCGCGCCACGGGCGCATCGGGGCGCCGATCGAACAGGTGATCGATCAGCAGTCCGATACTTGCCGCCAGGCCTGGAAAGGCGGGCAGTATATAGACGAAGCACTTTCCCGCCGACGACGAGAAGAACAGAAAAATCACGGCGAACCAGCACATCGCGAACGCCGCAGGCGCGCCGAGCGAACCCCGCTGCCGCCAGAACCTGATTCCGAGCGCGGGCAAGTAGAGGCTCCAGGGAAAGAATCCTGCGAGCGTGATAGGCAGAAAGTAGTAGACGGGGTTTGGGCAGTAGAGGTGCCCCTGGATATTTGCCGACGCGAAGCGATGGAACAGCACGCCGTAGACCTGCCATTGCAGGAATCGCTCACCTCCGATTCGGTACGCGGCCACATACCAGGGAATCACCAATGCCATCGCGCCGATGAACGTCGCGATCAGATCCAGTGCGAGCAGCTCGCGCCATCGGCGAGTTACCAGGCAATACGAGCCGAGGACCAGAGCCGGAAGGAGCGGGCCGAGCGGCCCCTTGGTCATCGTCCCCAGCGCCATCAGGATCGCGGCGGAAATCAGCAAGCGGCGGCGGCGCTCGCGAGCACCGAACAGGGCGCGCTCCAGGCAAATGATCGAGGCGGTCGTGAACATCGTCAGCATCGCGTCCATTCGAGGCTGGCGCGCCGCGTCGGCGAAGTAATGACACAGCAGCAGCGAAGCCGCGCCCCAGAAGCCCGCGCGGTAGCCGGCGACCTGGGCCAACCAGAGGAATAACAGCGCGCAGGTAGCCGCCGAAGCGACTAGCTCGGGCAGGCGAAAAGCGAGTTCGTTCCACCCCAGCATCCGAACCATGACGGCGTCCGTCCACCATGAAAGCGGCGGAGCCTGGATGTCTGAGCCGGGCTCGTAGGGCGCGAATGAGGGCAGGATGACGTGGCCCGCGAAGATGTCGCGGACCGCGCTCGATTCAAGCACCCCTAACTCTTTGGTGAACGTCGCGGACGGCGACAGCATCAGCAGGAAAGCCAGCGATCCGGCGAAGACTGCTGCTGCGCGAGCATAGCCCGCAATCAGGCTCTGATTCACCCTTGCTGGCTCTGACTCACACTTGCGGCCACTTGTCGTTCCACGGCCGGGCCTGCTCGTAGGCGTGCGCGGCTTGCAGGACCAAATCTTCGCGATGGCGCTCCGCGACGATCTGCAATCCGCACGGCATCCCGCTGTCAGAAAATCCCGCGCGGACCGTCGCCGCGGGATGGCCGCTCAAGTTGAATTGGTACGATAGTCCCGAGATATCGAGTCCGTTACGCACGGGCCGGCCGTCGATTTCCGAAGGCGGAGGACCCTTCGCGCTGAAGGCCTCGCTCGGTTGAGCGGGCGTGAGCAGCAGGTCGAAGCGCTCGAAGGTTCGCTGCATCCAGCGATTGAACTCGGTGCGGGTGCGGTACGCAAGGTTGTAATGCCGCCACGAGATGCGCTCGGCGGTCAACTGGCCCGCGAGAAAACCGCGGCCGAACTCGACGCGATCTTTCTCGCGCTGAATATAGTCGTAGAGCATCGCGTAGGTCTGCGTCGCGCCGATCCGAAGCCACACTCCCGACGTGTCGGGGACGGCCTCATCGAGCGTGGTGACTTCGTGACCCAGATCGCGAAATGCGCGCGCGGCCTTTTCGACTTCGCGCGCCACCTCGCTCTGGATGATCTGACCGAGCGTAGGATGAAACGCGATGCGCAGCTTTCTCGGCAACTGCTCGATCACCTCGACATACGAAAGCCCCGGATGGGGCAGCGAGTCGGGATCGGCCGGGTGATATCCGACCACCGCGTCCATGTACATCGCGGCGTCGCGCACCGTGCGGGTCAGCGGTCCAACCACCGAGGCGTCTTCCCAGCCCTGCATCCCGAGCGTCGGGTCGTGGGGAATCCTGCCGAACGAAGGCTTGAGGCCGAAGCATCCGACGTAACATGCCGGGCCGCGAATCGACCCGCCGCCATCGGAGCCGGTCGCGAGCGGGATCATTCCGCCCGCGATCGCCGCCGCGCTGCCGCCTGAGGATCCTCCCGGCGTGCGCTCGAGGTTCCACGGATTGCGCGTGACGCCGAACAGACGGTTTTTCGTGAAATTGGTATAGCCGAACTCGGGCGCGTTGGTTTTGCCGATTACGATCGCGCCGGCCGCCTTGAGCCGCGCGACCTGTACCGAATCGGCCTCGGGCCTGTGATCCTTGAACGGCACCGAGCCGAAGGTGGTCGGCAATCCGAGCGCATCTTCCAGGTCCTTGACGCCGATCGGCAGTCCCGCGAGCGTTCCGAGCGCTTCGCCGCGGGCGATTTTTTCGTCCATCGCGCGCGCCTCATCGAGCGCCCGTTCGGCGCGCATCGCGCAGAACGCGTTGAGCTTCGGATTGAGCGCTTCGATTCGCGCGAGCGTCGCGTCCATCAGCTCGCTGGGCTTCAGTTCGCGCCTGCGAATCATCGCCGCCAGCTCGGAGGCCGGCTTCCAATGCAATTCGGTCATCACACGATCTCCTCAGAGGCGCGTTCGATTAGTCATTTCGCCTTGCGCCCGGTAGCAACAAAAATCGTCCAACAGGCGAAGAATTGTCCCTGCTTGTGGCGCTGCTTCAGATCTTTCAGCCACGCCGCCGACGCCGGCGCGCTGACCAAGCCTTCGTCGCGGGCGCGCCGGGCGACCGCTTCGAGATCGAGCATCTGATTCGCGATTTTGAAATCGGCGGTCGTCCCGACGCGGGCCTCGGTCCGTACGTCCTTGAGGCCGCATTCGCGCATCAGAGCCGGAAGCCGCCGCCCGATCCAGCCGTTGCGGATACCGTCGCAGATCCGATCGAGGATCGTGCGCGTGGCCGCGCGATCGGCGGAGTCCAGCGCAACCATTCCGTAGTCGCGATCGATCGCTTGCACCACGGCGCCCGGGCTCGCGACGCGGATCATTTCACGCACCGCGCGGCCCGGATCGGACACGTGCTGCAACAGGCGGTCGGCGCGGCACGCGTCGAAGCTGTTGCGCGCGAGATCGAGCCGCTCGGCGTTGCCGACGATAAATTCCACTTCGAGGCCGGACTCCGCGCTGCGCTTGCGAGCCTCGGCAATCAGCGCGCGGCTCGAATCGACGCCGATCACGAGCCCATCCGCTCCGACCAGCGCGGCGAGCTCGCGCGCGTCGTCGCCGGTGCCGCATCCGAGGTCCAGCACCGCGGCGCCGGGCTTAAGGCCGAGCAGGCCGTAGGAGAAGCTCTTGAGTTCGCGGAGCTGCGCCGTGGCCAGATCGAGATAGGCGATCCAGTGCTTCGGGTCAGGTCCGGCATCGACGTCGGCAAAAGCCTCGCCCGACAAATCGGGCGGCGACTCGCCTCGCGGCTCCCGGATGGGCCGGGGTTTCTTCGGCGAACCTTTCGCTGGTGCAGCTTGCGCGGCAATCATCGCAGTTGAGTCTTACTACTCTCGGCAGGGGGTTTGAAACTCCAGCGACGCCGTAGCTTGCGGGCGCGGATCACTTCGGGTTGCGGCAGCCTCGCTCAGACGCGCAAAGTTTAGTCTTCCCCAAGTGCTTGGCATGAGATTCTTCGACTTCGCTCGGGCAAAAGCCCTCGCTACGCCAGAATGACGTTGAGTGCGGTTCTCTGGAATCCACGCGCCACATCAATTGACGTCATTCTGAGCGCCAGCGAAGAATCTCATACCACGTTCGCCGCACTCCAAGTGCCAGAGTCCTCGGCCGGCAAAGCGCAGAACCAGGATTACTACCGGCTTGCGGGCCGGTTTGACTGCCTAACTGCCGTTCAGTAATTAGGAACCCGTATCGATTAGAGGCTGGCGCCGGCGGGTTTCCTTGCGAGCTTTACCAAAGAACATCCCACGCACTGGCGCGGCGCGCACCGGCCCGGCGCGCACCGGCGCGGGGCTCGGCCAACCGTATCGCCGGCCCAACACGCGCGACCGCGTGCTGCAGGTCGCGCAGGCGCTGTTCGCGGAGCGCGGCTATCGCGGGACGAGCCTGCGCGACATCTCGGCCCGAATCGGAATCAAGGCGCCCTCGCTGCTCCATCACTTCGCCTCCAAGGACGAACTTTACCTGGCGGTGCTCGATCGGATCTTCATCCGGCTCGAAACGGCGGCCGGCTCGATCGGGACCGGCCCCGAAAGCCATCGCGAGCGTATCCAGCGCGGGGTCGAGAACGCGATCGATTTCATCGCCTTGCGCCCGCATTTCGACCGCATCATGTGGAGCGAATTCATCGACGAGAAGGCGGTGGGACGCCAGATGCTGAAGCGGCGCGTGCCGCCCCTGTTCAAGCTGCTCGTGGACTTCATCCGCGAGGGCCAGGCGCAAGGCGAGTTCCGGCCGGAGGTCGATCCCTTTCATTTCCTGATGAGCCTGATATCCGTCACGATTGGTTACTTTACGACCGCCGCGATGGTGCGGCGGATCTGGAACACGGACCTGCTCGACGCGCGCACCATCGAGCGGCGCAAGCGCGAGGTAAACGACCTGGTCGCGCGGACGCTGTTCAAGGTGTAGCGCGCAATTTTCTTCGGAGGCCATAGCGATGAAGTTCGGCACCTTTTACGAACATCAGCTTCCCCGCCCATGGAAGCCCGGCCAGGAGCTGAAGCTTTTTCAGGACGCCCTGGACCAGGTCGAGCTCGCCGATCGGCTCGGCATCGACCACATGTGGGAAGTGGAGCATCACTTTCTGGAAGAGTATGCGCACTCGTCCGCGCCGGAAATTTTCCTGGCCGCATGCAGCCAGCGCACCAAGCAGATTCGGCTCGGGCACGGGATCGTGCTGCTGCCGTCGGGCTACAACCATCCGGCGCGCGTTGCCGAGCGGATCGCGACGCTGGACCTGGTGAGCAACGGGCGGGTCGAGTTCGGCACCGGCGAGTCCTCGGCCGAGGCGGAATTGGGCGGCTTCGGAATCGCGCGCGCCGACAAGCGCGAGATGTGGCGCGAATCGCTCGAGGCGATCTGCCGGATGTTCGTCGAGGAGCCGTTTCAGGGCTACGAAGGCAAGTACTTCAAGATGCCGGTGCGGAACGTGGTTCCCAAGCCCGTGCAGAAACCGCATCCGCCGCTGTGGGTGGCGTGCTCGCGCCGCGAGACGATCCATCTGGCCGCGCAGCTCGGAATCGGCGCGCTGACGTTCGCCTTCATCTCACCCGAAGAGGCGAAGCAGTGGGTCGATGACTACTACACGACGCTGGAGCGCGAATGCGAGCCGATCGGCTACGCGATCAACGCCAATATCGCGATCGTCACCGGCTTCATGTGCGACCGGAACGAAGAGCAGGCGCGCCAGATGGGCCAGGAGGGCGTGCGGTTCTTCGGCTATGCGCTCGGCCATCATTACGCCTTCGGCCGCCACGAGCCGGGCAAGACCAGCATCTGGGAGAATTACAAGCGCAATCCGATCACGTTGCCGATGGACGCGGTCAGCGGATGCATCGGGACGCCCGATCAAATTCGCACGCGTCTGCGCGACTTCGAGACCGCTGGCGTCGATCAGGTGGTGTTCATCTCGCAGGCTGGCAACAACAAGCACGAGGACATCTGCTCGTCGCTCGACTTGTTCGCCAGAGAAGTGATGCCCGAGTTCAAAGAGCGCCAGCCGAAGCGCGCGAAAGAAAAGGCGGCGCGCGTCGAACCGATTATCGAGCAGGCAATGAAGCGCAAGCGCGCACCCAAGGTCCCGGCCTCGGCAGGCCCAACGATAATCCAGGCCGGGATGCTGCCGTAGAGTTTCCGTTCCGCTCCGTAACGTGGAAGGGCCGCCCTCTCGGGCGGCCTTTCCCTTTTTTCACAAACCGGAATGACCGGCGGGACGCCGGTCCTACTTCGGAATAGGATCCCGGAAAAAAGAGCATTCATACACTCCCAGGAAAAAAGCATGGCTGCGATCGAGCAAAGAATTTTGGGGGCGTCTAAACGGCCGCTACGATCAATTTCCCGCGTGTTCGGCCGGGCCGCTTCTCCTTAACCTCAATGCGGACATCACATCCCAAGCCGGTAAGAAATCGAAACAACCGATCACTCGTGAAGCCCGAAATTCTGCCTCTTACAAGTTGTGATACCTTTGGTTGATCGACGCCAAGAATCCTGGCAATCCGAGCCTGACTAAGTTTCTTCCTCGCGATTACCTCGGCGATCTTTTTGATCAGTTCCGCCCGCAGAAGCGAGTCTTCCGGATCGCGAACTCCGATGTCCGCAAAGACATTCCCACTCCCATCCTGAAATTTGTCTTCACTCATAGGGTTTCACCGGTTGAGGCGTTATGCGCGCGCAATTCTCTTCTGCCTTTTCGGCCTGCTTGAGCCGCTCGTTAATCAAATTCATGTCGTGCCGGGGCGTTTGATCTTCCGTCTTCGACTTTTTCTGGAACACGTGGAGTACGTAAATTCTCTTCCTGAATTTGACGGTGTAGACTGCTCTGTAAGCGTTTCCATCAAAGTTCTCTACTACCTCCAGAACTCCCGCGCTGCCAAAACCCCGCAGCGGTTTAGCATCTGGGTGCTTTGCACCTCTTTGAGCCCACTGGAGAGCGGTCCCCATATCGTCCTTCACATCTTCCGGAAACTCACGAATCCTCGCGCGGCTATCGCCCAGCCACCGGATCGGCTTCAGTGCCGTGCCGGGTTCTTCCGGCTTCGCTCCCGCCTTGGCCACGGAATAGAGTTTAGGCCAAAAATGGCATGTACGCCTAGTATCATGCGCGATCACCCGCGGCGGTGGCTTCCGCCGTAAGAGACTACTTGCCGGCGTTGTTCGCGATCTCCGACATCAGCGCGCGGGCGGCGGCGTTGCCGGGATCTACGCTTAGCGCGAGGCGGCATTGCTCGAAGGCTTCGCCGTTGCGGCCCAGCTTGTGGAGGGTGCGGGCGGCGTAGAGACGAACCTGGGGATCGTCGGGAGCCAGCGACAGCGACCGCCCGAATGCGTCCAGAGCGTCGTCGTTACGGTTCTGCGCGAACAGCGCGGTGCCGAGCGTCGCCCACACGGTCTGATCGCCGGGGAAGCGCGCCGCCAGGCCGCGCAGGATCTGCTCGGCGCCGGCGTTGTCGCCCTGTTCTATCCTGGTGTCGGCCTGTCCCAGCCCAACCGCTTCGGCGCCTCCGGGGAGCGATTCGGCGTACTTCAAGGTCGCTTCGCCCTGCGCGCGATCGCCGGCCGACTGGTAGATTTGCGCCAGCGAGACGTAAGCCATCGCCGGCGCGTGGGGCACCAGCTTCAACCCGTCGGCGACTTCACTCGCGGCCTGGCTGAGCCGCCCGAGGCGCGCATGGAGGAGGCCGAGATCGTAGAGTGTGGCGCCGTCTTCGGGATCGAGCCGCATCGAAGCGGACAGCTCGCGCTCGGCCGGGACTAATTCCCCGCGCTCCTGAAGCGCCATCCCGAGCCGGTTGTGCCAGATCGCCGACTCCGGAAACTCCTCGATACAGCGGCTGAAAAGCGCCACTTCGTCGTGCCAGAAGCCCTGCACGTGCCACAGCGCAGCGGCGTAACTGAGCGCGAGCGCGCACGACACGCCCAGCACCACGCGCCGCGCTGGCGTGCTCCGGCCGGCATATCGGACCGCGACGTCGGCGGCCATCAGGCACCATCCGAACGACGCCATGTAAAGGTAGCGATCCTGGATTAGTCCCTGCTGAAAGAGACCGCCCAGATTCATCATCGGCGCGATCGCGATCGCGATCCACGCCGCGCAGAACAGATAGAGCCGCCGGCGCGGATCGATCCGCACGAGCCAAAAAAATCCGCCCGCGGCGATCGCGAGCACCAGCACGCCGAGCCAGAATTCGATCGACGATGGACCGGTGACCATCGTCAGCCGATGCGACGGGCCGGCGAACCACGGCATCGCGAGCAGGCCGAGATAGATCGCGAGCGCCGGCGGAATCGTCATCAGGACCTGCACGGTGGTCGCGTGGTTGACCGGGTTGCGGCGGTTGATAAAGCCGAGCACCAGGTATCGCACGATCAGATAGGCGAGCGTTTCGGCCGCGAACGGTGCCGCCGCGATCAAGCTGCTGCGTGCGCGCGCCGCTGAGGTATCGGGTCGTGGTTCGCCGCCTGGATGCGCCGGTGCTTCGATCAGGAACACGTAGGCCGCGACGATCGCCGGAAATACGACCGCGCTTTCGTGGCTGAAGAGCGCGCCCGCGTAGAGGGCCATCGCGCCCGCCCAGTAACCGGAGGCGCGGGCCGCATCGCGCCGCGCGATAAACAGGTAGAACGCCGCCAGCTCCAACACCGCGCTCAACGGCAGCGGGATCGCGGTGGGCCACACGACCGCCTCGGCATGAACCGGGAGCAGGCCGAATAATCCCGCGGCCAGGATTGCCGTGCGCCAATCGCCGCTCATACGCGAGACTATCTTGAAGGTCATCCAGACCGCCGCGAGATGCAGCGCGATCATCGTCGCGTGCCATCCGCCGGGCACCAGCCCGAAAAGCTGATAGTGGATGCCGAGCCAGATGTCCTGAAGCGGCCGGTAGTAGGAACTCTGCGGCAGATGGAGCGGGTCGCGGAACCACCACGAATCGTTGACCAGCGACTTCCATAGAAACGACCATTGACCGACGTAGCGGTTGATCACGATCATCTCGTGGTCGTCGAACACGAAGCCGTTGCCGAGGCATCGGATGTACACGAGCATCGTGAGCAACAGCACGCCGTCGAGCATGAGCGTCAGGCGCATCGCGCGATCGTCGGAGGCAAGCGCGCGCCGGCGCGCCGTCTGGGCGGGATGGTTGCGGCGTCGCCGCTTGCTTTGGCCTCGCGCCGGCATATCGACTACTGGTTAGCCCTCGGACACAGCTCAATCGCGATGCAAAACTGCCGGGAGAAACCCTAGCCCAAAAGGAACTCTAGCCCAGGAGAGACTTTAGCAATGGCAACGTCGAAAATCGCGCTGATTACGACCGGCGGCACAATCTCCACGATCGACGCGGGCCGCGGCGCGGTGCCGAAAGCCGGCCCCGCCGACTTGATCCGGATGCTCGGAGATTCGGCCCGCGGAATCGAAGTCGAGACCGTCGAGTTCGCGCGGATTCCGGGATGCGAGATGACACCCGAAACGATGCTCGCGCTGGCGGATGCGATCGAGCGCGAGCTCGAGCGCGGCGACATCACCGGCGCGGTCGTGACTCACGGCACCGACACGATCGAGGAGAGCGCGTTCGTCTCGCATCTGACCGTGACGAGCGCCAAGCCGGTGGTGTTCACCGGCTCGATGCGCACCGGGTCGGAGCTTTCGTTCGACGGGCCTCGCAACCTGCTCGATTCGCTCAAAGTGGCGGCCTGGCCGCGCGCGGCCGGGCTGGGCACGCTCCTGGTGATGAACGAGGAAATGCACTCGGCGCGTTTCGTCACCAAGGGCAACGGACTGCTGCTCGGCGCCTTCCATTCGCCCGCATCGGGACCGCTCGGGCGCATCTACAACGGTGCGCCGATGCTCTTCACGGTCCCGGCGGCTTCGCGGCGCACGCTTGCGCCGCGAATCGACCCGCGGGTCGCGGCCGTCAGGGCGCTCAGCGGCGAAACGCAGTCGCTGGCCGAAACGCTTGCGCGTCCGGAGCTGCGCGGAATGGTGATCGAAGGATTCGGCAGCGGGCGCGTGCCGCCCTCATGGTGCAAGCCGCTGGAATCGGCGGTGAAGCGCGGGCTTCCCGTGGTGCTGGCCTCG